>Ga0326727_10000137_pt1 | contig 316031 bp, 254 predicted proteins | sample MB2enrmetagenome_FD_207643 | JGI IMG/M metagenome (GOLD analysis project Ga0326727, IMG submission 207643) | Lab enriched peat soil microbial communities from McLean, Ithaca, NY, United States - MB29MY | ecosystem: Environmental > Terrestrial > Soil > Wetlands > Peat | place: USA: New York... | reverse complement strand
GAAGAAAATCCTGCTCGGGAAAATACGGCCGGTAGACTTTCGCCATACCTAAAGACTGCCAGCTTCCAAGCCGCTGTTCAACCCAGCCTCAACAAAATCTCTGCCTTACTCAGACGTGCTCCTAGGCGGCTTTTTACTCGGAGGCTTTTTCTTGGGGAAAAAGCCACTCGGCTGCATGGCTTCGGAGTATAGCAATGGGAGAACCGCTGTAGTCCCGGTTTTTTTTAAGAAGAGATGAATCGAAAACACGGGAATGGGAAGCCGGAAGATCGAATGGTCCGGGCCGTGCCTGCCCCGAAAGAAAAACGGCCCGCTTCTCGTGACGAGGAGCGGGCCGTTCTGGTTTTCGAGCTATGTTGAGTTATGCCTTGGTGTTGGTCAGCGCGCCCAGGTCGGCGGCCAGTTTCTCGGTCGAGAAGGCTTCGAGGATATCGCCTTCCTTCAGATCGCTGTAGCCGCCCAGGCCGATGCCGCACTCCATGCCGTTGGTCACTTCGCGAGCATCGTCCTTGAATCGCTTGAGCGAACCGACCTTGCCCTTGAAGATTTGCTCCGTGCCGCGCATGACCTTGACTTCCGAGTCGCGGCGGATGACTCCGTCCTGGACGCGGCAGCCGGCGATCGTGCCCACCTTGGGAATCTTGAAGACGTTGATGACCTCGGCCCGGCCCGCATAGTTCTCCTTGAACGTGGGTTCGAGCAGGCCCATCATGGCCAGGCGGATTTCATCCTGCAACTCGTAGATGATGGAGTGCAGACGGATCTCGATGCCTTCTTGCTGCGCCAACTCGGCGGCCTTGCGCTCCGGGCGGACGTTGAAGCCGATGATGATGGTGTTCGAGGCCGTGGCCAGAAGCACGTCGCTTTCGGTGATGGAACCGACCCCGGAGTGGATGACCTTGATGCGCACCTTCTCAGTGGACATCTTGACCAGCGAGTCGGCCAGAACCTCGACCGAACCCGTCACGTCGCCCTTGATGATGAGCGGCAGGTCCTTGACGCCGGCCTGACGAATCTGCTCGGCCAATCCCTCCAGCGACACACGGGAACTCTTGGCCAGTTGCGCGTCGCGCTCCTTCATCTTGCGGTACTGCGCAATGCCCTTGGCCTTGTCGCGATCGGCGACCACCAGGAAGGTGTCGCCGGAGTCGGGCATCGATTCCAGGCCCAGCACTTCCACGGGAGTGGAAGGACCGGCCTCTTCAATCGCCCGGCCGCGATCGTCGAACATGGCGCGGACCTTGCCGAAGGTGTTGCCGACGATGTAGCTGTCGTTGAGGTGCAGCGTTCCATCCTGCACCAGCACGGTGGCCACGGCGCCGCGCCCGCGGTCGAGCTTGGCTTCAAGAACCGAGCCCACTGCCTTGCGTCCCGGCGTGGCCTTGGGAGCCTTGATGTCGGAAACCAGGCAGATCATTTCCAGCAGCAGGTCGAGGTTGATGCGCTTCTTGGCCGAGACCTCCACATAGACGGTGCCCTCGGCGCCGGCTGCCCACTCTTCGGGAATCAGTCCGCGGTCGGCCAACTGCTTCTTGACCCGATCCGGGTTGGCCTCGGGCTTGTCGATCTTGTTGACGGCCACGATGATCGGAACTTCGGCTGCCTTGGCGTGGTCGATGGCCTCCAGGGTCTGCGGCATCACGCCGTCGTCGGCGGCCACCACGATCACCACGATATCGGTGACCTTGGCGCCGCGCGCCCTCATGCGGGTAAAGGCTTCGTGGCCCGGCGTATCGAGGAAGACAATCTCGCGGCCGTGAGCCGGAGAGCCTTCCTTGGAAAACTTCACCTTGTACGCGCCGATATGCTGGGTGATGCCTCCCGCTTCGCCTTCCGCAACATGCGTTTCGCGGATGGCGTCGAGCAGCGAGGTCTTGCCGTGATCGACGTGGCCCATGACAGTGACCACGGGCGAACGGGGAACCTCGAGTTCGCCGGTGTTGTCGGCCTCGAGGACCTCTTCGATGGCCTGGTTGGCGATCTCCTCCTCGTAGCTGATGACCGTGGCCGCCGCGCCGAATTTGGCGGCAACGTCCTTCACCATCTCGGCGTCGAGAGACTGATTGACGGTGACGAAGACGCCGCTCATCAGCAGCGTGGCGATCAGGTCCTTGGCGCGCACGTCCAGCTTCTCGGCCAGATCCTTTACGCTGATGCCTTCGGTAACCGTGATTTCGCGGGTGATGGGCAGCGGCTCGTTGCCGTATTGCACCCCGCCATAACGCGGCGGCGGCACAAAGCCCTTCATTGGGCCTTCCTTGGTCTTGGGATACTGCGGGCGTCCGCCGCGGCCTCTCGATGGGGCGCGCGCCGGGCGCGGCGCTTCACCGGTCGGCGCGGCGCCGCCGGGACGCGGCGGTCCGCCGAAGCCAGGACGAGGCGCTCCAAAGCCGGGCCGTGCGCCAAATCCCGGACGTGCGCCAGCTCCGGCAGCGCCGGCATAGCCGCCGGGCGTGGTGCGCGTAGGATGCTTCGGGCGCGGGCCCGTGCCGGCTGGATACTGGCCGGGGGCGCCTCCCGGGGTGCGCTGGCCATAGCTGCCAGGACCGCCCGCGGGCCGGTTGCGATCGAAGATCGGCTTGCCGCGTTGAATGCCGGGCGCCATGTTGCCCGTGCCTGGCACAGGCACGGTTGGAACCACAATGGGCGCCTTGTAGACCGGGCGCGGCCCGGTTTGCGGCATCACGACACGGCGGGCGGGCAAGGCCGGGGTAGGCGACGGGGTATGTGTGTGGCCTGCCATGCGATGCGCAGGGACGTGCGCCGGCGGAGCGGCAACGGCGGGCGCGGGCGCGGGAGCCTGTGCTACCTCTTTCGGTGCGGCTGCGGGCGCTTCGGCTGCCGGAGCAGCGGCCACGGGAGCCGGCTCAACCGCGGCGACAACGGGCGCTGCCGGAGCAGCGGCGACCGGAGTTGCAACGGCCTCAACCGCTACCACTGCCGCCGCGGGCGCTTCGGCTGCCGGAGCCACAACGGGAGGTGCGGCTGGCACGACCTTGGGCGTAACCGGCTGTTTGACCGCCGCGGCGCTCTGTTCGGCGGGGCGGGGCTGGCCCTCCTGGGGTACGTGGGGCACAGGTGGCTTGACCACCACCACGACCGGAGGCGGCACGACCGCGACCGCCGGACGCGTGGGAGCGACGGCGCCTGCCGGAGCCTTGGCCACGACCGGACCGGCCGGCGGGCGCGAGGCAATAGCCGGAGGAGCCGGAGGAGCAACGACGATGGGCGGCGCGGATCTGGGTTGGGGAACGATTCTGCGCGGCTCCGGACGGGCGGCGGGCGGCGGGGCAACGGCCACTACCGGGGCGGCGGGCGCTGCCGGCCGGGCAACCGGGGGCTGCACCACTGGCGGGCGCACCGGCGCATGGCTCAGCCGGGCCTCTTGTTCCTCTTCCTGTTTCTTGGCCAGGATGGCCTTCAGTACATCGCCGGGCTTGGAGATATGCGAGAGATCGATTTTGGGCGTAATGCCCTGCGGGGCGCGCGACGCAGCGGCGCTCCCTTGGCCGGCAGATCGCGTTCCGCGCTCGAAGTGCGCGCGAACCTTATCCGCCTCATAGTCTTCCAGCGAGCTGGAATGGGTCTTGCCGCTGGCCAGGCCGAGTTCTGCCAATATGTCGAGAACCTGCCGGCTCTTGACTTCCATCTCGCGCGCGAGATCGTTGATTCGAACCTTACTCATCCGCCTCTTTTCAAAATGTGCTACCCAAAGCCCTTAGTCGCTCATAGCTACCTCATGGCAATGGCTGCTCTTGGTACTTTCATGATTCCCCGATTGGCTTGAAAGAGTGCGGCGCATCTTACGCGCCGTCCTCTTTGGCCGCCTGCTCATCCGATACTGCGCTTTCCGCTTCAACTTCTTCCGCCGCTGCGTCTTCCGCTGTTCCGGCTTCCGCCTCGTCTTCCCCTGAGGCTTCTTCCTCAGCCTCGCGAACTTCTTCCGCTTCCTTGAGGACCGCGGCGGCATTTTCGGCTTCCGCTTCGTCTGTGGCCACGACCGCTTCGGGTTCGTCTTCCGCGGCGGCCGGTTCAGCGGCTTCCGCTGCGGCCGACTCTTCGGTTCCCGCCTCGGCGCCTTCCGCCGCCTGGCCTTCTTCCTCTTCAAAGTGGCCAAAATAATGGCGCACGGCCACGCTGATCCGCTCCAGCGTCTTTTCGCCGATGCCGGGAATCTCTTCGAGCTGTTCGGGCGTCATGTCCGCCAGTCCCTCGACGGTGGTGATGCCGGCCGCAACCAGCTTCTGGATGATGCTGTCGCCCAGCTCGGAAACCTGCTCGATGGGCGTCGAGGGACCGCCCGACAGAGCCTGCATCTGCTGCTCCACCTCCTGGCGCTTCTCCTCTTCGCTCTTGATGTCGATCTTCCAGCCCAGCAGCTTGGCCGCCAGGCGGACGTTCTGGCCCTTCTTGCCGATGGCCAGCGACAGTTGCGTGTCGTCCACGATCACTTCAAGCTGCTTCTCTGTCAAATCCGAAATCGAGACGCGGCTGACCTTGGCCGGCTGCAGCGCCTTCTCGGCAAAGGTGGTGATTTCGTCGCTGTACTCGATGATGTCGATCTTTTCGCCGCGCAGCTCGCGGATGATCGACTGCACGCGCATGCCCTTCATGCCCACGCAGGCGCCCACCGGGTCCACGTCCTTGTCGCGAGACTGAACCGCGATCTTGGTGCGCTCGCCCGCCTCGCGCGCGATGGCCTTGATGACCACGGTGTTGTCGTAGATCTCCGGCACTTCCGACTGGAAGAGGTTCTGCACCAGTTCCGGCGCGGCGCGGGAGACGATCACCTGCGGTCCTTTGGCGGCGCGGTCCACCTTGAGCAGCACCACGCGGACGCGCTCGCCGATGGAGAACTGCTCCAGCCGCGACTGCTCGCGCTTGGGGCAGCGGGCTTCGGCCTTGCCCAGGTCGTAGATGATGTCCTGGCCCTCGATCCGCTTCACCGTCGCCGTCAGCACTTCCTTTTCGCGGTGGGCATACTCGTTGAAGACCGTATCCCGCTCCGCCTCGCGCACCTTCTGGAAGATGACCTGCTTGGCCAGTTGCGCGGCGATGCGGCCCAGCGGCGTGGTGTCGCGGTAGAGCCGGATCTCGCTGCCCACTTCCGCGCCGGGCGCCAGTTCGTTGGCCTCCTCCAGCGTGATCTGGTTCAGCGGATCTTCAATCTGATCCGCATTCTCCACCACCGTCTTGTAGATGTAGGCTGTGATCTCGCCGGTCTCTTTGTTCAGTTCCCCGCGCATGTTTTCCTGGGTTTTGTAGTACTTGCGCGTGGCCAGGGCGATGGCCTCCTCGACGGCGCCAACAACGATGCCGGGGTCAATGCCCTTTTCCTGGCTCAAGAGCTCGATACTCTGGTACAAAGCGCTGCTGGCCATACTCTGCTTGCTCTCTCGGTGCTTCTTGCGGCCGCAGCCTTTCGGGCTCCGGGCCGGTTCAGTAAAGTTGGTTTTCGTTCGTCCGAGGGTGAATTCACCCTGAAAAACTGCTCTCGTCCCGAGCGAAGCGCAGCGGAGCCGAAGAGCCTGCGTTGCGCCCTTCGCCCCAGGCAGTGGGAGACCGTAAGCTCTTAGATCTCCGGCACCAGTTGCGCCTTGTCGATGTTGCCCAGCGCAATCTCTACCGTGCTCACGCCCGTTTTCTTCGTCTTGCTGTTCTGCTTCACCGCGTTCAGGTCGAGCGTAATGCTTTCGCCGCTTCCCGCTCCCAGCCGTCCCTGCCAGTGGCGGTTGTTGCGAATCGGCTCAAATGTCTGCACCTTCACCAGGCTGCCCGCAAACCGCCGGAAATCCTCCGGCTTGCTCAACTTGCGGTCCAACCCCGGCGAACTGGCTTCCAGCGTGTACTCCGCTCCGGGAACCAGGTCTTCCACATCCAGCAAAACGCCAAAATCCCGGCTGAACGCTGTGCAATCCTCATGCGTGATGCCGGAAAGCTGCTCCACGCTCAGCGTGCCCTCGAGCAGCCGCTCCGGAAGAGCATCGTTTCCGTCTCCGGCCTCGATTGCCGCCTTCAATTGCGCCCGCCCCGCGGCGTTCTTCTCCAGATAAACGCGGAGAGTGCGCTCCTTCGCCGGGCCGATGAACTCAATGTCCACCACGTCCAGCCCGTGCGAGGCGGCCACTCTTGTCGCCGCCAACCGGATTTCTTCCAGCTTTGCCGCCATCGATCCCAACACCCCGGCAACCAACCATCGCGCGCCGGGATTCCCGTTCCCACTCCGTCGAGAACCGGATTCCGCCCCGGGAACTCGCCGCAAATAAAAAGTGGGCTGTAAGCCCACTCATCTCTCCGCCAGCCGGCCTGTTCACGGCAACCAAGGCGGACAAATTCGTCTGCATCCTTAGCATAAGGCCAAATGGCGGGAAATTCAATGAAAAAGCCATCCTTCCCAACGGGATTCTGAGCTGAGCCGAGCGTATCCGAATCCTGCCCCGGTGCTAGACTCAGCATTATCTATGGCTGTTTCTCACCCTTCCCGTGCGCCCCACTCGTCTTTGCCTTCCGTCTCCGCCGCCGAAGCCCGCACCGCTCTGCTGAAACGCGCCGCCCGCGACGCCATGGACTACCTGGAAGCCGAAGACCGGCGGTCGGTTGCGCCGCGGCCGGAGGCCGTTGCGGCGCTGAACGCGCTGCGCGGACCGCTGCCGCCGGGGCCGACCAGCGCGGAGGCGGTTCTGCATCTGCTGGATACTTACGGGTCGCCGGCCACGGTGGCCAAGACCGGCGGACGGAACTTCGGCTTTGTGAATGGCGGCTGCCTGCCGGCGGCGCTGGCCGCATCGTGGCTGGTGAGCGCCTGGGACCAGAATGCGGCGTTTTTTGTGCAATCGCCCACGGCCATCGTGCTGGAGGAGATCGCACTGGAATGGGTGCGCCAACTGCTGGGGTTGCCCGAGGGAACCGGCGGCGCGATCGTGACCGGGGCCACCATGGCCAACCTGAGCGCCCTCGCCGCCGCGCGTCATGCATTGCTGGCCCGCGCGGGATGGGACGTGGAGGCGGACGGCCTCTTCGGCGCTCCGCCCATCACCGTGGTGGTGGGCGAAGAGGCTCATGCCTCTGTCTTGAAAGCGCTTGGGATGCTGGGACTGGGCCGCGAGCGGGTGGTGCGCGTGCCTGTGGATCGCCAGGGACGGATGCGGGCCGACGCGCTGCCGCATCTGGACGCGCAGACCATCCTCTGCCTGCAGGCCGGCAACGTGAACACCGGCGCCTTCGACCCCGCGGCGGCCATCTGCCCGGCGGCGCGCGCGGCCGGCGCCTGGATTCACGTGGACGGCGCTTTCGGGCTGTGGGCCGCCGCTTCGCCCGAGTATCACCGCTGGACCAAGGGCTTCGAGCAGGCCGACTCCTGGGCGACCGACGGGCACAAGTGGCCCAACATCGGCTACGACTGCGGCATCGCCCTGGTGCGCGATCCCGAGCCACTGCGGGCCGCCATGTCCATGGAGGCTGCTTATCTGGTGCAGGGCGAACACCGCGAGCCCTCCTACTACAACCCCGAGCTCTCGCGCCGCGCCCGCGGGGTGGAGCTGTGGGCCGGCTTGCGTTCGCTGGGCCGGTCGGGAATGGCGGAGATTGTCGAGCGGACCTCCAGCCATGCGCGCCGCTTTGCCGCCGGCCTCAAAGCCGCCGGCTACGAGATCCTCAACGATGTGGTCATCAACCAGGTGCTGGTTTCATTTGGCGCGCCGGAAAAGACGCTGCGCGCCATCGCCCGTCTGCAAGCCGAGGGAACCTGCTGGTGCGGTTCGACCGTCTGGCAGGGCCATACAGCGATGCGGATCAGCGTCTCGTCCTGGGCCACCACCAAAGAAGACGTGGACCGCAGCCTGGCCGCCATGCTCAAAGCCGCAGAAGAATAACCAGGGTTCGCGCCCGCACGCCTGAGCGGACGGACGGCCTGCGATCTGCGGCGGCCGCAAGCCCCCGCGCGCCGATGCCGCGGAACTTCCTGTTCCGAGCTTGAACAAATTTCGTGAATGGCGCAAGATGACTTCCGTTTCAGTAGAAATCCGCCCGGTGGAGAATTATCTTTGTCCATTTCGCCCATAGTTACCGATAAGGTGAATTGGTTTTGTCTTCTACGATGAAGCGCATCCTCAAACAACGTGTTCTGATCTCCCTGATCGCGACGCTTGTCGCCGCAACCCTTGGCGCACTGGCCGGCTACTGCGTCGGGCGGGAAATTGCGCTGAGGCTGACGGCCAGAGCGCTCAGCCGCGATGCGGCGCGCTCCATCGCCCATAGCGTGGCCTTTTCCCGCGATGCCCATGCCGTGCTGGATGCGATGAACGCTTCGCGCGCTCCCTTCTGCTCCGACGCGGATTTGGAGTCGATCCTCGGGCTCGTCTATCGCTCCCATTTCTTGAAAGAAGCCGGCCGCGTCCGCGACGGCAAAATCGCCTGTTCGACGACCTTCGGGCGGATGAATCTGCCCAACTCCGAGCAGCCCAAGCCCGATTTCATCGGCGCCGATGGCGTCAAGGTCTTCCAGAATCCTCCTCTTTTCCGGCTGGAGCATGCCACCGTCACCAGCCTGCAAGCCGGTGACTCCTATGTTGTGTTGAATCCTTATATCAACAGCCTTGCCGAACGCTCCGCCGTGCATCTGGAATCCACCATCATCGATGCCTCGCTGAAGTCGTCGCCCCATGCGGTTGTCAAAGGCTCTCAAATTCCGGCGGCGGACAGCGACTTCCGCCTTGGCGACACCCTCTATTCGACCCGCTGTTCTCTGGCCTACAACACCTGCATGACCGCCTCTCTGTCCGTCGCTGAAGCGCTCGAGGCCGAGCGGTTGCAGTTTCGCGGTTTCATCCTCTTTGGCGCTCTCTGCGGCGCATGGCTTGGCCTCTTCGCATTCCTGGCCTACCGGCGGAGCCGGGACATGGAACGGCAACTGCGCCGCGCCATCCGGCGCGACAAGTTGCGCGTGGTCTACCAGCCCATCGTGAAGCTGCCCAGCCGGCGAATTGTCGGCGCCGAGGCCCTGGCGCGATGGACCGACGAGGAAGGCTGCGAGGTTGGCCCCGACATCTTCGTCAAGCTGGCCGAGGAGCGCGGCTTCGTGGAAGAGATCACCAGGCTGGTCGTCCGCCACGCCTTGAGGGATTTCGCCGATACCCTGCGCAGCCGCCCCGACTTCCGCCTCAGCATCAACGTAGCCGCCGCCGACCTTGCCGATCCGGGCTTTTTGCCCATGTTGGAGGAATCCCTGAACCAGGCCGGGGTTCCGGCGCAGAGCCTGGCCATCGAGATTACCGAGCGCTGCACCGCCAATCGCCAGGTCGCCAAGGAGGCGATTCATGGCCTGCGCCGCAAGGGTTACTGCGTCCAGATCGACGACTTCGGAACCGGCTATTCCAGCCTCTCCTATCTCCACGAGCTTGCCGTCGACTTCATCAAGATCGATCGATCCTTCACCGAGGCCATCGGCACCGAAGCGGTGACCGTCTCCATCCTTCCCCAGATTCTGGCCATGGCCGAGACGCTGAATCTGGAGGTGATTGCGGAGGGCATCGAGACCGAGCTCCAAGCCGATTATTTTTCCGCGACACAGAGGCCTTTGCTGGCGCAGGGATGGTTCTTCGGACGCCCCGTTCCGCCCACGGAGTTTCTTCGCGCATTCGATGAATGCGAGAGGAATGAACTGGTTGCAGCAGGCGAGTTGTGAAACGCCGCGCATTTCTTTGAAATGCCGTACGCCTCGCGAGACCCTTCCGATTGCGGATATTTCCCGCCATTCGGCCGGCTCTCAAGTTTTACCGAAATTTTCTTAATATGTTGCGCCGTTTCGACCGATAAAGGATACGTAACCGCTACAGCCGTATCCAGCGTGCAAAGGCATAGCTCCTGAAGTTAGAAGACAGCTTTTCTGCATGATGCGATCCTTCAAAAGGCGCGTGCTGTTTACTCTGACCATTGCGACGGCCACCACGGCTGCCGGCATTGTCGGAGGCTATCTTCTGGCCCGCGCGATTACGGTGAAGATGACCGAACTCAAGCTGGAGCAGTATGCGACCCGCATCATGGCCGACGGGGAGGCGTCTTCGGCCGAGTTGCGCACGGTGCTTGCCGCCGTGAGCGCCTCGCCGCATTCCTCCTGTTCCGACGCTGAGATCGGCTATTTCCGCAACCTGATCTTCGAGTCGGAATATGTCAAGGACGCAGGCCGCATGCGAGAGGGCAAGATCGAGTGCTCGGCCGCTCTGGGGCGGCAGGCGAATCCCCGCGCTCAGTCCGAGCCGGAATTTACCCAACAGGACGGAACCGAGATCTATAAAAGCCTGCGCCCGTACCGGAACAGCGACCTGACGACGATCGCGCTCCAGCTCGGCGGCTCGTATGTGGTGTTTACTCCCCTGACCCGCATGCATCTGGAACCGCCGCCGATGCACTTTACCGAGACGGTAACCGATGCTCCCACCCAGAGGCCGGGACGGCTGCTCGGCGAACTGCCTCAGACCAGTCTCGCGGCGCTTGCCACCGAGGGCTCGACCCGGCTGGGAGACGACCTGTATGCAACCCGGTGCTCGATCCGCTTCTTCAACTGCGTGACGGCGTACACCTCCATTCCCGAGGTTCTGCAGACCAACCGGGCAAAATTCAACGGGTGTATTGCGCTGTGCGGGCTCTTCGGCGCCTTCTTCGGGATTGCCCTTTCTCTTCTCTATCGCCGCAACAAGAGCGTTGCGCAGCAGCTTCGCCGGGCGATTGCGCGAGACAAGCTGCGCGTGGTCTATCAGCCCATCGTTCATCTGGCGAGCCGCCGGATTGTCGGAGCGGAGGCCCTGGTGCGCTGGACAAATGAGGAAGGTCTTGCGGTCGGTCCCGACGTCTTTGTCAGGATCGCCGAGGAGCAGGGCTTTGTTGGCGCCATCACCCGGCTCGTGCTTCGCCATGCGCTGCGCGATTTCGCGGCGACTCTGCGCAACCATCCCGATTTTCGCCTCAGCATCAACGTGGCCGCCGCCGACCTCAGCGACCCCGAGTTTCTGCCCGTGCTCGAGCGCTCGCTGGAACGGGCCGCGGTGCCGGCGCGGAACCTGGCGATCGAAATCACTGAGAGCTCCACGGTCAGCAGAGAAGTGGCGATCGAGGCCATCGGCCGCCTGCGCCGCAGTGGCCATAGCGTCCATATCGACGATTTCGGCACTGGCTATTCGAGCCTCTCCTATTTGCACGATCTTTCCGTGGACGCCATCAAGATCGATCGGGCTTTTACTCAGGCCATCGGCACTGAGTCGGTGATCGTGGCTATTCTTCCCCAGATACTGGCCATGGCCGAGGCGCTCAACCTGGGCGTCATTGTGGAAGGGGTCGAAACCGAGTTGCAGGCCGGCTACTTTGCCACCTACGATCAGCCCATCCTTTCCCAGGGCTGGCTATTCGGCCGCCCCGTTCCGGCGATCGATCTCCTGGGCCTGCTGGCCGCCGATCGCAGGAAAATGGCCGTTTCGGCCAATGCGCCGCGCCACACGGCCGATGCCCAGCCGCTCTCGGTCGCTTGACAGCCGCCGCACAGGGGATGAGGCTGGTTGCATGTGCCGCACGCCTCGTTTCGCCTTGCTTGCCGCTCTTGCCTTTGCGTTTTTCGCTCCCGCTGCGCCCCTCGCGCATTCCCTTGAAAAACAGCCCGCCTCTGTTTACCACGCGCGGCGCGCGGCGCTGGCCGCCCGGCTGCGCGGCGGCGTGGCTGTGCTCTTTGCCGCCGAGGAGGCGCAACTGGATCTGGCGCCTTATCGCCAGGACGAGGACTTCTACTATCTCACCGGATGGAATGAGCCGGGAGCCGCGCTGCTGATTGTGGGCGACGCGCCGGAGTCTGCGCCTCGGCGCGCCTACAAGGAAATCCTTCTTCTGCCGACCCGGGACCTGCGCATGGAAAAGTACACCGGGGCCAAGCTGGATGCGGCTTCGCCGGGCGTGGCCGCGGCCACCGGCGTTGCTCAGGTGGAAGCGATGACCGAGTTGCCGGCCGAGCTGAACGCGCTCATCGCCGCCGACCGGCGGCTGGCGCGGAATCTGTGGACGCAGCCCGGGTCGCCGCAGGCCAGGGCGCTGTTGGGTTTTACCGCGGCCACTCTGGGCATGGAAGCGCCGCCCGAGCCCCACGACGCGACGGCCTTGACGGCCCAGTTGCGCGTGGTCAAGGACGCGGGAGAGATCGCGCTGCTCAAGAAGGCCTCGGCCGCCTCCATGCAGGCGCAGTTCGCGATGATGAAGGCGGCCAAGCCCGGCGTGACCGAGCGCGCGCTGGCCGGCAAGATGACGGCTGTGTGGATGGAGCACGGCTGCGAGCGGGCCTCGTATGCGCCCATCGTGGGCTCGGGAATCAACTCGACGGTCCTCCACTACTCCGAAAACACGCGGACGCTGGAGGACGGCGACATCCTGCTCGTCGATGCGGCCTGCGAGTATTCGATGTACGCCTCCGACATCACCCGGACGGTTCCGGTGAACGGCCACTTCACCCCTCGGCAGCGCGAGATTTATAACGTCGTGCTCGGAGCGCAGCAGGCGGCCATCGACGCCTTTGTAGCGGGCAAGTCGAAGATCAACGACCGCGACCGGCGCGATCCCGATTCGTTGGACCAGGCGGCCTACAATTACATCAACACCCACGGCAAGGACCTGCACGGCCAGCCGCTGGGCCAGTATTGGCTGCACGGCCTGGGCCACATGATGGGCATCGACGTGCACGATCCGGCCGATTATCCGGCGGTGCTCAAGCCGGGAATGGTCTTTACCATCGAGCCGGGCATTTATATTCCCGAAGAGAAGCTCGGCGTGCGCATCGAGTGCGACTTCCTGGTGGGAGCGAACGGCGAACTCATCGACCTCGACGCCGCCCTGCCGCATACGGCCGAGGACGTGGAAGCCGCGATGCAGGGAAAATAGGGAACAATGGACCCGCGCGACGAAATGGAACCCAGCCAGTTGGAGATGCTGGCCAGCGCCTTCCGCGAGCAACTGCTGGCCTGCCTGGAAGAGTGCGCGCGCGGCCGCAAGGGGCTGTTTTCCGACCTCGAACTACTGAGCGATGAGGCTGGCGATTGTGGCTGGCCCGAAGCGGCGCGCCTGCGCCAGTTGGCGCTTGCGCTGCAGGGAGTATTTGCCCAGCAGGAAGAGCTGAATCCGCTGTGCGATGAATTTCTCGACCTGTGTTCGATTCACGGCGAGAGCAATCCCGGAGAACGCAAGCTGGCGCGGGCCTTTCTGGATCGGATCGGACGGGGCGAAGTGGGCGCAAAGCCCGAAGGGGAGGGCAGACCGTGGTAATTCTGCATGCATTTCTCGCGCTGCTGGCCGGCTTCGCAGTCATGGCCGCGCTGGTTGCGGCGATGACTGCGCTCCTGGCCCGGCTCGCGCCCGGATGGGTGGGCGCCAAAGGCAGGCCGCAGCCGGGGTACGCTTTTGTCAATCTCGGCTATTCGTTTCTGGCCGCCGCGGCCGGCGGCTATGCGACGGCGTGGGCCGCTGCCGCCAATCCGCTCATTCATGTGCTGGCGCTGGGCGTCATCGTGCTGGCGCTGGCCGCGCTGAGCGTGATGCAGTCGAAGGGTGAACAGCCCATCTGGTACCAATTGTCCCTGCTGGCCATTACGCCGCTGGGAGTGCTGGCCGGAGGACTGGTGCGACTGAGGGTGCTGGGGATTCTTTAGAGCGGTTCTCCCATACACATACCCTTGCCAGCTCTTTACGACATGGCTTTTTCTTGAGGAAAAAGCCACTCGGCGGCATGGCGTCGGAGTATAGCAATGGGAGAACCGCTGTAAGCCATTTTTCGTCCCGATGGGACCCTCGGCGCTGGGTTCATCGGATGCGCGGCTCGCAATCCCGGAGTTGGAGCGCGGCCTCAAAGATCCGGCCTGGCATTTACGCGACCGCGATCGGGGCGGCCAGTTCCTCGGCTTCGAGCTTGCTGCCAACCTCGGCCGCCGCCTGCGCGAGCACCCGGTGGTGGATGGTGAAAAGAGCCAGCTCCAGCCGGTCCCCAACCCCGGTCTTGTCGTAGATCGACCGCAGGTAATTCTTGATGACCTGCTCGGTGGTCTTGAGCCGGAGAGCGATTTCGCGGTTCTTGCAGCCCTGTACGATCAGGGCCACGATGCGCATCTCCTTGGGGGTGAGACGGTCGCGCACGCGCGTGCCCACCATATCTTCCTCGGGCGAGTCGGGCTGCATGAGTTGAGGCGGAAGCCAGGTTTCTCCGGTGGCAACGCGGCGCACGCACTCGACCAGGGCATTCCCGGTCACGCTGCGAAAGACGACGCCGCGAAATCCCTGTTGCATGTAAGAGTTGGCGGTGTCGCCGTTTTCCGCAATCACGATGCCGCGGCTGCCGGTCGCCTCGAACAGAGTGCTCAGCCGGTCAAAATCGGGATGCAGCGAGGCGGCAAACAGGACGATGGAACCGGGAAAGGTGGTCACGGCATGGTACAGCCGGTCCAGGTCCGTGCATTGCGCAATGATGCGCAAATCGTCGTCCATGGCCAGCACCTTGGCGGTGCCTGCGCGGAAAATGGCTTGGGAATCGGCCAGGATGATCTTGTTCATTTTGTGCGCCTCTTCTGCCGCGTGACCCGAATGAATACGCGAAACCCGCTTCCGGTTCCATCCCCGGATAAACCGAAGCGGCGTATCGAATATGGGCAACTCCATTCGTACTGGGGAAACTATCGGCAAATTCGAGCAAAATGTTGTAGCTGTCTGCATCTGCGACACTGATTTTGAGCCGGATATCCCCCCCTTTCCGGCTCCGGAAAACAAATATCTACACTGAAGACATTTTCCTAGGAATGAGATTACAGTCTCCCGGTGCGGCCGGTCACGAAAAAATCGAGAGCGCCAGCCGGGAATCTGTTCCCCCTTTTGGCGCGCAGAGGTCCTAAACTGGGGAGATATGGCGAGGCCGATTCTGCTGGCGGTGGATGACGATGGAAGCGTTCTGGAAGCGGTGGTGCAGGATTTGCGCCGGCACTATGGAGCCGCGTACCGGGTGATGCGGGCGGCCAGCGGCCAGGCCGCGCTGGATACGCTGACCCAACTGAAGGCGCGCCAGGAGCCGGTGGCTCTGCTGGTGAGCGACCAGCGAATGCCGGGCATGACCGGAGTGGATTTTCTGGAGCGGGCGCGCGCCCTGTATCCCGAGGCGCGGCGGGTGCTGCTGACCGCCTACGCCGATACCGAGGCAGCCATCCGGGCCATCAACTCCGCCCGCATTCACTACTACCTGACCAAGCCCTGGGACCCGCCGGAAGAAAAGCTCTACCCGGTGCTGACCGACCTGCTGGAGGACTGGCAGGCCGGCTACCAGCCGCCGTTCGAGGGATTGCGCGTGATCGGACATCGCTGGTCGCTCCAGGACCACAAAGTGCGCAGTTTTCTCTCCCGCAACCACGTTCCTTATCGTTGGTTCGATATTGCCGGCAGCGAGGAGGCTCTCAAGCTGCTTCAGGCCCGGCAACTGGACCCGGAAAAACTCCCCGTTGTGCTCTTTGCCGACGGCACTTCGCTGGTGGACCCCGCGCCCGAAGAACTGGCGGCGCGGGTGGGCCTGAGCACGCAGGCGGCCCAGGAGTTCTATGACATGGTGATCGTGGGCGCCGGTCCTGCCGGCCTGGCGGCCGCGGTCTATGGCGCCAGCGAGGGGCTGCGCACCCTGGTCATCGAGCCCGAGGCGCCGGGCGGGCAGGCGGGCTCCACATCGAAGATCGAAAACTATCTGGGTTTTCCCTCTGGCATCACCGGAGCGGATCTGGGACGCCGCGCCCACATCCAGGCCGCGCGATTTGGCGCGGAGTTCCTCACCCAGCGGGCGACGGGGCTGCGCATCGACGGACAATACCGCTTTGTGCAACTGGCCGACGGCCGGGAGGTCTCAAGCCATGTGGTGCTGCTGGCCTCCGGAGTGCAGTACCGTAAGCTGCAGATTCCGGGCGCTGAGCGGCTGACCGGACGCGGCATCTATTATGGCGCGGCGCTGGTGGAGGCCGTCTCCTGCAAGGATGAGGAGGTCTATGTCGTGGGCGGGGCCAACTCCGCCGGCCAGGCGGCGCTGCACTTTGCCAAGTACGCCAGCAAGGTGACCATGCTGGTGCGCGGCGAAGGGCTTTCGGCCACCATGTCGAAATACTTGATCGATGAGATCGAACGCACATCCAATATTGTGTTGGAGCCCCGCACGCAAGTGATCGAAGCGGTTGGCCAAGAGCGGCTGGAGGCTTTGCAGTTGAGCGGCCCGCGGGGAGAGTGTCGCGCGCCGGCCACGTCGCTCTTCGTTTTTATCGGCGCGGCGCCGGGCACCGGATGGCTGCCGCCCTGCATTTTGCGGGACGACAAGGGCTTTCTGCTGGCCGGTCCGGATTTGCGCAGCGAAGGAAAGCTGCCCGAGGCATGGCGGGAGCCGCGCGAGCCGTTTTTGCTCGAGTCCAGCGTGCCGGGAGTCTTTGTGGCCGGCGACGCGCGCCATGGCTCGGTCAAGCGTGTGGCCTCGGCGGTGGGCGAGGGCTCCATCGCTGTGCAGTTTGCGCATCAGTATTTGGCGGGGTTCTAACCAGGGAAATGGAAAGCGGAGATGAACGAAGGCGGGCAACCTGTCGAAATCGAATCGATTCTCTTGCGAGAAGTTGCCGGGGCTCTGCGCCGGACCCGTCCCTTCGCCGAAATCGATCCGCAAGCCTGTCTCGACGCGCTGCGCGGCATCGAACGAGTGGAGCGCATCCGTGCCAAAACCGGCGCGGTGCTGGTGGACGCCGGCCAACGGGTGCATTTCTACTGGCTGGTGCTCGAGGGCGAGATTCGCGCCGAGCGGCCTGAGTCCGACGGAACCCGCACCGTGGTAGGCATTGCCGGCGCAGGCGAGGGCTTTGGCGAAACGCCGCTGCTGACGGGCAAAAACCACTCGCCCTTCTTTATTCAGGCAACCCGGGACTCCGTTCTGCTTCGATTCACCGAGCAGGACTTTTGGACGCTGCTAGCCGCCTGCCCGGCGGTGCGCGCGGTGGTGCTGGCCAATATGGCCCAGCGGCTGCAGAGCTACCAGGTGGAGGCGCTGCACCGCGAGAAGCTGGTCTCGCTGGGCACGCTCGCCGCCGGGCTGATGCACGAACTGCACAATCCCGGCGCGGCGGCCAAGCGCGCCGCGTCGCAACTGCGCGAAAACCTGCTGCGCATGCAGCAGCTCAGCCTGCGCTTCAGCGATCAGCCCAAAACCCAGGCCCAGCTCGACTGCATGAAGAGCCTGCTGGAACACACCATGAGCGGCTGTCATGCTCGGGCCATGAGCACCGTGGAACAGTCGGACGCCGAAGAGAGGCTGGCCCAGTGGCTGGAGTCGGCCGGGGTGGAAAATCCCTTTGCGATTGCCCCGGCGCTGGTGGACATTGGATTGGATGAGCGGGAACTGGGCTGCACCAAGGAGGCCTTCAACGCCGCCAGCTTCTCCGACGCCCTCAACTGGCTCGAGGCGCTGGTTTCCAGCGTCTCGCTGGTCTGTGCCATCGAAGAGAGCATTACGCGCATCTCCGACCTGGTGCTGGCGGTGAAGAAATTCGCCTACGACGAGCGCTCCCCGGCCAAAGAAATCGATGTGCACGACAGTCTGCAAAGCACGCTGACCATCCTCGGCCACAAGCTGCGCATCAAGCAGATCGCGGTGGAGAAGTGTTTCTCCGCGTCCCCTTCCACCATTCATACGCGCGGTTCGGCGCTCAGCCAGGTGTGGACCAATCTCATCGACAATGCCGTGGACGCCTCGCCGGCGAAGGCGCAGATCGAGATCGCCACCTGGAGCGAAGACGGCTGGCTGGCGGTGAGCATCACGGATCACGGCGCGGGAATTCCGCCCGAGGTGATTCCGCGCATCTTCGACCCGTTCTTTACCACCAAGCCGCAGGGTTCGGGCACGGGGCTGGGCCTGGAGATCGTTCACCGCATCGTGACGCAGAAGTTCGGCGGCTCCATCGCGGTAAACTCCGAGCCGGGAAACACGCGCTTTATCGTGCGCCTGCCGCTGGATAGCCCGGCCGGGACCGCTGCACGGTCCGAAGCGTAGTGTGCTTGCTTGCGGACCTGAACGGAGAGCTTCCCTCTTCGGGCTTGCTCTTTCGCAGGAGCCGCGAAGGCTATTCCGATCGGGCGACAGGGATTGCCTGGCCTGATTCTTGCGGTGTTTCAGCCGCCATGGAATAGCTCTTGACCTGATTGCGACCGCCATTCTTGGCGGCATAGAGAGCCTGGTCCGCCGCGGCGATCAACGCCTCGCGCGTCTTGCCATGCTGGGGGAAAGTGGCTACGCCGAACGAGCCGGTCAAACGGATGGTCGAGGCGCCGTAAATCACCGGGGTGGCTTCAAGTGTCTCCCGCAAGCGCTCGGTCCGCCGATAAGCCCTTTCCAGCGTCATGTCCGGCAGCAGGATAAGAAACTCTTCTCCGCCATAGCGGCAAGGGATGTCGCTGCCCCGATACGACCGGCGAATCAAATCGCCGAAGACTTTCAAAGCCTCGTCTCCGGCCAGATGCCCGTAGGTATCGTTGACAGCTTTGAAATGATCCAGATCCCCCAGGACGATACTGATGGGTTGGCGGCGGCGCACCGCTACGCGCAGTTCCCGGTCGAAAAACTCGTTCAATGGGAGGCGATTGTAAAGGCCTGTCAAGGGGTCTCGGATCGCCTGCTCGCGAAGTTGATCCTGCAGCGCTCTCACTTCGCTTTCCACCCTGGTTCGCTCGGTAATATCGATCATCAGACTGATGAGGACGGTCTTTCCACCCATCTCCATCGTCGAGCTGTGCGCCTCGATGTCGATCGCGGAGCCATCCCGGCGCAGGCCCCGGAAGACATAGTCGGGACGCTCCGCCACTCCCTGCAAGCGCCGCTGGATCTGCTCCTCGATCGCGTGGCGTTCGCTCTCGGGCGTCACATCCCGGAGAGTCAATTGCAGAATCTCTTCCACGCTGTAGCCGAACATCTCGGCGAGTTTCGGATTCGCATAGGTGCACCGGTCGTCCTCGATGATGCAAATCCCGACCAGCGATTGACTGACCAGGCCCCTGAACCGGGCTTCCGACTCCCGCAGAGCCCGCTGAATCTTTCCGTTTTCGCGCAGTGACGCTTCCAACTCCGCGGTGCGGCGCCGCACCTGATCCTCGAGCATGATGGCTGTCTGGAACCTGCCGAAGTCGGAGCCTTGCGCGCTGGTGCTGCGCTCGGCGCGATCCATCAGCGCCTTGACGATCTTGTTCAGGCGCGCGATCTCCGCCCGCAGAGCGCGCACCTCGGGCGACGATCCTGCATGCGGAAGGTCAGCCACGGTGCGCCTCATCGGCTCCCGCGCCGATGGCGATGCCGGTGAGGGTCTGGTTGATATGCACCCCGTGGAACTGCTCGCCGTAGGTGCTGAAGCCGACAGCGTTGTTGCCCCGGAAAATTTCTCCCACGCGATTCTCCAGGCGATGGTGAACGATCTCCATGCGGCGCAGGATGCAGTCGCAGCCGATCATCAGTTGCGGCGGGCCGATCTCCGCGCGGATTTGGGCAAAGGCCTCTTCCAGGTTTTCGACAAGGTCTACGCCGCGCGCCACGCGCAGAACCAGGCCCTCCTCGATGGCGCAGTAAAACGTCAGACTCCCGTCGGAGTTTACCTTCTGGATGGACCGCACATAATTGTTGCCATCGATCAGCACCACCATCGGACACGCCGCGAAGCGGCTGGGCGTCAGGTCGTGCACCTCGAGGCCGAGCAGTCGTGCATATTCCTCGGCAGCCGGCAATCCATTGATTTCCTTCACCACGCGCTGGGCGGTATCGGCTTCCGTGATCACCAGCCGCCGATCGGTGGCGACAAAATGCTGGGTCTTGAATACCGTGAACGGCAGCGGAGTCGTCACCAGCGTCAGGGCTGCGCAGTCGGAACGAAAGCTGCCCTCGGCATAGACATAGGTTCTGCCAAAGTCGAGTCCGTCTCCCGCCGAACCGCCCACCAGCGGAATCCCGCCCAGCGCGTCCTGGAAGGTGCGAGCGACCACTTCTTCCCGCACCGACAAACCGTCGATCAGCAACAGGGCAAAGCTGTTTTCGGCATTTTCTTGGGGCGCCTTGCGCTCAAGTTCCTGCAAGAGACGGTGGCCCAGCGCCTGTCCCTGGGCGATCTCGAAACGCTGCAAGCGTTCGATCGAGCCGCTCACAGCGGTGCAAACTTCCGCGGAAAAGCTGGCTCCTGCCAGACCGCGTTCGCGGTAGCCGCCCGGCCCGATTTCTCCCGCCGCGGTGCAACCAACTACCTGAATTCCGGCGAACAGGCGATTCAGTTCCGCTTCCAGGGCTTCGATCTCGTAGTCGTTGGAACAGAAGAACAGGACAAGTTCCATTTCGGGCTGCACCACGGACGCATGAAACTCCCGCACCGCCTGGTGTGCATCTTTCGCCGCGGAATACGCCTGACGAATGCCCGCCTTCATGCTCCTCAACTTTCTCGAATAAAAATCTCCCTTTTCAGCGCCGAATGGCCCGAATTGTAGCACTCGCAGGGAACGGCGCCGGACCCGCCTTCCGTGGCGCCGACCTTTGTGCGTGAAAATCCATGAATTTCCCCCATCTCACGCTGGTTTCCATAAGCATTCTCCAATGCTTGTTTCGATGCGCTCCCTGGCGGTCAAGTTAGCCCGCGGCCCGCCGATGAACCCGGTGAGAGGCTTGGATGACCGATCGCACGGAGCTGTTTGAAGCCGCGCTGGACAGTATCCCCGAGGGCATTGCGCTGCTCGGCGCGGAGGGTTGGGTAATGTTCTGGAACCGGGCCGCGGAAGCCATCACGGGCTATGCGAGCGTGGACGTGCTGGCGCGGCCGATTCCCGAGGCGCTGCAGCCTCTGCTGCTGGACGGGGCGCTCCAGGGGGATCGTCTGCCGGCGCGCGGAGCCTTGATTCACGTGCACCACAAGCTGGGCCACGCCGTGCAGGCGATTGCGCGCAACCGCCTGCTGCGCGACGGAATGGGCGGCCGCATTGGCACGGCGGTGGTCTTTCATCCGGCCGAGGGCCTTGACGCGCTGCCCCACGGAGAGGACGGCGAAGGCTCCGGAGTGGCCGCCAGCCAGACGGAGATGGAGGACCGGTTGAAGGCTGAATTCGAGGACTTTGCCCACGGCGGCCTGCCCTTCGGCGTGCTGTGGATCACCATCGATCAGGCGCGGGAGCTGCACAAAACCCACGGCGTCATGGCCTGCGAGGCGATGCTGGGCAAAGTGGAGCGGGCGCTGGCGCATGGGCTGCGTCCGGGCGAGGAAATGGGGCGCTGGGGCGACGGGGAGTTTCTGGTGGTCTCGCACGAACGCACGCCGGAACTGCTGGCCGCGCACGCGCAGGTGCTGGCCGGATTGGCCAGGACGGCGGAGTTTCGCTGGTGGGGCGACCGCGTGTCGCTCACCGTGAGCATCGGGGCGGCTCAGGCGGACCGGGACGAAACGCTGGCACAACTGCTCGAACGGGCGCAGGAAGGAATGGTATCGAGCATTCATGCGGGCGGAAACCACATCACACTCGCGCCAGGGGGGCAGGCATGTTTGCCATCGTAGGCATCATCGTGGTTTTTGCGGCGGTCATTGGCGGCTTTCTGATGGAGAAAGGCCACATCGAGGTTCTTCTTCAGCCAGCCGAATTGCTCATCATCGCCGGCGCGGCCACCGGCACCCTGCTGGTCGCCAATCCGGTCCACATCCTGAAAGGAATTCTGGCCGGATTGAAGGGCGTGCTGGGCGGCTCGCAATTTGGCAGGGAGCGCTATTTGAACACGCTGAAAATGATGTTCCAATTCCTCAACAAGGTGCGCAAAGAGGGATTGCTGAGCGTGGAGATGGACGTGGAGAAGCCCGCCGAGAGCGCCATCTTCAAGAACTATCCCGAGTTCCTCAACGACCACCATGCCAGGGATTTTGTCTGCGACACGCTGCGCATGGCCATCACCGGCGGCGTGGAGCCGTTCGACATGGACCAGATGATGGAACTGGATATGGAGGTGCATCACAACGACGCCATTCAGCCGGTGAACGCGCTCACCACCATGGCCGACGCGCTGCCGGGACTGGGCATTGTAGCCGCGGTGCTGGGAGTCGTGATCACCATGGGCGCGCTGGGCGGCCCGCCGGAGGCCATTGGCCACAAGGTGGCGGCGGCGCTGGTGGGCACATTCCTCGGCATTCTGTTGTGCTATGGCGTGGCCGGGCCGCTGAGTTCGAACATGAGCAAGAGCGCCGACAACCATAACGACTATTTGCATGTGCTGCGCGTGCTGCTGCTCTCGTTTCTCAAGGGCGCGGCGCCCATGATCGCCATCGAGATGGGGCGGCGCGCGATTCCCGCGCATGTGCGGCCCAGCTTCGACGAGATGGAAAAGCACTGCAAGAACCAGTCCGCCAGCGCGGCAGAGCCGGTGGCGGCGGCGGCATAGCAGCTTGCACCCTGCCAGGAGGAATGCGCCATGATGGCAGCCAAGACGCAACCGATCATCGTCATCAAAAAGAAGAGCGGCCACGGCGGCCATCACGGCGGCGCGTGGAAGGTGGCCTATGCCGACTTTGTTACGGCCATGATGGCGCTGTTTATCGTGCTCTGGCTGATGGGCTCCAGCGATAAGGTCAAGAAAGCCGTTGCCGGCTACTTCAACGATCCCAAGGGCACCGCCAACCTGCTCGGAACCACAATGTCGGGAAACGGAATCGCCGTAACCACCAAGACCGCCGACAACATGCAGAAGCTGAAAGAGAAGCTCGAAGGGGAGATTCAAGCCAAGCAGGAACTGGAAAAGCTGAGCAAGCAGATCGAAATTACGATCACCTCCGAAGGGCTGCGGGTTGAGCTGCTGGAAGACAAAAACGGCACCTTCTACCAGAGCGGCAGCGCGCGGTTGAGCCCCGGCGGGCAGGAGCTGCTGGAGCTGCTGGCGGCGGAACTGAAGACCCTGCCCAATAACCTGCTGATCGAGGGCCACACCGACGCCACGCCGTATTCGAGCGACGCCAATTACAGCAACTGGGAGCTCTCGGCCGACCGCGCCAACTCCGCGCGCCGGCTGCTGCAGCAGAGCGGCGTGCGCTCCGATCAGGTGACCCAGGTGCGCGGCTATGCCGACCAGCTTTTGCGTGTGAAAGACAATCCATCCGACCCCTCGAACCGGCGCATCTCGATTCTGGTCAAGAACGGGGCCGATGGCGCGCCACCCAATCTCCCGGCCAGAGGGGCGAATGCGCAGCCGAATGCGGAGAATCCCAAGGCCGCGCCCGGCGCAGCCAAAGCGATAGCGCCAACTGCTGTCGCGGCTCAGGCCAAGCTCTCGCCCGCGGCCCCCTCGGCCAAGCCAGGCCTGCTGGAGAGACTCAAGGGCCTGATGCCTGGAGCGAAAAAGTAGCGAGGCGCCCAATCACTCCGCTGCCCCTCGATCACTGATCCGGAACCCTGTCCGCCGATCCCTGGAATGGTGTACTCTGGTTGGCGTACCAGAAAGCGTTTACTTGGGGGACTCATTCCATGACCATCGTCGCCGGCGTTGACTTCGGCACACTGAGCGTTCGCGTCACTCTTGTCGACAGCCAGAAGGGCCCGATCGGCACCGCATCGGCTTCTTATCCGCTCCACCGCCGCCGCGAGGACCCGAACTTTGCCACCCAGTCCCATGCGGACCAGATGACGGCCCTGGCCGCCGCCACGCGCGACGCGCTCAAGTGCACCGGGATTGACGGCAGCGAAGTCGCGGCCATTGCGCTCGACACGACCGGCTCCAGCGTGATCCCGGTGGGCGCCAACCTCGAGCCGCTCGACGAGTACTACCTCTGGTGCGATCATCGCGCCCACGCCGAAGCGGCGGAGATTACCGCCAAGGCGCATGCGTTGGGCTTTGAAGGCATCGAGTGGTGCGGGGGCACCTACTCTCACGAGTGGGGCTTCTCCAAGCTGCTGCATTGGCTGCGCCACAACCCGGAGAAGCGCTCCCTGTTGGTGACTGCGCTGGAACATTGCGACATGGTCGCGGCCACGCTGTGCGGCATCACGACGGTGAGCGAGCTGAAGCGCAGCGTCTGCGCCATGGGCCACAAGTGGATGTGGAATCCCAAGTGGGGCGGTCTGCCGCCGGAGGAGTTTCTGGTGGCCGTGGACCCGCTCTTTGCCGGCATTCGCGCCAAGATCGGCGGCGAATACCTCACCAGCGACCATCTCGCGGGCCATCTTTCGCCCAAGTGGGCCGAAGCGCTGGGCCTGAAGGCTGGCATTCCTGTCCCCGTGGGCGCATTCGACGCGCACTGGGACGCCATCGGCTCCAACATCCGCGAGGGCGATGCGGTGAATGTTGTTGGAACTTCGACTTGCATCATTGCCATGGCGAAAGAAGCGGAGCTTGTTCCTGGCGTTTGCGGCGTGGTTCCAGGCAGCGTGCATCCGGCCTACACCGGCATCGAAGCCGGCCTCTCGGCCGTGGGAGATATCTTTGACGCCATAGCCAAGCGCGCGGGCGCCACGGTCGGCGCACTCTCCGACGGGTTGGAGAGTTACAAGGCCGGGCAGACCGGCCTACTGCGGCTGAGTTGGGACAATGGCGACCGCACGGTGCTGGTGAATCCCGAACTGGGCGGCGTCACGCTGGGCTGGAACCTGGTGCATACCGCGCAGGACGAGCTCTTCGCGGCTATCGAAGGCACCGCCTTCCACACCCGCATCATTCTGGAGCGCATGGCCGAGCATGGCGTGCGCATCGATCGCGTGATCAACGCCGGCGGCATTCCGCAAAAGAACGAAGTGCTCAATCAGGTCTACGCCAACGTGCTGAACAAGCCGGTGCTGGTGCCCGCGGGCATTCCCACCAGCCTGGGCTCGGGCATCATGGCGCTGATGGCTGCCGGGGCCTACAAGACCATCGAAGAAGCGCAGGCCGCGGTCTGCCTGCCGCTGCGCACGGTTGAGCCCGATCCGAAGGCGGCAGCGGTCTACGAAGAGCTTTACCAGCTCTATCGCGCAGTGTATTTTGCTTTGGGATCGCACGACGCGAAGCCGGTGGCGCTGGGACGCGTGTTGCCGGAGTTGAGAAGGATTGCGGCCGAAGTGCAAAAGGCGGGTTGAGGATTCGACTTTCCCAGGTCCCAAAATCGGGACCTGGGGGCATCCGCGGCACAATCGATGCTGAATCATCTGCAAGGAGCAAAAGCATGGAACGGCGTAGTTTTCTGAAAGCGGCTGCAGCCTCCACGGCGGCAGCGATGGTTTTCGGCCGGCGTGGGGCGCTGGCACAGCAGGCGAGCAGTCACATCGAGGTTCTGGTGGAGGAACCGATCGCCACCATCGCGCCCGAAATCTACGGACACTTTACCGAGCACCTGGGCTCGGTGGTCTACGACGGCATCTATGTGGGCGAAAACTCGAAGATTCCCAACCAGCAGGGACTGCGCACGGCGCTGATCGAGAAGATGCGGGCCATCGAGGCTCCGGTGGTGCGCTGGCCGGGCGGGTGCTTTGCCGACAGCTACGACTGGCGCGACGGCATCGGCCCCAAAGACAAGCGCCCGCGCCACACCAATTTCTGGGTGGACGACTTCAAGCCGGAGCAGAAGAAGCAGAACATTCCGCAGATCTACGACCCGAACGCGTTTGGCACCGACGACTTTGTGCGCTTCTGCAAGCTGTCGGGCGCGGAACCGTATTTTGCTGCCAACGTGCGCAGCCTTCCGGCGCTGGAGTTCGACCATTGGGTGGAGTACTGCAACTCGCCGCGCGGCACCACCACGCTGGCCGAAACGCGCGCCGCCGCCGGCTCGCCCGATCCCTATAACGTGCGTTACTGGGGCGTGGGCAACGAGAGCTGGGGCTGCGGCGGCAACTTCGATCCCGAAGACTACGCCGTCGAGTTCAAACGCTACACCACCTGGGTTCCGAGTTATGGCGTGGGGCTGCGCTTTATCGCTTCCGGCCCCAACAGCGACGAGCAGGCGTGGACCCGCCGCTTCTTCGAGAAGCTTTATCGCGGCCAGCCCGCCAACGACGGCCGCGGCGTCTGGGGGCTGAGCATCCACCACTACGACATGAACGTCACCCGCGGCAAGAGCGCCGACTGGCAAGGCAAGGGCGAAGCGCTCAACTTCGACCGGACGGAGTGGTACGAGTCAGTGAAAGAGTCGGACCGGATGGAAGGCATCATTCTGGAGCACTGGAATGCGCTGGGCGAGTGGGACCTGAGCCACAAGATCAAGCTGGTGGTGGACGAGTACGGGCCATGGTATCTGAAAGGCACCGAATACGCACCGGAGGAACTCTACAGCCAGGCCATCACCATGCGCGATGCGCTGGTGACCGGGCTTACGCTCGATACCTTCAACCGCCAGGCGGACAAGGTGGGGATGGCCGCCTGCGCGCAGCTCATCAACTGCCTGAACGCGCTCTTCATGTCGCACGAGGACAAGTTCACCACCACGCCGGTCTTCAACATCTTCGAAATCTACGCGGCGCACCAGGGCGGAACGGCCCTGCGCACCGAGTTCTCGGCGCCCGAGGTTCACTATGACCGCGACGGCAAGCCGGCCAGCGTGTGGGGGCTCAGGGGCTCGGCCTCGCTGAAGGGCAAGACGCTGACCCTTACGGCGGTGAACCCCGACACCCGCGAGCCGCGCGAGACGGAGATCGTTCTGCGCGGAGCCCGGGCCGCGAGCGCCAAAGCATGGGTGGTGGCCGAAAGCGACATTCACGCCCACAACACGCTGGGCCAGCCGGAGCAGGTGAAAACACGCGCCGCGGAAGTTGCCGTGCGGCCCGGATCGCTGAGCTTCACTTTTCCGCCCGCTTCGGTGGTCAAGATCGAGGCGCAGTTGAGTTAGAGCGAAACCAGGGTCGATGGTTCCCAGCGGAGAGATTGCGCGGTTGCCGCTCCCGGTTGGTCGCGTCCACTTGAAAGCATCGTGTAAGGACACCGCAGCCCTGGTTTCGCTGTAGCCGCCAGACCTAAGCGGAGATGAACCGAGGGGGACGGAATTCAGCCACAGGGGCTGAACTCCGCCCCCCTTGGCATGTGCGGGTGTTGATTTCTTTTGCAATAACTCCGAATTTCCCCTGTTCCCATCGGCTTCAGAGCCGCTTGCGCAACCTTCGAGCGGGGTTTACCGTAGACTCACTTCCGTTTCGGTCAGGAGCACCGTGTCTTCTTTTCCTTTGCGCCTCCGCTGTTTTTGCGTTCTCTTTTTTCTTCTTGCCGGCATCGCCGCCCTCCGCGCCCAGGCCCCGCAAACCATCGAGCCCTGGAAGGCTCCGCACTTTTCCATCGAGCCGAAAGCCCTGTATGAAGCGGCATCGGCGGTGGCCGCTCCGGACGGAACGAATGTGAGCCTGCTCGAAGACGATGAGAGCTACAGCTTCGACGAGACGGGGCGCAACGTGCACGTCGAGTACGTGGTCTACAAGGTGCTCAACCAGAAGGGCGTGGAGGGGTGGGACTCGGTTTCGGTGGATTGGGAGCCGTGGCATCAGGCCCGGCCCACGATCAAGGTGCGGGTCATCGCGCCGGACCTCTCGGTCCACATGCTCGACCCCAAATCCATCACCGAGGCGCCGGCCCGCGAGGGCGAGTACAAGACCTATGGCGACGGCAAGATGCTGCGCGCGCCGTTTCCCGCCATTGCGCCGGGCGTGGTGGTGGAAGAGGAGTTTGTCACCACGGAGACGGTTCCGTTTTTTGCGCCGGGCCACGTAGGCCGGGTCTGGTTCGGACGCGAAGGGTCTCCGGTGGCGCACAGCCTGGCGGCCTTCGAGGCGCCGGCCGCCTTTCCGTTGCGGACCGGCGTGCTGGGCAGCGTGGAGTTGAAACCGCAACGCACCGAGGCCAATGGGCGCGTGACGCTCACCTACAGCCTGGGTCCGCTGGAGGGCGTCGATCCGCGGGAGCCGAATCTTCCCCCGGATGTCTCGCATTATCCGGCCGTCGAGTTCTCCACCGGGACCTCGTGGCAGAATATGGCGGCCGAATACGCAAAGATCGTGGAGAGCCGCGCCAATCCCGCGGCCGTGCAGCCCATCGTGGACAAGCTGATTGCCGGCAAGACCACCGCGGCGGAGAAGGAAGCGGCGATCGTCGGCTATCTCGACCAGGAGATTCGCTACACCGGCATCGAGTTTGGCGAGGCCGCGATTGTGCCCCACGATCCAGCCGAGACGCTGAGCAAGAAGTACGGCGACTGCAAGGACAAGGCGACCCTGCTGGCGACCATGCTGCGCTCGGCCGGGATTCCGGCCTATGTGGCGCTGCTCAACGCCGGCTCGCGCATGGATGTGCCCGCCGATCTGCCGGGGATGGGCCTCTTCGACCACGCAATCGTCTATGTGCCGGCGATTCCCGCCTCGCACGATCCCGCCCTGTGGATCGACGCCACCGACGCCTATGCGCGGCTGGGCCAGTTGCCGGCCGGCGATCAGGGACGCCTGGCGCTCATTGCCCGCCCCGAGACCACGGGGCTGTTCAAGACGCCCGAATCCACCTCGAAGGACAATGTGCAACTGGAGTTGCGCGAGATGACGCTGGCCGAAAACGGTCCGGCCAATGTGACCGAGGTGACACAACCCATGGGCGTCTTCGAGGGCGAGTTCCGCGGCTACTACGCCGACAAGCCGGACAAGGATACGCGCGAGAATCTGACCAGCTATGTGAAGGGCCAGTATGTGGCCGAGAAGCTGACCAAGGTGGAACGCACCGATCCGGCCGACCTGTCGAAGCAGTTCGAGCTGACTCTGGCCTGCGAAAAGGCCAAGCGCGGCTACACCGATCTGGACAGCGCGGGCGCGGCCATCCGCGTGGATTCGCTCTTCCAGCGCCTGCCGGAGGAACTGAAGAAGAAGGACGATCCCGAGCAAAAGAAGAAGGACGAACAGGACAAGGACAAGCCGAAAAAGCCGCGGACCGACGATTGGGAGCTGACCGAGCCATTTTCCACCGAGTGGCGCTACCGCATTGTTCCGCCGGCGGGTTTTGTGCCCAAGGAACTGCCCAAGGACGCGAAGATCGCCATTGGGCCGGCGCTGCTGACCGAAGAGTTCTCCGTCGACAAAGACGGCTCCGTCGTGGCGCACCTGACCTTCGACTCGGTCAAGCGTCGCTATACAGTGGCCGAAGCCAAGGAGATGGGCAGCACCATCGCCGATCTGGTGAAGGGTCCGGCGATTCTGGTGAACTTTGAGCCCAAGGGCGAAGCGCTTCTGCATGAAGGCAAGGTGAAGGAGGCGCTGGCCAGCTATCGCGCCCTGGTGGCGCTGCACCCCAACGAGGCGGTGCACCATCTGCAGGTGGCCAAGGTGCTGCTGGAGGCGGGAATGGGCGAGGCGGCGCGGGCCGAGGCTCGCCAGGCGGTCAAGCTCGAGCCCAACTCCGCGCTGGCCGAAAAGACGCTGGCGCAGGTTCTCAAGCACGATCTGGTGGGCCGCAACATGCGCGCGGGCAGCGACCTGAACGGCGCGGCCGAGGCCTATCGCGCGGCGATCAAGCTGGACCCGGACGACCACGGCACCCAGGGCGACCTGGCGATCCTGCTCGAATACGACCCGGTGGGGCGCCGCTACAGCCGGCTCTCGAAGATGAAAGAGGCCGTCGCCGAGTATCAGAAGCTGGGCCAGGACAAGCTGGAAGACCTGGGTCTGACCAACAATCTTGCCTTTGCACTCTTCTATGACGGAGACTTTGCCGAAGCCTTGAAGGCCGGGCAGGCCTTGAATCCGGAGCCGAAGGCGCTGATCGGAGCCAGCGTCGCCATGCTCCATGGCAGCCAGGCGGGACTGGCTGAAATCAACAAGCGCTCCACCAGCGCCGACTCCTACAAGGAAACCGCGCGCGTGGCCGGCGAGATGCTGATGAACATGCGCCAATATGCGCAGGCCGCCGACTTTCTCGAGGCGGGCGCGGCCGGCGACAACGCCGCCCAGACCATGGGGCTGGCCTCGATGCTGCGCACCGCCCGCCGCCACGAAGAAATGCACTTTGCCAACACGCCCGCCGATCTGGTGAAGCAGGCCTTTCTGCTGGGCATGGACCCCGAGTTGACCCAGGCCAAACTGGATGCGGTCGCCAGCAAGAACGCCCTGATGGTGATGAAGAACGAGGACGCCGACGAACAGAAGAGGAGCCTGGAGAGCGGCAAGAAGATGAATAGCCAGATGGCCCGCCAGGATAACTCGATGGATGTGACCACCGACGTGCTGCTGGCCGCCATCGACCCCAAGGGCGAAGGCGACGACGCGACCGGATACCGGGAGAAGATGCAAGTGCCGGGCGGCGGCGGCATGACCTTCTTTGTGGTGAAGGAGAACGGCCTCTATAAGCTGCTGGACAGCACGGAAAAGCCGAACTCGATCGGCCTGGAGATTCTTGACCGGGTCAACTCTGGAGATCTTGCCGGGGCCAAGGCGCTGCTCGACTGGCTGCGCGAGGATTTCCATCTGGAAGGCGGCGACGATCCGCTGGGCGGGCTTGTCTTTCCCCGCTTCTGGATCAAGGGGCAGGCTGCCGACGCGCACAAGATGAAGCTGGCCGCCGCGGCCATTCTGGCGGGCACCAAGCCCACCGTGGCGCAGGGCGTTGCCCTGCTCGAGGAGGCCCGCAAGGATGCCGCCACGGAACGGGAGAAGACCAATATCCAGCTTGGCCTCGCCGCCGGATACTCGCGCCAGGACAACTATGCCAAGCTGTTCGAGGTGGCCTCGGAGCTGCTCAAGCAGGTTCCCGAATCCAAGGCGGCCTTCATCGATAACGAGCTGGCGTTGATGGGGCTGGGCCGCCACGACGAAGCTCTCCGGCTGGCCGGCGAGCGGCTCAAGCTGCTGGACGGCGATACCGACGCCCTGCACATGAAGATGGAGGTCGAAGCCAACCGGGGCAACTTTGCGGCCGCGCGCGGATGGGCGCAGAAGCTCGCGGATCAGGGCAAGGTCGATGCCGATCTGTTGAACTCGATGGCCTGGTTTGCGCTTTTCACCGGCAAGGTGGAGGATGCCGACATCGCCACGGCCATCAAATCCACCGAAATGGCGAAGAACAATCCGCACATTCTGCATACGCTGGCCTGCCTCTATGCGGACACCGGCAAGGCCGCCGAGGCCCACGACCTGCTGCTGAAGGCCATGGACGAGCAGGATTTGGACGAGCCGAACGACGACTTCTGGTATGCATTCGGCCGCATCGCCGAGCAGTACGGCGAGCGCGAGATCGCCATCGCGGACTATCGCAAGCTGGAAAAGCCCAAGCAGATGCTGGGCCTTCCCGTCTCCAGCTACCGCCTGGCGCAGATGCGGCTCAAGGCCCTGGGGGCGGACGGAAAGTAAAGTTTACCCTGGAGGGGTTCGCGATTTCCCGGGTCTCAAAAACATCCCGATCCTTGGGATGGCCCGCGGAGCAGCCGACGCACTTGCTACGGTGGAGCAAAGGCTGGCTGCTCCGTTTCGTTTCGTATGCGGTACACTGCCGGGTGCGGTTTTTTGAGTGCCCCCAACCGCGGCCAGGTGATCGGAAGGATTGCGAAGCTGGGTTGCCGGGCAGGGCTCCCTTGTGTATACGCTTCCAAGAGCGGGCTGCCGCGCGTCCGCAACAGCATGGGCGCGGGACGGGAGTGCGGCGATGGAAAAGAGGAAGCTGCGGTCGCAGGCGTGGTTTGGCGGCCAGGACAAAGATGGATTTATTCATCGCAGTTGGATGCGCAACCAGGGATTCCCCGGCGACGTCTTCGACGGGCGCCCGGTGATCGGCATCTGCAACACATGGTCGGAGCTGAACCCCTGCAATGCGCATCTGCGGGAGTTGGCCCAGCGGGTGAAGAACGGCGTCTGGGAGGCGGGCGGGCTGCCGCTCGAGTTTCCCGTGACCTCGCTGGGCGAAACCAACATGCGGCCGACGGCCATGCTCTTCCGCAACCTGGCGAGCATGGATGTGGAGGAGTCGATCCGCGCCAACCCGATCGACGCGGTGGTCCTGCTGTGCGGCTGCGACAAGACGACGCCATCGCTGGTGATGGGCGCGGCCAGTTGCGACGTGCCGGCCATCGTGCTCTCGGGCGGGCCCATGCTCACCGGCCGCTACCGCGGACAGGCCATCGGTTCGGGCACCGACGTCTGGCGCTTCAGCGAGTTGGTGAAGGCCGGCAAGATGACGGCGCAGGAGTTTATGGACGCCGAGAGTTGCATGAGCCGCTCGCCCGGCCACTGCATGACCATGGGCACGGCCTCGACGATGGCCTGCATGGTGGAGTCGCTGGGGCTTTCACTGCCCGGCAATGCGGCGATTCCCGCCGTGGACTCGCGCCGCGCGGCGCTGGCCCAGGAGACGGGCCGGCGCATTGTCGCCATGGCGCACGAAGACCTGCGCATCTCAAAAATCCTGACCCGCGAGGCGTTTCTCAATGCCATTCGGGCCAATGCAGCCATCGGCGGCTCGACCAACGCCGTGATTCACCTGATCGCGATTGCCGGGCGCGTGGGCGTGCCGTTGACGCTGGACGACTGGGACCGGGAGGGCCGCGATGTGCGCACCATCGTCGATCTGCAGCCGTCGGGGCGCTTCCTGATGGAGGATTTCTACTACGCAGGCGGATTGCCCGCGGTGCTGGCCAAGCTGGCAAAGCATGGGCAACTCGAGGCCGGCGCCCTGACCGCGAACGGACGCACGATTGGCGAGAACGTCAAGGACGCGCCCATCTGGAACAGCGAAGTGATTCGCGACTACGAGAATCCGCTGGTGGAGTCGGGCGGCATCGCGGTGCTGCGCGGCAATCTGTGCCCGGACGGCGCGGTGCTGAAGCCCTCCGCGGCCTCGCCGCAGCTGATGCGCCATCGCGGCCGGGCGGTGGTCTTCGAGAACATCGAGCACTACAAGGCGCGCATCGAAGATCGCGAGTTGGAGGTGGACGAGAACAGCGTGATGGTGCTCAAGAACTGCGGCCCGAAGGGCTATCCGGGGATGGCCGAAGTGGGCAACATGGGGCTTCCTGCGAAATTGCTGGAGCGCGGCATCACCGACATGGTGCGCATCTCCGACGCGCGCATGAGCGGCACGGCCTATGGCACGGTGGTGCTGCACGTGAGTCCCGAGGCCGCGCTGGGCGGCCCGCTGGCGCTGGTTCGCGAGGGCGACTGGATCGAGCTGGACGTGGCTGCGCGGCGACTGCATCTGGACGTGGACGAGGCCGAACTGGCACGCCGTCGCGCGGAGTGGGTTGCGCCGGAACCGGCCTTCACCAGCGGCTATCAGTCGCTCTATGTGAAGCACGTGTTGCAGGCCGACCGGGGCGCGGACTTCGATTTTCTGACCGGCTGCCGGGGAGACAAGGTGCCGAGGGAGTCGCATTAGGGAGTAGGGAGTAGGGAGAAGGGCTGCATTGAGCTGGCCTCCCGGACGCAGTCTCTGGGCGGCTGCAATCAGGAGCGGATCGAGATGCAAGACGGCAATGCGCAGTTTGCCCGTTATCCAAGCCTGGAGGGCCGGGTGGTGGTGATCACCGGCGGCGCTACCGGAATCGGCGAGTCTCTGGTAACTCACTTTGCCCGGCAAGGCTCCCGCGTAGCCTTTCTCGACATCCAGGATGAGCCGGCGCGGCGGCTGGTGGAGGAGGTTACGGCGGAAGGCTGTCTTACGCCGTCTTACATGCATTGCGATCTGACTGACGTGACCGCTCTCCGGAGCGCGGTCGCGCAGGTTTTGGCCGCCTGGGGCACCGTGGATGTGCTGGTCAACAATGCGGCCAACGACCAGCGCCACACGCTGGAAGAAGTGACTCCCGACTACTGGGACCGGTCGATTGGCACCAACCTGCGCCCGCAGTTTTTCATGGTGCAGGCCGTGCTGCCGGCGATGCGCAAGGCCGGCCGCGGGTCGATCGTGAATATGTCGTCGATTTCGTGGATGATTCCCTCGACCGGCGCGGCGCTGTACATCACGGCCAAGGCCGCGGTCATCGGGCTCACGCGCACGCTTGCGCACGAGCTGGCGCCAAACAACATCCGCGTGAATGCGGTGCTGCCCGGCGCCATTGTGACCGAGCGGCAAAAGCGGCTGTGGTACACGCCGGAGTACAAGGCGGAGATCATGGCCAGCCAGGCGCTCAAGCGCGATCTGCTGCCCGAGGATGTGGCGCGGCTGGTGCTGTTTTTGGCCGCCGACGACTCCAGCGCCATCACCAACCAGAGTTACATTGTGGACGGCGGCTGGGTGTAGAGGCCGACCGGCCTTCTGACGGATTGGGCCGCGGCGGTTTGCCGGCGGGTTTGCGCTGGTCTGCCGGAGAAGGCTCGAATGGCTTACCATGCTGCGGAGGATTTCTCCACCATGATCTCTGTTTTGAAGTTGCGCTGCCGTATTCCTGTACTCCTGCTGTTCGTTGCCGGAGCCTTGTTGTTGGCGTGTCCGGGGCAAATTGGGGCGCAGAGCGCCGCCGACGCCGCCAAAATTGCCGCCAGCCTGCAGCCCGAGTCGCGCGCCGTGCTGGTGCGGCTCGACGGCCTGCGCGAGCTGCCCGACGGCGCGTGGAAACTGCACGCGGGCGATCTGGCCCACGGCGAAGCGGTCAATCTGGACGAAAGCTCCTGGCAGCCGATCGCGGCCGGCAGCAAGGCCCCCAACGACGCCGTCTGGTTTCGCCAGAGCTACCAGGTCCCCGCCACGCTGAGCGGCTACGACCTGACCGGCGCGCGCATCTGGTTCCAGTTTCACGCGGAAGCCAACGGCCCCATGCCGGAGATTCTCTACTTCAACGGCCGCCGCGTGGCCATGGGCGACGATCTGGAGCCGGTGGTGTTGTTCGATCAGGTCCGGCCCGGCGACCAGGCGACGGTCGCCGTCAAGCTGCTGCACACGGTGGATGTAAAGAGCTTCCGGGGCGCGACGCTGCGCATCGAGTTCCCCGAGAGCCGGCCCAATCCCGACGACCTGCGCGTCGAGTTTCTCTCGGCCGCGGAGCTGATTCCCTCGCTCGCGCCCGGCAATGCCTCCCAGATGGCCACGCTGAACAGCGCGATCCGGGCCGTGGACCTGGCGGCTCTGGATGCGGCCGAAGCGCAAGGCGCGGAGGCGCGGGCTCAGGCCCAGGCGAAATTCGACGCGAGCCTGAAGGCGGCGCACGCCAAGCTCGAAGCGCTCAAGCCGCTGTTGCAGCAGGCCACCTTTCATCTGACCGGCAACTCGCACATCGACGCGGCCTGGCTGTGGCCCTGGACCGAGACCGTGGACGTGGTGAAGCGCACCTTCGGCACCGCGCTGCAACTGATGTACGAGTATCCCGGCTACACCTATACGCAGTCGGCCGCGGCCTACAACGACTGGCTGGCGCAGAAGTATCCCGACATGAACGCCGAGATTGCCCAGCGCATCCAGGAGGGCCGCTGGGAGATTGTGGGCGGCATGTGGGTTGAGCCGGACCTGAACATGCCTGACGGCGAATCGCTGGTACGGCAACTGCTGGTGGGCAAGCGCTGGTACAAGCAGGCCTACGGCGTGGATGTGCGCATCGGCTGGAACCCGGATTCCTTCGGCTACACGTGGCAGTTGCCGCAGATCTACAAAAAGAGCGGCGTGGACTACTTTGTGACGCAGAAGATGACCTGGAACGACACCAACCAGTTGCCCTTCAAGCTCTTCTGGTGGGAGTCGCCGGACGGGTCGAAGGTGCTGGCGTACTTTCCGCACGACTATGCGAACGACAATCTGAATCCGGTGCGCCTGAGCGCCGACCTGGCGCAGGCGCGCACGCGCGCCACCGGCATGACCGAGATGATGGACCTCTACGGCATCGGCGACCACGGCGGCGGACCGACCCGGGCGATTCTCGACCAGGGATTCCATTGGGCGATGCCTTCCATTCCGGAACATGCGATCCCCAAGATGCAGTTCGGCACGGCGCAGACCTATTTCACCGAGGTTGAGAAGCAGATTGCGCCGGAGAGCCCGGTCTGGGATTACTCCTCGATCGCGAAAGGCTATACGCCGCCGCCGGCGGTTGCGGGCAAAGTCAACATTCCGACGTGGAGGAGCGAGCTTTACTTCGAGTACCACCGCGGCGTGATGACCACGCAGGCCAACCACAAGCGGAATATGCGGGACGCCGAAGAACAGGTGCTCAACGCCGAAAAGTGGTCCTCGCTCGCCTGGCTCGATGGCAAGAGCTATCCCGCCGCCGAACTGACCGAGGACTGGAAGAAAGTCTTGTTCAACCAGTTCCACGACTTAGCTGCTGGCTCCGGCATCGGTCAAATCTACAAGGACGCGCAGAAGGACTATGACGTGGTGCGTTGGTCCACCAACGAGATCGACGCTGGGGCGCTCCAAAACATCCTCGCCCGCATCAGCACCAAGGACGCCATCCGCGCCCAGAACACCCAGACCGTCGTCGTTTTCAATTCACTTGGTTGGGAACGCGATGGTCTGGTGCATGTTTCGCTGCCAGTGGATGGCGAACCAGGGGGAACAGCGGCTGTTGTGCCTGAGAAAGGCAATTCGACTCTAATCGAAGAGTTCGATTACGACAAGACCGCGAATCGTGTAGAGATCGACATTCCCGTTCATAGGATTCCCGCTCTGGGTTACCAGACCGTGCACGTCGCAGTGGCCCCCAAGAGCCAGTCCGGCGAAACTCGCGGCACCAGTGTACGTTCTGTCGCTGGCGCAAAAATTCAGAACGCACAGCTTAGTGTCGCTGTCGATGGCAAGACCGGCTGCATTACCAGCTTGATTGAGGTCAAATCGAACACAGAGCTTATTGATCCAGGCGCGTGCGGCAACCAGCTCCAGTTCTTCAAGGACACGCCAAAGGATTACGACGCATGGAACATCGATCCGGGAACACTGGACGCAGAACCCACGACCATCGCGAAGGCCGATTCGGTCGAATGGGCCGACGACACCATCCGCGTCACAAGCCACTGGCAGAACTCCAAGTTCGTGCAAACAATTCGTCTCGACGGCGATCAGACTGATATCGACACCGACATCGACTGGCACGAGTCCCACGTCCTGCTGAAGGCCGCCTTCCCGCTTGCCGCCACTAGTGACTTTGCCACCTACGAGATTCCTTATGGGACCATCGACCGACCGACGACGCGCAACAATTCATGGGAGAAGGCGCAGTTCGAGGTTCCGGCGATGCGTTGGGCCGATCTCAGCGGCCCCGGCGCAGACGGCACAATTCACGGGCTGAGCATTCTGAACCAGACCAAGTACGGCTACGACGCTGCGGGCAACGTGCTGCGGCTGACGCTGCTGCGCTCGCCCAAGTGGCCCGACGCAGAGGCCGACATGGGCCATCACCATTTCCACTACGCGCTCTATCCGCACGCGGGGACATGGAAGGAGGCGCTGACCGTGCGGCACGGATGGGAGTACAACTATCCGCTGACGGCGGTGGTGACGACGGCGCACGCCGGTTCCCTGCCCGCCCAGCATTCGTTTGCTTCGGTGGCGCCGGAGAACGTTGTTTTAACAGCCATGAAGAAAGCAGAGGACAGCAACGGAGTTGTCTTCCGCGTCTACGAGTGGGCGGGCAAGGAGGCGACGGTGGAGTTCCACGTGCCGCCGGGCGCGACCGGCGCGACGGTCACCAACCTGATGGAGACGCCGGAGGGCGGCCCATTGCCGTTGGCCGGCGACGTGGTGAAGGCGGCGATTCATCCCTACGAGATTCTGACCATCCGGGTGGATTATCCCGGCGGAGGACCGAAACAGTAGGCGAGGAGAGCGGCGCTCGGGGCGCGCGCTTCAGTACGCTGCGAGGGAGCGATCCGATCGCAGGTTCGACGGGCAGGAGGGAGTGTGCCCGACGAAAACTGTTTGGGTAAAGTATTTATTTTCAATCGCTTACAAGACGGTTTTTGGCCAGAAAAAGCGATGCAAGTCATTCATTTTGTTGATCTTATGTAGCGATTCAGGGCGATTGGGGAGGGGGGTACGGGCCGGAGAGGTTGGCCGGCGGCGCGGCAGGGAGCATCCGCCCGCCTCTCTCTTTTTATTGTGCGCCAAAAGAGGGAAATAATCGGCAAGGCGCGAGAAAAAAATGCGCGCGCATTTTTGAGCGTTCGGAGACAAAAAAAGGAGCACGGCGCATCCCGCGTGGGGATGCGCCCGTGCTCGCCTTCCGGAGAGAAGCGTGGAACCGGCAGGGAGGAAGCGCTTTAGGCGGCTTCTTCCTTGGTTTCTTCCTTCTTGGACTCTTCCAACTGCTTTTCGAGTTCGGCGCGCTTCTTGGCCTTGATGTCTTCGCGCTTCTGGCGCTTGACTTCCAACTGCTTTTCGGCGCCGAGCAGCTCGATAAAGGCCTTTTCTGCGCCGTCGCCCTGCTGGAAACCGGTGCGGACGATGCGCAGGTAGCCGCCCTGGCGGTCGCCGTAGCGCGGAGCCACGGTGTCAAAGAGCCGGTCGACGGACTTGTCGGTCATGAGGTAGCTGAGGGCCTGGCGGCGCGCGTGCAGATCGCCCTTCTTGCCCAGGGTAATCATCTTTTCAACCAGCGGACGGACCGCCTTGGCCTTGGCGATGGTGGTCTCGACGCGGTCTTCCACGATGACGGACGTAACCAGGTTGCGCAGAAGGGCGCGGCGGTGGCTGGTATTGCGTCCGAGCTTGAATCCTGCATTGCGATGGCGCATGGTAAAACTCTCTTTCGAATCAGTAGTCAGTAGACAGTGGACAGTGAACAGTGGTCACTGTCCACTGTTCACTATTAAAAGTTCTCGGTCTCGGTGGGCAACTGGATCTCGACCGAATCCAGGGGCTCGTCTTCGTCGTCGTAGTGGCTGTAGCTGGCGGCCAGGGCGGCGGCGGGCGGAATGCTGGTGGGCCCTGGAACCGCGTTGCCCTGCTCGTCGATCTTCATGCCCAGCGAGAGGCCCATCTGGGCCAGGATTTCCTTGATCTCGTTGAGGCTCTTGCGGCCGAAGTTCTTGGTCTTGAGCATTTCGGCTTCGGTTTTCTGCACCAGCTCGCCGATGGTCTGGATGTTGGCGTTCTTGAGGCAGTTGTAGCTGCGGACCGACAGCTCGAGCTCTTCGACCGAGCGATTGAGGTTGTCGTTGCGGAGCAGGGTGCGGCCTTCTTCGCCGCGGGCCTCGGCTTCGATTTCCTCCTCGAAGTTGATGAAGATGTTCATGTGGTCCTTGAGCAGCTTGGCGGCCAGGCCGACGGCGTCGGCGGGCAGCACGGCCCCGTTGGTCCACACTTCAAGGGTGAGCTTGTCGTAGTCGGTGATCTGTCCCAGGCGGGCGGCCTCAACCACATAGTTGACGCGGCGCACCGGCGAGTGGACGGAGTCGACGGGAATGAAGCCGAGGCCGAGGTCGGCATCGAAGTTCTTGTCGGCGGAGATGTATCCGCGCCCCTTCTTCAGGCGCATCTCCATATCCAGCTTGCCGCCTTCGGAGAGGGTGGCGATATAGATGTTCTTGTCCAGGATTTCGACGTCGCCATCGGCTTCGATCATGCCGGAGGTGACCACGCCGGGCTGGTCGGCGCGCAGATACAGCGCCTTGGGACCGTCGCCCGCGAGCTTGAAGGGAACCTGCTTGAGGTTGAGGATGATGTCGGTGGCATCCTCGACCACGCCGCTGATGGACTGGAACTCGTGGAGCACGCCCTCGATGCGAATGGCGGTGACGGCGGCGCCCTCGATGGAGCTGAGCAGGGTGCGGCGCAAGGCGTTGCCGATGGTGGTGCCGAAGCCGCGCTCGAAGGGCTGGGCGCTAAACTTGCCGAATGTGTCGGTGAGCGTCTCGGCATCGACTGCCAGGCGCTTCGGTTTCTGGAATCCTCTCCAAAGCATATGCGTGTCTCGTTTCCCGCGCGGCATGTACGTCGCGATGCATTTTGCGGCGGCCGCGCAAGTTCTCCTTCGTTTGGAATGCAGCTTCTAGCTACTAGCTTTCAGCTTCTAGCTCAATTTCTGCAGGAAGCAAGGTCGTTGCTTTCTGAGAAGATGAGCTAGAAGCTAGTGGCTAGAAGCTAGCAGCTAGTTGCTTCTTACTTCGAGTACAGTTCGACGATGAGCTGCTCGTTGATGGGCAGGGCAACGTCCTTGCGCTGGGGCAGAGAAAGGACGCGGCCGGTGAGGTTCTCGTAACTGACCTCGAGCCAGGCGGGCACGGGGTTGGCCGCGGCGTACTGCGCCGCCTGCTCCACGATGAGCATCTTCTTGGCGTTGGCGCGGATGGCGATTTCGTCGCCGGCCTTCACTTCGTAGGAAGGAATGTTGACCTTGCGGCCGTTGACCTCGATGTGATCGTGGCGCACGATCTGGCGGGCCTGGCGGCGCGAGATGGCGAAGCCGAGCCGGAAGACCACGTTGTCGAGGCGGCGCTCCAACTGCTGAATGAGCAGGTCGCCGGTGACGCCGGTGGCGCGGTTGGCCTTTTCGTAGTACTCGCGGAACTGGCTTTCGAGGGTGAAGTAGATGCGCTTGGCTTTCTGCTTCTCATGCAACTGGAGGCCGTAGCCGACGATCTTGGCCTTGCGGTCCTTGCCGTGCATTCCGGGAGGAAAGTTGCGTTTTTCGAGCGGGCAACGGTCGGAGGCGCACTTGGCGCCCTTCAAAAAGAGCTTGGTAGCCTCGCGACGGCAAAGGCGGCAGACTGCTCCGGTATAACGAGCCATTTCTTCTCCTAACTTCGGATGACGGCCGGTTTACGCGTGAAACAGCTTTCAGCTATTAGCTCTCAGCTTTCAGCTCGTCTTGCGTGAGCGAGCTTTGCCGGCTTGAGCTAGCAGCGAATCACTGCGTGGGACGCTTCGTCCCGGCCCGGTTATTAACGAGGGACTAAGGGACTCGGGACTGAGGGACGAGCAAAAGCACTTAGTCGGCGCTCTCAGTCCTTAGTCCCTACGTCCCTAGTCCCTGCTTCTTAGACGCGACGGCGCTTGGGCGGACGGCAGCCGTTGTGGGGCACCGGGGTCACGTCGCGGATGGAGCGGACTTCAACGCCCGCCGCAGCCAGGGCGCGGATGGCCGACTCGCGGCCCGAACCCGGACCGGCGACGCGGACATCGACCGCGCGCAGGCCGTGATCGCGCGCCATGCTGGCGGCGTTCGAGGCCGCCTGCTGGGCCGCGAAGGGCGTGCCCTTGCGCGAACCGCGGAAGCCGAGCGAACCCGAGCTCTTCCAGCTCAGCGTGTTGCCCACCTGGTCGGTGATGGTGACGATGGTGTTGTTGAACGTGGCCTGAATGTGCGCGATGCCGAAGGGCACATTCTTGCGCTCGCGTTTCTTGAACTTCTTGTTCTTGGAAGCCTTGCCGGCTCCAGACTTCTGCTCTGGCTTCGCCATTAGGTTTTACCCGTCGCTTTCTTCTTGCCGGCCACAGTGCCCTTACGGGGACCCTTGCGGGTGCGGGCGTTGGTGTGGGTGCGCTGACCGCGCACCGGCAGCGACCGCCGGTGACGGTTGCCGCGATAGCTCTGAATATCGATGAGGCGCTTGATGTGCATCTGGACGTCCTTACGCAGGTCGCCCTCGACGTTTCCCTCGTCCTCGATCACCTGACGGATGCGGTTGACCTCGTCCTCGCCGAGATCCTGGATTTTTTTGAAGGGATCGACATTCGCCTTCTCCAGAATCTTGGCGGCACGGGGATCACCGATGCCGAAGATGTATGTGAGCGCGATCCGTGCCTGCTTGTTGCGGGGCAGATCGACGCCAGCAATACGTGCCATTCGAATTCCTTTGCCGCTTCAGGTTGTGTGCCCCCGGCCTGAAGCCGGTTCGCACGGTTGGCGTGAATTCCTTCAGAGGTTCATCGCAAGCCTTGACTCAAGCTAACTAGCCCCTGTTCAGTGGACAGTGGACAGTGGTCAGTTTCCGGCTTGCGCATTCGCGCTTTTGCTGTTCACTGTTCACTGTCTCCTGTTCACTGCTGTGAAGGTTTCCACCGGAAGCCAGGTCAACTAGCCCTGGCGCTGCTTGTGCTTTGCGTTCTCGCAGATCACCCTGACCACCCCGCGGCGGGTGATGACCTTGCACTTGACGCAAATCTTTTTTACCGATGCACGAACTTTCATTCTTGCTGCCCTTCTCCGCGCTCAAATCCAAGGCGCGGGGTATTGAAAAAACCTATTTGTAGCGGTAGACGATCCGTCCGCGATTCAGGTCGTAGGGGCTTAGCTCCACGGCCACGCGGTCGCCGGGCAGGATGCGGATAAAGTTCTTGCGCATTCTTCCCGAGACATGGGTCAAGACCTCGTGATTGTTCTCGAGTTTGACCTTGAACATGGCATTGGGCAGGGTCTCGGTGACCACGGCCATAACCTCAATCGCATCTTCCTTCGACAAACTGTATCCCGCCTCCGGCCCGCATTTGCGCAGCCGGCCTGTTATCCCGAGCGTACTACTCGGTTAAGACTCTGGCTCCGGCGGCAGTGACCGCCACCGTGTGCTCAAAATGAGCGCTCATGCTTCCATCCGTAGCCACCGCCGTCCAACCGTCTTCGAGCACAACCACATCCGGCTTGCCGGCATTGACCATGGGCTCGATGGCGATGACCATGCCGGCGCGCAACTTCATGCCGCGGCCCGGCTCGCCAAAGTTGGGCACCTGCGGATCCTCGTGCATGTGGGTGCCGATGCCGTGCCCCACAAAATCCCGCACCACCGAGAACCCCTCGGCTTCCACCACTCCTTGCACCGCGGCGCCTACGTCGCCCAGGGTCGCCCCTGGCCGCACCACCGCAATCCCCGCGTGCAGCGACGCCTCAGTCACGGTCAGCAGCCGCGCCGTATCCGGATCGATCTTGCCCACCGGCACGGTGATGGCCGCGTCGCCGCAGTAGCCCTCGACAAAGGCCCCGAAGTCGAGGGAAACAATGTCCCCTTCCCTGAGGAGCCGCTTGGGCGACGGGATGCCGTGCACCACCTCGCTGTTGACCGAGGCGCAGAGCACGCACGGATAGCCGCCGTACCCCTTGAAAGCGGCCTTGACGCCCAACTCGGCGAGCCGGCTCGCGGCGATCTTCTCCAGATCCATCGTCGTGACGCCCGGCTTGACCTGGCCGCGCAACAATTCGAGCACCTCGCGGACCACACGGCCCGCGCGGCGCATCTTTTCGATCTCCTGAGACGACTTCAGTACAACTGCCACGAACCCAGCTTTCAGTGCACAGTGGACAGTGAACGCGCTTTGCGGCGCGGGGACTGACTACTGACAACTGCTTCTCACGCACAAACCCGCCGTCCGGCTGCCTTACTTGCGCAACCGCTCGACAGCGGCAACAATTCCGGCCGCGATTGCAGCAATCGGCCGGTCTCCATCCACCTCAGCAAAACGTCCCAAAGCCCGGTAGTGCTCGACCACCGGCGCGGTCAGGGCTCCGTAAGCGCGCATGCGCTCGGCGAAGATCTGCTCCGTGTCGTCGGCTCGCTGGACCAGCGCCGTACCGTCCACATCGCAAAAACCGTCCTTCTGGGGAGGGTTTCCGTAGACGTTATAGATGCGCTGACAGGCAGGACAGTTCCTGCGCCCCGTAATGCGGCGTAATAATTGATTATAGTCCACCTGGATGCTGACGGCAATCACCGGCAGCGCCTGGGTGGCGGACGCCAAACGGCCGTCGAGCCAGCCGGCCTGCGGCAAGGTGCGGGGAAAGCCGTCCAGGATGTATCCATTGGCGGTATCCGGCTGTTGCAGGCGCACCGCGACCATTTCGTTGACCAGGGAATCGGGGACCAGTTCGCCGCGGCCCATGATCTCTTTGGCTACCCGGCCCAGTTGCGTCCCCTGGGCCACATTGGCGCGCAGCAGGTCGCCGGTGGAGATCTGCGGAATACCCCACAGCTTCACCAACTCCTTGGCCTGGGTCCCTTTGCCCACGCCCGGCGCGCCCAACAAAAGAATCGGGCCGGGGACGGTCTTTGAGACCGCCTCCCGGCCGCTTTCCACAGCAACAGAAGATGAAGACATTACCAGGTTTTCCTTCCGCGAATGCGACCGGAGCGCGGGGAAAAGCCGTCATAGTGTCTCATGATCAGCTGCGATTCGATCTGGTTGACCGTATCCATGGCCACACCCACCACAATGAGCAGGGAGGTGCCGCCAAAGTAGAAGTTGACCCCCAAACCGTGCGTCGTCCAGGCAGGCAGGCTCTCGAAGACCCTGCCGACGAGCCAGAGCTTGTCAAAGCGAATGCCGGAGATCAGGAAGGTGGGCACCAGCGAGATGACAATCAGGTAAAGCGCGCCCACCAGCGTGATGCGGGTGAGGATGTCGTTGATGAAGTCCGAGGTGCGCTTGCCGGGCCGGATGCCGGGAATGAACGATCCGGATTTGCGGAAGTTGTCGGCAATGTCGTCGGGCTTCATGATGATGGAGACATAGAAATAGGCGAAGAAGATGATGCCCAGGACGTAGAGGGTCTCATACCAGGGATAGCCGGGCTGGAGAGCCGCGATGATGGGCTGGAGGAAGTGGTTGTTCTGCACCCACTCCACCTGGCTGAAGAGCATGGGCGCCGAGAGGATGGAGCTGGCGAAGATGACGGGCATGACGCCGCCGGAGTTGACCTTGAGGGGCAGATGGCTGGACTGGCCGCCCATCATGCGCCGGCCGACGATGCGGCGCGCGCTCTGGATGGGGATGCGGCGCTCGCTGCGCTCGACAAAGACGATGAAAGCCACCACGGCGACCATGCCCAGAACCAGCAGTCCGACCGCGATGATGGTGAAAGAGCCCCAGGCGTTGGTCTGGATCTTCTGGTAGAGCTCGGCCACGCCGCGCGGCAGGCCGGCGACGATGCCGGCGAAGATGAGCAGGCTCATGCCGTTGCCGATGCCGCGGTCGGTGATCTGCTCGCCGAGCCACATGATGAAGGCGGTTCCGGTGGTCAGGGTGAGCACCGTCATCAGGCTGAAGCCGATGCCGGGATTGAGCACCAGGCCCTGCTTGGTGAGGATGGCCGCGATGCCGATGGACTGCAGCGCGCCCAGGATGACGGTCATGTAGCGGGTCCACTGGGTGATCTTGCGCCGGCCCAGCTCGCCTTCTTTTTGAATGCGCGCCAGGGGCTCATAGACCACGGTGAGGAGCTGAAAGATGATCGAAGCCGTGATGTAGGGCATGATGCCCAGGGCAAAGACCGTCATGCGGCGCAGGTTGCCGCCGCCGAAGAGATCCATCAGGCCCAGGGCCGAACCGCTCTGCTGGTTGAAGAGCAGTTCCAACTGATGACCGTTCACCCCAGGGGTGGGAATATGGGAGCCCAGCCGGTAGACGGCCAGAATTGCCAGCATGAACAGCACCCGCTTGCGCAGGTCAGGAATCCGAAAGATATTAAGAAACTTCTCAAGCATGTTTGGTTATCCGCTTCATTCAGGGCCTTTGCCGGCCCTCGAATCTGTGCCAGTGACCATCTTACCCGCCAACGGCCCGGCGTGTCCTGCTGGACTGCTGGATATCCCGGGGCTCATCGCGGAGACCCGGGAAACGAACCAAAGCTGCCTAGGCCGCTGCCGGAGCAACTTCGCCGCCAACCACCACGGCCTTGCCGCCGGCCTTTTCGATTTTCTCGATGGCCGACTTGGAGAACTTGTGCGCGTAGATGGTGAGGGCCGAGGCCAACTCGCCGGAGCCGAGAATCTTGATCAGGGCCTTCTTGCTGGAGGCCAGGCCGAGCTTCTTGTAATCGTCCAGGCCGATCTCGGCAATCTTCTGGCCCGCGATGGTCTCGGCGATCCGGTCCAGGTTCACGACCGTGTACTCGGTGCGGAAGATATTGGTGAAGCCGCGCTTGGGCAGCCGGCGGTGGAGCGGCATCTGGCCGCCCTCGAAGCCGCGCATCAGGCTGAAGCCGGAGCGCGAACCCTGGCCCTTGTGGCCGCGGGTCGAGGTCTTGCCCATGCCGGATCCCATACCCCGGCCCACGCGCTTGCGCCCGGTGTTGGCTTTCCTGGGCGCGCGCAAATTCGATAGATTCTTTGCCATGATTTCCTCGCTGTAGCGCCGGCGGAGGTTGAATTCCCTGCCGACTCGCGTTTTTTGTGAGCTTTCAGCTATTAGCTTTCAGCTTTGTTGTACTGAGTCGATGAGCATCGATTCAGCAAGATGAAGCCGAGAGCTGGTGGCCGAGAGCTAAAAGCCATCGGGCCTGCGGCCCGACTAGTCTTCCAGAATGCGGACCAGGTGCGGGATGGCCTTGACCATGCCGCGGGTGGATTCCGTATCCACGCGCTCGACAATCTGATTGAGGCGCGTGAAGCCCAGCCCCTTGACCACCAGCTTGTGCTTGGTGGGGGTAGAGTTTTTCGAGCGGTAATACTGAATGCGAATCATCTTGGTTTCAGCCATGGCTTAGAGCTCCTCTACGGACTTGCCGCGCGCTGCCGCCACCTCGGCCCGGTCGCGCAACTGCACCAGCGCGTCGAACGTGGCCTTGACGACGTTATGCGGATTGGGCGAGCCCAGGCTCTTGGTGAGCACGTTCTGCACCCCGGCCGAAGTCATGACCGCGCGCACCGCGCCACCAGCGATGACGCCGGTGCCCTCGGGGGCGGGCTTGAGCAGCACCTGTCCGGAGCCGAAGCGGCCCAGCACCAGATGCGGAATCGTGGTTTCGGTCAGGTTGATCCGGACCAGGTTCTTCTTGGCCGCCTCGATTCCCTTGCGAATGGCCTGGGGAACCTCCTTGGCCTTGCCCGAACCGTGACCCACCACGCCGGCGGCGGGGTCGCCCACCACGACCAGCGCGGCAAACGACATGTTCTTGCCGCCCTTTACCACCTTGGTCACGCGATTGATGGCCACCACCTGATCTTTCAGGTTGTACTGGTTGGCATCGAGTTTCTTCTTCAAGATCGTCATTGCTCTCTCGTCTCTTCGTTAGCTGTCAGCTATCAGCCTTCAGCTATCAGCTCTCAGTTATCAGTTATCAGTTCTCAGCGATCGGCAGATCGGTATTGGCAACCAATAAGCTGACGGCTGACAGCTGAGGGCTGACGGCTGCCTTACTAAAACTCCAGGCCCGCCTCGCGGGCGGCGTCGGCCAGCGCCTTGATGCGCCCGTGATAGAGGTAGCCGCCGCGATCGAAGACCACCTTCTTGATGCCCTTTTCGACGGCTTTCTCGGCCACGGCCTTGCCAATCTGCTTGGCTGCCGCGACGTTGCCGCCGGACTTCAGCTTGATGGTCGAGGCCGAGACCAGCGTTTGGCCGGCCTGGTCGTCGATCACCTGCGCGTAAATGTGGTTCAGCGAGCGGTAGACGTTCAGCCGCGGCCGCTCCGCAGTGCCCGCGAGCTTGCGGCGGATGCGGTCGTGAATGCGCTGGCGGATTGCGTTTCTCTTGGTCTGGGTAATCATGGTCTCTCGATTCCTATCAGCGGAGCCGCCCTGCGGCCCCGTTCGGGTTATCAGCTAACAGTGGACAGCTTACAGCTAACAGTTTCTTTGCCACGGGCTCTTCACTGCCTGCTGCCGACTGTTAGCTGTCAGCCTATTTAGACCCCGTCTTGCCGGCCTTCTTCTTGAGCTTCTCGTCGGAGTAGCGCACGCCCTTGTTCTTGTAGGGATCGGGCTTGCGCAGGGAACGCATGTCGGCCGCGACCTGGCCCACCTTCTGGCGGTCGATGCCGGTGATGGTCAGGTGGGTCTGCTTGGGATCGACGGTCGCCTCGATGCCCGAAGGCAGCGGCACCTCGATCTGGTGCGAGTATCCCAGCGTGAAGACCACGGTTCCCTTGCCCTTCAACTCGGCGCGGTAGCCGATGCCGACAATGTCCAGTTCCTTCTTCCAGCCGGCGGTGACGCCCTGCACGGCGTTGTAAACCAGGGCCCTGGTGAGGCCGTGAAAGGCGGCGTACTTGTCGCTCTCGCGATTCACCAGCAACTGCCCGTCCTTGGTCTCGAGCGTGATGCCCTCGGCGATCAGCGCCGAGACCTTGCCCTTGGGCCCCTCGACCAGAACGGTGTTTCCCTGGACCGTATACTTGACGCCCGCGGGCAGCGGGATCGGTTTTTTTCCAATGCGCGACATCGATTCAATCCTTTTTCTGGCTTGCGAGTCCCGAGAAACAGCTTTCAGCTTTCCTGTTTCATCGTTCCACTGCAGCCCGTAAAGCAGCTTTTAGCTTCTAGCTCATTTTGTTGGCGCCGTGCGTTTCAACTACGCACGAAGCAGCTAGAAGCCAGTCGCTGCATTACCACACTTCGCAGAGCAGTTCGCCGCCCACGCCTTCGCGGCGCGCCTGACGGCCGGTCATGACGCCCTTGGGCGTGGTGAGGATGGCGATGCCGAGGCCGCCCTGGACGCGCTTGATCTCGTCGCGGCCGATGTAAACCCGGCAGCCGGGACGCGAGATGCGCGCCAGGTCGCGGATGGCCGCTTCAGTTCCGCCGTACTTGAGGTACACGCGGAGGATGAGCTTGCCTTCCTCTTCCTGGGTCTTGTAATTCGAGATATAGCCCTCTTCCTTGAGGATGCGGGCGATCTCGGTCTTCAGCTTCGAAGCTGGAACATCCAGCTTCTGATGACGCGCCCGGATCGCATTCCGGATCCGCGCCAGAAAATCCGCTACTGGGTCGGTCAGACTCATTCCTTCTCCTTCATTCCCCGTTCGCTCCCGGTCTCACTTGACACGGGAGAACCAGCGGGAATGCGTACTACAGTGATCAGTGAACAGCGATCAGTGGACAGTAAAACCTAACCTTTACCTCAGCGGTCCGCTCCAACTCCAACAAAACCGACCACTGTCCACTGTTCACTGACCACTGGCTTCTTACCAGCTCGACTTGACGACGCCGGGAATCTCTCCCTTGAGCGCCAGCGCGCGGAAACACAAGCGGCAGATGCCGAACTTGCGCAGAAACCCGCGCGGCCGCCCGCAGAGTTGGCACCGGTTGTGCTTGCGGCAGCTAAACTTCGGCTTCCGCGCGTCTTTCACCCTTTTTGCAGTGGTTGCCATAAATCCTCTTGATTACAGCTTTCAGCTATCAGCTTGCTCCTTACGCAACATGCTTCCGCGCTTTCAGAACAAGCCCAAATTCGTTTTGCCTCAGATGCCGGCCTCGCCTAGAAAAAAGCTGAAGGCTGAAAGCTGACGGCCGATAGCTGTCTTTATGCGCCCTGACGGAAGGGCATGCCAAAGTGCTTCAACAGCGCGCGCGCCTGGTTGTCGTCCTTCGCCGTGGTCACGATGGTAATGTTCATGCCTTTCAGCTTCTCCACCTTGGAGTAATCGATCTCGGGAAAGATCAGCTGGTCGCGCAGGCCGAGCGTGTAATTGCCGCGCCCGTCGAAACTCTTGGTTGACACGCCGCGGAAGTCCCTCACCCGCGGCAGGGCCGTCGAAATCAGGCGGTCCAGAAATTCGTACGCTTTGTCGTGGCGCAGGGTGACCATGGCGCCGATCGACATGCCGGCGCGCACCTTGAAGGCGGCGATCGACTTTTTGGCCTTGGTGGTCACCGGCTTCTGGCCGGCGATGGCGGCCAGGTCGGCCACCAGCGGGTCGAGCAGCTTGGTGTTCTGCGTGGCCTCGCCCAAGCCCATGTTGATGACGATCTTCTCCAGCCTGGGCACCGCCATCGGATTGTCGAGACCCAGCTCCTTTTTGAGAGCCTGCTTGATCTCTTTGTGATACTTCTCTCTCAGCCTTGCAGTCATGATGCCTTACTCTCTTTCTTCCGGCGCCCGGGGTGGCCGCTTGCGCGGCCGTCTACCGTTGCGGAAGGGGTTGGCCGTTCACTCTGGGGCGCACAGGCGCCCGCGTTGAAGCGGCGTTGGGTCCCGTCTTGCCTACTTCTTGGTCGGCAGTTCCTGCCCGCACTTTTTGCAGACGCGCAACTTGGTTTCGCCGTCGACCCTGTAGCCCACGCGGACCGGTCCGCAATTGGGGCAGACGATGGCCACGTTGGAGACGTCGATCGGCGATTCCTGCTCGGCGATTCCGCCCTTGGTCCGCTGTCCCTGCTTGCTCGATACGGTCTTCTTGACCACCCGCACGTGCTCCACGAGCACGGTGCCCTTGTCGGGGAAGACGCGCAGCACGCGGCCCGATTTGCCACGGTCGGAGCCGGTGAGGACCTTGACCGTATCGTTGCGATGAATATTCAGACTCTGCATCTCTTCTCCATGCAGTGGACAGTGGACAATGATCCGTGATCAGTTCGCTGATTGCCGCAGTTGGCATCTGCCCAGCAGAACCGAATCGAAAGAACACAGCCTCACATACCACAGAAAAACTGACCACTGTTCACTGTTCACTGCCCACTGCTTCTACACCACTTCCGGGGCCAGCGAAACGATCTTGAGGAACTTCTTCTCGCGCAGTTCGCGGGCCACCGGCCCGAAGACGCGCGTGCCCACCGGTTCGTGATCGTCGCTGATCACCACGGCCGCATTCTCGTCGAAGCGGATATAGGTGCCGTCGCGGCGGCGGTGTTCCTTGCGGGTGCGGACGATGACCGCCTTCACCACTTTGCCTTTTTTCACGGTGCCGTCCGGGGAAGCTTCCTTCACCGCGGCGGTTACGATGTCGCCGAGGCCGGCCTTCTTGCCCAATCCGCCGCCCAGCGGCAGAATCACTTGCAGCTTGCGCGCGCCGGAGTTGTCGGCCACCGCGAGCATGGTTCTCATTTGCACAGCCATGGGTTCTTCTCCTTCTCGCTCGCTTTAGTTGGCAACCTTGGGCGCCGCGTCCTCGATTTGTCCGAGGGCCGAACGCCGCACAATCTCTTCCAGGGACCACCGCTTGAGCTTGCTCAGCGGGCGGGTCTCGCGGATGCGCACCACGTCGCCCATGCGCGCCGAGCTCTGCTCGTCGTGGGCATAGAACTTCTTGGTCGAGCGAATGATCCGCTTGTATTTGGGATGGGCCTTGCGCATTTCGACCTCGACCACAATGGTCTTTTGCATCTTGGTCGAAACCACCTGGCCAACCTTCTCGTTACGGCGCGCGCCTACAGCCGCCGGCGCCTGCACTGCATCATCAATGGTCGTCATGGCTTAGCGGGCTCCCTTCTTGGCATCCGCCGCGGCCGAAGCGTCAGCGGCTGCGCCGTTGAGCCCCAACTCGCGCTCGCGGGCCACGGTCTTGATCTGGGCGATCTCCTTGCGCAACTGGCGGAGCTTCTTCACTCCGTCGTTCTGCCCCAGGGAAACCTGGAAGCGAAGCCGGAAAAGCTGCTCGGAGGTTGTCTTCTCCTGGTGCACCAGTTCTTCGTCGCTCAAACTGCGAATCTTATTGAGTTCCATCTCTGTTTCTCTCTCCGGCGCCCCGCTCGCCCCTTGCGGGATGCGCGGCGCGTCAAACTCATTTGGCGCGGCCCTCCGGCCTTGCCCACCGAGCCTAGTTGGCCTCGGCTACAACCTTCTCGGCGCCCGGCCGCATGACAAACTTGGTCCGCAGCGGCAACTTGTTCGACGCCAGGCGCATGGCTTCCTGCGCGATCTCCGGAGCCACCCCTTCCATTTCGAAGAGGATCTTGCCCGGCCGCACCACGGCGACCCAGTGATCCAGGGCGCCCTTTCCGGAGCCCATGCGGACTTCGGCCGGCTTCTTGGTGATCGGCTTGTCCGGGAAGAGGCGCAGCCAAATCTTGCCGCCGCGCTTGATGAAGCGAGTCATGGCGATACGGCTGGCCTCAATCTGCCGGTCGGTGATGTAACCGCATTCCAGCACCTTCAAACCGTATTCACCGAACGAGAGCGAAGAGCCGCGCCAAGCCTTACCGCGGCGCTTGCCCTTCTGCTGCTTGCGGTACTTCACCTTCTTTGGCATCAACATAGCGAAAACCTCGAACCAAGTGGTCAGTGAACAGTGAACAGTGAACAGTTCGCCTCGCCCTCAACGGCATTGCTGCAAACCAACCCTGAACCCGGCAACCGACCTTCTCAAACTTGCGATTCAAACCACTGTCAACTGAACACTGATCGCTCTGCACTGACCACTGTTCACCGACCACTGTCTCTAGAATACCGACGTGCCCACCGGCGGCGCCTGACGGCGCTTCTGCTCGTAGATGTCGCCGCGATAGATCCAGGTCTTGACGCCGATCACGCCGTAGGTGGTGTGCGCCTCGGTAAAGCCGTAATCGATATCGGCGCGGAGCGTGTGCAGCGGCAAACGTCCCTGCAGGTACCACTCCGAGCGGGCGATTTCGTTGCCGTTCAAGCGGCCCGAAACGCGCACCTTGATTCCCTTGCAGCCGAAGCGCAGAGCCGAATCCACGCTCTTGCGCATGGCGCGGCGGAAGCTGACGCGCTTTTCCAGTTGCAGGGCGATATTCTCCGAGACCAGTTGCGCGTCCAGCTCCGGCTTGTTCACCTCGATGATATCGATGAACACGTCGCGGCTGGTGCGCTTGCCGAGCTCGGTCTTGAGCTTGTCGATCTCAGCGCCCTTGCGGCCGATGACAATGCCCGGCCGGGCGGTGCGGATGAGAAAGCGCAGCTTGTTGCCGGGCCGCTCGATCTCGACCGAGCTGACGCCCGCGGCCTTCAGCTTGTCGCGCAGCTCGGCCTTGAGCTTCACGTCCTCAACCAGGAGCTTGTCATAATCGCGCTCAGAGAACCAGCGCGAACGCCACGGCTTGTTCACTCCCAGCCGGAATCCGTAAGGATGGACTTTTTGTCCCATATTCTTCCCCTCAAAACCCTCTAGGCCTTTTTAGCGGCCTTCTTCTTGGTTGCCTTGGGCGCCGCAGCGGGCTCCTCGGCCTTGACCTTGGCTGCCTTGGGCGCCGCAGCCGGTTTGGCTGCCGCCTTGGGCTCTTCGACCTTGGTCACCAGGCCGGCAGCCGCCTCGCGCTCGGCCACGGCCAGCACGATGTGGGTGAGCCTGCGTTGATAGCGAAAGGCGCGGCCCATCGGCGCCGGGCGGATGCGCTTCATGCGCGGACCGTCGTTGGCCAGGGCCAGCTTGACGTAGAGATTGTCCACGTCCAGATCGACGCCCTGCTCGCCAGAGACGTACTTGGCGTTGTCCACCGCCGAAGTCAACAGCTTGTGGATCACCGGCGCAATGCGCTTCTTGGTGAAGGCCGCCGTCTCCAGCGCCTCCTGAACCCCCCGGCCCTTGATCAGGTCGAGCACCAGCCGCGCCTTTTGCGGCGACACGCGCTGGAACTTGGCCTCGGCCCGGTATTCCTTTGTCTCGACTGCCATTGGTATGCCCTCAAATCAGCTACTAGCTTCGCGCCACTAGCTTCTCGCTTGTCCTGCTTCTCAACAGGCTTTCGCTCCGGCGATCTCTAGCTGGAAGCTAGAAGCTAGAAGCGGAAAGCTGCACTTTCTTACCGCGGCTTGGCCCCGGCTTCCGCGGCCTTGCTGCCCCCGGTGTGTCCCTTGAAGATGCGCGTCGGCGCAAACTCGCCCAGCTTGTGTCCCACCATGTTCTCGGTCACGTAGACCGGAACGAACTTCTTGCCGTTGTGCACGGCAATGGTGTGTCCCACGAACTCGGGAAAGATCGTCGAACGCCGCGACCAGGTCTTGACCACCTTTTTGTCGTTGGCCTGATTGAGCACCTCGATCTTGACGGTCAGGTGCGCATCCACAAACGGGCCCTTCTTTGTCGAACGTGCCATAAACTCTGCTCCTAGCTCTCAGCTCTCAGCCTTTTTGCTTGCCGGACTGACTGCGTGCTAACGCTTTTACCTTTTCCGTGCTGCCTGTAGCTAAAAGCTGATAGCTGATAGCTGATAGCTGCTTTTTCTTACTTCGTCCGGCGGCTGACGATAAAGGCGTCGGTCCGCTTGTTGTTGCGCGTCTTGTAGCCGCGCGTCGGCTGGCCCCACGGGGTGACCGGATGCCGGCCGCCCGAGGTCTTGCCCTCGCCGCCGCCGTGCGGGTGGTCCACGGGGTTCATCACGACGCCGCGGTTGGCCGGGCGGATGCCCTTCCAGCGGTTGCGTCCCGCCTTGCCGATGGACACATTCTCATGGTCCGTGTTGCCCACCTGGCCGATGGTCGCCATGCACTCGGCCAGCACCTTGCGGGTTTCGCCGGAAGGCAGCTTCAGCAGGGCGTAATCGCCCTCCTTGGCCACCAGTTGCGCCTGGGTTCCGGCCGAACGGGCCATCTGCGCGCCCTTGCCCGGCCGCAGTTCGATGGCGTGCACCGTGGTGCCGGAGGGAATGTTCTTGAGTGGCAGCGCGTTGCCCACCAGGATGTCGGCCTCGGGGCCGGAGGTGACCGTCGCGCCCACCTTGAGGCCCACCGGCTGCAGGATGTAGCGCTTTTCGCCGTCCAGATAATGAATCAGGGCGATGCGGGCCGAGCGGTTGGGATCGTACTCGATCGTCGCCACTTTCCCCGGCACTCCGTACTTTTCGCGCTTGAAGTCGATCTGGCGGATCATCTGCTTGTGACCACCGCCCTGATGACGCACGTTCATCCTGCCCGTGTTGCTCCGCCCGCCGGTGCGTTTCCGGACCGTTAGAAGGGGCTTGTGCGGCGTATTCGTCGTCAGGTCGTCGTTCACCTGCGTGGTCTGGAAGCGCAGCGTCGGCGTTATCGGTCTGTATGTCTTGATTGCCATCGTCTTTGTCCTTGATGAGCTTTCAGCTCTCAGCTCGCAGCTTTCAGCTCATCCTGCTTCACGAAACTTTTGTTTCCAATCCTTTGGCTCTTCGCTTCATTTCCGCAGTTGCGGAGCTGAAAGCCAAGAGCTAATGGCTAAAAGCCGCCTTACAGGTTGCTCACGTACTCGGGCAGCTTTTCGCCTGCCTTGAGCCGGACATAGGCTTTTTTCCAGTCCGGACGGAAGCCCGCGAACTTGCCGCGGCGGCGTTCCTTGCCCACCACATTGGCGGTGCGAACCGCGGAGACCTTCACTTTGAAGAGCGTCTCGACGGCCTGCTTGACTTCGGTCTTGGTGGCCTCGGGCGCTACGTCGAAAACCAGCGTTCCCTCGGTCTCCTTCACGCCCAATCCCTTTTCGGTAATCAGGGGGCGGCGAATCACGGTATAGAGTGTGGGCATTACGCTGCCTCCGTCTGCGCGGCGAGCTTACGCCCCGCACTGCGTTTTGACGCGTTCTTCTCGAGCATCTCGACAATCTGCTCGAGGGCGGCCTGGGAGAAGATGGCCCGCTCATAGCGCAGCAGATCGTAGGGGTGAACCTCGTTGTTGAGCACCAGCTCAACGCCCTCCAGGTTGCGCACGCCCAGCAGCAGCGAACGGGTGAGCGTCTTGCCGTTCTCCACCAGCAGAGCGGTGCGCGTGACGTCGAGCTTTTCCAGCGCCGCGCGGTAGAGCTTGGTCTTGGCTTCCTTCAGTTCCAGCGTGTCGACCACCGTGAGCTTGCCGTCGGCCAGCTTGGAGGCAAGGGCCGAGCGCAGAGCGCCCAGCAGCTTCTTGCGCGGGAAGGCGTACTCGTAGCTGCGCGGCTGCGGTCCGTGCACCGTGTAGCCATGGCGCCACAGAGCCGAGCGCACCGACCCGATGCGAGCCCGGCCCGTGCCCTTCTGCTTCCACAGCTTCTTGCCCGATCCGGCAACCTCGGTGCGGCTCTTGGTCTTGTGCGTGCCCTGGCGCAGCGAGGCGCGGTAGTGCTTCACCGCCTCCCACAGCAGGGCCTCGTTCACCTGGTCAGGCGCAAAGAGCGCGTCGGCCAACTCGATCGAGCCCACCTTTTCACCGTTCAAATTCAAAACATCCACGTTTGCCATCGTCTTCTTCCTGGAGCTGTCAGCTATCTGCCTTCAGCCGTCAGCCCTTCCTCGTTGAAGCAATCATTTTTGGCTCTCGCGACAAACAAACTGAAAGCGGAGAGCTGAAAACTACTTTCTCTTGCCGCCCGCCTTCTTGGAGGCCTTCAGCGGATCGACCGTGCCCGATCCGGCGAAGCCACGGCGCTCGCGCGGCGGAGCCTTGGCCTTGGAGATCATCACATAGCCTTCGCGCGATCCCGGCACCGCGCCCTCGACCATCAGCAGATTCTCTTCGAGGTCGATGCCGCGGATGCGAAGGTTGCGCACCGTGATCTGCGCCGCGCCCATGTGTCCCGGCATACGCTGCCCAGGGAAGACGCGCGAGGGATAGCTGGAGGCGCCGATCGAGCCCTGCACCTGGAACATATGGCCGTGGCTGGCGAGACCGCCGCCAAAACCGTGGCGGCGCACAACGCCGGCAAAGCCGCGTCCCTTGGAGGTGCCGATCACGTCCACAAACCGGGTCTCGGAGAAGATATCCACCAGCACCCGGTCGCCGGCCTTGACGGCCGCTACGCCCTCGGCGTCCACCTCGAGGTCGACTTCCTTGATGACCTTCACCGGCGGCGCTTCGCACTTGGCGAAGTGGCCCGCCTGCGGCTTGGTCACGTTCTTGTCCTTGACGAACTCGACCAGTCCGATTTGCGCGGCCTCGTAGCCGTCCTTGGCCAGCGTCTTCAACTGCGTAATCACGCAAGGGCCAGCCTGCAACACCGTGATGGGGTGCACTTCGCCCTTTTCGTCGAAGACCTGCGTCATGCCGATCTTTTTACCCAAAATTCCTGTAACTGCCATGTCTTCCTCACCTCATCATGCGATGTTTGATTCACCGCACTGCCGGAATACTTTGCCGAGCTTCTAGCTGCTAGCCGCTAGTTCACTCGTTTTGCGTCATGCCTTGCTTCCAATCCCGCCCCGCGCTTGACCCGCCAGGAGCTAGAGGCTAGAAGCTACTTCTCGAAGGCCTTGATCTCGACATCGACGCCAGCCGGCAGATCGAGCTTCATCAGCGCGTCCACGGTCTGCTGGGTCGGTTCGAGAATGTCGATCAGCCGCTTGTGCGTGCGAATCTCGAAGGCCTCGCGCGACTTTTTATCCACGTGCGGCGAACGCAGCACGCAATACTTGTTCTTCATCGTCGGCAAGGGAATCGGGCCGGCTACCGTTGCCCCGGTGCGCTTGGCCGTCTCCACAATCTCGCCGGTCGAGGTGTCAAGCACGCGATAGTCGTATGCCTTCAACCGGATGCGAATCCTTTGTCCTACCATGCTTGTCCATCTTCCCCGCGGGCGGCAGCTTTGCTACCCGCGCACCTGAATTTTTCGGGACCGGCAATCAGTGCCAACTTGCTCAGGCCGCATCGTTACTTCGGCCCTGTTCCCCGGCCCGCATTTTCGTCAGTTTTCCGTGGTCAGCGGCCGGCTTATGACTGGCCACCGGCCACGGAGCCCTAACAACTTACTTCACAATCTCAGAAACCGTGCCGGCGCCGACGGTGCGTCCGCCTTCGCGGATGGCAAACCGCAGGCCCTTTTCCAACGCCACCGGCGTGATCAGTTCCACCTGCAGCGACACATTGTCGCCCGGCATCACCATCTCCACGCCTTCCGGCAGCTCGGCTACGCCCGTCACGTCCGTCGTGCGGAAGTAGAACTGCGGACGGTAGCCCTTGAAGAACGGCGTGTGACGGCCGCCTTCTTCCTTGCTCAGCACGTACACTTCGCCCTTGAAAACCGTGTGCGGCGTGATCGAGCCCGGCTTGGCCAACACCATCCCGCGCTCCACGTCTTCCTTGGGGATGCCGCGCAGAAGAAGACCGGCGTTGTCGCCCGCCATGCCCTCGTCCAACTGCTTCTTGAACATCTCCACGCCCGTCACCACCGTCTTGCGGGTCTCGCGGAATCCAACAATCTCGGTATCCTCGCCCACCTTCACCTTGCCGCGCTCGATGCGCCCGGTGACCACGGTGCCGCGACCGGAGATCGAGAAGATGTCCTCGATCGGCATCAGGAAGGGCAAATCCACCGCGCGATCGGGCCGCGGAACGTACTTGTCCACCGCCTCCATCAGCTCGTCGATCTTCGCTTCCCACTTGGCTTCGCCGTTCAACGCGCCCAGCGCCGAGCCGCGAATCACCGGCAGATCGTCGCCCGGGAACTGGTACTTGGAGAGAAGCTCGCGCACTTCCATCTCCACCAGCTCGATCAACTCCTCGTCCTCGACCGCGTCGCACTTGTTGAGGAAAACCACGATGCAGGGTACGCCCACCTGGCGCGCCAGCAGAACGTGCTCCTTGGTCTGCGGCATCGGACCGTCGGTCGCCGCCACCACCAGAATCGCGCCGTCCATCTGCGCCGCACCGGTGATCATGTTCTTGATGTAGTCGGCGTGGCCGGGACAATCCACGTGCGCGTAGTGACGGTTCGCCGTCTCGTACTCCACGTGCGCCGTCGCGATCGTGATCCCGCGCTCCCGCTCTTCCGGCGCGTTGTCGATCGAGTCGAACGAACGGAACGAGTTCTTCGGGTTGTGCTTCGCCAATACCTTGGTGATCGCCGCCGTCAACGTCGTCTTGCCGTGATCGATGTGTCCGATCGTGCCCACGTTCACGTGCGGCTTGCTGCGGTCAAACTTTTCCTTCGCCATAAAAGTCCCAAATCCCTTTCGTAGCTCGTACTACCCGTTTCAACCAGGGGCGCCGGCCATCCGGCTCCAGCCCCAAAAACCTTAAATGCAGCTTCTAGCTGCTAGCAGCTAGAAGCTCGTCCTACTTGCCCTGCGACCGGCCGATGATCTCGTCGGCAATCATGCGCGGAGCTTCTTCGTAGCGCGCGAACTGCATCGAGTAGGAGGCGCGGCCCTGGGTGGACGAACGAATGTCGTTCACGTAGCCGAACATCTCCTTCAGCGGGACGATGGCCTTAATCAACTGCGAACCGCCCACATGCTCCATCCCCTCGATGCGCCCGCGGCGCGAGTTGATGTCGCCAATAATGGTTCCCATGAACTCCTCGGGAACGGTGACTTCGACGGCCATCACCGGCTCCAGAAGCACCGGGCTGGCCTTGCGCGCGGCTTCCTTGAAGGCGATGGAGCCGGCAAACTTGAAGGCCATTTCGTTGGAGTCCACTTCGTGGTAGCTGCCGTCGAAGAGGGTTACCTTCACGTCCACGATGGGGAAGCCGGCCAGGATGCCCAGCTCGAGGGCTCCCTGCACGCCCTGATCGATAGGCTTGATGTACTCCTTGGGAATGGAACCGCCCTTGATGTCGTTGATGAACTCGTAGCCCGCGCCCGGCGTATTCGGCTCGATGCGCAGCTTGCAATGGCCGTAGTTGCCCGAGCCGCCGGTCTGGCGAATGTACTTGCCTTCGGCCTCGGCCTTTTTGCGGATGGTTTCGCGGAAGGCGACCTTGGGTTCGCCCACATTGGCCTCGACCTTGTGCTCGCGCCTCATGCGGTCAACCAGAATCTCGAGATGCAACTCGCCCATGCCGCTGATGATGGTCTGGCCCGAATCCTCGTCGGTCCGCACCTTGAAGGTGGGATCTTCGTCGGCCAGCCGCGACAGAGCGATGCCCATCTTCTCCTGATCGGCCTTGGTCTTGGGCTCGATGGCCACCGAAATGACCGTCTCCGGGAAGGTGATGGCGCCCAGAGCCACGGGATGATGCGGATCACTGAGCGTGTCGCCGGTCTTGAGATCCTTCAGGCCCACGCAGGCGCAGATGTCGCCGGCCAGAATCTCGGTCACGTCCTCGCGCTTGTTGGCGTGCATCTTGACCAGGCGGCCCACGCGATCGGTCTTGCCGGTGCGGGGATTGAGAATCGTGTCGCCGGTCTTGAGCGAACCCGAATAGACGCGAACGAAGCAGAGCTTGCCGAAGGGATCGTTGATGATCTTGAAGGCCAGCGCCGCGAGCGGCTCGCCGTCTTCGGCCTTGCGGATCACGATCTCGGCGGGGTGCGCGGGATTGATGCCCTCGACCGGAGGCTTGTCTAGCGGGCTGGGCAGGTAATCGACCACCGCATCGAGCAGCGTCTGAATTCCCTTGTTCTTAAAGGCGGTGCCGCAGATCACCGGGAAGACCTTCAGGTCGATGGTGGCCTGGCGAATGCCGGCTTTGAGCTCCTCGATGGTGGGCGTTTCGCCCTCGAGGAACTTCTCCAGCAGCACATCGTCGGTTTCGGCGATGACTTCAATCAACTGCGCGCGGAAGGCCTCGGCCTTCTTCTGCAAGTTGGCCGGAATCGGCTCGACGTCGTACTGCGAGCCCATCGCCTCGTCGTGCCAGAGGATGGCCTTCATCTCGATCAGATCGACGACGCCCTTGAAGTTGGCCTCGGCGCCGATGGGAATCTGCAGCGCAACCGGGCGCGCGCCCAGGCGCTTGCGAATGGTCTCGATGACATGCTCGAAGTCGGCGCCATTCTTGTCCATCTTGTTGACGAAACAGATGCGCGGGACCTTGTACTTGTCGCCCTGGCGCCACACCGTCTCGCTCTGCGGCTGCACGCCGCTGACCGAGTCGAAGACCGCGACCGCGCCGTCGAGCACGCGCAGCGAGCGCTCCACCTCGGCGGTGAAATCCACGTGGCCGGGCGTGTCGATGATATTGATGCGGACGTCTTTCCAGGTGCAGGTGGTGGCGGCCGACGTGATAGTGATGCCGCGCTCCTGCTCCTGCTCCATGTAATCCATGGTCGCCGTGCCTTCATGCACTTCGCCGATGCGGTGCGTGATGCCGGTATAGAACAGGATGCGCTCTGTCGCTGTCGTCTTTCCGGCGTCGATGTGCGCCATGATTCCGATGTTCCGGCAACGATTCAGAGGTATGGTGCGAGCCACGGCAATTCTTCCTTGCGGGCGCTTCCGGCCCGCGGTTACGACTAGCTGCCAGCTTTCAGCTTCTAGCCTGTCTTTGCGAGGCCGCTTACCGCGGCCCCATATCCCGTCATCTTCAACAGCCACCAGCCAGCAGCTAAAAGCTAGAGACTAGAGGCTCAATCGCTACCAGCGGTAGTGAGCAAAGGCCTTGTTGGCCTCGGCCATGCGGTGCACGTCTTCCTTCTTCTTCATGGCCGCGCCGCGCCCGTTGGCGGCATCGAGCAGCTCGTTCGAGAGCTTGTCGGTCATGCCCTTTTCGCCGCGGTTGCGGCCGTAGGTAATGAGCCAGCGAATGGCCAGCGAGGTGCGCCGGTCGGGATTGACCTCGATCGGCACCTGATAGTTGGCGCCGCCCACGCGGCGGGTCTTCACTTCAAGCAGCGGCTTGCAGTTCTCCACCGCTTTCTTGAAGAGCTTGAGAGCGTCGTCGCCGCCGCCCTTTTCTTCCAGGTTCTTCATCGCCTGGTAGAAGATGCCCTGGGCCGTGGACTTCTTGCCGCCCCACATCATCGAGTTGACGAACTTCGTCACCAGCGTCGACCCGTAGACCGGATCGGGCGCCACTTCCCGCTTCGCTATGTGCCCTTTTCTTGGCATAATCCCCTAAATCCTCGCGCTTCAAGCGCTGCTTCCGATGCCCTAGTCCGGGTCCAAGTCAACCGTCCCGGAACCGTTTTTCAGGGGTCGGGGGCCGGCTTTTCCGATCCCCGATCTCCGATCTCTACTTCTTGCCCTTGGCCGGAGCCGCGCCGCCCTTGGCGCGCTTGGCTCCATACTTGGAGCGGCTCTGCTTGCGGTTGGCCACGCCCACCGAATCCAGGGTGCCGCGCACCACGTGATAGCGGACGCCGGGCAGATCCTTGACACGGCCGCCGCGGATGAGCACGATCGAGTGCTCCTGCAGGTTGTGGCCGATGCCGGGAATATAGGTGGTGACCTCGATTCCGTTCGTCAGCCGCACGCGGGCGACCTTGCGCAAAGCCGAGTTCGGCTTCTTGGGCGTCTGTGTATACACGCGCGTGCAAACACCGCGCCGCTGCGGCGAGGCCTGCAAGGCCGGCGATGCCGTCTTGTACCGCGGGGCCGTACGCCCCTTGCGAACCAACTGATTGAATGTAGGCAAACCAAAACTCCTTACGCCAAAAACCCAACTGCTACCCAAGTTCGACCGCCGCGCGCAGACCCTTCGGGCCATTCCGGCCTGGGACGGCAAATGAGCCGCACACACGCGCAGAAGCCCTCTTGTTACTGCTTCGCGTCTGCCTTCGTTCCAATCTCAGACGAGAACCGGGACGGTGGCCGGGCGTTTTCCCGCATATTGCGGATAAAGCCAGCTCCGTTTCGCCAGTTCCGGCCCGCATAGCCCTCCAAGGCGGAGAACGCGCGGGCGCCGATGCGATTTGTCCCTGCCCTCCGCAAGAAGAGAGCCATTCCGGGGACCTGTCTGGCCGGCCAACTGCGCCTGGCCCTGGGCAAAACCCGCCGATTGGTAGCTGGCCGGAGTGCCCATACGCCCAAACCCGTTAAGACACACGGATGGAGGCGTTCTTGCGGAACCTTTTAACAATAGCAAGAATCGCGGGCGGGGTCAACGAATTCCCGCTCCGCCCGCGCGAATTTTTTGCCGCATTATTCGATGCTGTGCAGCTTCCATGCCCCGCCTTCGAGGGAGAAGTCGGCCTGGCGTTTGGCGCTCAGCTTGTTGCCGGGATTATGGGCGATCACCTGCAGGGCGTCGGGGACGCCGTCCAGGTTGACGCTTTCAGTAAAGGAGGCGCCCTTGGCGGTTTCCACGCCGGGCAGGACTTCGTCCTGTATCTCCTTCACATCGTGGGCCTTGAGGTGGTTGGCCACCGCCGTGACGACGACCACCGAATAGTTCATATCGCCGGCATTTTCCGGCCGCCACTGGATGACATCTCCCCCCTTCGGCAGCTTGACCGCCTTCTTGCCCTCCGGGGTCAAAGTGAAGTCGGCCCAGAACTTGTTGGGATAGACCTTGGTCCGATCCCAATACTTGGCCGTTACGCCCTGTCTCATGCCCAGATCGTTCACCAAGATGTTGGCGCCCACCGCGGGAGTCTGATCGTACCTGGCCTGGATCAAGGCCTGCGCGTTGGCCTGGGTCAGCTCCGGCTTGTTGCAGCCGGCCAAAAGAACTCCCGCGCCCATCAAAACCAAAGCCGCCAAAGCTGGCATTTTCACCGCGTTTTTCACGTATTCCTCCGTACACCGCACCAAACGGTTCAAAATCGATGACTCGCCATTTTTCTCCACCTTGGCTGCCCTGTCAATGGAGTTGAAGGCGAGCCTGCTCACAGGCGGCGAAACTCCGGCCTGAAGGGAGGAAAAACTCCGCGCCGGCCTGGAAAAAGGGCGCTTGGAGACTGCTCTCTCGATCAGTGCGCCGCCTCCCCGACCACCCGCTCCAGCAGCAGCTTCAGGAAGCCCGCCTCGTCCGATTTGAGGCAGACGCTGGCATTGGGCGCGCCGTCGACTGGGTGGGTAAAGCCCTTGTCGTCCACTTCCAGGCGCATCGGAGTCACCGGGCAGAGTTCGGGATGGGTGGCATAGGCCACGGCCACCGGGTCAAAGAGCGTGGGCGCCGCCGCATGCCAATCGTTGTTGGCCAGCCACTGGTGGTAGAGCAGGGTCAACTGATCGGTGAGCGGGGAACCGTGGGAGAAGATCGCCTCCCGGTCCTTGGCCTCCAGGTGAATTTGCGTCGAATCGAGCGGCATCACGAAGACCGGCACTCCCGCGGCCAGCAGCGCCTTGAGTCCCGCCGGATCGCGGGCGATGTTCCACTCGGCATCGGGAGGGCGGCGCTCGCCGTTTTGCCCGTCGTAGCCCCGGTAGACGCTGCCGCCCATCAGCACCACCCGCTTGAGCTGGCGGAAGGTGGCCGGATCGCGCTCGATGGCCGCCTGGAGATTGAAGAGCGGGCCGATGGCGATGAGGGTGATCTGGCCGGGATGTGCACGTGCGCTCCGCAGGATGAAACCGACAGCATCGTGACGGTCCTTCTCGCACGCGTCGTATCGGTTCTGTTCGCGTTTCGGAACCGGTATCTGCGACACAGAGAGCTGTTGCGGCACACAAGTGTCGGCAAGCTGCGCTCCCGGTTGTTTCGCATACGCGGCCTGCGTGAACACGTTCCTCGCCACTGTGGCCGGCCCCGCCGCCACAGGAATGTCACTGCGCCCCACTGCCGCCAGATACCTGTTCACCAGCCGCGCCCGCAGATCCGTATCGCCGAAGGCCGTGGTAATGCCTACCAGCTTCAACTCCGGGCTCTGTAAAGCCAGCGCCAGGGCAAAGGCATCGTCGATGTCGTCGCCGATATCGGTGTCGAGGATGGCCAGTTGAGGCCCCGCCCCACTGCGTTGTCCGGCGGCGGCAACCGATTGGCCTGCCGCGCAGGGCGGCCCGGCAGCCAGCCAGACCATCGCCAGCGCACATCCGGCAAGAAAAAATCGCGCATTCTTCATGCACAACACTCTAAACGGATTGGCCGGGTTTGGGTTCCTTGACGATGGTGCTGGGCAAACCGGCCCGGCTGCGATAGCATCAATCCACGTTTCACCTACTCCCCCCTGGGAAACGTCTCCATGAGCCTTGTCTCGACTCTTCGCCGGTTGGCTGCGCTTGCCGCGGTGCTGTATGCGGCCTGGCTGCCTGCGCAGTCTTTCGATCTGGACCGCGGACGCGAGCCGGTGGTCTCGCTGGACGGGCTGTGGCGCTTCCACCCCGGCGACTCGCCGGCGGCGCCGGGATCGGCCGCGCCGTTGTGGGCCGCGCCGGGCTTCGACGACTCCGGCTGGCCGCTGCTCAAAAGCGGCGAGTCCTGGTCCGTTCAGGGGTATCCGGCGATGAGCGGTTACGGGTGGTACCGGTTCTCGGTGAAGGTTCCCGCCGGAGGAAAGCCCACCGCGATGCTGCTGGCGCCGATTGTGACGGCCTTCGAGATTTATGTGGACGGCAGCCGGGCGGGGGGATCGGGCGAGATGCCTCCCACGCTGATCCCGAACACCAGTTTCAACTATCATCTCTTCCCCCTCACCGCGGCGGGAAGCGCCCAAGCGCGCACCGTGCAGGTGGCCATCCGCGTCTGGCACTCGCCCATCTGGGCCAGCTACATGGGCGGAGGACCCTACCTGGACGGGCATCTGGCCGGCGACCCCCAGCTGATGGCGGCCGAGCGGCGCCACCACCAGTTGGGCCGCAATATCGTCTTTGTCGACAGTTACGCCTATAGCATTGCCGCGGGCCTGGTTGGATTCGCCATCCTCTGCCTGTTTTTCATCCGCAAGGCCGAGCGCGAATACCTGTGGTTTGCCCTTATGCTGCTGGCGCAGGCGGCGGACAACGCCCTGACCGTCGGCCAGCAGATCTACTCCTGGCCGCCGGTACCGGTCTTCGACCTGCTGGACGGAACGCTGGCGGCCCTCAACCTGATCGCGGCGATTTGCTTCTTTTCGCTGGTGCTCAATGTCCGCGTGGGAAAGCCGGGGCGCATCTGTCTGGCGTTGACGGCCATCAGTCCGTTCTTCGGGGTCTTTTACTGGCCCGGCTGGCTCTCGGCGCCCGCTTCGGCGGCCATTCAACTGGCCTGCATGTTGCCCGCCGTGCTGTGGATTCTCTGCGTACTGTTGCACCGCACGTTGCGCGGCAACCTCTATGCCCGCGTGCTGCTGGCGCCGGCGGTGCTGGACCTGGGCTATTATCTGGCCGACAACCTGGCGATTGTGCTGGCCCAGGCGGGATGGACCAGCTTCCCCAGGGTGTTGGAAGTTCCCCTGCCACTGCCGCCTTTTTCGATGCAAACCGGCATTCTGCTGCATCTTCTCTTCCTGCTGGCGATGATGGTTTTTCTCATCCTGCGCTTTACGCGGGCGCGGCGCGAAGAGATGCGGCTGGCCAGCGAATTCGAGGCCGCGCGCCAGGTGCAGCAGGTTCTGCTGCCCGACAAAGCGGACGCGTGTGCCGGCTTCAAAATCGAGTGCATCTATCAGCCCGCCGACCAGGTGGGCGGGGACTTCTTTCAGCAGTTAAGCGACGGGCAGGACGGAATGTTGATCGTGGTGGGCGACGTGAGCGGCAAGGGCCTGCCGGCAGCCATGCTGGTCTCGATGCTGGTGGGCGCCATCCGCGCCGAGGCGGCGCACGGAAGCGATCCGGCGACGCTGCTGCGCACGCTCAACGACCGCGCGATGGGCCGGGCGCAAGGCGGATTCACCACCTGCCTGGCCGCGCACATCGCGGCGGACGGCCTGCTGACCGTGGCCAACGCCGGCCACCTGCCGCCTTATTGGAACGGAGAGGAGGTCTCCGTTGCCGGCTCGCTGCCACTGGGCATTGTCTCCAAGGCGGAGTACGGATCAACCACCGTACGCCTGGCGCCCGGCGACCGGCTCACCTTTGTCTCCGACGGCGTGGTCGAGGCCCAGTCCAAAGCGGGCGAACTCTTTGGATTCGGCCGCACCCGCGACCTCAGCCGGGAGCCCGCAGCGCGCATCGCCGCGGCGGCCAGCACATGGGGCCAGTTGGACGACATCACGGTGGTCACGGTGGAGTTTTCTGGCGCGGCGCTTCAGGCAACGCCTTAGCCCGTTCCCCAGGCGGCGCCGGAGGATTCGCCCCTCCTCAGGCGGCGCCAGCCGCGGGTTCTCTTATTTTTCCGGCGCCACCGCGACGGCAACCAGCGAATCGGCGCAGCCGTAGTAGAGGAACCATCGCTTGCGGAAGTAGACCATTCCCTCGGCAAAGGTGGTTCCGGCCGCGTATTGGCCGGCCATTTCATAGGGCAGCTCGGGTTGCAGAACCGGCCCGGGCGTCCGCGCCAGCAGATGCGCGGGGTTTTTGGCGTCGAAGAGGGCCTCGCCGGCGGCATAGGCATTGGGTCCTAACGCCGGGTCGCCACCGCTGACCGCGTTCTTGCCGTTGTAAAGGACGACGATTCCCGCGCCGGCGAGGATGGGCGGCGGGCCGGTCTCGGGAAATGTGCTGTCGAAGCGGCCGGGGCGCGGGCGCAGCAGTTCGATGGGCGCGCCGCGGGCGTCCTCGACCGGGGTCCAGTGAATGAGGTCGGGCGAGGTGGCCAGGCGGATGGAGCCTTCGCCCCAGTACATCCAATACAGGCCGCCGATCTTCGCCGCGATCAGGCGTCCCTTGGTCTTGTCGAGGCGGGTGACGATTCCCGCCGATTTGTATTGCAACCCGGCATACTTGCCGCCCGCCGCGGTGAAGAAGGCCGGCCCGTGCTTGATCCAATGGGTCAGGTCGGTCGAGGTGGCGATGCCCACCGAGTAGGTCTTGCGGTTCCACTGCGTATAGGTGAGGAGATACGCGCCGTCCTCGCCTTCGACGATGCGCGGGTCCTCGACGCCGCCGGGCCACTCGCGCGCCTTTTCGCCATCCTCGGCGGGAAAGAAGACCGGATGGGCGCGCCGGGTGAAGTGAATGCCGTCGGCGCTCTCGGCCAGGCCCAGCCGCGAGGTATGCCCGCCGATCTGCGCGAGCCCGGAATCGTCTTCGGCGCGGTAGAGCACGTAGATCTTGCCCTGGCGCACGATGGCCGCGGGATTGAAGGTATGCAGCGCCTCCCAATGGGCGGGGGAGTTGAGGATGGGGTCGGCGAAAACAGACTCCGGCCGAGGCTGAATGACCGGATTGCCGGTTGCGGGCCGCGCGAAGGGGCCGATCTGCCATGAATCGGCGGTCTGCGCCCGCAACGCGGCGGCGCAAAGCAGCAACGCGGCCAGTGCGAGTTCTTTTCGTATCTTCATGCGGGCCTCGCCTCGTAGCTTCTTGCCCGACAATCTCGTCTCTGACCCTATGAATATGTTCCTTAAAGTTTTTGCTATCCCACCCTTTCGCCAGAGAAAAGACGAGAGGATGGGGCACGGGAGATGGTACATAAACAAGCGGTCAAAGACCCGTTTGGCCCGCCGGAAATGAAGTCATTTTCAGAAGCCTCCAAATTGGTTCCAATTCTCCAAAGACCATCCATCGGGGGCTAAAGCCCAGCCCATTTTGGGCCGTCTACGGCACGACTGAAGTCGTTCCCTTTCAAAACATAAACCATCCTCTGTGTGGCGGACACCACTACACCACGACCGCGTAGATTCGTGTTTTCCCAGGTCCCAAAATCGGGACCTGGGGCGCCCAAACGCGTGGGCGCGATTACGAAATCATCGAGTCACGGTACCAGGGCTGTACACCGGCAGCAAAGAAGCTCAACGCCGCGTCGCCCTGTTCGAGCATGCGCGTGCGTTCGAGACTGCCGTATTTTTCTTCCAGGCGCTCTTTCTTGCGGTGCTCGGCGACGACCAGCGCGCCAGCGGCGAGCAAGCCGGCTGAAGCGCCGCCGAGCAGGCCCAGCGCATCCGCGTATTCTTTTTCCGCGTCGTAGGGCGGATCGAGAAAGACCAGGTCGAAATTCGACGGGAAGCCCACCCGCGGCTTGCGCAGAAACGCGCCCACGCTGGCGGCGTGGATGCGGAAGCCCGCCGTCAGCCCGAGTCTGGCCAGGTTGGCGCGCAGGACGGAAAGCGCCGCCGGAGCGCGCTCGACAAAGACCACGCTGGCGGCTCCGCGGCTGAGGGCCTCGATGCCCACCGCTCCCGAGCCGGCATACAAATCCAGAAAGGCCGCGCCCTGGATGCGGGGCGCGAGGACGTTGAAAAGGGTTTCGCGCAGGCGGTCTGTGGTGGGCCGCGTGGCCAGGCCAGGCGGCGCCTGCAACGTGCGGGAACGGAGCGATCCGGCGATGATGCGCATCGCAAACCAGCATAGCGGAAGCAAACGGGGCCGCGACCAACTACAATTCAGCTATGCGTGGCTGGTCAATTCCGCTGGGCCGTTGGATGGGCGTCGAGTTGCGCGTCCACGCCTTCTTTCCGCTTCTGGCCGTTGTGTGCCTGGGCATCAGCGCCGCGGACGGCTGGGTGCGCGGCCTGGGACTGTTTCTGGTGCTGGTGACGGCGGTCGCGGTGCGGGAGACCGCACGGTTGCTGGTGGCGGCCTGGCTCGGCTTGCAACTGCGCGCCGTTCTTCTGCTGCCCATCGGCGGGCTGTTTGCCTACGCCAATCCCGAGAGCCAGGAAAACGCCAACCAGGGCGGCGGACAGTTTGCCCTGGCGCTGGCCGGGCCGCTGGCCAACTGGGCCACGGCGTTGATGCTGGCGATGGCGTTTCTCGGCGCCAGCGGCGAGATGCACCTGCTCAACCATCCGTTCATCACCTCTGCCTATCTGCTGCGCAGCCTGGTCTGGATGCAGGCGGGCATGGGGCTGCTGCATCTGCTGCCGGCCTACCCGCTGGATTGCGGACGGCTGCTCAGGGCCGGCTTTGCCCGCAAGCACGGATTTGCGCCCTCCGCCCGCGCCGCCGCCGGCGTGGGCCAGGTGCTGGCGCTCACCGCCATGGTGGCGGGCATGTTGCTGCACAGTCCCTGGCTCATCATCGCCGGCTTCTTCATCATGATCGGCGCGCAGATCGAGGACCAGGGAGTCTTCTTCCAGTCGGTGGTGGACACGGTGTGCATGCGCGAGGTGATGCTCACCGATTTCGCCACGCTCTCGCCCTCCGACACCCTGGTGGACGCGCTGATGCGCTGCGTCCACTCGCTGCAGGAGGACTTTCCCGTGGTGCGCGGCCCGGAACTGGTGGGCATTGTCTCGCGGCAGCGCATCGTGGACGCCCTGCGCACCGACGGCAATGGCTACGTCCAGTCGGTGATGTCGCGGGCCTTTCAGGTGGCGCGGCCCGAGGACACGCTGGGAACCACGATTCGCCGCCTCACGGCGGGCCACGGCCTCTCGCTCATTCCCATCGCCGACAGCGGACGCGTGGTGGGCATTGTGAGCGTGCAAAACCTGATGAGCGCCATGTCGCTGCTCGCCGAACAGCGGCGCATCGAACGCCAGGAAGCCGGAGACTGACGGCGCCGATGACTGGGAACGAAGAAACGCCGCTGGCGCCCGGTCTCTACCTGGTGGCGACCCCCATCGGCAATCTGGGCGACATCACGCTGCGCGCCCTGGACGTGCTCAAGCGCGCCGACCGCATCGCCTGCGAAGATACCCGCCAGACGCAAAAGCTGCTCAACCACTTCGAGATCGCCACCCCCACCGTAAGCTGCCACCAGCACAACGAACGCCAGCGCGCGGCCGAACTGATGGAAGTTCTGAAGGCGGGCGGACGTATCGCGATGGTCTCCGACGCGGGCATGCCGGGCATCAGCGACCCCGGAAGCTGGCTGGCCGCGGAAGCCATCGCCGCCGGCGTGCCGGTGATCCCCATTCCCGGCGCCAATGCGGCCCTGAGCGCGCTGGTGGCCTCGGGATTGCCGACCGGCGAATTCCTCTTTGTGGGATTCTTGCCGGAAAAGGCCGGGGCACGCCGCAGCCGGCTGGAAGACCTGGCCGCCGAAGCCGCACGATCCGCGGCCGCGCGCACCCTCATCTTGTACGAGGCGCCGCACCGGATTCTTGAGACGCTGGCCGACCTGGAGTCCGTCTGGGGCGCGAATCTGCGCATCGTGGTCGCCCGCGAGCTGACCAAGATGCACGAGGAATTCTTGCGCGGAACCGTGGCAGAGGCGCGCCGGGAAATGACCGCCCGCGAGCGCATCCGCGGCGAGATCACGCTGCTGATCGAGGCTCTTCCCCAGGCCCGGCCGGAGGCCGCCGCCGGAGGGCCAAACGCCGCGCCGGCGAAGATTGCGGACCGGGTCGCGCGTTTGCAGGCCGAGAGCGGGGCGGACGAAAAGGAAGCCCTCAAGCGGCTGGCCAAGGAGTTGGGCCGGTCAAAGAGCGAACTCTATCGCGAGCTGCAAAGGGAGCGCGCGCGGCTGCGCGGCGGCCGGTAGAATCGCGGCCAGGAAAAACAAGGACAAAACCAAGCAGCGCAAGAGGCCAGGGTCAAATTCGCCGCGATTTCCCGCCGACCGTTCGCCCGTCTTCGGGTTGCTCTTCCGGGATGGCCGGGAGAAGCGGCTGTCCGGCATTGTCGTCGGGAAACTGATCGTGCAGAATCACGTTCAGCAGCGACTTGTGAACCCGGATGCGGCCGTTGTATTCGATAAAGCCGAGCTTGCGGAAGCGGTTCATGAAGAAACTCACTCGCGACCGCGTCGTCCCGATCATCTCCGCCAATGTTTCCTGCGAAATCTTGGGAATATACGGCTCCGGCTCGCCCGGCTGGCCAAACTCGGCCATCAACAAAAGAATGCGCGCCAGCCGCTTTTCGCTGGAGTTGAAGAGCTGGTCGACCAAATCGGCCTGGATGCGCATGCTGCGGTCGAGAAGGAACTTGAGAAAGAGGTCGGAGAAGGCATGCTCCTCGTGCAACACGCGGATCATCTCTTCCCGTTTGATCTTGAGCGCGGTGCAGGCGGTGATGGCCGTGGCCGTGGCCAACCGCAGCTCAGCCACCGCCGCAAGCGACTCTTCGCCGACGAAGTCGCCGTCGGCGAGAAGCGTAATGGTGGCTTCCTTGCCGGCTTGGGAAACGACCGTCACCCTGGCGCGGCCCTTTTGCAGGTAGAAGACGGAATCGGCAGGATCTCCCTGGGAAAAGAAGGGTTGCTTGGGCGCCAATTGGACGATTCTTCGGCCCAGGCCGGCCTCAGCCAGAAAGGCGGCGACATCGAATACCGGCTTTTCAAGCTCAACCATCGAAGAGGCCTCTTTCCGGATGCAGTGCTGGCACACAACATTGCAGGTGGAACCGCAACCGCATCGCCGTCAGGTTAAAAGTGGGATTACAGCGATGAGTACCGATTCATCACAGATGTTCGGCCCAGAGTTCCCGCAGTTGCCTGTTCAAATCTGCATCCGCGATACACCCGCCGGCGGTACACTCGCCGCCGCATTTTCCCATAGCATCGCACTCCCGCAGAGCGCGATCTGTTCAATTTTGTACACCTTTCGAGAAATTTTTCAATCCCCGCGGAGAAGAGAATCTGCCGGCTCCACCCTTCGATTCCTGAGCGGTATTGACCAGACCGTGCCCGGCGATGGCGCTACGGTGGAGCGTACGACGCACACCTCAAACGTGCGAAGGAAATAAGACGCCGCGCATGGGCAGAAAAGAGTGACAGGCATGAAGAAATTTGTGACGTTGGTGGCAATATTCGGTCTGGGTATGGCTAGCGCCGCCTGGGCGGAAAGTCGCGAAGAAGCGAAGGACAGACTGGACAATGCGGCCGCCGTGCTGCACGAAGTGATGGCCGCACCGGATAAGGGCATTCCGGAAGAGGTGCTGGATCACGCAAAATGCATCGCCGTAGTGCCCCACATGATCAAGGGCGGCCTTGTGTTCGGCGCGGAAAATGGCAGGGGCGTTGCCACTTGCCGGACCGAACACGGCTGGAGCGCGCCGGCGTTCTTTGCCATTACCGGCGGCAGTTGGGGATTGCAGATCGGCGTCGAAGGCGTGGATCTGGTCATGATCTTCCAGGGCGATAAGGGAATGCAGCGCTTGGAATCCGCCAAGTTTCAGCTTGGAGCGGATGCCTCCGCGGCAGCGGGACCGGTTGGACGCCATGCTTCCGCCAATACCGACTGGAAGCTGGATACCGAGATTCTCACCTACTCGCGCGCCAAGGGCGCCTTTGCCGGGCTGACTCTGACCGGGGCCGATATTCGCCGGGACGACGGTTCCATGGACGCCTTCTACGGCCATGACGTCTCGACACACCGCGTTCTGCGGGGCGAAGTGGAGACGCCGGCCGGGGCACACGCATTCCTCGACGCGGTCAGGGGTGCGAAGATGCAGGCTCATGCAGCGAATTAGAGCGGCTCTCTCCTCCACATACCCTTGCGCTCTTTACAAGGTGGCATGGCGTCGGAGTATGGCAATGAGAGAACCGCTGTAGCCGCCGGTAACTGGATCTGAATGCACGAGGGCGCAGCGGAAACACCGCGGACTTCAGGCGCCCTCGGAGAAGCGAGGGGATTCCTATGCTCTGGACAGTTTTCGTCGTTCTGCTGATTCTGTGGCTGCTGGGCTTCACATTTCATGTGGGCGGCGGCCTGATCCACATTCTGATCGTGGTTGCGGTGATTGTGCTGATCTACAACCTGGTCATCGGGAGCCGGAATCGCCTGTGAAAGATTCCGGTCTGGGGCGCGCACCTCAACCCTGGGCTGCAAGGCTGCCTGCATCCGCCGGACCGGCAAGTTTCTGCCGGACGCGCATCTCTTCGATCTCTTCGATCAACTGCTCGACCTGGGCCCGCTTGCGCTCGCTCACGTCGAGAAAACGAATGCCGACCAGATGCCGGTCGCGATCGTGAACCGCCTGGATCACCCCGCCCAGCCGGAAGGGCAGTCCCTGCAGGCGAAACTCCGTTTCGACCCGCGTGTAAATGCCCACCGGGAAACGCTCTTCGGTGCGGATGCGGCAGCCGCCCAGGCTGAGGTCCAGAATGCGTCCGCCGATCTGGCACCCGATCTTGATGAGGAGAATGAGGGCGGAGGTATCGACCTCGTGGCGCGACTGCGCGCGGCGTTCGCGCGCCATGGGCCTTGGCGCCGGGGGACCGGCCGGCGAAGAGTCGCAGGGAAGCGGCGAGATGCCGGAAGCGGGCGGCGCCACGGAGGCCGGCCCCGCAGAGAGCGGCGGAACAAGCACCGGGCCGGGCCGCGGGGCCGGAACCTCGGCGCTCCGGTCTTGCGCGGAGAAACGGTTCGCGGCTGGCAGGTGGCCGGCTTCTTCGGCCGCCTGCACTTCCGCCGCCTTCTTCATCGCCCTGGCGGCATCTTCCGCCGCCGCCTCGCAGAGCAACTCGACCAACTCGTCTCTGCGCCGGGGCGCCATGGCGGCAAAGCGGATGCCCACCAAATAGCGGTCGTCGCTCCACTCGGTGACGCCGCCGATCCGGAAGGCGATTCCGCGCACCTTGAAGAGGGCATCGACTGCGCCATTGAGGCCGGGCTGAACTGGCTGGCAGAGGCGCATCCGGCAGCCGGTCAGGCTCAGTTCGACGATGCGGCAGAGGACCGGAGGACCCAGGTTGACCGGCAAGAGCACGGCCTCGCCGTCCACCGCCAAGCGCGGGGCTTCACGGCGTTCGGATGGCTGGGGAGCAAGGCTCTCCGCTGTTTCTTCCAATCCCACGGCCCCTCCACCTGCCTGCGAGCAGGATTCAATGCTCCCGGGCCGCCTCGCACGGGCGCACCGGCGCGTCCGATTCGGCCTCACGGCCCTGCAAGCGATCGTATGCGTACAGATCGCTGGTGGTGCCCAGCGACTCGTTATAGAGGCTGACGGCGCCGACCAGTTGCCGCAGCTCCTCGCTGAACAGGTGAATCGACTGCAATTGCCGGGCCGACGCAGGCAACTCAGATTGGGAAGTCTTAAGGAACTTCTGGTAGCCGCGATCGAGCAACCGCGCCACTTCTCCCTGCACCAGCAATCCGGGGCGCACGGCAAAGGCCGCCGGCGACTCCGGCGACGGCGCGGCCACCAGCACCGCGGCGGCGCCCTGCTTGCTGACCAGCACGCCGCCCGGAATCGCCGCGGCGGGCGTCCGGTCGAATCCATGGGCGCGCAGGGTTTCCAGGGTCTGATCGAAGTTCGGATTGCGGGATTTTCGGGCCATGGCGCTGTCCAATCTGCGAGGATGTTGAGATAGGGATCGGAGAGTTTCTTCGCAGACTTCAATCTCGCATATTCGGAGCGCAGGCCGCAATTCCACATGAAGACAGAGAGTTCGCAAACGAAACTGGGCTCGTCGCTGCCCGAGCGCATCGGCGCGACGCCGCTGATCCGGCTGGACCGGGCGGTGCGGGGTTTGGAAGGCATGACGCTGCTGGGCAAGGCGGAGTGGGCCAACCCTGGCGGAAGCGTGAAAGACCGGGCGGCGGCGGCCATTGTGCGCCAGGCGCGGATGCGCGGGCTGCTCGCGCCGGGCAAGGTGCTGCTGGACGCCAGCAGCGGCAATGCCGGCATCGCCTACGCCATGCTGGGCGCGGCGCTGGGCTTTGCCGTCCACTTGGCCATGCCCTCCAACGTTTCTCCGGAGCGGAAGCGGATCCTGCGCGCTTTCGGGGCCCAGGTGGAATGGACCGATCCCGAGCAGGGATCGGACGGCGCCATTCTGCGCGCGCGCGAGCTGGCGGGCAACGATCCGGATCGTTATTGCTACGTGGACCAGTACTCGAACGACGCCAACTGGCTGGCGCACTACCACAGCACCGGACTGGAGATTTGGGAGCAGACGGGCGGAGAAATCACCCACTTTGTAGCCGGCGTGGGCAGCAGCGGCACCTTCATGGGAACGGCGCGGCGGCTGAAGGAGCGGAATCCGCTTCTCCAGGCCGTGAGCGTGCAGCCGAACGCGCCCTGCCACGGCATCAAGGGGCTGCGGCACATGGGCACGTCGATCGTGCCGGCCATCTACAATCCCCATCTTGCCAATCGCCAGCTTGAAGTGGACCCGGAAGCGGCCGGCGCGATGGCCCGGCTGTTGGCGCGCGAGGAGGGCCTGCTGGTGGGTCTCTCGGCGGCGGCGGCCGTGGCGGCCTGCGTCGAGATCGCCCAGGAAGAGGCCGCGGCCGGCCGGCGCGCGGTCATCGTCACCGTGCTGCCGGACTCGGCCGACAAATATCTCTCGGAGCGCTTCTGGGAAGACGCGTGAGCCCGTGGAGAAGATTGCAACACATGGAGTTCCGCAGCACCACGCGCCGCAGCGGCTGAGGAAGATCGACCCAGGGTGCAGAAGCACGGAGCGATGCAAGGCAACTGGCACGCATCCGGCGCGACGATTTCATGACGGCAAGAACCGGCGGGACCGGCGAATATCAACCGCGCGTGAAAACCGCTCCTCTGCCCGACTTGCGGCGCGCTTTTCCATTGACGGGCCCAAAACGCGGGCGTAGCTTTCAGACGTATCGCCCGAAAGAGTACCGCCCGGCGAGCCAGCAAGGATCGCTATCCCCAGGCGTTCCACCCTTTCGCGGACTACAGGGCGCGGCTTTCCCCCCAGTGAAAATCCCCATTCATCAAGCCGCCCCCCATGGAGGACAACATGGCTGAAGTTCCCGCTGGATATGCGCGGCTCGAGAAAAGCGAGCGGCACGCCGTCCCCAATGCAACCATCCTCGGACCGGCAGATGCGAATGAAGTGATATCGGTCAGTGTACGGGTAAGGCGCCGTCAAGACGCACCGCCGCTGCCCGGCATGGACCACTGGGCATCCGTACCCGTCGCCGGCCGTCAATATATTGCGCGCGAGGAGTTCGCGGGCACCTATGGCGCCCACCCCGACGACATGGAACTCGTTACGGCCTTTGCAACCGCCGCGGGCATCGCGGTGGTTGAAAGCAGCGTTGCGCGGCGCACCGTCGTTCTGAAGGGAACGGTGGCGCAGATGAGCGCGGCTTTCGGAGTCAGTCTCAGCCGGTATAAGACCAAAGACGAGGAGTATCGCGGCCGGGAGGGATTCATTCACGTGCCCGCCGTACTTGCCGATGTGGTAGAAGGCATCTTCGGACTCGATAACCGGCGCATGGCCCGGCGCGCAGGCAACGGCGGCGCCATCACGCCGCTGAATCCGGTCCAGGTGGCCAAGCTCTACGATTTCCCCACCTCGGCCAACGGCTCGGGCCAGACGATCGGCCTGTTCGAGTTCGGCGGCGGCTACATTGCCAGCGATATCTCCACTTACTTCACGACCGCCACGGGCATCGGCCCCGGATACACGACGCCGGCGCTGACGGCGATCGACGTGGACGGAGCCACAAACTCTCCGGACGGCACCAACTCGTCGGCCGAGGTCACTCTGGATATCTCGGTTGCCGGCGCGGTGGCGCAGGGGGCCAAGATCGCGGTCTATTTTGCGCCCTTCACGGAGCAGGGCTGGGTGGATATTGTCACCACCGCCGTGCAGGATGTTTCGAAGATGCCGGCGGGCTGGCCGATGCCTTCGGTCCTCAGCATCAGTTGGGCCTGGACCGAATTCGAGAGCCTGGGATCGGTCACATGGTCGCAGGCGGCGATGGATGCGGTGAGCCAGACCTTCCAGGAAGCGGCGGCGCTTGGCATCACGGTATTTGTAGCCTCCGGCGACAATGGGTCGAATTGCCAGATTGGCGACGGCAAGGCGCACTGCTATTACCCGTCGTCCGATCCGTGGATTACCAGTTGCGGCGGCACCACCATCGAGAATGTCTCGGGGTCGAGTTTCACCGAGATCACATGGAACGACAACGGGATCACCGGCGGCGGCATCAGCGAGGCATTTCCGCTTCCCGCATGGCAGGTGGGCAAAGGCATCCCCGCGTCGGTGAATCCGGGCGGGCAGATTGGCCGCGGCATTCCGGATATCGCAGGGTATGCAAACGGCTACAACATCGTGATGAACGGCGTCGCATCGGACGGGTGGTGGGGCACGAGCGAAACCGCGCCGCTCTACGCCGGCCTCACGGCAGTGATCAATTCGGCCATCGGACGTCCCGCCGGCTATTTGAACCCGGTGCTCTACGGCCTCGGCAGTTCGGTCCTCGTGGATATTCACGATGGCGGCAGCAATGCCGTTCCGCCCGCGCCCGGCTATACGGCCGTCACAGGCTGGGATGCCTGCACGGGGCTCGGCCGGGTCAACGGAAGCGCCCTGCTGACCGCCTTGCAGAGCCAGGGTACGGAATTCGGCGACGTCTTCAGCGTCTCTGCCACCGCGTGGGCCGCCAATCGCCTCGACGTCTTCGTGAAAGGCGGAGGCGACGCGATGTATCACAAATGGTGGAACGGCAGCGCCTGGGGCGGATTTGAAAACCTCGGCGGAATCATCAGTTCCACACCCAACGCCGTCTCCTGGGGGCCGAACCGCCTGGATATCTTTGCCAAAGGCACCGACAACGCCATGTGGCACAAGTGGTGGGACGGCAGCGCATGGGGCGGGTGGGAAAGCCTCGGCGGCGTGCTGGATTCCGCGCCGTGCGCCGTCTCCTGGGCCGCCAACCGGCTCGACATCTTTGCCAAAGGCACAGACAACGCCCTGTGGCACAAATGGTGGAATGGCAGCGCATGGGGGGGATGGGAAAGCCTCGGCGGCGTGCTGGATTCCGCGCCGCAAGCGGTGGCGTGGGGACCGAACCGGCTCGACGTCTTCGTGCGCGGAACCGACGGCGCCATGTGGCACAAATGGTGGAATGGCAGCGCATGGGGCGGCTTCGAGAGCCTGGGCGGCGTGATTGTCGGACAGCCTAGCCCGGTTGCCTGGGGTCCGAACCGGCTGGATATCTTTGCCCAGGGAACCGACAACGCCATGTGGCACAAATGGTGGAATGGCAGCGCATGGGGCGGATGGGAAAGCCTCGGCGGCGTCATTATCAGCGCCCCGGTTCCAGTCTCGTGGGCAGCAAACCGCCTGGACGTTTTTGCTCTCGGAACCGACCGGGCCATGTACCACAAATGGTGGAACGGCAGCGCCTGGGGCGGCTTCGAGGACCTGGGCGGCACGCTCACATCGGTGCCCTGCCCGACCAGTTGGGCCGCCAACCGGCTCGACATCTTCGGCAAAGGCACCGACAACGCGCTCTACCACAAGTGGTGGAACGGCAGCGCCTGGGGCGGATGGGAAGACCTGGGCGGCGTCCTTGCGCCGTAGCTCAAAACAAGCGCGGAGGAGTTACTGCAAAGGCCACTCTCCGGCAGTGCAGCTTCTCCCCGGCGCAAGCGCCGTTCAAGAAATCGCCCCCTGCCCTCCGCACCCGCGGGGACAGGGGGCGATTTTTGCTGGGAGCGGGGAGATCGGCCCCAAGGTGCAGAAGCACTGAGAGGTTTTCCAAGCAGCCGCGTCCCTCCCACGGTTCAACAATCGCCGCCGCGCACGGGACCAGCCATGGCTTCGCCCAGGATGGTCGAACAGAAATCCCGAACCTGCCCTCTTCTTGTGATTCAGTTGCCGGCGCTCTTTTCCACGGCTGCGGGCGGTCCCCCGCGGGAATCCAGCCAGAGATCGATCAGATCTTCCTGGCTGCCCAGTTTCATCTTCCAGAAGCTGCGGAATTCCGGCGTCCCCGCCGGCTTGCCGCGATAGGTCTCAAAAAACTCGCGGCTCGCCTGGAAGAACTTTTCGTCCCCCATCGCCTGACGCAGCGTGTCAAGCATCCATGCACCCTTGTAATAGCGGACGACAAAACTGCCTTGTTCCATTATCCCCACGGTGGATAGCGAAGGGGCATCCGAGGGCAACTCGCGCGCTTGCTTGCGATAGTCGGCCATGACGTCGACAAACGCTTTTTCCGAGGTCAGCTTCTCGACCGCGATGGCGGAGAAATACTCGGCAAATGCCTCGTTGATCCAGTCTCCCTGGCCGGCGCCAAAATTCCACCAGTCGTGCGCAATTTCATGGGCGATTCCCTGGAATAGAGAAAAATTCGGGTCCTGAGCCAGCGCCTCCAGAGTGAGCCCTTCCGAGGTAACGATCAGCCCCGGTCTGGCAAATCCAGCCTTTCCCTGCCCTTTGCGTTTGGGAGAATACACATGCTTGACGACTCCGTTGGGAACATTTGTTTCCCCGAGCTTTGCGGCATAAAGCTGCATCACGCTGGCAATTTGCCCGCCTTCCTGCCGGATAAACGGCTCCGGCATTTGCGTGTGGTAGATCTCGATATTGACGCCGGAATCGCTGAGCCGCAGCAGCTTATAGGCCGGAGAGGCGAGGATCACGATGTCGATGTCTTTGGGAGAAGACCAGTGAGTGATGGCGCGGCCGGCCTGGATATGTTCCTCGATTTTTTTGCCGGAACAGATGGAAATCCAATTCTGCGGAAGAGAGAGCGCCAAGTCGGCTTTCAAGGGCTGGCCGGCAGCGAACTGCGGATACCAGGAGGAAAAGACGGCCAGTTCGACCATGCGGGAGTTGATTTGATCGTCGAGCGAATGACGGAAATCGGAGGAAGCGTTAAATTCCGGAAGCGCCTTCAGGCGGCCTTCGTATGCAATCTCCAAGTGGATGGCGCTGTGAGAAAGGCCGGCCGGAAGAGTCACGACTACGCCTCGCGACGCTGGCAGCGGAAAAGGGCCTTCCACGGGAGCGTAGGCAAATGCCGCTTTCTTGCCATTTACCCGCAGCTTCTTGATTTCCAGGGTTTCGTGGAGATTGAACTTCAAGGTGGAAGCCTCTGCGTCTTCCAGCGGCACGTCCACGCTTCCCTGAACGGCAATGCTTCCAGCTTCCGGCTCAATGCCGACCTTGAGATCGTAGGCGAGCGGATTGGGCCTCTGACCGGCGGTCAGAAGAACAGGGAATGTTATGAAGAGAATCAAGACTGCGCTTCTCAGGTAACGCATTTCAAAGCCTCCACTAGAGCGGTTCCACAATTGCCGTACCCCGAAACCCTGCCTGGCGCCGGACAGGGCACGTGAATTGCGGAAATGCTCTGGCCGTGCCGCATGTCGCGGCAACCGATCCAACGAAGGAGAATTCAACTGCTTCCGGGGTGTTAGCGATCAATACGGCTGAGGCGGGGTTGCGGTTCCTTGAGTTCCGCAACGATGGAGGTCCTGTCTGCCGGAATTGGAACGAGACAGGTCCGGAGATGCCTGTTCGGGATACAGGCCGGGCGCTCCGTGCTTCAGTTCTTGTTTATGACCGGGGAAGCCACAATGCGGAGTGAGCCATCTCCGCCGGGCCTGGCCGTGACGCTTCGCGGCCCGTGCCGTTCCTGTTCAACCAGCCGAAGATCCTCTCGCCGGAGATGAGGACGCGCCCAAGAGACGCTGGAGCCAATTCGGCTTTCTTTCGCAGCGCGGCGGCCGGGGATGCTTGGCGGACAAATGGAAAGCGCGGCAGGCCGCGCAATCGCCATGCCGGGGGCATTTTCGCCTGGGACAAGCGCAAACGATCGGCAGTTCGTTCATCTTGGAAGCATCTCGACCGGCCCCGGACGGGCGGGGTCGCCGTTCTTGCCGTTCTCGTCCAGCTTGCCGAAGATCATCTTGCCGCTGGCGGTTTGGAGCACGCTGGTGACGGAAATCTCGATCGCCTTGCCGATGAGCTTGCGGGCGTGATCGACCACCACCATGGTGCCGTCGTCGAGGTAGCCGACCCCCTGGTTGTACTCCTTGCCTTCCTTGAGGATGAGCACGTTCATTTTTTCGCCGGGCAGCACCACCGGCTTGAGGGCGTTGGCCAGGTCGTTGATGTTGAGCACCTCCACGCGGTGCAGGTGGGCCACCTTGTTCAGGTTGAAGTCGTTGGTGACCACCTTGGCCTCCCACTTCTTGGCCAGTTCCAGCAGCTTCAGATCCACCTCGCGGATGGAGGGAAAGTCGTCGGGAACGATCTGCACCTGGATGTTGGTGTTGGACTGCATGCGCTGGAGCATGTCGAGGCCGCGGCGTCCTCTTTGCCGCTTCGAGCCGTCGGTGGAGTCGGCCACAATCTGCAGTTCGCGGAGCACGAACTCGGGCACCACCATCATGCCTTCCATGAAGCCGGCCTCGGCGATATCGGCGATGCGTCCGTCGATAATCACGCTGGTATCGAGCACCTTGGCGCTGCGGCGGAGCGGGCGGTCGCTGGCAAAGACGGTGCCCAACGCCGACGGATTCAGAAGGTCGCCCTTGTTGGCGCCGACCAGCAGGCCCACATAGGTCATCAGCAGGAGCACAAAGATCTGCAGGACGGCCGAGGAGGCTCCCGGCTGCAGCGCGCTGCGCAGCACCATGCAGAAGAGGGCCGCGCCAAAGATGCCCAGCACGCTGCCGGAGACCGCGCCGATAAGCCGGCGCAGGCTGAGCGCCCGCACCCGCAGCTCGAAGACAATGACCGCGCCGGCCGCCGCGGCGCCGCCCAGCGCGGCGAGCCATCCGGGATGGATGCCAAAGGGTTGAAGAAAATAGCAAACTCCGGCCAGCAGGGCCACAAAAAGAAGACGAACCAGAACGATATCCATAAAAACCAACTCCCGCCGGCAGGGGGAAAAAGCCTCCGGACTGGGCACAAGTGGGGAGTATGCCCACATGCGCGCAGAGTCGTCAAGCGGAGAATGTTGCCAAGGAAAGAACTTCCCTTCAGAAACGGGCGCCGAAGATGTTTTCCGCTTCCGTAGCCGGCCGGGCGGGTGACAGAATGGGTGCGCCGCGGAATGCTCTCGGAAAGGTTGAGCCAAGCGATGAAATTCTGCCCGCAATGCATGACGGGTTTCCCCGATCGAGCCGACACCTGCCCCACCCATGGCGGATTCCTGAATGAAATCCTCGACCTCAAGCCGGGCATGACCATCCGCAGCACCTACCGCATTGTCCGCAAGCTGGGCGAGGGCGGCATGGGCGCCGTTTATCTGGCGGACCAGACCCTGATGGACGAGCCGCGCGCGCTCAAGTTTCTATCCCGGCAGTGGAGCGGGGACGAGAGCTTCATTGCCCGCTTTCGCCGCGAGGCGCGGACGCTGCGCCAGGTGCGCCACCGGAATGTGGTGGACTCGGGCGACCTGGAACGGGCCGAGGACGAGTCGCTCTTCTTCGCCATGGAGTTTTGCGACGGGCCGAATCTGCGCAGATTTCTCGAAACCGTCCGCTGGCCGTTCGACGTGCGACCGGCGCTCTCCATCGCCCGCGCCATCGCCGAGGGAATGGGCGCGGCCCACGCCAGGGGGATGGTCCACCGCGACATCAAGCCGGAAAACGTGCTTTTGAAACGCGACGGCGATGTCTATGTGCCCAAGATCGCCGACTTTGGCATCGTCGCCACCAAGGAAAGCAGCGCGGCCCGCACCCGGACCGGCGCTTCGCTGCTGACCTGGGCCTACGCCGCGCCGGAACAGTGGCGGGGCATGAGGTCCGCGGAGCTGGACGGACGCACCGACCTCTATGCCCTGGGCGGCGTGCTCTTTGAGATGCTCACCGGGCAGACGGCCTTTGACGCCGAGAGCTACGAGGGCTGGGCCGAGCAGCACCGGAGTGTTGCGCCTCGGCCGCCCAGCAGCCTGCGGCCGGATTTGGCCCAATGGAAAGGGCTGGACGCGCTGCTGCTCCGCCTGCTGGCCAAGGATCGCGAAGACCGGCCCAGGGACGTTTCCGAGGCCCTCGATTTGCTGAATTCGGTTCAATACGCTCCCGCGGCGCGGCGGGCGACCGTGCGCGAAGAAACCATCGCCGGGGCGGAGCGGAAAGCGAAAAAGAGAGCCCCCGCGCCGCCGCCGCGCCCGGGACATCAGCCTGACCGGAAACAGGAGGCAAGCGCCAAGGGTCGCAAACCAGTTACCCGGCTTTGGCAGGGAATCGCTGTTCTGCTGGGCATGGCGGCCATCTTATTTGCCATGTTGAATTTCGGCCCGAATCAGACGGCAAGCTCCCCGGCCCTTCCGGCGGACCAAACGGCGGCTGCCGCACCACCTCCGTCGCCGCCCCCACCGCCCGCATTTGGCACGCTCTCGGGAGCGGTGGTGGACGTGAGCGGAACCACGGTGCCGGGAACCAGTATCGAGATATCGAAGCCCGGCAGAGGATTCACGCGCGAATTGACAGCCGACGCGGATGGAAGATTCAGGGTAGAAGAGGTTCCCAGCGGCTACGTCCGCGTGAGCGCCGAGATGAAAGGATTCAAGAAGCTGGTGTTGGCCCGGGTGCTTGTTCCGGGCGGCAAGACCAAACACATCAAGCTGAACCTGGACGTCGGAAATCCCGATGAGGTGATCACCGTCAATGTGAATGAGTAGCCGCGCGGATTCAGTTCCCTGCCTCGCTCAGGAGGCCACGGCCAGCTCGATTGGAGCCGCCATGCGCACGGCGCCCTTGCGCGGGCCGCGCTTGCGGGCGCTCATGATCTTGATGCGCTCCAGCAGTTCCTGGGGCGAGCAGTTCTTCTTGGCCAGCAGCGCATCGGCGGCATAGATTTCGCCGGCCATCTTCTGCGGATCGCCGAGCAGGATCATGGGCACATGCGGCGCAATCTGCTTCAGACGGTCCACCAACTGGCTTCCGTTCATCTGCGGCATGGCAAAGTCGCTCAGCACCAGGTCCACCTGCATCTCGGCAAAGATGCCGATCGCCTCCTGGCCGTTGATGGCCGATACCACGCGGTACCCGTTGGTTGCCAGCATGAATTTAAGTACAGAGAGTTCCTGTTCGTTGTCGTCTACGCAGAGAATGACTTTTTTTGGCCTCATGATTCGGAAATCCGCTCCTTTTCGTTTTTTCCGCGTCAGAAAACACCTTCCCCGTGCCCGCTCGAGTGGCTGGCTGAAGGGTTGAATTTCCTGGCCCGGCGACCGGGAACGAGCCCGCAATCTCCTGGATGATCTTGCACGCCGGGTCGCCTTGCGCGTGCGCGCGGCCCGAGCGGGCGCGGCTGCTGCGCAAAGCTGAACCGGCATTCGACCCACAGGAGGCCAGCCTTCGTTCGCGGTCAGATTGTGCTTGGTGCCTGGGGCAAGACCGGTGAAGAGAACCGATCAATTTGTTTCAATGAAAGCCAAGAGTACGAGGCTCCGGGAGTTATGGAAAGAGAGAATAGGAAGCGAAACTGCCTCTGTAAATCCCCATGAAACAAATGGAAATTGGCTAGATTTAAGAGTCGAGGCCACTTGCAACGATGAATGCCTGTTGAAAGCATGTGCATTACGGCAGGAAAAGCTGTCCTTTTGCCACAAGAACGGTGCCGCCGCCCACGCGCACATCGCCGACCTTCGCGTGTTGAAGCCGCGCGGAGAGAAAAAGATCGCTGGGCCGGCCGATTTCAACGCCCTGGCGCACGTGGATACGCTGCCCGGATTCCACCGCGCAACGCTGGACGAGGTAGGCGATGGCGCAGCCGGCAGCCGATCCGGTGGCCGGGTCCTCGCCGCCGTAAAACTGCATGCGGGCGCGGTAGCGGGGCGCTGGCCCGCCGGTTGGGCCGAGCAGATAGAACCAGCGCGCGCCGCGCGCGCGCAGCCAGGCCGTCGCCTCCTGCTGCTTTACGCCGAGCCGCGCCAGGGCCTCATCGGAGCGCAAAACCACGATGGCGAATGCGGTCCCGGTGGAGACAATCCGCGGCGGCAGCGCGGGGTCCAGGTCCCCGATCTCCAGCCCCGTCAAGCGCGCCACCTCCGCCGCCTCCAGCTCCGCGCCAAACTCCGGATCGCGCTGCGTCATCTCGGCGAAGAAACCTTCTTCAAAGCGCACCGGAACCGGGCCCGCGTTCAGCGCCAGCGTCACGGCATCGTTCTCGAACAGTTCGGGCGCGCAGAGCTTGAGCACGCTCGCCGTTCCCAGCGTGGGGTGGCCGGCGAAGTTCAACTCTTCCTGAGTGGTGAAGATGCGCACGCGCACGCCCTCGGCCCGCTCGACGGCCGCGGGCCGGCGCTCGACAAAGGTGGTTTCAGAGAGGTTGAACTCGCGGGCGATGGCCTGCATCCGCTCCGCCGCAAGGTTCGCGGTGTTCATCACCACGGCCAACGGATTGCCCGCCAGCGCGGCGCCGGTGAAGACGTCCACCACAAAATAGTCCAGCTTGACGGAACCTGGTGCCGACATCGCTTTACGCGCCTCCGCGCTGGTATGAGTCTACGAAAACCGTTGGCACGGTGGTTTTCAGGGGGCAGGGGTCAGGTACGGAAAACTGACAACCTTCCTGGCATTGGTGGCGAAGCGGCGAAGGCGCAGCTCTCAAGAAGCCTGCAGACGCGGCTTCGATTCCCGCCCGGCGCTCATAAAATCGGGTGGAAAGAAAAGGGCCGCGCCTCGCCAGGAGAGGCGGCGGCCCTTGCCGGTGGGGACCGGCCGTAGCTGGTTCGATGCGGCGGCGCTCAGAGAGCGATCAGCGGCTGGGGAAGGCGCGTCTTGGCGCGGTCAAGGAAGAGTCTCATGCGCAGAGCCTCGGCGCGTTCGACAGCCACCAGGCGCATCTGCCTGCGGATATGGTCGTCATCCACGAACAGGGGCACCTGGGATTCGTCGTATTCGGCGTCTTCTTCCAACCGCGCGATCCGTTCCTCGATGCTGCGGCGAAAGCGGGGGCTGATCTCAAATCCATCGTTGGCGAGGCAATCGGTCATCATGGCAAGCACCTCGGGGGGCGGAATTGTTGAGGCTTGAAAGAATTTCGGAGAGAGGCCTCAAGTTTTTCCCGACACTGCCGATATTAGCGAAGACCCATCTCAGATGCTAGATTACCGGAATACGGGACCAACGTAACCTGCTGTCCGAAAATGGGACAATTTGAATCCTTCCCCGGCTATTCGGTTGGGAGAACCCCCGGCTTGCCGGGGTGGCAGTAGCAGATTGACATTTGCGGGAGTCGTCCGCGATTTGTTTTTTACCTTCTTCCGGTAAACACGTTGAAATGCGCGGAGCATGAGCGCCGTCCCTACGGGACTCCGGATAAATGGTTGGTTTCGCCATCCCCACGCTCATTCCACGTCATTTACGGCACGACTCAAGTCGTGCCCTGTTACAAAGCGTGAAGATTTCGGCATCGGGGCGAGTTTTTTCGCAGTCTGTGAAGCCCCGCTCATCTGGGGCCGTCTTCGGCACGACTGAAGTCGTGCCCTTTCAAAACAAAAACGACCCTCTGTGTGGCGGACGCCACTAGCTTTGCGGGGGCATGGCGAAATAGCCCTTGCGCACCTGCGCCTTGGTGCCTTCTCCGCACTCCACGCCGAGGTGGCGGAAGCTGCCGTCGAGTTTGGTGTTGGAGGGTGTGTAGGTGGCCACGTACTGGGTGCGCAGTTCGTCTTCGATCTGCTGGAAGGCGGCGGCGAGCTTGTTGCCGTTGTTGCCCACGTCGATCAGGCGCCCGCCGGTCTCCTCGGTCATTCTCTTCATGGCGGAGTAGCCGGTGTAGCCCCAGGGCCCATAGACGGCGCGGTCGGCGATCAGAATGACGTAGACGATCGCGTTGGATTTTTGCGCGGCGGCAATCGCCTCGCCGATCTTGCGGTCGCTTCCTTCGTCTTCGCCGTCGGTGAGCAGGATCATCGCCTTGCGGCCGTTTTCCTGATTCAGCTTTTCCCGGGCGGCCAGGTAGACCGCGTCATAGAGCACGGTTCCCTTGGGGCCTCCCGCGGTGGGGACGGTGCCGCCGCCGGCTCCGGGGATGCCCGCCCCGCCATTGCCGCCCGCGGTATTGATCTCCGCCCTGTTCATGGCCCGCGTCAGCAGCCGCGGACTATTGGTGAAGTCCTGCAGCAGGTCAACGTTCACATCGAAGGAGAGCAGGAACGCCTCGTCCTTTTGCCGCAGGACGCGGGTCAGGAACTGGCTGCCCACGTCCTGCTCCAGTTGGAGGACGCGATATTGGCTGCCGGAGGTGTCCAGCAGAATGCCCAGGGTGAGCGGCTGCTGGGTTTCGGCCACAAAGCTCTTCAGCTTCTGCGGCGCCTTGTCCTCGGTGACCGTGCATTGGTTCGCGGTCAGGTGGGGAACCAGATTGCCGTTCTTATCCTTGACGGTAAAAAAAACGTCCACCAGATTGACGTTGATCTTGAGGGTGGCCACCGATTCGTCTTCCGGCGGCGGGGCCGGCGCGTTGCTGACCGGCGACTCGTCGGGCGAGGGGGCAAGCTGGGCCCATCCCGCCAGGGACAATCCCGGCAGGGCGAGCAGCAGGGCGACAACTCTCAAAGGCACGCGCATCCTGGTCATTTAGACGAAATCGGGACCCCGAGGAAAGCATACGCGAAGTCTTTCCCGGCGCGCGGACAACCTGCACGGCCCTGCCGCGTCTGATACTCTGACGGGTGCAGCCCTGCTGTCTGGTTTTTGCCAGTTGCCAGCCGTCAGCGGTCAGCGGTTCGATCGCGCTAGCCGCTGAAAACCGGCAATTGGAAGTCTCGGCTTGATCCGCGACCAGGGATGGATCGGACTGGCCGCTGAAAACCGGCAACAGCCTCGTGGAGAACACTCGTGAAGCTTGGTTTGACAACAATGGCGCTCGCCGCGCTCCTCAGTTCGAGCCTGGTGGCTCTGGCCCAACAACAGCAACCCGCTGTACCCGATGCCCCTACGCCCCAGGCGCCGCCGCCGTTGTCGAGCGTGGACGGCCCGATTACGCCCGGCAAGGGCGCGGGGGACGAAGTGCCCGGCACGAATTCCTCTTCCAACGCCGCGGCGGATCAGCAGACAGCTCCCCCCAGCCAGTTGCCCGCCAGCCAGGAAAAGGACGACTTCCAGGCCAAGCCTCCGGAGATGCCCGCGGCGGGAGAAGGCGTGGCCAAAACCACGACCTTCCATATCAACGTGAACTTCGTCGAAGTTCCGGTCACCGTGAAGGACACCAAGGGCAAGCTGGTGGCCGGCCTCACCTTCCGCGATTTCAAGATCTTCGAAAACGAGACGCGAGAGCCGTTGGCCCTGTTCACCGTGGACCCCTTCCCGCTTTCCATCGCTTTTGTCATCGATCAGAGCCTGACTTCGGACGTGATGGCCAAGGTGAACAACTCCCTGGGCGCGATCCAGGGCGCGCTCACCCCCTACGACGAGGTCGCGGTCTTCTCCTACAGCAACGGCGCGCAGGAGCGGACGGGCTTTACCGGCGCGCAGAGCAACCGCCTGCCCGCGGTGCTGGCCCTGACCAAGGAGACCGGCGCCGATATGCTGGTTCCGGTCAACAGCGGCCCGCTGTCCGGCTGCAACGTCCGCGAGAACGGCAACTGCGTCGATCCGAACCTGCAGCCCGGCCGCTCGGCGGGCAGCGGCAGCGGCGTCATCACCATTCCCAAGGAGATTCACACCCTCAACGACGCCATCCTGGCCGCCGCCAAGGAACTGTCCACCCGTCCCAAGGGCCGCCGCCGCATCATCTACGTCATCTCCGACGGCAAGGAGTACGGCAGCAAGGCGACCTACAAAGAGGTCATCCGCTATCTGGAGACCAACAGCATCGCCGTCTATGGGACCTCGGTGGGCGACTCCGCGCGCTGGGGCGAGGGTTACGTAAGCCGCTTCCACCTGCCCTTCTCGATGTACGACAACATCCTGTACAAGTACACGACGGCCACCGGCGGCACGCTGGACTCCGAGCAGAACCTGAACGGCATCGAGAAGAGCTACGCCAAGATCGCCGAAGAGGCGCGCACCCAATACACGCTGGGCTACTATAGCCACCAGCCGTTCATCGACGGCAAATTCCGCAAGATCGACGTGCGGGTGGACCGGCCCGGGCTCGAAGTGAAAGCCAAGACCGGCTACTATCCCAACGCGCGGGATGCTCAATAGCCTGTGAACCCTTCCAGTTCCGCGGCCGGCCTGGGATTGCTGTCGGCCGCTTCCTGGGGCGGATCGGACTTTGCGGGCGGCATGGGAGCGCGGCGCGCTCCCGCTCTGCTGGTGGTCGCTTCAGGCCATCTCTTCTCTTTTCTCGTGCTGCTGGCGCTGTGCCTGGGAATGCGGCTTGCCGTGCCCGGCCACGCGCCGCTGCTTTATGCCGCCGTGGGAGGATTTGAGGGCTCGCTGGCGCTGGCCGTCTTTTATCGCGCCCTCTCCATGGGCGCCATGGGCCTGACCGCGGCTCTCACCGGCCTGCTCACCGCCCTGGTTCCGGTGCTGTTTTCTCTCTTTCGCGACGGATGGCCCGCCCCGCCGACGGTTGCCGGGCTGGCCATCGGCCTAACCGCCATCTGGCTGATTACCCACACGCCCGGCAGCGGAGAGATCTCCACGCCGCCCGCCGCGCTGCTGCTGGGCGCGCTGGCCGGCATTGGATTCGGGACGCAGTTGATCCTCTTCAAAATGGCCAGCGGAGGCGGCACGCTGTGGGTGATGACCTCGGCGCGCGCGGCCGGAGGGGCGGCCATGGTCCTGTCTCTGTTGGCGATGCCGCCCAAAGGCGCATGGCGCGGCTTCTGGCTCTTCGGCATCCTGGCCGGAGCGCTGGACACCCTGGGCAATCTCTTTTATCTCCAGGCCACCCGGCTGGGCCGCCTGGATGCGACCGCGGTGGTCTGCTCGCTCTATCCGGCCGGCACCATCCTGCTGGCCGCGCTGGTGCTGCGGGAGTGGCCAACCCGCCGCCAGATGGCCGGCATGGGGCTGGCGTTGGCCGCCGTGGCGCTGCTCAGCGTGTAAGCCCTGCCCCGGCAGTTCAAGAGACGCAGAAAAGGCCTGTGCGCCGGCACAGGCCTTTTCTGCGTCTCCGCAATCGGTGGTCGTTGCTCCAGAACGATCAAAAAACCGGGGGAGCGACCCCGCATGGAATCTAGCGCTTAGTCTTTGCGGACAATCTGAGGCTCGGCCGGAGCCGAAACCGGCGGCGCGGGAGCCGCATTCTGCTGCACGGTCGGCGCGGGAGCCGTAGGCTCGTTGATGCCCTTCAGACCTTCCTTGAAACCTTTCAATCCCTCGCCCAATCCCTTGCCCAACTCCGGCAGCCGCTTGGCTCCGAATAACAGAAATGCAACGATTGCAAGCACGAGCAGATGCCACGGCTGGAGAGCATCACCAAACATACAACCACCTCCGCGCGCCCGGTTTGGCCGCGCAAATCAACTACCGTATTGTCGCACAAACGCGGATGCCCGTGCAGGCGGGGGAATGGGACTTGCGCCACGAGCCATTGACGCGCTTCTGCCGCGCAAGCGGCGTTTGCCCCACCGCAGGCGGTCAGTTCACCTGCGCGGGCTTGCCCAGCCGCTCGGCCACCATGGAATAGAAACCGCGCAAATCCTCCTCCTCGCCCATGGTCAGCCGGCGATAGACCTTCATGAGCGGGAAGAGCCGCGAGCCGCGCACATCGACAGCGGGGACGGAAACCGCGCCGCCGGGGTAGGGAGTCATCTCCCACGTGCCGGCATAGCGGCGGCGCAACACCTCGCCCAGGTAGCTGCCCCAGAGCCGCACCTCGAAGTCCAGATCGCGTTCCGGGCTCTCGCCCACCAGCACCAGGATTTCGTCGAGCGTGTCGATCGAGTCCGAGGTGAAGTCCAGTTTCTGCTTGAAGTCGCGCCGGGCCAAATCCGCGGCCGCTTGCGCGTAGCCCTCCATCATCGCACCCAGATCGGGAAAGGCCGCCGACTCGAGATGTTTGCGCAGATCGTTCATGCCTCTCTAGGTTACATGCACCGGCGGGGGCGCCGGGACAGGAAAATGGAACGGCGGCGCAGTTTATGGCAGACTGAAAGCAGTTGTGGAGGGCAATTCTCTTGAAGACCGTCAAGCTCGTCGCTCTGGCCGTTCTGCTGGGCCTGGCCGCCTGCAAGGAGCCGTCCGCCACCGCACCCGCCAGCCGCGACATCTATCCCGATCCGGCGCAGGCCAAGGCCGACATCGCCGCGGCCGTGAAGACCGCCGGCGCAACCCACAAGCGCATTCTGCTCGATTTTGGCGGCAACTGGTGCGGCGACTGCCAGGTGCTGGACATTTATTTCCACGATCCCTCGAACCGGCCCATCCTGGAGAGCAACTTTGTGCTCGTCCACGTGAACATCGGCAAGACCGACGCCAACCTGGACATCGCCCGGCAGTACGACGTTCCGCTGGACAAGGGCGTGCCGGCGCTGGCCGTGCTCAACGAGAAGGGCGAACTGCTCTATAGCCAGCGGGGCGGCGAGTTTGAATCCATGCGCCGCATGGATTCCTCGTCCGTCACCAGCTTTCTGGAACAGTGGCGACCCAACTGCGCGGTCGCGGCGGTGAACTGCTAGGAGTGTCCGCCGCAAATAGAGTCTGTTTCAAACGGCTCCAAGTTGACTTCGAAATCCCCGGAACCTTCCCTCAGGGGCTGAAGCCCCGCTCATTTCAGGTCGTTTGCGGCACGACTGAAGTCGTGCCCTTTCAAAACATAACCGACCCTCTGTGTGGCGGAAACCACTCGGGCATCTCTCCTGTTGCTGTAGAGGGTGGGGCGCCCAAAACTTTCTACCTGCGGGAGAGATGCTCGAGGGACGCAGAGAAAAGCGCGCCGCGCTTCAGCCGATCGGGGCCAGGTGTTTGGTCTTCTGGTAGGTGTAGACGATGCGGTGGGCCACGGTGATGGTGGAGAGGACGGCCAGCACCCAGAGCACCGGGGCCATCGCGCCCCAGTGGTTGAAGAGGGCGCCGATAATGATGAGCACGATGCGCTCTGGCCGCTCCAGGAAGCCCACCTTGCACTGGCCGATGAGGGCCTCGGCGCGGGCGCGCGTGTAGCTGACCATGAGCGAGGTGACCATGACAAAGGCCACCAGCACCACGTAGCGGAAGCGGTTGATGCGCCCGTAGTAGACCAGCAGGCCGAAGAAGAGCACCACGTCGGAGTAGCGGTCGATGACCGAATCGAAGAAGGAGCCGAAGACGGTGACCTGGTTGTTGCGCCGGGCCACGCGGCCGTCCACCATGTCGAAGAGGCCGGCGCCGAAGATCACACAGCCGGCATAGAAGAACATGCGCCCGGCGTTGGTGGCGTTGGCGTGGCCAAAGAGGAATGCGGCCACGATGTTGATGACCAGGCCGATGAAGGTGAGCGCGTTGGGAGAGATGCGAGTAAGCGCCAGGCCGTGCACGATGCGGTCAAGAAGCCAGCCGCAGGCGCGGCCAAAAGCGCTGGTCCAGGTCATTCCAAATCTTCCTTGTTACTGCTCTGTGCCGGAGGCGCCGGTCCCGTTTCCGGGGTTCTCTTCGCCGGCTTCGTCGTGGATGGTGGTCAGCTTCAGGATTTCAAGCTGGCGCTTGCCGTTGGGCGTGACGATGGTGGCGATGTCGCCCACCCGCTTGCCCACCAGGCCGCGGCCGATCGGCGAGGTCGTCGAGATGAGGCCTTTGGAGACGTCGGATTCCTCGCTGGTCACCAGGCGGTAGACAATCTCCTCGTCCTTGGTCGAGTCGTAGACCACGACGGTCGAGCCAAAGCCAGCCTTGTCCCTGGGAATGTTGGTCAGATTGACCAGGGAGAGCTCAGCCATGCGCCTCTTGAGCTGGCCCAGGCGCGCGTCCACAAAGGTCTGGCGCTGCTTGGCCATGTGATACTCGGCGTTCTCCGACAAATCTCCCAGAGCCACCGCCTTCTTGATTTCGGCGGGGAGTTCGTGAGAGAGTTCGTGCTCAAGGAGTTCGATCTCTGCGAGAAGCTGCTTTTTAATGTGTTCGGGCATCCGGATTCCGTGGCGGGGAGCGGCATTCGCTCACTCCGCAAGTGATGAAGAACTTGACTTCTCATTATACGCGGGGGGGCGGGACAGGGGCGGGGAGTAAGGAGTAGGGAATAGGGAGTAGGGAGTAGAGAGCGGCGCATGACGAACGGTAGGGCGCCGCGGTAAGGTCCTGGTTGGAGGTGCACCATCATGGCCTCAATCGGAGACTTGCCAGCCGCGCTGTTTTCTCCGTCGAAATTGGTCTGCCTTGCCTATGTCATTCTCATTGGCCTGAAAATCCTGAGCGCCCCTCGCCCCCAGATCCGGCATTTCCTTGGCTGAACAGATGGGCAAAGGCGCGTTTGCGTACCCTTTTCCCTATTCCCTATTGCCTATTCCCTTTTCGTCCATGAACGATTGCAAAATCAGCGTGGCGGCCACCTGATCGACCACCCGGCGGTGCTCCTGGCGCGCGTGGCCGGCTTCGTACAGAATCTGGTGCGCCTCGCGGGAGGTCAGCCGCTCGTCCCACAGGTGGATGGGCAGGCCGGTCAGTTCGCCCAGTTCGGCGGCGAAGGCCTGGGTTCTGGCCGCCTGCGGACTCACGTCGCCGGAGAGGTGCACGGGATTGCCCACCACAATGCCCGCCACGCCGAACCGCCGCGCCAGCCGGGCCAGGGAGCGCAGGTCCTCGCGCTGGTTGCGCCGCCGCTCCAGCGTGAGCACCGGCTGCGCCGTCAGCCCCAGTTCGTCCGACACGGCCACGCCGATGCGCCGGTTGCCGACGTCGAGGCCAAGATAGCGGGGATGAATCGCGGCTTTCAGCTTGAAGCTCCCAGCTTCCAGCTTAAAGCTCCCGACTGCCGCGGAAGAATTGTCTTTGCGGGGATGCGCGCCCGATACAATCAAAGGGGACAAATGGAACGAATCCTCGCGGGGCCTTCTCGCGTCTTACTAAAGAAAGGGCAGATCCAGCAGAATGGCGCGCCGCAAACCGAAGAGTAGAAGAAAGAAGAGTTCTGGCGCGGCGGGAACCATCCTGGCGGCTTTTCTCGTATTGCTTTTAGGAGCAGGCGCGGGGGCCTGGCTGATGTGGACGCCCTACGGGCCGCAAAGCGAAACGTTTGTCGATCTGGCGCCGGGCTCCTCCACGCCGCGCATGGGCCGGCAACTGGAGTCGGCGGGGATTGTGCGCAGCCGGTTTGCCTTTGACCTGCTGCGCTGGTACAAGCGGGGGACGCTTCGCGCCGGCGAATACCGGTTCGACCACCCGGCCACACTGTCCGAGGTCTATGCGCGGATCGCGCGCGGAGATGTCTACACCCGGTCGGTCGTTGTTCCCGAGGGTGCGAGCATCTTTGAGATCGCCGCCCGCCTGGAACAGGCTGGCCTGGGCACGCGGCAGGAGTTTCTTGACGCGGCGGCCAAGCAGACGGATCTGGTGGCCGACCTGGACCCCGGGGCAACGAGCCTGGAGGGCTATCTGTTTCCAGATACCTACCGGTTTGCCCGCAAGGCCACCCCGGCGCAGATTGCGGCGACGATGGTGCGGCGCTTCCGTACGGTGGCCGCGCAACTGGGATTGAAGAGGGACGTGCATACGGTGGTGACGATGGCTTCGTTGATCGAGCGGGAGACGGCGGTGGATACGGAACGGCCGCTGGTGGCCAGCGTCTTTGAGAACCGGCTCGCCAAGAACATGCCGCTCATGACCGATCCCTCGGTGATCTACGGGCTGGAGTTGGAGGGCCGCTGGCGGGGCGCGATCTACCAAAGCGATCTCGGTTCCAACACGCCCTACAACACCTACCTGCACGCCGGCCTGCCGCCGGGCCCGGTGGCGAATCCGGGCATCAAGTCGTTGCGGGCCGCCATGGAGCCGGCGAAGACGGATTATCTCTATTTTGTAGCGGCCGGAGCCAATCCGCAGGGGCGCACGCTCTTCTCCCGCACCCTGGACGAGCACAACCACAACGTAGCCGGCTACCGTCACGCCGTGAAGAAGGCAGGTGGCCGATGAAGCCTGGTTGTCGTCTGGCCTCCGCGGCGGCGTTGCTCTTTCCGCTGCTGCTGACGGGCTGTTCGCTGCTGCCCACCACGCGCAAGCTGCCGGTGCCCAAAGCGCCGTCGATCGAGCAGGTGGCTGCGCCGGAGGAACTGGTTGCCCGCCTCAACAAGCGCTGGACAGATCTCGAGAGTCTCACCGCCACCGTTGAAATCCAGGCCAGCGAAATCAAGGTCAAGGAAGGCATCGCCAAGGGATCGCCCACTTTCCACGGCCATATCCTCATGCGCAAGCCCGAGATGCTGCGTGTGCTGGGCTCTTATTTCGGCGTGAAAGCCTTCGACACGGCCAGCGACGGCAAGGACTTCACGCTCTTCATGCCCACCAAGAGCAAGGCCGTCAAGGGTTCGAACGCGCTGAAGAAGAAGTCGCTCAATCAGTTCGAAAACCTGCGCCCCGGATTCTTTCTTGACGCCCTGGCGGTCAGGGGGCTGAGTCCCGACGATTTATACACCGTGACGGAGGAAGCCATCACCGTGGAGGACGCGGCCCGCAAGCACTTCTACTCCGTGCCGGAGTACGTCCTGAACATTTCGCGCCGCAAGGCGAACAGCCAGGAGCTCATGCCGGAGCGGGTGGTGCGCTTCCATCGCGACGACCTTCGGCCCTACCAGCAGGACATCTACGACAGCCAGGGCAACCTGGAGACCCAGGTCTTCTATTCCGCGTACCAGGACTTCGGTTCCAGCCGGTACCCCGGAAAGGTCACCATCAAGCGCCCGCTGGAGGAGCTGGAGATTGTTCTTTCCGTCGAGGATGTAAAGGAGAACGTGCAACTCACCGACGACCAGTTCCAGATCAAGATTCCCGACGGAACCCAGATCCAGAACCTGGAGTAGCGGCGCCGGCGGCGACCCGCGGCCGCGTCCCATATCATCCCCGTCTCAGAGGAGATGCCCGGAACGCCCGGCTTTCATTGCCAGAAAAAGCGGAAGCGGCTGCTCTGCGCGCTATCTGCCGCCGTGGAAGACCTGGCTCAAGTTGGAATTGCCCGAGCCGGAGGCATAATAGGCCGCCCAGTAGTAGGGATGGCGATAGCGGGCGTCGCGGATGAGGGATCGGCGCGCGGCGGTAAGGGCCTGCGGAACGCGCAAGCCTCTGGCCAGGCCGCCATAGAACGCATCCATCATGGGAACGGCGGAGCCGGAGTCGATTTGCCAGCGGGTGGCCACCACATCCGGAACGCCCAGCGCGGCCAGGGTGTCCACAATGTCGCCCATGCCGTGATTCCATCCTTCTTCTTTCTTGCCCGAGGAACAGGCGGAGAAGACGGCCAGCCGCGCGGCGCGCGGAGGATGCCGGCGCAGAAAGCTGCTGTCCAGATAGGGCCGGTCGGGGCGCGCGGCGGCAGAACTGGCGCCGCCGGGGAGGGCCTTGGCGGGGGCCAGCAGCAAGCGGGTTCCGCCATCCTGCTGGGCGGCGTGGCCGGCAAAATGAATGGCCGAAGCAGTGGTAAAACGCGCGGCCACCTGCGCCTGCGTCGCCTGGCCGGCCAGCAGAAGATTCGGGTCGATGCCGAAACGGGCCACGGCCCGGGCCTCGTTGAGCACCTCCGGCAGAAGCTCGTTTTCTCCGGAGGCAACCGAGGCTCCCACAATGAGGGGCTTGCCCGCGAAGGTCTGTGCCGCGCCCGGCCTGCGACCGAGGATCAGGGCCGGCGTCTCGGCCAGATCGAACTGCAAGCCAATGGGGCCGGCCGCGGTCTCCACCGAGGGCCAGGGCAAGTTGCCGAGCAGAGGATCGGGCTCGATGGAGAGTTGCCCGCCCTGACGGGACGATGCATGCGCGGGCGCGAGCGGTCCGTCCGGGTCGAGCAGCAGGTTGCCCACGCGCCGCGCCGCCCGGTCGACCGTGTCCAGCGGGGTCGCTGGCGAACTGGCGGCCCGCTGCAATGACTCTGCCGCCTCCAACACCTCATCCCGGCGGACGGGAACCCGGGACCACAAGACTCCCTGGGCGCTGGCCTTGTACAGGAGCAGCCGATCCGGCAGCACGATCTGGCCCAGCAGTTGGTCCGGCCCCAGATCCTTGCAGGCACTCGAGACCTTCGGCTGCAGGCAGGTCAGTCCCTTGTCCGGGCAGGCCGGAACATTCTCGCCGAGGATCCTCAGCCGGTATCTCTCCCACAGCGCCAGAACCTCGTCGCCGGGACGGCCCTGGGCCAGCCAGACGCCGGCCAGCATGGCATAGAGATCGCGATCCTGCTGGGCAATCACGATGGCCTTCGCACCGACCATGCCCGCCCGGCGCTCCTCGACACGTACCGCATCCCGCAACCTGGGCTCGGCCGCCTCAGGATGGCCCAGTTCCAAATCCAGCCGTCCGCGCACCGCGGCATATTCCCGGAAGTGAAACGAGTTTGCTTCGCCGGCAATATGGTCCTGGACCGCATCGAGCAGCTTGGCCGCCGCCGCAAAGTCGCGGCGATCGAGATAAAGGCTGGCCAAATCCATCTCGTTCTCGGCCAGCAGCCCGACCACCGACTTTCCTCCGCCCAGGGCGATCAATTCGCTCGCCGCGCTGCGCATCTGTTCCTGCGCCTCGGAAATGGCGCCGGCGCGAATGGCGACGGAGGCCAGCTTGAACCGTTCGGTGGGAAGGACCTCGCGCGCCTGGCTCAACTCCAGCACCCCCACCACCTCCCGCTGCAGCAGCAGGGCGTTGTGAACGCGCGGCGTGCCTTCCTCGATCTCTTGCAGCCCGGAGAGGGTGGTATAGAGCCGATAGGCCGGGTAATCGCCGGAATAGAACATGCGCACCGTGGGAAGGTACATCCGCCATGCGGACTCGGCGTCTCCCGAGTCAACGGCCGCGGCGCCGAGCAGGTTCCTGGCCCGCAATTCGAGCATGGTGTAGCGGCGATCGTGGGCCCGATCGATCGCCCGCTGAAAGGCCGGATTGCCTTCCGTGCCGGTTCCGGGCGCGGGATCGCACTGGGCGTCTTCGGTCATGCCGTGGATCTGAATCCAGGCAAATTGCGGGTCGCGGCCCAGCAGCGGATGCGCCGCCTGGTAGCAGCCGGAGAGATTGTCGAAGCGCTGCAACGCAAAGGCCCGCTCGACCTCCGCGCGGTCTTCTCCGGCGGCGTTGGCCAAGCCGCGAAAGAGCTGGCTGGCCTTGGCGGCCGTCTTCTGCGCGGCAAGAAAATCGCCCAGGACATCGGCGCGGATGGCCTGGCCCAGAGCTTGGACTGCTTGAAGGAATTTGAGGCTGGGCGGGGAGGATTCAGGAGGAAGAAGCTGGGTGAGCCAGGGGTCCCGGTGGTTGCGTTCAAGAGAGGCGGCCAGAGCGCGGAGCAGAGCGCGCGCCGCCTGGCATTTCTCGTCGCACGGCGAACCGCGCGAGCGGTCCACCGGCATGGGATAAGCCGAATCGAACAGGGTGGGAAGCTGGCTGCTGGAGAGCTCCTCGTCGATCGCCGCCAGAGCGCCGGAATCGGCCGCCAGCGCGCGCATCGCCTGCGGAGTGGCCAGCCGCTCGTCCATCCGGCTTTGGTGGCTCTTCAACTGGTTCAGCTTTTGCTCGAGGGCGGCGAGCCGGCGGCGGCCCTCGGCCAGCCAGCGAGGATCGCGCTCGAAGCGCAGATACCGGTTCCAGGTTTCCACGGCGTTCATCACCTGGCCGCGGTCCTCCATGACGACCGCCTCGTTGAACAGAACCAGGGTATCGGCGGGCGCCAGTTCGTCGGCCCGGCGCAGATACTCCAGGGCCGTGGCGCGATCGTTTTCGCTGCCCGAGGCGGCGCCGCGCTGGAAATATGCGGTCGCATCGTCCGCCAGCAGGCTGGAGGTCACCGGCCCGGCGGCCAGCAAACGGTCCAGGATGTCGATGGCCGGGTCGTATTTCTCTTCGAGCACGTCGGCGCGGGCCTCGAGCTGGAGCCAGTGCGCGTCTTCCGGCGCATTTTCGAGCTGGCGTTCGATCCGGGCGCGCGCATCCAGCAGCTTGGCCGATTCGCGTCCCGTGGAGCCGCCGCGCAGATGCGCTTGAGGAGTCACCGCGGCAAAACCGGCGCCGGGTATGCGCAGATCGAAGATGCGGGCGTGGGTATACGCCTCGGCCAGCAGCCGCTCCGGAGTACGCAGGCGCTGCCAGGCCACGGTGGTCACGGCGGCAATGGCCAGCGACGCCGCCAGCCCGGCGCCCGCCCACAGATACAGCCGCCGCGTCCGGTTGCGTGCCGGCCGGCGCGGAGTGCGGGCCAGTTCAACCGCCAGTTGGTGCTGCCAGGCGCGGGAGGACGAAGCCAGCTTGCCAACCTCCTCGGACTCCTCCGGCGAAACTTCCTCGCGCAGCAGCCGCAGACTCAGCCGCAGGCGTTCCGCGCAGGCGCGGCACAGCGCCGCATGGGCCAGCATGGCATCCTGTTGCGCAATCGCGGCAGCATCGGCGGGCGGCGCGTCCGCGCCAGCCAACCGGAGCCATTCGCCCGGCTCGGGACAGCCGCGCGACGTGCCCGCCCCGGCGCCGTTCGCCGCCGGAGTTTCGGCGCGAGCCGGCTGCCCCTCGACCAGTTCTCGCAAGGCCCTGGCCAGGGCATCGTCGGATCGGTCTGTCGGGCGGACTGGGTTCAATTCTTCGCTCATATTCTGCACTCTGTTTATCGGAATTGCGCGTTTCATTCCTTTCCAACAGCAAAAATTGCTATCCGGAATCGGAGCCGCCTTCCGGATTTGGCCGTTCAATCTCCTCGCGCAGCCAGAGCGTGACGCGGCGCAACGCGCTCTCAACGCCCTTGGGCGTCAGTCCGAAGGACGGCAGCGCGGCAATCTCTTCGGCGGTGAGACCTTGCAGGTAATAGAGCCAGAAGAGGGCGCGGTCGCGCTGGCCGGTAGCGCCCCGCACGGCGCAAAGTCGCTGATCCAATTGGGAAAGCAGCACCGACCGCTGCATCTGCGCGGCCGGGCGGGCGCCGGTTCCGGTAACGGGAGCGATATCCTCCACCAGCGGTGTTGTTACTACTTTGCCACCCCTCTTCACGGAGTAGAGGCGGCGAAAATAGTCGTTGGCCACCGAGGCCGAAACGATGCGCAGCAGACCCAGAAACGAGTCCTCGCCGCGCGGCTCGAAACTCCGCAAAATGCGGCGCTCCTGCTCGCACAGTTTGAGAAAGATCTCCTGCACGATATCGTCCACCATTGCTGGCGAGGAGCCGTTCACCCACAGCCGCGCGACGCGCCACGCAACCAGCGAAGCCAGGGGGGCGCAGCGGCGCAGGAACTCCTCCCACTCCGCGGCATCGGCGGAGCAGGCGCAAGCCTTGGCAAGATCGTTGACCGGTGTGGAAAATCCGTCCATTGCGCGGGATACCAGTTTACCTTATGTGCGCAGTGCTAGTTATTTGTTTATAAATTGCGTTTACCCCAAAGTACCCCTGCGCGCGGGCAAGCTCTTCCGGCCTGTGCTAGTATCCCGGCAAGCGATCACAACCGACTTTTTGGGAGCCCCGCATGGATTCCAATCTACGCCCTCTTACCCTTGGCGAAATCCTGGACCGCACGGCCCAGCTTTATCGCGAGAACTTTGTTCTCTTTGCCGGCATCTCGGCTGTCTATGCCGGCGTCGTGCTGGTGCTGAACCTGCTGCAGATCGGCCTGGGAGAGCTGCTGCGCCTCTTGCAGATGACCCACCAACTGCAATGGCTCACCTGGACCTTTGCGGGGCTGGTGGCCTTGCTGATGTTCGTCTTTGCCGGCATGGCCGTGGCGGCCAACAACCGGGCCGTGGCGTGGGTCCACCTGGGCGAAAAGGCCACCATCCGCGGCGCCTACATGAGCGTCCTGCCCCGGCTGGGCCGCTATCTGTGGCTGATGACCATCGCCGCCTTTGTGGTCTGGCTGCCGCTGCTGCTGGTTTACGCCGGCTACTTCTCGCTGATCTTCCTCTACCTGCGTCCCAAGGGAGTGCTCGCTCCCGGCGGCGCGGCCAACAATCCGCAGGCCCTGGCGCTGCTGCTGGGAGCCACGCTGGCTTTTGGCCTGCTTCTGCTGCTCACGCTGATCTATGGCATTGCGATGATGCTGCGCTACTCGCTGGCCGTGCCGGCCTGCGTGGTGGAGAATCTCAAGGCGCGCAAGGCCCTCCGCCGCAGCATCGAACTGAGCAAAGGCTCGCGCGGCCGCATCTTCCTGCTGGGGCTGCTGGTCTTCGTGATTGAGATCGGGCTGGTGCTCGCCACGCAAATCTTCTTTGTCGTGATTGCCTTCAAGCACGGCCCGCTGCCGGCCGGCCTGCGCGCCCTGCAACAGATCGTCGGCTTCTTCACCAACACCTTCATCGGCCCCATCTACGCCACCGGCCTCACCCTCTTCTACTACGACCAGCGGGTGCGCAAGGAGGGCTTCGATATCGAGTGGATGATGCAGGCCGCCGGGTTGGCGGCGCCCGCGCCGGGGCCTCTCCAGACCGCGGACCCGGAAGCCGGTTCAGCCCTCCCGGCCGAGGCCGCCCCGGAGGTCGACCCGGAAGCCGGCTCCGCGCCTCCGCAAGCCGGTGAGTCTGCATGAGGGCGAATCTGCGCCCGATGAGTCTGGGCGAAATCCTCGACCGGACCTTCGAAATCTACCGGGCCAGGTTTCTTGTTTTTGCCGGAATCGCGGCGCTGCCCGCGCTGGCGATGATGGCGATTGAGCTTGCCAACGCTTTCTGGTGGCGGCTCCATCTTGAAGACGCAGAGAGGATCATCTTCAGGTTTACAATTGGCGATTTGATATCCATGCTGGCGTTTTACCAGATCAGTCTTTTTCTGCACATCCTGGTTTGGCCAAGTTTGGCGTATGTCACTTCAAAGTCCTGCTTCGGAGAACAAGCGACTCTATCATCAGCATTCTTGGACTGCATTGACCGTTGGAAGGGCTGGCTTTCAATAGCGGTCGCTTTGTGGACGGCTGCGCTCCTCTTACCCGAACTACTGGACTTTGGTTTGCTCGCGGGAATCGGATACTTGCGGGATGCTTTGAAGCTCGATTCCCCAACGTTGGACAAGTCCGCCCCTTTCATCACAATCATCGCGTCGTGGGCTCTCATGCTTGCGCTTGGCGCTCCACTTCTCTTGGGGATTCCCGCCTGGACACTGGAAAGGATGTCCGTGCGGTCCGCCCTGCTCCGAAGCTGGAAGCTCTCTCGAGGCAGGCGTTCGCGGATCGTCTTTGTGCGGATCTTGTCGCCCGTTCTTGGATGGTTTCTGAACTATGTGCTGGTTCTGCTGCCCTTCCTTCTTTTCGCTATGCTCCTCAGAGGGGTTGGCGGGCGGTGGTTCTTTTATCGCCATCTGCTGGGAATCAACTTCGTTGCTGCTCTGGCCGCTTCGTCCCTGGCCGGTCCCATCTTCCCCATCGCGCTCACCCTCTTCTACTATGATCAGCGCATACGCCGCGAGGGCTACGACATCGAGAGGATGATGGAAGCAGCGGGATTGAACCCGGCGGTGACCTTATCGAGTGGAGACGCACCGGCCGCATCCGGAGCGGAGGAGCTTCCCGCGTGACGGCCCGTCTTGTGTTCGCATGTGCCGCTCTGGCCGCCGCGCTGGCTGGTGCGCAACCGCGCGCCGTTGCCGACGCGCCCGCCGCGCACCAGCCGCGCGAGGCTTCGCTGGGCGAGTACCGCGCACACCTGACAGCGCTCGCCGCCGTGGTCGAGGCTTGCGCCAGGGCGCGGGAGATGAAAGCCTGCGATCCCGCCCTGGTGGGCGAGGACGATCGCATTCCCCTCGGGAATGACGCCCATGCCGGGCGGCGGCTGATCCGCTACGGCTGGCTGCGCGTGCTGCTCTCGAAGGCCCAGGACAAGGATGAAGCCGCGCCCAAGCCGGGCGCGAAGGGCGTGCCTGCGCAGGAGAACTCGCTGCCTCCGCGCCGCACCACCGCCGAGCTGCTGCAAGACGCCAAAACCCGCCTGGCCCGCGAGCTGGCCCAGGCCGACGCCGGAGCGGAACCCGCGCCCGCGCATCTGCAGGAGCGCGCGGCGATGCGGCAGGTGCTGGCCGGCCGCGACTTCCGCACTCTGGAAGAGACGACGGCCAAGGACACCGTTCTGGAAAAGCTCGCCAACTGGCTCAACCGGCTCTTCGAGAGCGCCGCAAAACTCCGCGCCAGCGCCGCGTGGGTCGGGCGCACCGTCGTCGTCGGATTCATTGTGGCGGTCTGCGTAGGGCTGATTTGGGGGCTCATGCAACTGGAGCGCCGCTGGCATATTCGGCTGGCGCCGGAGAGCGCGGAACCCGCCGCCACGGCAGCATCGGCGCGCGGCTGGCAACTGTGGCTCGAGGACGCGCGCCAGGCCGCCGCCGCGGGCCAGTGGCGCGAGGCCATTCATTTCGCTTACTGGGCCGCAATCTCGCGTTTGGAAGCGAAGCGCCTGTGGCCCGCCGACCGCGCCCGCACCCCCCGCGAATATCTTGCCCTGGTGGCGCCCGAGGACGCGCGCCAAGCCGGACTGGCCGCGCTGACCGGCAGCTTCGAGCGCGTCTGGTACGGAGGCCGCGCGGCCGGGGAGAGCGACTACCGGAAGGCCGAGGCGCTGGCGAGTGCGCTGATTGCGGGCAGCGGAACTTCCTCCACGCGGCCGGAGGGAGGCGCGGCGCAATGAGATTCCTCTCCTCGCTGGACGCCAAGGACCGCAAATTGCTGTACTGGTTTTTCGGCATCGGACTGACGCTGGCGATCGCGACCGGCTTTCTGCTGCCCAGCGAAAACAACGACGACAATCCCCTGCCCTCGACCTACCTGGCCGGCCGGCACGGCGCCCGCGCGGCCTATGAGACGCTGCTCCGCTCCAACTATCCCATCGAGCGCTGGGAGCGTCCGCTCAGCGAGCTGGCTGCCACGGCGGGTCCCGACACGGTGGTGATCTTTGCCGAGCCGTTCACCCGCGAAGGAAGCGATCTCAAGGCGGTGCGCACGATTCTGGAGCGCGGCGGGCGCGTGCTTGCCACCGGCTTCTGGGGCGGATTCCTCCTGCCCGGCTCGGCCAGCGAAACGCCGAAGGAGTTCCATTTTGCCGCCTGCGCGCTGGAGCCCGAGGGCATCGAGCCGCTCTCCGGTTCGGGCGAGGCGTGGATGATGCCCGCGGCCACCTGGGCCGTGGGCAACCCGGCGCACCGCGTGGACTATAGCTGCGCCGGGCTGCCGGCGGTGGTCGAGTACGACTGGGGCAAGGGCCATGCGGTGTGGTGGGCCAGTTCCACGCCGCTTGAAAACGCCTCTCTCGCCCGCGCCCACGATCTGGACCTTCTGCTCAACTCGCTGGGCCCGCGCCAGGGCCATCGCTTCTATTGGGACGAGTCGCTGCACGGCGAGATTCGCTCCACCTGGAGTTACGCCTACGGCACGGCGTGGAATCTGCTCTGGTGGGGTCTGGCGGCGCTGGCTCTGCTGGTGGTGCTCAGCTTCAGCCGGCGCAGCGGCCCGGTGCGCGAACTGCCTCCGCCGGCCCGGTCCACGCCCATCGAATACCTCGAGGCGCTGGGCTCGCTCTATCGCAATGCCGGCGCGGCCTCCACCGCCGTGGCCATTGCCTGGGAGCGCTTTCGCCGCCAGGCTCTGCGCGCTTGCGGACGGAAAGGCCAGCCCATGGACGCCGCCGAACTGGCCGCCGTGATCCGCCGCCGCTTTCCTCAGGCCGGCGACGGACTGGAAGCCGATCTGGCCGCCTGCGAAGCAGCTTCGCGGGAGGAATCGGTGGCGCCGCGCGAGGCGCTCCGGCTCATCCAGAAGCTCCACGGGCGCCGGAAGACGTTGATCGCCGCCGCGAAACCCGGCAGCCAAGCCGCACATTCTGAAGACACTCATCAAAAACAGCAGGAAAGGGCTTCATGAGCCAGGAAAACGATCAGAACCCGAATCAAGATGCAAACCAAAGCGCCAAAACCCCGGAGGGGCATGCAACCAACCAACTGATGGCCCACGCCCGCGCGGAGCTGGGCAAGGTGATTGCCGGCCAGGAAGCCGCGATCGACGAAGTGCTGATCGCCGTCCTCTGCCAGGGCCACGCCTTGCTGGAGGGCGTGCCGGGCATCGCCAAGACGCTGATCGTGAAGACCCTGGGCCGTCTGCTCGGCCTCGGCTTCCAGCGCGTGCAGGCCACGCCCGATCTGATGCCGGCCGACATCCTGGGCACCACCATCCTGCGGCCCGGCTCGGAGAGTTTCAGCTTCCACGCCGGCCCGGTCTTTACCGACCTGCTGCTGGTGGACGAGATCAACCGCATGCCGCCGCGCACCCAGGCCGCGCTGCTGGAGTGCATGGAGGAGCGGCAGGTGACCGGCGACGGCGTGCGCCGCCCGCTGCCCGCCTGGTTCACCGTCTTCGCGACGCAGAATCCGGTGGATTTTGAAGGCACGTATCCATTGCCCGAGGCGCAGTTGGACCGGTTTCTGCTGAAGATTCGCGTGGCGTATCCCAGCGAGGCCGAGGAGCGGCAGATTCTGGAGCGGCACCATGCCGGCTCCGGCGCCGGGCTGCTGGAGGACGCCTCGATCGCGCCCATTCCCGAGGGGCTGCTGGCCGCGGCGCGCGCCGAGGTGCGGGCGATCCGCATCGAGCCGGAGCTGTATACCTACATCCTGGCCCTGGCGCGGCAGACGCGCGAGTGGCCCACGCTGCTGCTGGGCGCCAGCCCCCGCGCGGCGCTGAGCATGATGCTCGTGGCCCAGGCCACGGCTGCCTTCGACGGCCGCGACTACCTGGTTCCCGACGACGTGAAACGGGCCGTGCAGCCGGTGCTGCGTCATCGCATCCTATTGAAACCCGAGGCCGAGCTGGAGGGCTTTGACGCCGATCGCGTGCTGGCCGACGTGGTCGCCGCCGTGCCGGTGCCGCGGCAATGATCTCTTCCTCGCTCCATCCCGACCCGGTGCGCGCCGCTTGCGAACGGCGGCGACGCTGGGGCTTCGGCCTCACGCCGAGGACGATCTGGCTGCTCCTGGCCGGCTTCCTGCTGCTCGTTCCCGGCTTCTGGGACGGCCGGCTGGCCTATGCGATGCTGGCCTGGGATGCGCTGGCGCTCGCGGCCGCGCTGCTCGACGGCCTGCGTTTGCCGCAGCCCGCGCAGTTGATCGCCGGCCGCTCCTGGTCCAACGCTCCGGCTCTGAACTCGGAGACCGAGATTGAGCTGACGGTTGAAAACCAGGGCCAGACCATCGTCGAGTGCCGCCTGGTGGACGACCTGCCGCCGGCTCTCGTCGCCGAGCCGCTCACCCACCGGCTGACCGCTTTTCCGCGCGTCCCGGCGCACCTGCGGTATCGCGTGCAGCCCCAGGAGCGCGGCGACTGCGCAACCGGCTGGCTCTACGTGCGCTACCGCTCGCCGCTGGGCCTGGTCGAGCGCTGGGCCAGGGCGCCGCTCACGCAGACAGTGCGGGTTTATCCCGCCCTGCGCGCCGGAGAAGCGCAGGAAATCTTTCTGGCGCGCAGCCGCCAGATCGACCTCGAACTGCGCCAGGCGCGGCAGCGCGGCCTGGGCCGCGACTTCGAGAGCCTGCGCGAGTACCGCGAGGGAGACGATCTGCGCGACATCTGCTGGACGGCCACGGCGCGGCGCGGCAGCCTCATCACCCGCCAGTACCAGACCGAGCGCAGCCAGGCCGTCTGGATCGTGCTCGACTGCGGGCGGCTGATGCGGGCGCGGGTCGCCCTCGCCCGACCGCCCGACAGCTACGGCCCCGCGCCCAGCCACTCCAAGCTCGACTGCGCCTGCACGACGGCCGTGGCGCTGGCGCAACTGGCGCTCTTCTCCGGCGACCGGGTGGGCCTGCTGGCCTATGGCCAGGGCATCCAGCAGCGCATGTTGCCCGGCCGCGGAGCGGCGCATCTGCGCCAGTTGATCGAGTCGCTCGCCCAGGTCCATGCCGAGTCCGGCGAGGCCGACCACCTGCGCGCCACGGCCACGCTCAACCGGCTGCAGCCCCGCCGCTCGCTGATTTTGTGGGTGACGGATCTGGCCGAAACCGCCATGCGGCCGGAGGTCATCGACGGCGCGACGCAACTGCTGCGCCGCCATGTGGTGTTGTTTGTGGCCATGGCCCAGCCGGAGGTGGATGCGATCGCCGAGGCCCGGCCCGAGAATGTGGAGCAGATGTTCCGCGCCGCCGCCGCCCAGGAGATGGCCGGCCGCCGCGAGTTGCTGCTCGCCCGCCTGCGCGAGCAGGGCGCCCTCGCTCTCGATCTCAACCCCGGCGCGCTCACCTCGTCCGTCCTGAATCAATACCTGAGCGTGAAAGAGCGGGCGATGGTGTAGGCGTTTGAAGGGCAGAGGCGCCGCGAGCCGGCGATCGATCGCCAGCTTTTCCGCCCGTAACCCGAATCTCTCCGGCCCGTTGGCTCATCTGAGAGAATAGTGACAGTGAATCGAGCGCGCTATTTTGTCTTCCGGCGGACGGCAGGGCCGGTGTTTTTGGCGATCGCGGCTTTGGCCGGCGCCGGAGCGGCTGCGCAGGCGCCCAACCCGACCTCGGCCGCCAATCCTTTTTTTGGCAGCGTCACCGCCCATCCGGCCAGCGACGAGACCCTCAAGCTCTCGTTGGACGAGGCCATCCGCCTCGGCCTGCAGAACAATCTCGGCCTCAAGCAGGCGGAGAACGGCGAAAAGGCGCTGCGGGGCGAAAAGAACGAGGCGCTGCAGAATTTTCTGCCCACGGTCACGGTGGACGGCGACCTGGGCGTGCACCAGCAAAACCTGGCCGCGCTGGGCTTTGGGCCGGGCGTCATCAGCATGTTTGCGCCGCTCTTTCCCGGCGGAAAGATTCCCGCCGGGCTCTCGTACATCACGCGCGACGATCTGACCGAGGGACAAATCCACTTTGGCGAGATGCTCTTTTCCGGCCCGGTGATCGCGGGCTACAAGGCGGCGGGAGCGGCAACGAAAGCGGCCTATTTTGCAAAAATGGATGCGCGCGGGGAGGTGGTCGAGCAGGTGGCCGCGGCCTATCTTCACGCGATTGCCGCCGCCAGCGAGGTGGACAACGCCAGGGCCCTGGAGGCGACCGGCGAGCTGCTGCTCAGCCAGGCTCATGCCGCGCACGAGGCGGGAACCGCGTCGAATCTCGACGAACTGCGCGCGCGGGTCCAGCTTCAGGCCCAGCAGCAGGCTCTCATCGCCGCCGAAAACCTGCTGGAAAAGAACCTGATCCTGCTCAAGCGCGAGATCGGCCTCGACCCCGGCCAGAAGATCGCGCTCACCGATCCGGCGCCCTACAGCGAACTGGCCGCGCAAACTCCTGAAGAGGTGCGCGCCACGGCCTACAAGAACCGCCAGGACTACCGGACGCTCCAGAATGAGGCGGTCGAGTACAAAGCCGTTCAGGCCGCCTATCGCAGCCAGCGGCTGCCCAGCCTCAGCTTTGGCGGCTACTATGGCGTCAGCCAGGTAGGCGGCGCCGGCTCGCACGGCAACTTCGTCGCCCAGGGCACGCTCAGCGTGCCGCTCTTCCGCGAGGCCCGGCTGCGCGGGGATATTGAAGCCGCCCAGGCGCAGAGATCCGCCGTCGACGCCCAACTCGCCGATCTGCGCGGCCGCATCGACCAGCAGGTGCGCTCGGCGCTGCTGGACGTGGACGCCACGGCCAAGCTGGTCGAGGTCGCCCGCTCCAACGTCGAGCTGGCCACCCGCGCCCTCAGCGACGAAACCGACCGCGTGAACGCCGGAGTGGACGACAATCTGCCCCTGGTGACCGCGCAATCCACTCTGGCCTCGGCCCAGAGCAATCTGGTGGAAAGCCTCTACCAGTACAACCTCTCCAAGCTGGCCCTGGCCCGCGCCGCCGGGATTATCGAAGAGCAGTACCGGGTGTATCTGGGGCGATAAGTCTGTAGGACCGCTTTTCACAGCGTTCGTATCGCTTTTCGCGTAACGTAGAAACAAGAGGCTCCTGACAATCATGTCCAGAAAGCTCAGGATCAAATACTACGTGGAACCGGACCCGGCGGCGCTGGCGCGGCGGGCGGCGCAATATTTTGTGGAGATGGCCGGGGAAGCGGTCGCCGCACAGGGCCGGGCGCGGATCGCCATCAGCGGCGGCTCGACGCCCCAGGCGGCCTTTCAGTTGCTGGCCGACCGCGGCCAGCCCTGGCGCGCGCGCATGCCCTGGGAGTGCCTGGAGCTATTTTGGGTGGACGAACGCGCCGCCGGCCCCAACGATGCCGAGAGCAACTATCGCATGACGCGCGAGGCCCTGCTGGACCACGTTCCGCTCCACCCCCATCAGATTCACCGCATCGAGGGCGAGTTGGAGCCCGAAGCAGCCGCGGCCCGCTACGAGTCGGAGCTGCGCAACAGCTTCCGCCTGGAGGGCGCCGAGAGCCCGCGCTTCGATCTGGTGGCCCTGGGCATGGGCGCCGACGGCCATACCGCCTCGCTCTTCCCCCGCACCGCGGCGATCCACGAAATGAGCCGGCTGGCCGTGGCCAATCCGGTGCCGCAGAAAGCCACCACGCGCATCACGCTCACCTGGCCGGTCATCAACCACGCCAGCTCGGTCTTCTTCCTGGTTGCCGGCGCCGACAAGGCCGAAATCCTGAAAGAAGTTCTCCTCGGACCACGCGATCCGGAGCGCCTGCCCAGTCAACTGATATGGCCCTGTAGCGGTATACTGACTCTGATTCTGGACAAGGCCGCAGCTGCGCTTCTACCCGCAACAAATGGGGAGGGTTGCGGGGTTTTGGAGAGGGAACGATGATTCTGGCGGGCGATGTAGGCGGCACCAAGGTCGATCTGGCGCTGTATGACTTTACCAACGGCAAGCTCAAGTACACACGCGATAAAGTTTACCCGGCCAAGGAGTACTCCGGCCTTGAAGCGATCGTAAGAGAGTTCCTCGCGGCCGACAAGGTGACCGCGGCCTGTTTCGGCGTGCCCGGACCGGTGCGCGACGGCCGCCTGCGCCTCACCAATCTGCCCTGGACGCTGGACAGCCGCGAGCTGGCCTCCGATCTCGGGATCGACCACGTTTTTCTCATCAACGATTTGGAAGCCAACGGCTACGGCGTGGCCGAGCTCTCCGCCGAGCAAGTCTTCACCCTCAGCGAGGGCGATGCCAGCCAGATGGGCAACCGCGCCCTGATCGCCGCCGGAACCGGCCTGGGCGAAGGCTTTCTGGTGTGGAACGGCCACAGCCACGTTCCCTACCCCTCGGAGGGCGGCCACACCGACTACGCGCCCCGCAATGAGGACGAGTTCGACCTGCTGCGCTTTCTCAAGCAGAAGTACAACGGCCGCATCAGCTTTGAGCGCGTCGTCAGCGGCATGGGCCTGACCAACATCTACGAGTTCCTGCGCGAGGTGCGCGGCCTGGAAGAGCCGGCGTGGCTGGCCGAACGCATGGCCGCGGAAGACCCCAACGCCGTCATTACCGAGCTGGCGCTGGCGGCCAAGAGCGAAATCTGCGAGAAGGCGATGGATATGTTCGTTTCCGCCTATGGCGCCGAGGCCGGCAATCTGGCTCTCAAGGTGCTGTCGGTGGGCGGGCTCTACGTGGGCGGCGGCATTGCGCCCCGCATCCTCGAGAAACTCAAGGACGGCGCCTTCATGAAGGCCTTCACCGACAAGGGCCGGCTGAGCCAGTTGCTGGTCAATATGCCGGTGCGCATCATCCTGGAGAGCCGCGCCGCCCTGCTGGGCGCAGCCGCCTACGCCGAGGCCAAGGCCGCCGAACTCAGCGGCATCTCGGCCCGCGCCGCTTCGATCAAGTTCTAACTCGCCGTTCCCGCTCAACTGAAAAGGGCCTGCCGAATCCGGCTGGCCCTTTTTGCATGTACGCCGCCAGCTTTTCTACGCGCCCGCTGCGGATTCCCCTCAAGGGAATCTCTGATCAGGTCCGAGTTTTGAAAGGGCACAGCTTTAGCCCTGAGGGAATACATAGAGGAGAATTGAACTTGTTCAGAGGTTCCCAAGATCGCTCTTTTGCGATCCGGATAACACGCCCCTATCGCCGCATCGCCGTGGCGACGGTGGCGATGGTTCCATGATAGAAATACTGTCCCAGCCCCAGCGTAAACAGCCAGCAGCCGTAGAGCGCGTGCTCGAAGCTCGAAGCCGCCAGCGAGCCGGTCTCGGCGTAGCGCATGGCGAACAGCACTCCGCCGCCGAAGGTGAGCGCCACGGCCAGCGAATTGCGGAAGATGATGTGCAGAAAGGCGAAGGCGGCGGCGCTGGCCACGATCGTTGCCCACTTTCCCGGAAAAAGCCCCGCATACCGCTCGAAGAAGAAGGCGCGGTAAAGCAGCCCCTGCGGATAGACCGACAGCACCGGGTAAGCCACCATCACCACCGCCCAAAAGCCCGGATGCTGACGCACAAGACTCCATTCCAGTTCGGGCGCGAAGCTCCGCACACCCAGCCAGAGCAGCAGGGCAACAACCGCGAAGACAGCCAGAATCGCGCCCAGCCGGCCGGGCAGCGGGGCGAAGTTCCACAGGTGCGCGCGGTCGAAGCGCGGGTCGCGCAGCAACTGGACCCACGCATACGCCGCCACCACCCACAACAGCGGCAGCGCCGGCACGCGCACCGGCGAAAACCGGTACCCCAGCGGCAGGGCGACAAAGAGCGCCAGAAACTCCAGAATGAGCGCCGTGCGGGTCATCGTGGGGAGTCCTCGCCTTCAGCTTACTTCAGCCGCGGCGCCAAGCCTTGTGCGGTCTTGCTCTCATTCACAACGGCTCCCGCCCGATCGCGCGCATCTCGGTTTCCAGCACCAGCCGGTCCAGCGTCTCGATGGGCAAGGAGAGGAAAAGCTGTACGCGGTTCCTGATCTGCCGCAACGTGCTGGCGAAGGCCGCGCGCTTCACTTCGTCGCTGCCTTCCACCGCGGCGGGATCGGGAAAGCCCCAGTGCGCCGTCACCGGCTGCCCCGGCCACAGCGGGCACATCTCGCCGGCCGCCTTGTCGCAAACGGTCACGATGAAATCCATCCGCGGCGCATCGGGCTGAGTAAACTCGTCCCAGCTTTTGCTGCGCAGGCCCTCCACCGGATAGCCCAGCGCCCGCACCTCTTCGATGGCGAAGGGATTCACCCTGCCCGTGGGATGGCTGCCCGCGCTGTACGCTCTGAAGCGGCCCGCGCCCAGCGTATTGAACAGCGCCTCTCCCAGGATGCTGCGCGCCGAGTTGCCGGTGCACAGAACGAGGATGTTGTAGGGTCTCTGCACGGTCTCCGCCTTTCTGGGTTTTCTTAGTCGCAGCAGCCCGGCGCGCAGCATCCGCCGCCCGGTTTCGTGGCCCCCGGTTTCATGGCCCGGATAAACCCGCTGATGAATTTCCCGTCGATCTGCGCAGCGACCGCATCCACGTCGATCCCTGCCTCCACCAGAAAGCTCCGCGAATCCTCGACCGAGTACACGCGCGTCGGTTCGATCGAAATGCAGGTAAACCCGGCCTGCGCCAGCTTGGCCATGTACTCCTTCTCCTCCAGCGCGCCCGCCACGCAGCCCACCCACAACAACATGCTCTCGCGCACCTGCTCGGGAACCTCGCCCCGCACCACCACGTCGGAGACGGCGAAGCGGCCGCCCGGCCTGAGCACCCGGAACGCCTCCCGCAGCACGCGGCTCTTGTCCGCGGAGAGATTGATGACGCAGTTTGAAATCACCACGTCCACCGAGTTATCGGGCAGCGGAATGTTTTCAATCTCGCCCTTCAAAAACTCCACGTTCTCCACGCCCGCCAGGCGCTGGTTTTCGCGGGCCAGCGCCAGCATGTCGTCGGTCATGTCCAGGCCGTATGCTTTGCCGCCCGGTCCCACGCGCCGGGCCGAGAGCAGCACGTCGATGCCACCGCCGGAGCCGAGGTCCAGCACCGTCTCACCCGGTTTCAGCTCGATCAGCGCCGTGGGGTTGCCGCAGCCCAGCGAAGCCAGCACGGCGCTGGCTGGCAGCCCGCTCTTCTCGGCCTCGTTGTACAGGTTGGTGGTGATGGGGTCGCAACAGCGCAGCGCCGGGTCGCCGCAGGCGACCGTCCCGCTCGCTCGCACCTGCCGCGCAGCCGCTCCATACTTCTCTTTGACCAGGGCCTTCGTATCCATCGCACGCGCCTCACATTCGCTTAAGCAAATGTATTCGGGCGATTCATATTTGTCAATCCGTATACAATAGCCCCATGAGCCGCGTTTCCAAGCCGGCCGATCTGGCCAGGATCTTCGCCGCCCTGGCCGACCCCACCCGCCTGCGCCTGCTCAACCTGATGGCCGGGCGCGAGGTCTGCGTCTGCTACTTTGTCGAAATCCTGGGTCAGGGCCAGCCCAAGATCTCACGGCATCTTGCCTACCTGCGCAACGCCGGCCTGGTGGCCGCTCGCCGTGAGGGCAAGTGGATGCACTACCGCATCTGCCCTCAGAGCGATGCCGCCGCGACCTCCATTCTCGCCACCGTACTGGACGCCCTCGGCGCCAGCCCGCAGATGAGGGCCGACTGCGCCAAACTCGACCGCGCCTGCTGCGCGCCGCAGCGGTTGGTGCTGCCCGAAGGCGCTCCCCGCCCGGCCTTGATCGCCTCATAGCCCGCCTCTCGGCGGCACGTTCCTCCGCTTCGTTTGGAACCCGCGGCGCCCGCGTGGCGGCCGCGGATGCTTTGAGTCATCTCTCCCTTGCTAGCTCGCGCCCAGGAAACAGAAACTCCGCAAGAAGGCCGCTGTGCGACGTGGGCGAAGCAGATTACTTATGGAATGAAACCTGACAAAGGAGGGTCGGCGCGGTTTTCGTTAAAAGTTAGTGGTAATCAAACGGTCAAGAACGATGTGCCTTTCCATAACTGCCGATAGTGTCTCCGTGAATCCTGCCCTGAGTCGCGGAATCTTCATCTATCCTTCAAAAGAAGGGCTGTACCGCACTTTGGGACTGCTCGCATGTGCATCGGCGGGGATGAAACGGCCTCAGCTCCCTCGCGTGAGGCGGGCGGATAACTCTTGCGCGGAGAAGCTACATGGGGGCTGCCGTCGCGCCCGTCGCTTCGCGTTCGTTTTTCTGCTGGCGGCGCTGGTCATGACAGGTTTTCTGCCTGCCTGCCCTGCGCAATCCAATCCCGCCGCGGCGGACAGGCTGCGCACCATCGCCACGGCGCGCGAAGCTCACAATCTCTCGAGCCAAGAGGCCCGGCGCGCCTATCCCGTCCATTTGCGCGGAGTCGTCACCTACTTCGACACCGACACCGGCACCGGATTCGGCGCGCTCTATGTTCACGATGCGACGGGAAGCATCTTCGTCAAGCTGGTCGGCGGGGCCGTCAAGTCGCTGCCTGCCGGGTCGCTGGTGGACGTGCGGGGCGTGAGCGGTCCGGGAGGGTTTGCTCCGATCGTCGACCGGCCCCGGATCGAAGTCATCGGCCGCGCTCCGCTTCCCAACGACGCGGTGCGCGTCAGCCGCACCCAATTGTTTGCCGGCGAAGACGAGGGCCAATGGGTCGAAGTGGAGGGCATCGTCCACTCGGTCTACGGCAGCAGCCACACGGTGATCGTGGAACTCTCGATGATGGATGGGACCCTGTTCGCCACAACCGTTCGGGAGCCCGGCGTGGATTATTCCGGTCTGGTGGACGCCCGGGTGCGCATCCATGGGCATGAGGCGCCGCTCTACAACGGCAGCGCCCAAATGATCGGCGCCCGCGTCGTCTTTCCCAATCTCTCCACGGTGCAGATGGTTGAGCCGGCGCCGGGCGATCCCTTCAAAATGCCCACCGTTCCCATCGACGATCTGTTGCGCTGGAACCAACTATCCGCGATGCGCCACCGGGTGCACATTCGCGGAACGGTGACCATGCAGTGGCCCGGCTCCTCGCTCTGCGTGCGCGACGCGACGAGGGGAATCTGCGTCCAGACGGTCGAGGAGACGCCTCTTCAGCCAGGCGATGTGGCCGACATCGTGGGATTCTCAGAGGCCGAGGATTCCACCTCGATTCTCACCAATGCCGTCTTCCGGAAAGCGGGAAGCGGCATTCCGATTGCCGCCGAGCGCGTCACCGCGGCCCAGGCGCTGGCCGGCAGGCACAACTCGGAACTGGTCCAGATCGACGGCGAGTTGATCGGCAGCGAATTCGGCTCCTCCGGCGTCACCCTTTTGCTTACCTCGGGAAACTCCATCTTCACCGCCGCTCTTCCCCACGGCCAGGCGAAACTGGAGACCGGCGGTTGGAAGAACGGCAGCCGGCTGCGCCTGACCGGAATCTGCTCGGTCCAGTTCGATGCGCGGCTCAGCGTGTTGAAGGACGGCGTCGCGGTGCCCAAGTCCTTCAGGATTCTGATGCGCTCGCCGGACGACGCGATCGTGCTCCGCACGCCCTCCTGGTGGACGCCGGCTCATGCGCTGGTGCTGCTGGCCCTGGCGCTCACCGCCACGCTGGCCGTGCTGGCTTGGGTGATGGTGCTCAGAAGACGCGTGGAGCGGCAGGCCGGTCTTTTGCGCGAGAGCGAGGAACGATTCCGCCACATGGCGCAGCACGACGCCTTGACCGGGCTGGCCACGCGCCTGGTGCTTCAGGATCGCCTGAATGTCGCCCTGGAGAGAGCCCGGCGCAATCAAACCACGCTGGCGGTTCTCATGATGGATCTCGATCGCTTCAAGGAGATCAACGATACCCTCGGGCATCACACCGGCGACCATGTCTTGCGCGTCACGGCGGATCGCATCCTCGCCAACGTGCGCAAAAGCGACACCGTCGCCCGCATGGGCGGCGACGAGTTTGTCGCGCTGCTGCCCGACCTGCAGGACCCGGAAATGGCCGAAGGAATCGCTCGGAAAATCGTAGCCGCCCTCGCGGTTCCCATCTCTGTTGCGGACCGCATGGTGCCGGCCTCGGTCAGCGTGGGCGTTTGCACGGCCGAGCCCGGCGAGTTGGACGCGGATTTGCTGCTGAAGAACGTGGATGCCGCCATGTACCGCGCCAAGGAGCGGGGCCGCAACTGTTATGAGGTCTTCGCTCAGGAGATGGCGCACGGCCAGACGAGCCTGTAAGCCGGCCGGACTCCCAAAAATTCAAGCCGTCCTCGGCAAAATGCGCCCGCAAAAGCGGATTGGCGCCCGCCGCCCGCCGCGCCTCGGATACTCTGAACAGAGTGGAATTTTCTTTGCCGGCGCGGCGACGAAGGCTCGCCAAGAAAGGCTCAACCCGGATGAAGCGTTGGTTGCAACGGATGATCGTGGTGCTCGCGGCGGGCTTTGTGGCCGTTTACTCTGGCGACTGGGCTGTCTTCAAGCTGCGCGGCTCGCCCGGCTCCAAGGTCACCGTCAACCGCTATCTCACGGTTCCGCTCAAGGGCAACAAGCAGGAATTCGACTATCTCGGCTCCATCGACGTGCCCTGCTCGCTCTCGCTTTTCCCCCAGGCGGGCCAAAGCCCCTGCTGGCGGCTGCGGCGCAATCCCAACCAGGGAATGAATCTATAGCAGCCATCCGGAGAGCGATCTCCGTGCGCGGGAGAATTCCTCCAACCCCAAGCTCACAGCGATAGGTGATGCGGATCACGACGGGGAAAGATGAAGGCGGCTAGCATCGGGAAATCTTTCGTTTTCCCGAGGTGCGATGTATAGCCGAACCCAGAACGACAACGGCACGTACAACACCCGCTGCCTGGACTGTTACATGACAGTCGCCTCTGCCGTGGAGACCGAGGCGGAGTTGCGCCGGGTCGAAATCCGGCATATCTGCCCGGAAAAGGCGCTGGCCGACCTGCTGGCCAAAGAGAAATCCATCGCGGCCAGCGTCCACCCCAACTAGGGGCGCGGCGTCATTTCTCCGCGGGCGGCGCGGCCGGTTTCTGCACCGGTTGGGGCCGGGCCTGCGAGCCGGTCATCTTGTCGATCAGCGCATTGTCGGCGGCCTTGGTGATGCTGCTGGCCTTGTCCAGTTCCGCCCTGGCCTCGTCCTTCCTGCCCATCGTTCGATAGAGCCGGCCCAGCCGCCAGTGCACGTCCACATCCTCCGGAGCCAGCCGTTCGGCCTCTTTCATCTCGCGCACGGCATCGTCCTGGCGGCCCGCTTCCGCATAAAGGATGCCCAAATCCAGATGCGCCAGCTCCCGGCCGGGTTCGATGCGCAGAGCCTTCTCCAGCAGCGGCTCGGCGACCTCCGGGTGGTTCAACTGCATCTGCGTGTCGCCCAGGTAGATCATGGCCTGCACGTGATTCGGATTGTTGGCCAGTTCCGCCTTGAACTCGCCGACCGCCTCCTCGTACTGGCGCTGGGACCACAGCAGGTACGCCAGGCCAAAGTGCGCGTCGGGTTCTTTGGGATTGGCCAGGACCGCGGCCCGGAACTGCTGGATGGCGCCGCGATGGTCTTTCAGCTCGTCCAGGGCCTCTCCTGCCAGCATGTCGGCCTCGGCCGACTCCGCGTTCAGGGTGAGAATCTCGCGATAGACATCCAGCACGCACTGGTACTGCTTCGACCACAGGCAACTGTGCGCCAGGCTCAGGCGCAACCCCAGATTTTGCGGATCGCGGGCGGCGGCCTGCTTCAAATAAAGTGCGGCTGCATCGAACTCGCCCAGTGCGTAATGGGCCATCCCCAGCAGGATGGTGAGTTGCTGCGCCTGCGGCGAGCCGGGCGGCTGGCTCTTGAGCAGCGGCCGGAAGGTCTCGATGGCCTGCTTCATCTCGCCGGCCTTGAAAAGGGCCAGGCCGAGATTCAGCCGCAAGCCGGGAAACGAGGGATTCAGCGCCAGCGCCTTGCGGTAGAACGGAACCGCCTGTTGGTATCGCTCCTGGCGGGCTTCGAGAAGCCCCAGGTGCGCATACGGCTCAGGATTCGATGGATGCGCCTTCAGGCAAGCGCTCCAGGCCGCCTCGGCCTCGGCGTTCTTTCCCTGCTGCTCCAGGGCCAGAGCGATTTGCCGCTGGTTTCCCGGCGCTTGCGGGCTCGCTCCCAGGCCGGCAAACGCGGCCATCGCCGCCATCAACGTCACCATCAATCCCGGGCCGATTCGCAGTCGCATGGCGAGGTCTCGCTTGAGCTTTCTATCCATTTTAGTTTGAGGCCGCGCCTGCGCACGCCGCAGACGAAAAGGGCGCGGCAGGGTTTGCCTGCCGCGCCCGGTCGAGGGTTGGGTTTAGAAGACGAACTTGCCGCCAAGCTCGAATTCTCTCGGGTCCTGCGTGCCCGTCGTGATGCCGAAGTTGGGCAGGGACACGTTGGTGTTGAAGGCATTGAACTGGGTGTGGTTGAAGGTGTTGAAGCTGTCGGCGCGGAGCTCGATGTGAGCGCGCTCGCCGAAGGCGAAGGACTTGTAGAGCGCGGTGGTGAAGTTGGTGCGGCCGGGGCCGACAACTGCATCCTTGCCGGCATTGCCGAAGCCCATGTTCGGGCCGCCGTCCCATGCTGGCGTGGGCTGCGAGAAGCCCGCATTGCTCACCCACTGATAACCGCCCGCGACGTGTCCCTTGGTGTAGTGCGGCTTGCCGGAGAGATTCGGACGGATGCGATAATCGCCGCCCAGACCGACGGTATCAGAGCCGCCGTCGCCAGGAGCGGTATTGCCCGCCCAGGGCATGCCGGCTTCGGAGATGACCGTACCGGAGATCTCCCATCCGCCCAGGACGCTGTGCGCCATGCCGGTTGCATGAGCAAAGATCGGCAGCTTGTACATGTAGTTGCCGTTGAAGACATGACGGCGATCCAGAGTGCCGGAGCCCTTGTCGTACTTCAGGTTCCAGGGGTTGTAGGAGGGGTTGTTGTTGTCGACATCCACGCTGCCCTGCTGGTCGTCGATCTGGTGAGAGTAGGTGTAATCCAGCTCAAAACTCAGACCGTGCTTGTTCTGCTGGCGAAGGCCAACCTGGAGGCTGTTGTACGTGCCGGTCAGCGGATTCTCCTGCAAGCGGATGTTGCCGAAGCCCGGATAGGTTTGGGCCTCTTCAGCGTTGGCGGCGCAGGTGGAGCAAGCGGTGAGCGAACCGTTCACATATGCTTGGCGAGTCGCCATCGGAGTGCTCAGCGGGAAGTTGTTGATCGGCACCCAGGTGTTCTGGTGCCAGTCAATGTTGCCCACATATTGCGTGATCAGGATCAGCGCGGGAGCGATTTCATGCTGCACGCCCAGGCTGAACTGCGCCACGGCAGGATTCGGATAGTAGGTGCTCAGGGAGTTGTAGCCCTGGGTGAAGACCGGCGTGGAGGCCGTACCGCCGGACTGCCAGTTGGTGCTGGGGTTGGTGAATTCGGCGTTGTTGGCCGCCGGCGTGCTGATGAACGGAGCGCCGCCTGCCGCGTCGTAGATGTCGTTGCCCTGGATGCGCTCGTAGAAGGTGCCGAAACCGCCGCGCAGCACGGTCTTGCCGCCGCCGAACATGTCATACGAGAAGCCCACGCGGGGCATCAGCGTTTTGTAGTCCTGCCTCGCCAACCCGCTCGGAACGCCGTTCTGCCCGGCAATTGCGATGCCGTTCAGATAGAACGTGCCGATGGAGTTGGTGACCAGACCGACGCTCCCAGGCGCAAACGCGCCCGTCGTCGGATCGAACGTGGGAGCGAGACCCGTCTGGTACAGCTCCGGTTCGAAGTTGGAAACCTGGTTGTTGCGCTCCCAAACGTGCGGCATGGCGTCGTAGCGGAAGCCATACTGTATGCTCAAGCGGCTGCTGATGTGCCAGTTGTCCTGCGCATAAGCGGAGGTCGTCTGGTTCACGTAGTGGTTGATCGGGTTGGCGTTCGACTGGCTGAAGGAGCTGCTCAGGCCTAGCAGGAAGTCCAGATATGAATCGCCTGTGAGGCGGCCACCGACACTCGATGCTTTGTCGTTGAAGGTGTAGTCGCCCTCGGAGTCCTTGCCGATGACCTGATTCTTGGTGTAGCGGTTGTAGCCGCCGCCGAACTTCATCTGGTGCTTGCCCTCTGTGACCGACAACGCGACGATCTCGTTATAGTCCTCGGCGCCGTTGGTCCAAGGGTCGTTTCCAGGGCCCCAGCTCGCGCCGTTGTCCGTTGTCCAGGTGATGTCGGGCAGGCGATTGCCTACGTCGTTCGTCGCCGCAAAGTAGGTTCCGGTGCCCCATCCCGACGGCTTGACGAAGTTCGCTCCGCCCGCCGCTACGGGAATGATGGCAATCTTGTTGCCGTCGTAGTTCATCGACGCTTCCAGCAGCACGTTGGGCTTCAGCGTTCCGGTCAGCTTGATCACCGAGCTGTACGACGGGTTGCTGAAGTTCGAACCGACGGTGGGAATGTTGTCGCCCTGCCACTCGGGAGTGGCCTGGACCGAGTCGTTGGCGTCATGGATGAAGTGGCCGAAGAGCTGCCACTTGTCGTTGAAGGTGTGGTCGATGCGGAAGAGATCTTCCCGGACGTTGATGGGCAGATGGCCGCCGGTCGGCGTATAGGTGTCCGTCGTCAGGTTCGTCGCGGCAGGAAGATTCTTGGTGGTGTTGAAGAGCAGGGCGTTCGGATCCAGCAGGTTGCCCGGGATCACATTCCCTGGGAAGGGCTGGCCGGGCGTCAGGTTGTCGGCCGCCAGCTTGGCGTTGAAGCTGGCATCGCCAACCTGCGGCACCAGCATGGCCGTCCCTGGCGCCAGGTACCCGGCGGGGACCTGATAGGTGAAGGTCGCGGCGGAAGTGACTTCGTCCGCCGCCGGCATCACGCTGACCGGACTGGTCGACACGCCGTTGACCATCTTGCGCCACTCTTCGTTGAAGAAGAAGAATGTCCTCTGCTTGGCCGGCCGATAGACGTGAGGGATGATCACCGGGCCGCCGATGTTCGCGCCGAAGACGTTATAGCGCAGTTCCTGCTTCTTGGCGCCCGCCGCGTCGAAATAGTTGTGCGCGTCGAGAGCGTCGTTGCGGTCGAACTCCCAGGCTTCGCCGTGGTACTTCTGCGTGCCCTGCTTGATCGACATGGTGATGGCGCCGCCCGAGGCGATGCCGTAGTCGGGAGGATAGTTGCTGGCCAGGACCTGGAACTCGCCCAGTGCGTCCTGCGAAGGCATGACGGACATTTTGCCGCCGGAACCGCGGTCGTACGCCTCGCCGCCATCCACGATCCAGATGTTGTGCGCCTGGCTCAGGCCGTTGAAGCTGATGGCATAGTTGGCGTTTACCGAAAACGGGTTTTCCGCGTCGGGCAGGTTGCCGCTGACGCCCAGGCCCAATGCGGCCAGGCCAATCACGTTGCGGCCGTTGGTGGGCAGCTCGGTGATCTGCTGCTCGTTGATGAGGGTGCTGACGACGTTCGAGTCGCTCTGTACCGCCAGAGCGTCCGCCTCGACGGTCACCGTCTGCGTTTCGGCGCCAACGACCATCTTGATGTCGACCCGGAAAGACGCAGAAATGTTGACCACGACGCCCAGCTGCGAGTAGGTCTCGAAGCCCTTGGCCGTAGCCTTCAGGTTGTAGTTGCCGGCGTTCAAGCCCGGGATGTCATACAGTCCGGTGGCGCCGCTAACGGCTGAGTGAGTGCTGCCGGTAGCTGGCTCGGTGAGAGTGATCTTGGCTCCTGCAACGACCGCTCCCGTCTGGTCAATGACCATGCCGGTGACTTCGGAATTGGCCTGCGCGAACGCTCCCGCGCACACCAATGCGAAGAACAACGGCAAAAGGAAAAACCTGTATCTCATGAGTCTCATGTGACCTTCCTTTTCAAAGTTGGTGTCCATTTCGATTTGCTGTTCTCTTGCTTCCCATTGGCCCTGGATGAAGCCGTATGAAGTGCAACGGAGAACTGCGAAAAGAGCATCAATTTGGTGCACAGTGGATCAATTTGCCCGCACGCCGTGCCGGCCGCCTCCAGAGGCTTTCCGCTCTGGGAGACTGCCAGCGTCTTCTAGCGTCGCAACGCGGGGTTCAATCTACGCTTAGGTTCCAGCCGGGGCGCCTCTCCACATGCCTGCGATGCGCTCTGCCTCGGCCCTGCCCCAGGCTCTTAAGAGTCTTGCCCGGGCTTTGCAATGGCTTCGTTTTCTCCGTGGTATGGAAGGAGAGAATCCTACTTCTCCAGTTTTTGGAATCTCCCGGCTCAAACGTTTAACTTGTGCCGCTAAAACGTTTGAGTAGCGCGAGCAAAATGCCCCTACCACTCAGCCGGGGCACATTAAATGCCCAAGAGTGAACGCTTGTCAAGTCGGATTTTTTGGGGAATCTTCGCCTCCGCTTTCAATGCGCCACCGCAGTCCGCCCCAGAGCCTTGTAACTATAAGATTATTTACAGGTTGCAGCGCGGTGGACGGTGCGGAGCCGGGGCCCGGAAAGCCGCCCGGAGGGTGCGTCTGGCTAGAGCCGCCGCGACGGAGATGCAGCAATCAACCGTTTGAGCGAGCGCCCGGAGCCCTCCGGCAAGCCGGCTGTGCTCGATGAAAACAAGGGGGGGAAGATCGGCCGGGAAAATCCCCTACCGCATCCGGGCGATATCCCGGAGTTGGCGGGCCGTGGCCTCCAGGAAGGTCTCGATGCTGGCGCCGTCGGGCTGTTCCAGGCCGGATTTTGCCTGGAGGGCGGAGGCGATCCGCTGTGCCAGGGCCTGGCGGGTGGGCAGGCTCATGTCGAGCCGGCGGGCAAAAAAGCCCTCCAGCACCTCGAGGTCGGCGGCGGAGAGCTTGGCGATGCCGCTGGCGGGCAGCGTGAAAGCGGTATGGGGTTCCGGAACCGGGGCGCTGGGGGCAAAAATCTGCGCCGTGAAGGTGCGCGCGCCCTGCTCTGCCCAGGCCGGCGTCTCCTCGATCCGGTCCTTGACCACCAGGGTGCCGGCGGCCAGGTCGCCCAGCCGCTGGTGCTGGCGGGTGACGAACAGGGCGATCACGCCCACCGCATAACAGAAAGGAAACTGGTCAACATAGCGGATGAGATTGCGCGCCATCGACTCGAAGAGCCCGATGGGGCGGCCGGAACGCTGGATGACGCGAATCCGGGCCACGCGCTTGCCCGGCGTGCGCCCGTTCCAGAAGGCCTCAAAGAGCGTAAAGTAGCCCCACTGCACCAGGAAAAGAATGAAAAGAACGAGAGCGACGGCCCACTGCTGCGAAATCTCTGAAAATGCACGGATGCCCGGCATGAGAAAGAAAAACAGCAAACTCAGCACCACGAAGCCGGCGGACCAGATCAGATAATCCACCAGCAGCGCGATAAAACGGCTGCCAATGCCGGCCAGAGGCATCTCGATCGACACCAGTTCCGGGGTTTCGATGCTAAGCTGGTCTGAACTCAGGCCCATGGCGCAAATCCTCTCCAACCAGTGGATTGGGAAGCGGCGTCCCCACTGGGACCGGCTGGCTTCCCTTCTGGCTCAATCCGACTCGAACGGCCTGGGGCAGCTTTCCCGCGCCGAACTGCGGGAACTGGCCCTGCTCTATCGCCAGGCCGCCGCCGATCTCTCGGTGCTTCGCCACGACCCGACGGCCCGCACCTACGCCGCGCATGTGAATCAGTTGATGGCTCGCGCCCACCATATCATCTATTCCGGCCGGAAGACCAATCTGCTCACCCTCTTCCGCTTCCTGCGCGACGAGTACCCGGTCATCTTCCAGCGCCAGATCGGCTACGTGCTTGCTTCGCTACTGGTCTCGCTGGCCTGGGGGCTGCTGGGCGCCGCGCTCACCAGCGCCCGCCCCGAGTTCATGCGCCACTTTGTGGGGCCCGAGATGATCGCCACCATGGAGCGCCATGAGATGTGGACCAAGTCCGTCGTCTCCGTTGCGCCCATGGCCACCAGCGCCATCATGACCAACAACCTCTCGGTCAGCTTTGTCACCTTTGCCGGCGGCATCGTCTTCGGCCTGGGAACGTTCTTCTATCTCTTCGTCAACGGCATGATGCTGGGCGTGATCGGCGCGGCCTGCCACCAGTACGGAATGTCGGTGGCGCTGTGGAGCTTCGTTGCCCCGCACGGCTCGCTGGAGCTGCCCTCGATCCTCATCGCCGGCGCAGCGGGATTCCGCCTCGGCCACGCCATGCTCTTCCCCGGCAACCTGCGCTGGAGAGATTCGGTCGCGCAGGGCGGCATCGAAGCCGCGCGCCTCATCTCCGGCATCGTTCCGTTGCTGGTCGTCGCCGGATGCCTGGAGGGTTTCTTCTCTCCGTCGCAGGCGCCCGTCTGGCTTAAGTTCACCGTGGGCGGCCTGTTGTTCACGCTGCTCAACCTATGGCTTTTGCGGCCGGCGAAGGCCGGCACGGCCGCGGCGACGGAACAATGATCTTCGAGTAGAGCGGCCCCGGCAATCCACCGTCGGCCTCCTCCACCAGCGCGCCTCCGGTTTTGACAGTCGCCGAAAGCGCTGTGTGAGAATCGATGCCATGAGATTGGCTGGAATTCTCGCCGCCGTCCTCGCTCTCCCCGCTTGCGCCCAGCACGTCGCCGACCCGCGCGCCTCCGTCGTGGATGTTGCCGCCCGTCAGGCCGTGCTGCAATCCACCGGCGACCCGCTGCTGCGCGCGGCCATCAAGGGCCTGCGCTCCTGCGTCGCCATGGCGCCGGTGCCCGCGCCCGTTGGCCGCATGATTATCCCGCACCACTACCTCTCCGGATCGAACGGTCCCACCAACCCGGCCGAGGCAGCCGCCACGCGCATCTACGCAATCTTCGAGGCCCGGATCGCCGCCGGCATGAACCAGTACCTGGCCACCGGCAACCACGCCGAATCCGCCTGCGCCCTCGCCCAGCTCGACGCCTGGGCCCAGGCCCGAGCCCTGCTCGACTACGATCGCCAGGAGTCTTCCCAGGCCTGGTTTCAGGTCGAGTGGACGCTCAGTTCGGCCGGCATCGCCGACTCCGTCCTGGTGAACGACTCCACCTTGGACCCGGCGCAGCAGCAACGCGTCAACGCTTGGCTCCGCACCGCCGCACACCGCGACATCTCCTTTGAGAAATCCAGCGATTCGGGTAACAACCACCACTACTGGCGCGCGCTCGCCGCCACCTCCATCGGCGTAGCCGCGGGCGACGACAAGCTCTTCCGCTTCGGCCTCCGCACCTACAAGGAGGCGATTGAAGCGATTGACCCCAGAGGCGCATTTCCGCTGGAGATGGCGCGCCACGAGAACGCCATCCACTACCAGGGCTTCGCGCTTCAGCCCCTCGTTCTCATCGCCGAATTCGCCGCGCGCCAGGGCATCGATCTCTATGCCGATGAGGCCCACGGCCGCACCTTGCGCGACGCCATCGTCTTCTTCGGCCGCGCCGTCGAAGATCCCAGCCTCGTCCGGCCCTACACCGCCGACCCGCAGGCCGGCAGCTTCGGCTCCGGCGACTTCGCGGATTTCGCTTTTTACATCGCGCGCTTTGGCGCCGAGGGTCTGCCACCCGCCATCGTCCATGCGCTGGAGCATCCCACCGCATCCACGCGCCTCGGCGGCAGCACCACCCTCCTGGCCGCCCGGTAAACGCACCGGTGCGCGGCGCCCTGCGCCATCCGCAGGCTTCCACGGCGCCCCGAACGCAGCGCTGCCGCACCCTCAGAGTGGATGCGGCAGCGGATTCGGTGCGAGTTACTGCACGGTAAGGGCGACGGTGCCCGTGACAATGGTGGTGTCCGACGTACCGGTCACCGTCACCGTATACGATCCCGGCGTGGTGCCGGCGATCACCGGGGTGCTGCAGGTTTTTTGGCCGCCTCCGCCGCCGCACGCCATCATGCCGCCGGCCAGCGCAATCAGCAGCGCGATCATGCCCAACATCCTGCGCCAGTTGCGCCGCCGCGCCGGAATGCCAAACAACAACATGCAGGCCAGAGCCGCTCCGCCGCCGGCGTACCAGGGAACTCCGTGCTGCGTCCGGTTGTCCGCGGTGCATTGCAAGGTTTGGGGCGCCGTGGTGGTAATAGTCAGCGTGGCCGTTTCATTGGTCGAGCCGTTAAGGGTGACCGGGCTGGTTGTGCCAAAGCTGAAGGTGGGCAGATTCACCGCGTTGGCCGGGCTGGAGGTGACGGCGGCCGTGAGAACCACGCTGCCGGAGAAGCCGTTGGGCGTCAGCGTGATGGTGGAGGTGTTGCCGGTGGTTGTGCCCGCCGTCACGGTCACTGAAGCCCCGGTAATGGTGAAGGAGCCCGTCGACGAAGCGGTCGTTTTGAAGCTGTTGATGGCGCCATTGGTCATGCCGGCGGCGTTCTGCCCCACCACCTGGAAGTAATAGACCGTGGCCGCGCTGAGACCGGCGAGGTTGGCGTTCACCGCGGTCGCCGTCGTGCCCGAACCGATATCCACCGAGGCCGTCTGCGTGGCGCCGCTCAGTGTGCTGCTGGTCCCGTAGAGGAACCAGACGTGCGTGTCCGCGCCCTCCGGATTCACCGTCCCGGCCAGCGTCGCTGTCGTCGTCGTGATTGCCGTTGCCGCGCCTGTCGTCGCCACCGGCGCCTCAGCCGCCACGCTGGTCGTAAAGCTGTTGATGGCTCCGTTGGTGGTGCCCGTTGCGTTCTGCGCCACCACCTGGAAGTAATACTGCGTGCCCGCCGTCAGGCCGGTCAGGTTCGCGGTGGCTGCCGCCGCGGCCGTGCCCGAGCCGGCATCCACCGAGGCCGTCTGCGTGGCGCCGCTCAGTGTGCTGCTGGTCCCGTAGAGGAACCACACATGCGTATCCGCGCCCTCCGGATTCACCGTCCCGGCCAGCGTCGCCGAAGTGGTTGTGATCGCCGTCGCCGCGCCGGTCGTCGCCGCCGGCGCCTGGGCCGCGGCGGTGGTGGTGAAGCTGACGATGGCGCCGTTGGTGGTGCCCGTTGCGTTCTGCGCCACCATCTGGAAGTAATATTGCGTGCCCGCCGTCAGTCCGGTCAGGCTCGAGCCGACGGGCGAGGCGGTGGTGACCGAACCCAGGTCCTGCGAAGCCGTCTGCGTGGCGCCGCTTAGCGTGCTGCTGGTCCCGTAGAGGAACCAGGCGTGCGTATCCGCGCCCTCCGGATTCACCGTTCCGGCCAGCGTTGCCGTCGTTGTGGTGATCGCTGTTGCCGCGCCCGTCGTTGCCGCCGGCGCTGCCGCGGCGGTGGTGGTGAAGCTGGCAATGGCGCCGTTGGTCGTGCCTGTCGCATTTTGCGCAACGACCTGGAAGTAGTACTGCGTGCCCGCCGTCAGTCCGGTCAGGCTCGCGCCGGCCGCCAGCGCCGTGGTGCCCGAGCCAAGATCCTGCGAGGCCGTCTGCGTCGCGCCGGTCAGCGTGCTGCTGGTCCCGTAGAGGAACCACACGTGCGTATCCGCACCCTCCGGATTCACCGTCCCCGCCAGCGTCGCCGTCGTCGTCGTGATCCCCGTTACCGCGCCCGTCGTCGCCGCCGGGGCCTGCGCCGCCGTGGTGGTGAAACCGACGATGGCTCCGTTGGTGGTGCCCGTTGCGTTCTGCGCCACCACCTGGAAGTAATATTGCGTGCCCGCCGTCAACCCCGTCAGGCTCGCGCTGGCTGCCGTCGCCGTCGTACCCGAGCCAAGATCCTGCGAGGCCGTCTGCGTGGCGCCGCTCAGCGTGCTGCTGGTCCCGTAGAGGAACCACACGTGCGTGTCCGCGCCTTCGGGATTCACCGTCCCCGCCAGCGAGGCTGTTGTCGTGGTAATCCCCGTCGCCGTGCCCGTCGTCGTAACGGGCGCCTGCGCCGCGGTGGTGGTGAAGCTGGCGATGGCGCCATCGGTCGTACCCGTCGCGTTCTGCGCCACCACCTCGAAATAGTACTTTGTTCCCGCGGTCAATCCTGTCAGGTTCGCGCTGGCCGCCGTCGCGGTCGTGCCCGAGCCAAGATCCACCGAGGCCGTCTGCGTGGCGCCGGTCAGCGCACTGCTGGTCCCGTAGAGGAACCACACATGCGTATCCGCGCCCTCCGGATTCACCGTCCCGGCCAGCGTCGCCGTCGTGCTCGCGATTGCCGAAGCCGCGCCCGTCGTCGCCACCGGCGCCTGGGCCGCCGCGGTGGTGGTGAAGCTGACGATGGCGCCGTCGGTCGTGCCCGTTGCGTTCTGCGCCACCACCTGGAAGTAATATTGCGTGCCCGCCGTCAATCCGGTCAGGTTGGCGCTGGCCGCCAGCGCCGTCGTGCCCGAGCCAAGATCCTGCGAAGCCGTCTGCGTCGCGCCGCTCAGCGTGCTGCTGGTCCCGTAGAGGAACCACACGTGCGTATCCGCGCCCTCCGGATTTACCGTCCCGGCCAGCGTCGCTGTCGTGCTCGCGATTGCCGAAGCCGCGCCCGTCGTCGCCGCCGGCGCCTGGGCCGCCACGCTGGTCGTAAAGCTGTTGATGGCTCCGTTGGTGGTGCCCGTTGCGTTCTGCGCCACCACCTGGAAGTAATATTGCGTGCCCGCCGTCAATCCGGTCAGGTTGGCGCTGGCCGCCAGCGCCGTCGTGCCCGAGCCAAGATCCTGCGAGGCCGTCTGCGTCGCGCCGCTCAGCGTGCTGCTGGTCCCGTAGAGGAACCACACGTGCGTATCCGCGCCCTCCGGATTCACCGTTCCGGCCAGCGTCGCCGTCGTCGCCGTAATCGCCGAAGCCGTGCCCGTCGTCGCCGCCGGCGCCTGAGCCGCACTCGAGTAATTGTCAATGAACTGGGTTACGTTCAGCGATCCGAGGCCGGTCACCTCGTCGTATCCCGTCGTCACCAGAAATCCCGCCTGGCCGCCGGTCAGCGCGGTGGGCGAGGGGATGCTGTTGTTGCACATGCTGGGTGTGCTCAGCGTGCAGCCGCTCACTCCGCTGCTCGCAACCGTCACGTCGTGGAAGGCCGCCGGCACGCTCGCCGCCATCGAATAGAGTTGCGGATTGAGGTTGCCTTGCGACCCGCCCAGCTTCTGATCCAGCAGCGCGGTGATGCCCGCCATGTCCGGCGCCGCCGCCGAGGTGCCGGAGAAGTACTCGAAGCTGTAACTGCCGTTGGAGACGGCGCAACTGCCTCCTCCGGCCGCGAGACAGGCGAAGTAGCCATCGTGCGCGGAAGACGAGAAGGCGATGTCCGGCGTGTAGCGCCCGGCCTTGGCCGAGGGCACGCCGGTGCCCGTCTGCCAGCTCGGGGTTGCGATCACCGTGCTCACGCCGCCGCCCGAGGAGGCCGCTTGCGTTGCGCCACTGGAGTTCAGCGGATCGTTCCATCCGCCCTCGGGAATGTAACTCAGGGCCGACGACAAGGTGCTGCTGTTGCTGGAGCTCCAGTAGGTGGAGGGGCTGCTCGTGTCGGCGAACTCGGTTCCGCCCAGGCAGGTCGCGTAGCTGGAAGAGCAGATGTAATTGGGGCTGTTGGCCGAGGGATTCGAGGGCGGCGCCGCATTGTAGGAGTCGCAGCCCGAGGCGCCGGCGTCGCCCGAGGCGACAAAGACCGAGATGCCTTCTCCGGCGGCCTGCTTGAACGCCGCGTTCCAGTAGTTGACGCCGGACGCGCCCGCGGCCAACTCGCAAGCGCCGAAGCTGATGGTGATGACTTGCGGCAGCGGATTGGAGTTCAGCAGGTACTGGGTATCGTCGTCGATGCCGCCGCTGGCGGTGCTGGCTACCACCAGCCACAGCGTTGCACCCGGCGCCACGCTGCCCGAACGCAACACATCCAGCGTCGCCTCGCCCTGGTCTCCTGGAGCGCTGCAGGGCGAAGTGGTGCAGGTGGTCGCCGCGGGTCCCGGATCGACGCCTCCGTAGGCGGTCGGAACGATCTCCGTAGGATTGGTAAATGTGGAGCCGGTCAGGCTCTTGAAGTTGTTGAAATCCGCGGGATTGGTACGCGCGCGGCCCACGATGCCGATGATCTCGCCGGAGCCCGTCAGGTTGCCGGGAAGATTGTAGATGGTCGCGAAATCGGCGGGCGCGATAAAGTGGGTTCCGCTGCCAGCATTCATCTCTGGAGAATCCGACTGCATTACATCCGCATAATGGAGGGGCCTGTCTTCGATGGTAAACAGCCCGCGAACCGCCTTGATCGCCGGAGCCAGCGCCTCTGGAATCATGGGATCGGAGGAGACGGAGATGCGCTCTTCGCCGTTCACCTTGTAGGTTTGGAATTCCGTGTGGAAGGCCCGGCCCACCTCTCCCGCCGTGCCGGTGAATCCGATGAACATCCGGCTCGGCGACACCCAGCTCACATGCAGGTTCTGCGACTGCAGCCAGCCGCTCACGGTTTCGATGTCCTGTTCCGAAAGCCCAAAGCGCTCGCCCATCTGCTCGGGAGTCAGCCAGTGATGGTACTCGGGGGAAGCGGGGTCCTGCTGGTCGGCCAGCAACTTGTCAAGCGCCTCCTCCTGCTGCTCCGATCGCGCCAGCACCAACGTCATCGGCGCCAGCGCGGCATCCCCCGACACCCTTCCGACGCTGTTGGCCGGCTTTGCCCAGAACGGCAAATGGCCGGGCAGCGCGCGCACCTTGGCCGTATCCACCGTCTGCTTGATCACGCTGGCGGTTTGCGCCCATGCCCAGGGCGCGCTCGCCACAGCGATCGCTGCGGCGAGCAGCATCGCGCGAAAGACTCTGCGGGATGCGGCGGGTGAAAGGATGGAGGCAAAGAGGATGGCAGAGGAGGTACGGACGTTCATTCGAGTCTCCGCGATTCAGGGCACCGCTGTTGCGGTGAAAGGGCGCGGCTTGCATCCGGCGGTTTCTTGCGGCGTCACCGGTTCCCGAATCAAGCCGCTTGGGTTGATTTCATGAACCGCGCTGAGAGCCGGTCCATGCTGCTCCCATTTCCCGCCGCTGTCGCGGCGACCGCGCAAATGTTACAAGAAGTCTTTTCCGCTTGAAACAGGATCGAGAGTAGTAGATGTCGATTCCGCCGCTTTGTCAAATCGCTTTTCGCCGCATGAGGGCAGCGGGGCCATAACTTCTTGCGGACATTGCTGCTTCTGTCTGCTCCGGCCCGAAGTTTGTTCTCTCCGCCCAAGGGGCGTCCCCATCCTGTCTTTACCGATCTGGCCCCAAAGGATTGCACAGCGCAAAGTTGTCATTCTGAGCGGAGCGAAGTCGAAGAACCTGTGGTTGTTTTTGCAGATCTCTGTCGCAACCCAATCGGGCCGGATCAATCGCAGTAACTTCAAGAAAAACAGAGTTATCGTTTCCGCGACCGGTCCGAGGTGATCATGCTATCCCACGCATTTCAACCCGCCGGCGCGAGCCCTTTCCTCTCTCTCGATGGAACGATCCCGCGGCCGCGCGCTTCCGCGGCTTACAAGATCTTGCGCGCTTCGGCCTCGGCATCGGGCGTCGAGCGGGGCAGCACCGTATACACGGTGGAGCGCTCGATCCGGTCGCCGGCCTTCATCGTCGCCAGCGGACCCAGCGTCTCCAACTCGACATAGTTCAGCGGATCGGGATTGGTGTAGACCTGCGTAACGCAGCCCCCATCCGGATACTCGCCCGGGCCATTTTCCGCGCAGATTCTCACGGCGCAGTGTCGCCCCACCCAGGCCAGGGTGCAGCTATCCGTGCCGATCTTTGCCGGCTCGCCGGGATGGCGAACGAACGACAGGAGCCGGCCTTCGATCTTCAACTTTTCCGGTTGCGCCTCGCGCAGTTGGATGTAGCCGTTCGCGAAGGCCGAGTGCGTGGGAAGCAGCAGCCCGATCAGTTCCGGCTCCTGCATCTGCGTGATGGTCCACACGCCCACCTTCACGGCCTCGCCGAAGAGCTTGCGATATTCGGTCCTGATCCGCATCACGGGCCGTTCCCGGTCGAGTTCCACATGGCGCACCACCTGGATGCCGAAACCGGGATCGACTTGCGAGATCAGCACCACGCCCTGCTCGCAGGAAAACGCTTCCATCGGGCGCGAATCGAATGCCGCGGGCGGCGGCCAGTCCCGGCCCTGCTGCTGCCGCCAGGTTGTTTGCGGAGCGGGCCAGCTCTTGTCTCCGCCAAAGTTGATCCATTCCGCCGGATCGCCCTGTTTCGGAACCGACGAATGCGTTTGCCCATCCAACGCGCGGTTCTCCCAGAAGGCGCCTGCCGCCTCGCCCGCCAGGCGCAACTGCATCACGCGCCCGATGGCCGGAACCACCACGGCTTCCACGCTGCCATTGCGAAGCAGAAAGCAGTCGGGCCAGCCCCGGTAGCCGATGCGCGCCACGGAGATACCCGTCCCCTGGCTGCCCGGCCAGTTTTGAGCGATCGCGGCTGCGGATGGGCGCTCCAACGGATGCGGCCTTTCTTGCGTTGGGCAAAACAGCTCGGGGATGCACGGATCGGAGGGTTGCCTGGCGGCCGACTTCCCTTGCGGAAGCGCGGCCGCCAGGCCGGATAAGTTACTCATCGTGCGAGGCAGCCTTGTCGGTTTCCACTTCGCGTTCGGCCAAGTGGTCGTACCAGGTGAACTTCAGGATGGCCGACGAAGCCAGCGTAACCGCCAGGGTGAGAGCGGCGCGCTTGTACTCCTGGATCACGATGTACAGCGGCAGCGCCACCAGGCTGATCTGCCATACGATGCCAACCAGGATATTGAACATATCGAGGAAGAAATCCTTGTTCTTCTTGAAGTCGGGGTCCTCGGCCAACACCTTCTTCAGCACCGGTCCCCAGAAGCCCCACGGCCGCACCCGGCGATAGAAGTCCATCAGCACCGCGTCCTCTTCCGGCTTGGTCAGCAGCGTGCCCAGCAGGCAGCCGATCAGAGAGATGCCCAGCACCAGCGGGAAGACGATCGTCACATCCAGATTCACCGGATACTTGGCCAGAAAGGCTTGCGTGATCGGCAGGTTGCCCAGCAATCCCGGAAACGCCAGCACCAGCGCGGCGGTGATGCCGGTGATCATGCCCCAGAAATAGCCGTAGCCGTTAAAGCGCCACCAGTACCACTTCAGCACGTTCGAAGCGGTGTAGCCGCCCCACAATCCGGAGACGATCCACAACACAACAGAGTTCACCGAAGTGACGTTCCAGCCGATCAGGATGCCGATCACGACCACGGCAAACGAGGCCAGGTAGCTCAGCCGCACATAGGTTTTAGGCTGGGCGTTGGGATTGATGAAGCGCTTGTAGATGTCGTTGACAAAATAGGGCGGCGCCGCATTCACCGTGGCCGCGAAGTTCGACATGAAGGCGGCCAGCAGGCCGGCGATGAGGAAGCCCAGCAGGCCGGCCGGAACAAAGCGTCCCAGGGCCAGGGGCAGCACCAGTTCGAAGTCCATGTTCGGGCCCATGGCGCGGATATTGGGACCGAAGAAGGCAGCGGCCAGCACCGTCAGGCCGATGATGAGGAAGTAGCGGGGCGGAGTGAGCACGATATTCACCCAGGCGCTCATCATCGAGGCCTCGCGCGGCGTCTTCGACGAGAGCACGCGCTGCATGTCGTAGTTCGGCGCCGGTCCGGCGGCCGAGATCAGAATGCCCTTGAAGAAGAGCATCATGACGAAGAAGCCGAAGAGCCCGTAGCCGTCCTGCGCAATCTTGCCGCTGGCCGACGGCAGAAGGGTGGACCAGTCCAGATTCAAATGCCAGCCGAAGAAGAGGTTGTCCCAGCCGGCGGGCACCACCTTGCGCAGCGTGTCGGGCGCCACCTTGACCATGGCGATCACGCCCACCGCGAACGATGCGATGGCCAGGACAAAGAACTGCACCACCTCGGTGATGACCACGCTGATCATGCCGCCCTTGATGACGTAGACCGCCGTGATGCCGATCAGAATCAGCGCGTATTCGTTGGCCGTCAGATTCCAGGGCAGGAAGGTCTGGGCAAACTTGCCGATGCCCTTGAAGCCGTAGGTGAAGAATCCGATGATGCTCACGAAGGCGTAGACCACCACGATCATGTGCGCCAGTTGCGCGCCCTTCCCGGAGCCGAAGCGCGTCTTAATCCACTCCGCGCCGGTCATCACCTTCGAGCGGCGCAGCCACGAGGAGAGATAGACCATGAGGAAGATCTGGTTGAACGTGGGCCAGAGCCACGGTATCCACACGCTCTTCAAGCCGTAGATGAACATCCAGTACACCAGCAGCATGGTGCCGCTGATGTCGAACATGCCCGAGGCGTTGGAGATGCCCAGCACATACCAGGGCATCGCGTTGCCGCCGAGGAAGTAGTTCTGCATGCTCTGCGAGGCGCGTTTTGAAACCCAGTAGCCTATGAACACCGTGCTCAGCAGGTAGGCCACAATGATGGCGATGTCGATTACGTGAAGGTGCAGCATTCCACTCCTCAATGCCCCCAGGCATTTTTTCTCCGCTCGCGGCGGGTGATGCAAAAACAAACTTTTCCGCCGGCCTGCGCCGGCCCTGTCACGGTCTTGCAAAACGGAGATGCGACAACCGGCGCATCGCGCTTCGCCCACTCACTTCAAACAGCCTTGCGGCTCCCGCAATCTTCTATCGCAGTTCGCCGGCCAGCAAGAACACCAGCGATGCCTGCCAATTGATGCAAATTTCATTGCTCGCGTACGAGTCCCTCCGGTCGGAGTACACCTTGGCCGGCGGCAAATCCGCCGGCAGCGCAGCCAGCGCCGCGTCTTGCCGGCCGGCGTTCGGCCCTCCCGAGAGCAATCCCGGCCATGGCTTGTCGTGCTTCCCGTCGCCGCTCGGCCGGTGGTGCGGATGCTGGTAGGGATTCTCTCCCACCTGCGTGATCCAGGAGAGTGAAAACGTATTCCTCCCCAGCAGGTAATGCAAATTGTCCCGCGCCGCATCCACAAATGCGCTCTCCGGCGAAAATTCGTCGGCGATCAGCAGCGTCATCCCATACTCCGCCGCAATTCCGTTCGAGCCCCACACATAGTCCGAGGTCTTCAGGCTCACGTGGTAGGGATTGGCGCGCGTGCGGTCCACAATCGCGTGCGCCGCGGCCAGGGTCCGCTCCCGGATGGCTTCCACCGCCTTCGCCCCCTCGCCCTTCCGCTCCGAGAGCGCATAGGTCCACAAAGCCATCGGCGCCAACGCATTCCAGTTCTCCGCCGGCGGCGAATCCAGGGTGGGCAGGAACGGCGCATAGTGGTTCAGGAAATACTGGTTGAATGCCGGCTCGCCCGTGGTGCGGGCCAGCTCCGCCGCGGCCCACAGCCGTTCGTCCGCGCAGTTCGGATCGGCGTAGACCCCGGTGCTGATGCCCGCCGGATTGGTGAACGTGACATTCGGATTCTTCTCCGTCCAGGCCCATGCCCGCCGCGCCGCCTCCAGCGCCTGCGCCGCAAATGTAGCGTCGAAGGGCGCATAGACCCGCGCGGCGATCGCTCCCACCGCGGCCAGATCGGCGGTGGCGCAGGTACCCTTGTAGGGCGCCGAGCCGGTTCCGATCACCTTGCTGGGCATCCTGTCGTCCTGCGGAGCGACAAAGCCTGAAAAGTGTTCGCTGGTCTGCTTGTGCCAGGCGCCTCCGTCCACGTCCTGCATCTTCAGCATCCACTCCAGATTCCAGCGCGCCTCGTTCAGGATGTCGGGCGTGCCGTTCCCGGATTCGGGAATATGGAGCGAGATGCCCTTCAGATTGTGTCCGTAGATCTCCCAGGCCCACAGCAAGGTGCCGGTGCTGATGCCGGAGTTCACCATGTACCGCCCGTAATCGCCCGCGTCGTGCCAGCCGCCGATGTTGTCCCTGCTCCCTTTGGCTCCCGAGGAGAGGTGAAACTCGCCATGCTGGTGGCAGGCGGGATGCGAGTAGCCGGGAAACTCCGGCCCCAAATCCACCGCCGTGCCGCAGCGCTGCCCATAAAAGCCGAGCATGGCCAGAGAATAGGTCCGCTCGAAGACGTGCTCGCCCAGCGCAAAGTCAAAACTGCGCCCCACGCCAGGAACCCGCAGGTAATAGCTGCCCTCTTTCCCGAAGCTGGAAAAATCCGCCGTCTGCACCTGGTCCCCGGAGTCTGGATCGGCCACCGCGGCCGTCAATTTCCCGCGAAAAACCACCCCATCGTCGCTCGACCGCCGGAGTTCGAAACTTTCGCCGGGCGCCGAGACCAGCGCGACCTTGGGCCCATGCAGCGGATACCCCACCTGGTCCACTTTGATCGCCGAAACAGGTTTCTCCGCCGCAAAAGCCCGCGCGGCGGGCCAGACCATAAGCCCCATACAAACCAGCATTCCGATCAGAAAAATAGAAAGAAACAACTCCCGCCCGGCCCGATTGCCGGTGAAGGGAAAAGATAACGAACTTACCATGAAAGCGGTTTCGCCTCGCGTGAGCGCCCAGAATGAGTACAAAACGGAAAATCCTCTCACATTCGCCTCAGCTCTGGCAATGATCCCAGGCACACGCGCAATGGGGCCCGGTTTCCCGGCCCCCGACACGGCATTTTTCATACGCGCGCCGCGTCAAGTATAATCGCGATTCGTCCTCCAAAGTAATTGAAATCACTCTGGAAAAACGATTGATCGATTTTTCGAGCCGGCTGCCAATCGGGCGCGGGCTTTGTCTTGAGGGAGTTCTGATTATGAAGTTCGGATATTTCGACGACCGGAATCGCGAGTATGTGATCACCCAGCCGGACACGCCTTTGCCATGGATCAACTACCTGGGATGCGAGGCCTATTTCGGCATTATTTCCAACACCGCGGGAGGCTACTCGTTCTATCGCGACGCCCGCCTGCGCCGCATCTCGCGCTACCGCTACAACAACGTGCCGCTCGATTTCGGCGGGCGCTATGTCTACCTCCGCGACGACGAGTCGAAGGAGTTCTGGTCGCCCTCCTGGCAGCCCACGCGCCACGAGCTCAAGAACTACTCCTGCCGCCACGGCATGGGCTACACGGTCATCGGGTCGGAGTACGCCGGCATCGAGGCGCACACCCGCTACTTTGTCCCGCTGGGCGAGGACCTCGAGATTTGGCAGCTCACGGTCACCAACCGGCGCACCGCGAAGGCCTCCATCTCCACCTTCGCCGAAATCGAGTTCTGCCTCTGGGACGCCCAGGACGACGGCACCAACTTCCAGCGCAACTTCAACACCGGCCAGGTGGAGGTGGAAGACGGCGTGATCTACCACAAGACGGAGTACCGCGAGCGCCGCAATCACTTCGCGTACTTTGCCTGTTCGCAGCCGGGCGCGGGATTCGACACCCAGCGCGAGGCCTTCCTGGGCCGCAATCGCGGCTGGGACAAGCCGGCCGCAGTGGAAGCCGGTCAGCTCACCAACTCCATCGCCCACGGCTGGTCGCCCATCGGCGCCCACCAGGTCAAGCTCGAACTGGAGCCCGGCGAGACCCGCCAGATCGTCTTCGTGCTCGGCTACCACGAGAATCCCGTCGATCAGAAATTCGACCCTCCGGGCTCGCAGACCATCAACAAGACCACGGTCAAGCCGGTCATCGCCAAATATCTCGACCCCAAGGAGGCCGACGCGGCCTTCGAGCGCCTGCGCCAATACTGGGTGGAAACTCTCGGCGTCTTCCAGGTGAACACCCCCGACATCCACACCAACCGCATGGTGAACATCTGGAACGCATACCAGTGCATGGCGACCTTCAACATGTCGCGCTCGGCGTCGTTCTATGAGTCCGGCATCGGCCGCGGCCTCGGCTTCCGCGACTCGAACCAGGACCTGCTCGGCTTCGTCCACATGGTTCCGTCGCGCGCCCGCGAGCGCATCCTCGACCTGGCCGCCACGCAGTTGCCCACCGGCGGCGCGTACCACCAGTACCAGCCGCTCACCAAGCGCGGCAACAACGACATCGGCGGTGGCTTCAACGACGATCCCCACTGGCTCATCGTCGGCGTCTCGGCTTATCTCAAGGAGACCGGCGACTGGAGCATCCTCGACGAGCCGGTGCCCTACGACAACGAGCCCGGCAGCGAAAAACCGCTCTACGAGCACCTGCAGCGCAGCTTCCACTACACCCTGGAGCGCCTTGGGCCGCACGGCCTGCCGCTGATCGGCCGCGCCGACTGGAACGACTGCCTCAATCTCAACTGCTTCTCCGACACGCCGGGCCAGAGCTTCCAGACCACCACCAACAAGGACGGCAAGGTGGCCGAGTCGGTCTTCATCGCCGGCCTCTTTGTACAGGCCGGCCGCGAGCTTGCCGCCCTGGCAAAGCACCGCGGACTCGCTGGCGAAGCCACTTCCTACCTGGCTGAAGCGGCCAAGATGGAAGCCGTCATCCTCGAACATGGCTGGGACGGCGAGTGGTTCCTGCGCGCCTACAACGACTTTGGCGGCAAGATCGGCTCCAAGGAGTGCGAAGAGGGCAAAATCTACATCGAGTCCAACGGCTACTGCACCCTGGCTGGCATCGGGCTTGAGGACGGCAAGGCCGCCAAGGCCCTGGACGCCGTGGGCAAGCATCTGGCCACCAAGCACGGCATCGTGGTCCAGCAGCCCGCCTACACCCACTACTACATCGAGATGGGCGAAATCTCCTCCTATCCGCCGGGATATAAGGAGAACGCCGGCATCTTCTGCCACGTCAATCCCTGGGTCATGATCGGCGAAACCCGCCTGGGCCACGGCGACCTGGCGCACGACTACTACAGCCGCATCAATCCCTCGGCGCGCGAGGAGATCGGCGATCTGCACCGCTGCGAGCCCTATGTCTACGCGCAGATGATCGCCGGCAAGGATGCGCCCACCTTCGGCGAGGCCAAGAACTCCTGGCTCACCGGCACGGCGGCGTGGAACTACTACGCCATCGTGCAATGGATTCTCGGCATCCGCACCGCGCTCGACGGCCTTGAGATCGCTCCGGTCATTCCCAAAAACTGGCCGGGATTCACCGCAACCCGCACCTTCCGCGGAGTGGTCTACAAAATTTCCATCGAGCGCAAGGGCGACGGAAACAAGATTGCTCTGACTGTGGACGGCAAGCCGATCGAGGGCAACATCGTCACCCCTCCCACCGACGGACGCAAGGAAGTCACGGTCAAGGGAATCTTGAGCTAGCATTGCTGGTGGCGGATAGTCGAGAGGCTCAGTTGTCCCGAAAAACCTGGGTGCCCCGTGCCCCATCCTTTTCGCGCTCTTTGCGAAAAGGGTGGGAAACCTCGAACCCCAACCCGCCCCGTTCAACCAGAGCCGCCGACTTGCCAAGGCGAGTTTCGACAGCAATCAACAGGCTGCACTGCCTCCCGTAGGGAGGCAATGAGAATAGCCCAGGGCCAGCGGAGCGCAGCCCTGGGATACGGCAAAAAATGCCATGCGCCCCGTAGGGGCGCTGCGAAACACGCCTATTGCGGGCCGATCACTTTTGACCCGCCATAAGGAGAAGCCCTTTGTACCAGCCAAGCGAACCGCGTTACGACTCGATGCACTATCGCCGCTGCGGCAAGAGCGGCGTGCGCCTGCCCGCCATCTCTCTCGGCCTGTGGCACAACTTTGGCGGCGTCGATGTCTTCGAGAACTGCCGCGCCATGGTTCGTCGGGCCTTCGATCTCGGCATCACCCACTTCGACCTGGCCAACAACTATGGCCCGCCTCCGGGCAGCGCCGAGTCGAACTTCGGCGAGATTCTGCGCCTCGACCTCAAGCCCTGGCGCGACGAACTCATCGTCAGTTCCAAGGCCGGCTGGGGCATGTGGCCCGGCCCCTACGGCGACTGGGGCTCGCGCAAGTATCTCCTCGCCAGCCTCGACCAGAGCCTCAAGCGCATGGGCCTGGAGTACGTCGACATCTTCTACTCCCATCGCCCCGACCCGGAGACGCCCCTCGAGGAGACCATGGGCGCGCTCGATCAGGCCGTTCGCTCCGGCAAGGCGCTCTATGCCGGCATCTCCAGCTACGACGCTAAGCAGACCGCCGCGGCCGTCAAAATCCTGCGCGAACTCGGCACGCCCTGCCTCATCCATCAGCCCAAGTACTCGATGTTCGATCGCTGGGTCGAAGATGGCCTGCTGGATGTGCTCGGCGACGAGGGTGTGGGCGGCATCGCTTTCTGTCCGCTGGCCCAGGGGTTGCTGACCGATCGCTATCTGAAAGGCATCCCGGACGGCTCGCGCGCCTCCAAGCCCTACAGCTTTCTCAAGAAGGACGACATCGACGAGCACCACCTTGCCGAGGTGCGCCAACTCAACGATCTGGCCGCCGGACGCGGGCAGTCGCTGGCGCAGATGGCCCTGGCCTGGGTGCTGCGCGACAGCCGCATGACCTCGGCGCTCATCGGCGCCAGCCGCGTCGAGCAGATCGAACAGAACGTCGCGGCCCTGGCCAACCTCAGCTTCACCGCCGATGAACTCGCCCGCATCGACGCAATTCTCAAGCAGCCCGCCCGACTTTAATCCGGAAGGCTTACAATTCCGCAGCAGCGGCACACATGGAGGCGCCTCGTGCAAGACCTACGGCAGAAGGTGGAAATGGAGCTGCGCTCCGACATCCTTCCCTTCTGGCTCAAATACGATATCGACGAAGACTACGGCGGCTTTCGCGGCCAAATCTCCAACGACCTGACCATCGACCCGCTCGCCGACAAGGGACTCATCCTCAACGCGCGCATTCTGTGGACCTTTTCCAAGGCCTTCAGCGTCTACCGCGACCCCGCGTATCTGGCCACCGCGCAGCGCGCCTACGAATACCTCGACCGCTACTTCTGGGATCACGAGTTCGGCGGCGTCTACTGGATGCTCGACTACCAGGGCCGGCCTACCGACACCAAGAAGCGCATCTACGGCCAGGCCTTTACCGTCTACGCGCTGGCCGAGTACTTTCACGCCAGCGGCGACGGCGAAGCGCTGGTCAAGGCGCTGCGCATGGTCGAATCCATCGAGTCCTCGGGCCACGACGCCCGGCACGGCGGCTACTTTGAAACCTACGAGCGCGACTGGACCCTGGCCGCCGATCAGCGCCTGAGCGACGTGGACATGGACGAAAAGAAGTCCATGAACACCCACCTCCATCTCATGGAGGCCTACGCCACGCTGCTGCGCTTCCGCGAGGGCGCGACCGTCCGCCTGCGTCTCAGGGAACTGATCGAAATCTTCCTCGACCGCATCATCCATCCTGTTACGCATCACTTCATTCTTTTCTTCGACGAGGAGTGGCATCCGCGGTCGGAAAAGGTCTCCTTCGGCCACGATATCGAGGGAAGCTGGCTGCTCAACGAAGCCGCGGAAATCCTCGGCGACGCCGGGATTCTCAAGCGCGTGCGCAAGGTCGCGGTGGAGATGGCGCAGGCCGTCTACGAGCAGGGCCTCGACGCCGACGGCGGCCTGCTCTACGAGGCCGATCCAACAGGTATTATCGATACGGACAAGCATTGGTGGCCGCAGGCCGAGGCCGTGGTCGGCTTCTTCAATGCCTGGCAGCTTTCCGGCGAAGAGCGCTTTCGCGAAACCGCCGAACGAAGCTGGGCGTTCATTGAAAAGTACATCGTCGATCGCGTGCATGGCGAGTGGTTCTGGCGGGTCTCCAAATCCGGCGTTCCCAGCCAGGAGCAGTACAAGGTGGACCCCTGGAAATGCCCCTACCACAACAGCCGCGCCTGTTTTGAGATGATGGAAAGGCTGGACGCCGGCCAACACGCCGCAACCAGATCATAAAAAGGACCGGAGAAGAAGAAATGAATCAGGCAGAGTTCAAAAAGAGCGTGCAGAACTTGATCAAGGAGCAGGAGCGGCTGCTCGGCCGCCGCAATCGCAAGTCGCCGGGCGGCAATGGCGTCTATGACCGTTACGAGTTCCCGGTCCTCACCGCCGCGCACGCGCCCATCGCGTGGCGCTACGACCTGGACCGCAAGACCAATCCCTTCCTGATGGAGCGCATCGGAGTCAACGCCGCCTTCAACGCCGGCGCCATCCTCCACGAAGGCAAGTTCCTGGTGGCCGTGCGCGTCGAAGGCGCGGACCGCAAATCCTTCTTCGCCATCGCCGAGAGCCCCAACGGCATTGACAACTTCCGTTTCTGGGATTTCCCCATCCTCATGCCCGAAACCGAAGTGCCCGACACCAACGTCTACGACATGCGCCTCGTCAAGCACGAGGACGGCTGGATCTATGGCCTCTTCTGCACCGAGCGCAAGGACCCCGCAACGCCGGAGTGGGACACCTCCTCGGCCGTCGCCCAGTGCGGCATCGCCCGCACCAAGAACCTGAAGACCTGGGAGCGCCTGCCCGACCTCAAGTCCAAGTCGCCGCAGCAGCGCAATGTGGTGCTGCATCCCGAGTTCGTCGATGGCAAGTACGCCTTCTACACCCGCCCGCAGGACGATTTCATCCAGGCCGGCAAGGGCGGCGGCATCGGCTGGGGACTCTCGGCCAGCATTGAAAACGCCGTCATCGATGAGGAAATCATCATCGACAACCGCGAATACCACACCATCCAGGAAGTGAAGAACGGCCTCGGGCCCGCGCCCATCAAGACCCCCGAGGGTTGGCTGCAACTGGCCCACGGCGTGCGCAACACCGCCGCCGGCCTGCGCTACGTGCTCTATCTCATGCTCACGGAACTCGACCGGCCCTGGGTGGTCACCCACAAGCCGGCCGGCTACTTCATCGCCCCCATGGGCGGCGAGCGCGTCGGCGATGTCTCCAACGTGGTCTTCAGCAACGGCTGGATCGAGCGCAAGAACGGCGACGTCCTCATCTACTTCGCCTCTTCCGACACGCGCCTCCACGTGGCTACCACCACGGTCGCCAAGCTGCTGGACTACGTGAAGAACACGCCCGTCGATCCGCTGCGCAGCTACGCCTGCGTGGAGCAGCGCTGCGCCATGATCGAGAAGAACCTCGCCGTCCTCAGAGCGCTCAAGGCTGGCCCCAAGCGCGCCGCCAAGAAGGCCGTGAAAGCCGGCAAAGCCGTGAAACCCAGCAAGGCCCTGAAAGCGGGCAAGGTTGTGAAGGCCAAAAAGGTTGTCAAAGCCAAAAAGGCCGTGAAGCCCGCAAAGGCAAAGAAGCGGTAGCAGAATGAGGGTTCCGGGTGCATGAATCTTTCGACATCGTCGGCGATGTGCATGGGTGCCTGGAAGAACTGCTGCAACTGATCACCGCGCTCGGATACGGCGTGGAGCGGCAGGGACGCGATTTCCTGGTGACGCCGCCCGAAGGCAGAAAACTGGCCTTCGTCGGCGACCTGGTCAATCGCGGACCCGCGACTCCCGCCGTTCTCCGTCTGGCGATGAGCATGGAGCGCGCGGGACAGGCCTTCTGCGCTCCCGGCAATCAGGATGTGAAGCTGGCCCGGGCCTTGCAGGGCCGGGATATCAATGCCTCGCTCGGCTTGGCCCGCGCCCTGGTGCAGCTTGACCGGGAGCCGGAGGCGTTTCGCGTCGAGGTCGAGGAGTTTTTTGAGCGGCTGGCCAGCCATTATGTGCTGGACGGCGGCAACCTGGTGATCGCCCACGCCGGGCTCAAGGAGCGCCTGCACGGCAGCGCCTCAGCCAAGGCGCGCAAGTTCGCTCTCACCGGACAGACCACCGGCAAGAAGGATGAGTATGGGTTGCCGGTGCGCTATAACTGGGCCGCCGACTATCGCGGCAGGGCGCTGGTGGTCTTTGGGCATACGCCGGTGCCAAAACCAAAATGGCTCAACAACACCGTGAACATCGACACCGGCTGCGTCTACGGCGGCCATCTCACCGCGCTTCGCTACCCCGAGCGGGAGATCGTCTCCGTTCCCGCGCGAGCCGTCTACTCCGAATCCCGCAAGCGGTTCCTGCCCCACCAGGGGCTGGCGCCGCACTCCCGAACATTCTGAAGGCCGGCCGCCCGGCCGAAACCGCGGCTTGCCGGCCCCGGTTCGTGCCGGCTTACTGCGGCTTCTGGCTCTGCTCTTTCCGGGCTTGCTTCTCGGCCGCGTCCAGCGCCCGCGCCTGCGCATCCAGCCCGTGGGTCGGGTCTTTGTGGAGGACATGGCGCGAGATATCCGGCCAGAACTCCTGGAAGAGCGAGCCGAAGCCGCCCTCGGCCGTCACAATAAACCCGTTGGTAAAGGTCTGGCCGATCCCGGAATTCTGCGAGGGATAGTAGAGATTCGAGATGGCGCCGGAGATGATATTGCCCGTGACGTTGGAGTAGTTGGGCTCCCACTTGCCGGTGTTGTCGTGCTTGCACATGACATTGGTCATCAGCGCATAGAGCATCCGGTGGGTGGTGCTTCCGTGCCCCAGGCGGAAGTAGCGCGGGTCCTGGTGGAGAACCGCGGGCAGAATGCCGTTGCCGATCATGGTGCCGTCGAAGGCATCGAGATAGGCCGCGCCCGACCGCTCGCCATAGCCCTTGACGCCCCAGGGAAATCCCACGTCGTCGTGCATCCCCTCGTGGTAGCCCGCCACCAGAAACGCGGCGGCAAAGGCAACCGGATCGGTTGAGGAGCGAAAGGCGAGCTTCATCTTCTGCGCCGCGGTCAGCGAGACGGCGTCGCTGCGGTAGGAAATGTTGAAGGAAGGCACAATCCCCAATACCCGCTGCTTTTCCTGCTCCTTGATCTGCTCTTCTGCCTTTTCGTGCTGGCTTTTTTCGGCATCGGACGGCTCAGGGGCGGTTTGGGAGCTGGAACTGCCTGCCCTGGCCGGACTCGGCGCCGGCGTGGAGGGAGCGGCCGGCTGCTGAGCGCTCTGGCTCGGCGCTGCGACCGCGAACTGCGGCTGCGGCGCCTCGGGAAACTCCACCGCGGCGGTCATCGTCGCCGCGGAGCCGGGCTCCTGCGAAAACAGGGAGACAGGCGCTGCCACAAGGGCAATGCCTGCGAAGAGTGTTGCAGGGAGAAAGCCGGAAACTAAACGCATTATTCACCAGTCGTGGAGTCTGTGCCCACCTGGGTGGCTCGACCAACAGAGCAAACCTGACCCGCGGGGGCTACCCTTTAGGTTAAATCACCCCTCACGGCGCGCTGCCCTTCCGGGCGCGCCCAGGGCGATCTTTCATCGCATCGACACAGTACCTCTCTGTTAGACGCAACTCCACCCTCCGCGGACACAGAGATTCCCCACGGCAGCCCGGCCCCCTTGCGCGGCGGCCGGGCGTTGCCCTTATTGCACCGCCTGCCGGCTCTTGATCTCCTTCAGCAGCACTTCGACCTTGTCCTGGCTCTCCAGCGCCTGAAAACGGTCTTCCAGCGTCTCGGGAACCAGCACTTCGCTGGCCGCGGCATTCTCGGCCGACTGGATGCGCACCCGGCTCTTCAGCCGGCTCATGGCGTGATCCTGATTGGCGCCGACGGCCTGGCGGGCCTGCGTGGCCCGGCCCACCACCTTGGCGCGCCGGTGCTCCGCCGCCAGCATCTCGCAGTGCGCGCGTGTCTCGTTCAGCTTCTGGTCCAGCTTGTGCAGGGCCTGGCGCAGATTGTCGGCCTCGTGCTTCTGGTCCTCGGCCTCGGTGGTAAAGCCCGCCACCAGCTCGTCGTGGCTCAGCGCGCGCTCCAGAGCGGCGCGGGCCAGGTCGTCCTGCCCCTTTTGCACCGCCAGCTCCGCCTTGCGCCGCCACTCCGCCGCCTGCTCCAAGTGCTCGACGCGCTTCTTTCCCAGCAGGTGCTCGTCGGCAATGGCGATGGCCACCTGGGTCTTCACCTGCATCAACTGGTTTTCCATGTCCAGCACGATCTGTTTCAACAGCCGCTCCGGATCTTCCGCCTTCTCGATCAGCTCGTTCAGATTCGCGCGGAGCAATGTGCTTACTCTCTCCAGCAGTGCCATGACGATCCTCCTTCGCTTCAGCTAACAGCTCATAGTTGACAGCTCACAGTTAAAAAACGCTTGCAAATTGGATTGCACTTCCCCGGCTTTCCTCGTCATCCTGAAAAAACGAACATCGGGGCCAAACAGGCCGCGGCGATAAGGCTGCCCTCTGAATTCTCCCTCTCAGTACCAGGACGGCGATCCGCCGCGAGACTTCAGTCCCGAGGGCCACTGTTCCAACTGCGGAGCGCGGCGCGCCACCTCGGCCAGAAATCTTTCCTGCTCCGCGACCGCAATGAGGAACAGGCCGCCTGGCACCGCGGTTACCTGCAGGCGATGGGTGGAAAAGACCGGCGCGCTCAGCACGCTGTCGGCCGTACACAGCTCGCACAGCGCGGAGTAAGGCAGGAGCGTCTTTCTCCAACCCTGGCGGATGTAGAGGCCCTCCTCGCGCAGCTCGTAGTATTGCGGCAGCGTGACCGAGAGCGCGAGAAGATAGATCGCAGGCCCGGGGAGCAGGGGCCAGATCGGCTGGCCGTGAGCCGCGAGATGGGAATGGAGCGCGACAGGCAGTCCGAACAGGAGCAGGCCGATGGCTATCAGCACGCCCGCAAGCCATTTGTCGTATCGGGTTTCAAATCGCATTCACGTACCTCGTACCTTTCAATTGAGACGGCTCGAAGAGATGGGGCCGTGCGTTCCCAGGTCTCGGAATCGAGACCTGGGGCGCCCAGCTTGTTCTTGCTACTTAGCTTCCGTCGCACGAGCTAGAAACTAACAGCCAGAAGCTACTTCTCCTCCGGCTCCTTCTTCGTCTTGATCGCCTTCACGTTGGACATCAACTGCTTGATGTCCATGCCGCTCAGGGCCTCGAAGAGCGCCGGCACCTGCGCAGCGATGCGCGTCATGTCGCCGGTGATCTTGTGCGCCCCGGCGGCGTCGTCGTTGCCGGTGGAAACGATGGTGATGTGGTCCACCTTGCTCAGCGGCTCGGCCATCGCCCGCACCACGTCGGCCATGTTGGTCAGCAGCTTGTCCACCACCGCGGCCTGGTTCCACTCCTGGTAAGCCTCGGCCTTCACGCTCATCGCCTTGGCTTCGGCCTCGCCCTTCTTGAAGATGATGCTGGCCTCGGCCTCGCCCTGGGTGCTGATGGCGGCGGCGCGGCCCTCGGCCTCGGTGGTCAGGCGCATCTTCTCCGCCGTGGCCAGGTTCTCGATGCGCTGCCGTTCGATCTCGGCGCCCTTGAGGATGGTGGCGATGAGTTCCTTCTCGTGGCGCGCGATTTCTGCTTCCTGCACCTTGATCTGGCCCTCCTTCTCCACCTGCTGCACCTTCACCTGCTCGGCGGTCACCTGCTGCAGCATGATGTTGGTCTGCAACTCGTAGGCTTTGTCGGCCGTGGCCTGCTGGCGCCGGCTCTGCTCGGCGTAGGCCGCCTTGTTGATGTCCAGGTCGCGCTGCGCCTCGGCCTGCCGGGTCGCGGATGCGGTCTCGGCGATCACTCGCTCCTGGTCCGCCTGGGCCTTGGCTACCGCGGACTCTCTCAGCGCCGTCGCCCGCTTGATCGCCGTATCGCGCTCGGCGTCGGCCGTGGCCATCTCCGCGTCGCGCTTGATGCGGGCCACGTCCGGCCGGCCCATATTCGAGATGTACTCGTTCTTGTCCCGCACTTCCTTGATGGTGAACGAGATCACCTCCAACCCCATTTTGCTCATGTCTTCCGCGCAGGTGGCGCGCATCCGCTCGCCCACCATCTCCGGCTCCTTGACGATCTGCTCCACCGTCAACTGCCCGATGATGCCGCGCAGGTGGCCTTCCATCACCAGACGGATCAGCCCCTCGCGCTGCGGCGGCGTCTTGGTCAGGAACTGTTCGGCCGCGGTCAGAATCGACGCCTGGTCGCTGCGCACCTTGATCTGCGCCACCGCCTCCACGGTCACCGCCACGCCCTGCTTGGTATACAGGTCCTGCTGCGGCGCCACGTCGAAGCTCATCAGTTCCAGGCTCAGCTCGCGGCAATTCTCCACCATGGGAAAGATCACCGTGCCGTGCCCCTTGATGACCCTGGGCCCGCGGAATCCGTACACGATCAATGCCTCGTTGGGCCCGGCCTTGCGATACATCCTGGCCAGCAGCCCCAGGACGAGAATCAGCGCCAGTATGCCTAGTCCGACAATCAGAACAATGTCATTCGTCATTGCGATCCCGGCCCTTTCGCCCGGGAGGTGTGCGGTTGATGGTGTTACTGCCAAACAGCGTTTCAGCTTTCAGCGATCAGCGGTCAGTCATCAGCGCTCAGCAGCCGATCCCTGTTCGCTGTCCACTGCTCACGGTTCACTGTTTCGAGCCGGCGTTGCGGCCGCTCTTCGGAAAAACCTTGGCCAGGAATCCCAGCAGAAAAATCCCCACCAGAATGGCCATATCCGCGATCAGCACGGTCGTGTTCGTCATTGCATCTCCTAAGGGAATAGGAAGTAGGGAGTAGGCACAGCCTCAAGTGCATCGGCACGCGGAAGGTTGACCTCGAATCGAACTATTCCCTATTCCCTACTCCCTGCTCTTCCAGCACTTCTTCCCAGCGCCGGACGTAGGCAATTCCCTTTTCGTAGCGGACGACGAAAACCTCTTCCTGTTTTTGAATCGGCTGGCCGTCCTCGGAGCGCGCCGGGGCAGAGACGCGCGCGCCCAACTGTTCATAGACAATCTCTCCGATTCCGCCCGCGCGGATCGCGGCCGAAACCCTGCCCACCACACCCGTAATCTCCGTCTCGTCCGCCGTCAGCTCGTGCTCGTGGGGCAGCATCACCCTGGTCAGGAAGAGAAAGACGATCGCTCCGCCCGCCAGCCCGCAAACCCCGGCCAGCACCAGCACCACCCCAGCGACAAAGCTGCCGTAGCGCGTCAGCAGGTACCCCGCCGCGCCAAACCAGCAGAGAAAAATCAGGATCGAGAACGCATTCCACCACGGAACCGCCTCCCCGCCCTGCCCGGATCCCTGGCCCTGTCCGGCGCCCTGCGGCAAGTGCCCGGCATGTGGCATCCCGTGCGGCATGTGCGCCACGCTGGGGACGTGCGGCACATGCCCCACGGGAAAGTGCCCGCCGAAGTGCCCCATGCCGCCCAGCAGCGAGAGCACGCTCAGCAGCAATCCCACCAGAAAACAAACCAGATAGAACGATTCCCAGCTCATTTTTGCGCTCCCTGTTTCCGTGCTCCAGGCTTTTGCGCCTTGGGTTCGAGTTTCGGCCGCAGCACCTCGGCCAGCCGCGGCGCCAGCCCCGGCGTCTCCAGAATCGCTTCCAACAGCAGCAGGCACTCCCGCGAGTGCTCGTGCCGCGCCAGCGTCAGCAGCGCGTGCTTCAGCTCCGGATCGCGCCGGAACCGCTCCGCGCCTGAAACCAGCCACAGATCGAGCTTGTCTTCCACGTTGCGCAGTTCGCTCTGCAGCTCGGGCGAGTAGCCTTCCGGGTCGTCCACCAGGTAGCCGGGATGCACCTTGAAAAAAGTGGCCAGGATTTGCCGCGTAGTGTTGGTCAGGTGGGGCCGCGCCCCGCTCTCGATCTGCGAAAGATAGCTCTGGCTCAGCTTCGAGCCGGTCTCGGCCTCGATCGCCCGCACCAGCTCCTGCTGGCTCATCGCCCGGTCCAGGCCGCGCAAACTGCCCTCGACCTCGCGCAGATAACGGATTTTCTCGCCCAGCTTCATACAGGCAGCTCACAGAAGACAGTTCACGGCAATCGGTCGCCGGCAAACAGTCCCTATTTGGATAACGGCTGCACAGATCGATTTCCTGTTGCCGCCCCGATTCGTTTGCGCTGGAAGCATCGTCTTGCCCGTGTCCCATTGCAATATGCAATAGGTATATCGCAATCCGCAATAGATTGCAACAGAATTCTGAAAATATTTTTGGCGGGGATTTTTCCTTGAATTTCGGCTGCCGGGACCGTGTCGAGTGGCCCTCTATCGCCCTTGCGTTGAAGGAGTGAATGATCTACAAAACACCTGTCCTCCTGAGCGACCCCGAACGCGGCGCGGCGGAGTCGACGAACCTGCGTCTTGCAATTCCGGCGCAAGGGCGGGAAACTCAAAAAGCCCCAACACCTCTGCTCTCAGGAGACCAGCCCCATGCCCAATCCCGTTGTCCACTTTGAAATCGTCGGCGAGAACCAGCAACTGCTCGATACCTTCTACCAGAGCGTCTTCGACTGGCAGATCACCCGCTTGATGGACGGCTATTCGCTGGTCGAAACCGGCTCCGGCATCAAGGGCGGCATCGGCGCCATGAACGAAGCCCGCCGCCATGTCACGTTTTATGTCGCGGTCGAAAATGTCGAGGCCGCGCTGGCGTTGATCGAGAGCAAAGGCGGCAAGACAGCCTTTGGCCCCCATCCCATCCCCGACGGCGGCATCATCGCCGGCTTCACCGACCCCGAAGGCCACCTGATCGGCCTGGTCCAGGGCCCGCCGGGAATCTGATCCCCGGATGCCTGTCGAGCTTCATGGTCGTCCATCCTTTCGTCAGAAAGAAGGCGAAAGGATGGGCACGATGGGTAACTTTCGAGCAGCCAGGCGGTGCGGCGCCGGGGTTCCCTCAATGGCCTGCAGTCGCTGCGGCCGGGCGAGGATGAGAGGCCGTGCTTCCCTCGGTCATCCCCAAGGCCCACTTGATTGCCTCAAAGTACATCGTACGAACGTCGGGATCTTGCCAGGACTCCTCGGTATGACCGAGGGTCGAATAGAAGACGCGCCCCTTGCCGTACATCTTGCTCCACGCCACCGGGAAGTCGTGGTCGGCACGGTGGATCTTCGGATTGTTGTCGTAGTTCAGCTTCGTGGGATCGAGGCTGAGAATCACATTGACCTTGTCGCGCGACCAGCTCTTCGGCTGATAGATCTCGTCGTACTTCACAAAGGCTGCGGGGAAGTGGCGCGCGGCCGGGAAGTTCGGGTCTTCAACGACGATCGGCGCTTCGAAGGTCATCCAGGGATGTTCGTCGAACCAGCCGCCCAGCATCTCGCCGTACTCCGGCCAGGTGTAGTTGGTGTCCAGCGCGGAGTGAATGCCGACAAAGCCCTTGCCGTCGTCCTTGATGAACGACATCATGTCCTGCTTCTGGCTGGCATCCATGTCCAGCTCGCCGCTGGTGCTGGCAAAGATCAGCAGATCGAAGTAGTTGAGATTTTTCGCGTTTCTCGGCAGATCCTTCTTGGTGAGCAGCTTGGTGTCGGTGCGCATCGTTGTATCCCACAGGCCGCTCTCCTTGCCCATGTTGTAGATGGCGGCCATCGTCGCCGAAACGGAGTCGTGCTCCCAGTCCTTGGTCTGGCCAATCACCAGCACATGCTTCATGCGAACCTCCTTGACGCGCGGAGCGGGCGGCAACGCGCCGCCGCCGGCCGGCTGTGCTTGAATGCGATTGTCCTGACCGAGAAGTACAAGGCCAACCAAGAGCGCAAAAGCGAATCGGCAACTTCTGAAAATGCGCATGGGATCTCCTCAAGCCATTATCGCGCCCACCCCTGACGATTGAGCTCTAGAGCTTTTTCTGTAGACTCCCGTGCCCCATCCTTTCTGCTTTTTCTGCGGAAAGGGTGGAAGCCGATAAAATTCGCGTCGACACAATTTCCGAAACTGCTCGAGAAGCTGTCTCATGAACCGGCTTTGAAAGGGCATGGCTTTAGCCATGCCGCAATTAGCTGCAAAATTTATGTGGGCTTCAGCCCCGGTGGACCTGCCAATTCGGCAGCGACATACGCTCGTTGAGAACGTTGGGCCATGTTCACTTTGGATTGAGTCGAGTGGTGATACGCAGATAAATCACATCCTCTGACACCGGATCAAGCTCTAGTTCAGATCGTAGAGATTGCCGAAGATCGAAAATCAGCCTGTCGAGCGACGACTGACGGTCCCTCGCCATCTCGATTGCGAATTCTCTCGCAAGCGCAACCTGGTGAGGCGAGCCCAGAAGTTGGATATCCGCGATGGCAGACTCGAAATCGGCCTTGTACTGCCCAGGGTCATCCCGGTTTGAGGCGCCCTCAAGCCGCCGGTAGGCTTCCAATAGATAGGTGACGCGAAGTTTTCTGCGCTCATTCGCAAGATCGCGACGCATGGAGAAATGATGCCCAACCCACCCGCCAAGCACAGCAACAAGTAGGGTAACCGCCAATTGCGCAAATAGTTTCCAGTCCATAATGTTCAGCGCCACCGTTTCGTGAGGATGAGTCTTTTCGCCGTGCGCACCTACCTCGCCGCGTCCTTTCGTTTTGCAGTGAGTATCTGGCAGCCCGTCTTGCAGATTATTACCGTCCCTTGGCGCATAATGGAATAGGGGCAAGCAGAGAAACCTCCGCTAACTTGCTGGCCTGCTGACTTGCTGACTCGCCAAGGGCACTTTTTTTGCACCCCGTTTTTCGCTGTGAAACTGTGAAACCGCACATAAGTCCTTCAAAATAAAAGCACATTTCAGCAAACCTCACAGAAACACCGAACCGGTGTTCCTGTGAAACTGTGTGCAACCGCCGTCTTACGCCGCGAAATCGATGAATCCCCGCTGCGGATCGGTCGAGATCAGCTTGACCGTCACCTTGTCGCCCACGTCCAGCCCCTTGCCGCCCTGCACCAGCATCCCTTCCACGTGCGGATCGAGGGTGCGGACGAAGGTGCCGTACTTGTTCACGCCGGTCACGATGGCCGGGAAGCTCTGCCCGATGCGCGGATGCAGCACCACGGCGGCGATGCGCTTTTGCATCTCCCGCTCCACCTTGCGGGCGTTGTCTTCCATCAGCGTGCAATGCACGGCGATGGCGTTCAAATCGTCCTCGGAGTAGGGCTGTGACCCCTTGGCCAGGAACGCCTTCATCAGCCGCTGCGTCACCACATCCGGAAAGCGCCGGTTGGGCGCGGTTGAGTGGGTATAGTCTTGCACGGCCAGGCCGAAGTGGCCCGGCGAAACCTCGTTGGGCTTTACCAGAACGTACTCGCCGGGCCCCATCAGCTTGACCATGGTCAGCGAGAGGTCGGGAAAGTGCTCGGGGTCCTTTTGTTTCTGGGCCAGCAGGAAGTCGTTGAGCGCCTTCGAATCGGGCGCGTCGGGCAGTGTCGTGCCCAGGCCCGCGGCCACCTCGACCATGCGGTCCCAGCGCTTGGGGGTGCGCACGATGCGGCGGATGGAGGCCACGCCGGCCTGCTCGAAGGTGCGGGCGATGACGCCGTTGGCCGCCACCATGAATTCTTCAATCAGCGACGTGGCGCGGTTCTTCTCCAGCCGCGCGATCTCGATCGCCTCCTCGGCCAGCATCACCGGCCGCGTTTCGATGGTTTCCAGGTCCAGCGCCCCATGCTGAAAGCGCCCGCCCAACATGCGCTGGGCCGCCGCATCCTGCAGCTTGAGTTGCGCGGCCAGTTGTGCGTTGGCCGCCACCTTGGCCGGCGCGGGTCCCGTGCCGTCAAGCCAGGCGCCCACGGCGTTATAGGCCAGTTGCGCCTGGTTGCGGACCAATGCGCGATAGGCAAGGCCCTGGCTGGCTGTACCCGCCTGGTCCACGGCATACTCGATGACCAGCGCTGCGCGGTCCTGGTTCTCGTTGAGCGAGGTAATGCCCTCCGATAACTCGGCCGGCAGCATGGGAAAGACCTTGACGCCGGTATACACCGACGTCGTCTCGCTCTTCGCGTGCCCGTCGATCACCGATCCCGAAACAACCCGCGCGTCCACGTCGGCCACGCCGATAAGCACGCGGATGCGGCCATCGGGCAACTGCTCGGCCCACTCGATCTGGTCGAGATCTTTCGACGTGTCGTTGTCGATCGAGGACCAGAGCAGTTTCCGCAAGTCGCGTATGCCCTTCACCGCGGGCGGCTCGGGATGGGCCTGGATCGCGGCCAGTTCCACCTCGGTTCCGGCGGGAAAATCGGGCTGGAAACCGTGCTCGGTCATGCAGGCGTGGGCCGCGGCGACAAGATTGAAGTGGACTGGATGGCTGTTCTGCATCGGGAATCGGGCTCCTTGTTTGCGAAGAGCCAGCCTACCACGTCCGGGAGCCGTGGTTCCCGCCCAATATGCGGAAGGCGGCCGGAACCCCGGCCGCCCTCAATTCGATGCAGTTTTCACCGGTTTCCGTCTACGGCGCGGTCGTGCCTTTAGCCAGCACATCCACGGTCAGGTATACGCTGTGGCTGACCACGGTGTTGTCCACGTAGGCCGATGCGGTGATCTTGAGCGTGGCTACGCCCAGCGGCGTGCCCGGCGAATTGATCATGCTCACGCTGTTGCAGCCGATGCCCGTGGCGCCCACGCCCACCAGCAGCAGGAGCAGCATCCAGAAGCGCCGCGTCGAGCGGCCGGCAAAGATCCGTGTTCGTTTTCCAAACGGCAACAGGAAGAAGCCCAGCACGGCCAGCGCCGCGCCCCCCGCCGCGCCCGGCCATAGCGGCTGGCGGCGGTTGTTCGCCGCCGTGGTCGAGGAGGGTCCGCCCGTGGTGAAGGTCTGTACGACAAAAGCGACCGTACCGGTGGGCAAAATCTGTTGTGGAGTCGCCGTGCAGGTCATGTCGTCCTGCGACGGCACGGCGCACACCACCTGAATCTCGTTGTTGAAGCCGCCCAGGCCGGTCACCACAAACGACGCCGTGCCCGACGAGCCCTGCACGATGTTCAGATTCTCGGGGGGATTCGTCGAGGATGGCGTAATGGTGAAGTCCTGCACCTCGATGGTCAGCGAATTCGAGGTTCCGGCCTTGAAGTAGAGATCGCCCACGTAATAGGCCGTGAGCACATCCTGCCCGGCCGGCAGCACGCCGGTGACGAGGGTCGCCGTCGAGGTGTAATTGAGCGAGGGAACCAGCGCAACGGTCGCGACAATCGTGGTTCCGTTGTAGAAGATCACGTTGCCCGTGGGGTTCTGCTCGCTGGTGGCGGCGGGAATCGAGGCCGGCGTCACGGTGGCGATCAGCGTCACCACTTGTCCCGGAGCCGCCGTGCTCGGCGTCGCCGTCAGCGTCACCGTATCGGCCATCAGAACCGCCGCCAGGCTGATCACGTTCGAGGTGCTTGCCGCCCAACTGGGATCGCCGGAGTAGACCGCGGTGATCGAGTGGGTGGTTGCGGTCGACAGCGAGATGCCGCTCAGCGTGGCCACGTTGCTTGAGATGGTGGCCGTGCCCAGCAGCGCGGTCCCGTCATAAAAGCTGACCGTGCCGGTAATGGTGTAGTTGGTGGTGCTGGAGCTGGCCGGGGCCAGCGTAGCCGTAAAGGTCTCGGTGCTGCCCACGGTGAGCACCGTCGGGTTGGCGACCAAGGTGGTGACGGTGGCGCCCTTTGACACGCTCACGTTCACCGCGGGCGAGGTCGATCCGGAGTAGTTGGCGTCGCCCAGGTACACAGCCTGCAGCGAATGGTTGAGCAGCGTGCTGTTGGCGGGAATCAGCAGCGAGAAGGTCGCCGTGGTTACGCCGCTGGCCGTCGCCAAGGGGGACGTCAGGGTCGCGACCCCATCCAGATTCAGCGTGACCGTGCCGCTCGGCGGGACCGCTCCCTCGGGGGGAGCGCCCACCGTCAGCGTGACGGTGACCGCGATGGTCTGTCCCGGCACGGCGGTGTTGACGGTCGCCACCGCAAGGCTGGTGGTGCTCGGCTGGATGTTGATGGTCGACGGCGCCGAGGTGATCGACTCGTAGTTCGAGTCGCCATTGTAGATAGCCTCGACATTATTGCCGCCCGAGGCGAAGACGCCCTCCACGGTCAGCGATGCGTTTCCGTTGGAATCGAGGGCCGAGGGCGAGGTGGAAAGGGCCGCGCCGGTCGTCGTGTCGTAGAACGTCACGGTGTTGGTGGGCGTGGAACCGCCGGTTCCGGACGCGACGTTGGCCGTCAGGGTGATCGAGGCCGTCGGGTTGTAGGTGGAGTTGGGTTCCGTGGGCGAAACCGCCAGGGTCACGGTCACCGCGCCGGTGCCCGTCGGCACGGCCTCGTTCCATTGGTTCACCAGCGCCTGCGCGTTCACCGCGCCCAGGCCGGTGGCCAGGTCGTAGCTGGCGGCGGCGGCAAAGCCGATCTGCCCGTCGGAGCCGCAGCCGGGGCTGCCCGCCTCGCACCACAGCTTCGCGCTGCCCTGCCGCACGTCGTTGAAGATGCCGTTTACGCGGCTGAGCGCATACAGGTTGGGCGCGAGATTGCCCTGCGTCCCGTTCTTTTCCGCCACCAGCGCGGCAATGCCGGCAAAGAGCGCCGTGGCCGCGGAGCTGCCCCCGCTGCGAACCAGCGTACATCCGCTGCCCGCCGAGCCGCCCAGGCAGATGGCCAGGCCGGGATTCACGCCGGCGTCGATGGCGGTTGGCAAAACAAGGTCGGGTAGCAGGCGGAAGTGAGCCGTCGCGGCGTCGATTCCCTCGATGGGATGCGCCGGCAAGGGCTGCCAGCCAGGCGCCGCGTAAAGCGTGCTGCCACCGCCGCCGCTGGCATAAGCCGGATCGGTCGCATTCGCCGGAGACCAGGCTGCCAGCGCGGAGCTTTCAGCCGTTGGGCCGGAGACGTCGAAGGCCGCCGCGCCCACGGCCGTATTCCACGGCGTCGAGGCCAGGGCGTTCACGCCATAGCCGCTGCTCACCCGATCTTCGCCGCCGGCTGCATGACAGGCCGAGGGACCGCTATCGCCCGCGGCCGCAATCACCGCGATGCCTTCCGCGGCCGCCTGCCGGTAGAGCGCGGAATAAAAGGCCTGGTGTGCTTCGCTCAACGCCGCCTCGCAGGTCGAGTAGCCCACGGCCACGGTGTGCGCCAGCGCCTGATCGACAATCGCCGCCAGCGAAAGATCCAATCCGTCGGTGGCCGCCGTCGTGGCTGCGGGAACCAGCACGATCTGCGCGCCGGGAGCGGCGGCTCCAGCCCAGGAAGCGGCCAGAGTGGCTTCGGCCCGATCGCCGGCCAAGGCCGCGCTCGTCCCTGGATCGGGTCCGTTGGGAAGCACCGTCAGCGGGCTGGCTGCCAGCCCGAAGGTTGACCGGAAAACCGCAACGTCACTGGTCTGCACATTGCTTCGCGCGGCAATGGCGATGGTCTCGCCCGCGCCTGTCACGCCGGCCGCGTGCAGCCCGTCCAGGTGGAGCAATTGGGCCGCCAGTTGCGGCGTCAGCGCCTCGGCCTGGCCCAGCGAGCCTTGCGCGGCCAGTTCGGCGGCAGAGGCTATCACCGGCCGCGGCGAAACCAGCAGCGGCGTCGAGACGGTTCCATCCAGAGAGACCAGCCCATCGACCAGCGGCCTGATCGCGGCGGGCACGCTCACCTTGCCCTCCAGCACAAAGCGGCTTCCCTGGGAGGTGGCGACGGTCTCAATGCGGGCGCCGAAGGCCTGTTCGACCTGGGCCACCGTGCCTGAGAATTCGATCCAGCCGCGCCCGGCGGGCAGCGGGGCAACCTGCAAGCCTTCGCTCTGCAGCCATGCGGAGACTGCGGCCACATCGGCGGCCGAGTTGCCGTACGCCGCGGCAAAGGCCGCCGGCGTCAGCCAATGATGATACTGGGGCGAAGAGGAGTTCTGGAGAGCCGCGAGTTCCGCGGTCAGCGCCTGCTGCTGCGCCGCGGAGGGCTCGAGCAGCAACAGCATCCGCTCCAGCCGGGCTTCCGCGGGCGCCGCGCCCATCACCGCATCCGCCTGCGCCGCCTTGGGCTTGCTGGCCGCGATGGTCACCGCCGCGGAAGTGCGCCAGTCGCCGGCCAGCCGGGACGCCTGCGCCTGGGCCGCGGTTGCTGCTGGGCTGGACACTCCCAAACCGGACAGAAGAAGAATTGCGAGCGGCAGACCGAAGCTTTGTGTGTGTGCCATGTTCCTCTTTGTGAACGAACCCTGAAAGACTTGCGGCCCATTCCGGAAAGGCGGAAAGGGCGACACCCTATCTTCTCTCATGGAACAGACTTCATACCCTACCACCTTTTGGGCAGCGGGTTGGCGGATTCGTTGCGCTTCGCCCCGATTGTATAGCGGCGGAGAGCGCTCTCGCAGCAGATTATGCGGCCCGAGGAAGGCAGTAAGCCAGAAAGTAAAGGAGGGTTGCCGCACTCTGGCGGCTAGAAACGGCCGAAGGCCCCAGCGGCGGACCACAGCCGCTGGAGCCTTCAGTTGGATGACTCTCTATTGAATCCCTAGATCGGTGAGGACCTTGGGCTTGATCTCATCCACGGCCAGAAGGTTATGGCAGGCCGAGCAGTCTTGCGTGATGCTGGTGCCGTCCTTGGCCGCGTGGTCGCCGTCATGGCAGCGGAAGCATCCCGGATAACTCATGTGGCCAATGTGGTTGGGATGAGTCCCCCAGGTCACTTTCATGAAGGGAAAGACATTCTGGCTGTAGAGAGTCACCAGTTCCTGGCCCGCGGCAGTCACCAGATTTGCCTTCGTTTGCAGAGCCTCGGGATGCTGGGTGCGATAGAACTCGGCAAGCTGTTGGGGAATCTTCACCCGCGCCTCGGCCTCGCTGCCATAGGTGGCCTTCAGCAGTTCCAGGCCCTCCTTGTGGACCCAGGGAAGCTCCGGCGAGACCGCGCCGTCGGCCATGGCGCGGTTGAGCGCCTCTTCCGCGGTCACAAAGGTGTGGGCCGCGCGATTGTGGCAATCGATGCAATCCATCACCCGCCGTTCGCCTTGGGGAACGCCGCTGCCCGCGGCGGCCGTGGCGAAAACCGTCTCGGAGCCGTCCGCATTCCGCTTCTGCACCCAGGGGATGGTGGTGCGAGTCGGATCGGTGGCGACGTATTCGATGTGGCCCAGGTGCACGCCGTGAATCCCGGTGAGATGAGAGAGTGAATCCTGGCCGCCCAGGTGCAGCACCACCACCGTTTGGGTTTCGCTGTTCGTCTCGTCGTCGGCAAAGGTGGACTTGACCAGCAGCTTTTCTCCCACGAACTTGGCCGGCGTGTGGCAGCCCTCGCAGATATACCGCGCCGGGCGCAGGCTCGTCACCGGCGAAGGAATCGGGGTCGGATAACGATCGAACGAAACTTCAAGAAGCTGTTTGGTGCCGTTGATCTTGGCGCTGAAGTAGGCCTGGGCGCCCGAGCCGATATGGCACTCGACGCAGGCCACATGGGAGTGCGCGGAGATCTTGTAGGCCGTGTACTCCGGATGCATCACGTGGCACGACTGGCCGCAGAACTGCGGCGAATCCATGTACGCGGCGCCGCGATAGCTGGCCATGGCCACCACCAGCAGGTTGACGATGGTGGCGACCAGGACAATGTCCAGCCCGTGCCGGAAGATCCGGTCGTTGAGATCGATCTTGGGGAATTCGGCCGGAATCTGCCCGGCCTTTTGCAGCTTTCTGCGCCGCAGCAGCACGCCCACCGGGATCAGCAGCAATCCGGCGATGAAGACCGCCGGCAGCAGCAGGAAGAAGATGATGCCAAGGTACGGATTGTCATTGGGCCGGCCGAAGAGCTCCACGAGCCAGTAGCCGATCATGGTCACGCCGGAGGCGCTGGTGATGGCGCCGCCCGCAAGACTGATGGGGTTGTTGCCGAAAAACAGCGCCGGCCTTACCCAGCTTTCACGGAATTTTTGCAGCAATGACACGTTCTCCCCCTGCTTTCAAACGGATGGCCCGCCGGCGACGGCGGGCCTGTTGAGGTTTTTTCCGGTTCGATTGCATTTCCTACTTCAGGCTGCGGTAATACGCCACCACATCCTTGATCTGCGCGTCGGTCAGTCCCGCGATCGGCTTCATCTTGCCCTTGCCGTTCTTCACCGAGGCAATCATCTCCGCCACTGTGAGCTTTTTTATATCCGGATCGGATGCCGGCTTCACGCCCATCAGCTTGGCAATGCCCGGACTCGGGGTGCCGGTGCTTCCATGGCAGCTTTGGCACTTGGCTTTGTAGGTCGCTTCGCCTGAGGATTGGGCGAAGCCCACGGCACAGGCCAAAGAAACCACTACGGCCAGCACCACTTGGGATCGAATCGTCTTTGTCATTACCAGACTCCTTCAGTTCTTGTCACAGCCAGCCTGCGCGGCGAAGCACCGCTCGAACAGGTCCTTCCCCGTGCCCATCCCTCGGGCGCGCTCGCGTCCGCCGGGAGACTCCATCTCAAATCGGCAAAAAACCTGCCGCCTTACGCGAATCTGCGCGGCTCCCTTGGTTCCGGGAGCCGCGCCTGCTGTTCCGGTACGATGTTCCTCGCCCTGCGGCGACTTCCCTTAGAACTCGTAATGTACGGCAAGGGTTACGTTGTTGGCATGAAAATTCCGCGGCGCAGTCAGGCCGGAACTCGGTTCGGTCAGGCCCGTCGGCTGGGAAAACGAGGCGCACGGAGCAACCGTCGATGTCAGAGACGTCGATGTGCTGCAGTATTCCGGGCCGGAAGGACCGCCCTCGCCGTATCCGTAAAAATTGTATTCCGCTTTCCACGTCAATCCGGGATGGAGGGTCCAGGCAAGATTCACGTAGGGAGACTGATACGAAGAGTTGAGCGAACCGTTCACCGCGCGCGCATCGTTGAAAAACTGGCTCCCGTTCACCGAACTGATGCGATAGCCAAGGTTGGAATGCAGAGATTTGTTGGGAGACAGGGTGAAAGCCACCGATCCCGACTGCGTGGGAGCGTCCATGAAGTCCCTGGCAAACCAGTCCGCGAGCTGGGTCGTCGATCCTCTGGTGAACACGCCCAGGCATACATTGGGCTGGCCGCTGCTGTTGAGCGAGGCCGTGCCGGGCAAACCCACAACGGTTGAAGCGTTCTGGGCGCCGTTGTCGTAGCAGATGTTGGTCGCCGTATAGACATCGCTAAAGGAGTAATTGAAGTCGAGCCCATAGTGCTCGTTTGGCGACAGCACCCCGCCCAGGCTCACAATCCGGGTGTGATCGATGTGGTTGAGCGGTCCGTCGTAGGGGTCGTCGCCGGCCGCGATGGCGCTCTGATTGTTGTTGGTGTTGTTATGCCGTTCCAGGTCGTTGAATGCGCCCGAGAAGGTCGCCCAGGGCTTTGGCCTGAACCTGGTATGCACTCTGTAGTGCCTGGTTTGCCGCGGAGCGACCGGCGTGAAGGCGTTGTCGGCGTAGAGCACTTCGACCGTGCCGTTGATATCCCAGTTGGCGTTGGGACGCACGGCGACGTTGAAGATTCCACCGTTCTCGTTGATGGTTACCGTTCCGTTTGTCGTGGCCCCCACGGCTAGGGGAGTGTTGCCGGGATTGCCGCCCGGATCGGCAGGAGCAGTCGAAGTAGCGGCGCTGTACACGTTCTCGGCGATCACGTGGGTGCTATAGCGATAGGTGAGCGAGAGCGTGGCGCGCGACGCGGCGTCCCAGGTCCCCGTAAGGTTATTGGTCAGGAACCGCTGGCCGAAGTAAGCCGGCCAGCGGGTGCCCACGGTGCCGCTGCCTTCAAACGTGGAGGCGCCGGCGGCGGCGTTGGTGGTGGTCAGCGCGCCGGCGTAGTTGATGGTTTCATTGTTCGCCGTCGCGGGCGTCGCCAAAGTGGTCACACCCGTCATGGTGGTCGCTCCCGGTTGGTGGACGCTGGAGAAGTCCACCTGATCGGCGAGACTGAAGGTCTTCATCGCCTGCCAGACAAAACCATAGTCGGCAGCCACGACCGCCCGGTGCGCCGACCCGACGCCCGTGTACGTCAGCGAGCGGGTCGTCCCATTCAGGCCCTGGTAGCTGTCGTAGTAGTTGGGCAGGTTCATGTTGGCCAGGGTATAGCGGAAATCGCCATTCATCGAGACGTTCTTGATGGTCGAGCTTTGCAGCCGGAAAATCTCCGAGGGATAAAGAATGCGGGTCGGCTGCGAGCGCAGATAGCTGGTCACCACGGCGCATGCCGCATTGATGACCGGCAGGCCGCCGGCGGTTTGCGGCGCCGAGAGGATGGGAGTGGTTCCGATGCTGTTGGTATTGCAGGCGCTCTTGGAGTAGGGCGTCAGGCTGTCGTAGTCGTCGAGGGCGGCCTTGGTCCCGTCCGCCTCCTGCACGATGAAGTCGCCGGAAGCCATGGTGAAGTAGGAGTCCGCCTTGTAGTGGTTGATCTCCTCCTCAAAGGTCAGCTTGGTGCCCTGCACCGGCTTCCAGTCGATCCCGCCCGTGAAATCGTCGGTGCTGTTGCGCTGGAACTCCGCCAGCAGGGCATCGTACTTGGCGAACTGATAGCCGCTGGGGCTCAGGGTCGGGCCCTGGAAGATGTTCTGCGCGTAGCCGAACCGGTAGGTCACCTTTGAAAGCGGATAGAGCGTGAGGCTGGTGTCCGTCATGCGGCGCACGGTGTTGAACATCACCGTGGATTGCTTCACCTGCGGCCAGGCCAGCGCGCCCGTTGGCGCGGCGGTGGGTCCGATGGGAATCGACTGGCCCCCGGGGATATTCGGATTGCCCAGCAGATCGTAGTCGAAGTACTGACGGTCGCGGCGGAAGAGTCCCGAGAACTCGTAGAGCTTGCCCTTGGAGAAGTCCAGCTTGGCAAAGTTGTACGGATCGCCGCCGAAGCCGCTGCCGATGGCGCTGAGAGTATCGACAAAGCCGCCCTTTTTGCCCGGCAGCGCGCGCATCTCAAAGGTTTCGCCCAGCACGCGCAGCCCGGACTGCATATTGACCAGCGTGTCGTACATGGCTCCGCTGCCCGTCAGGCCGCTGATGTGGCCTCCCAAATCCACGCTCTGATGGATCGTATATCCTTCCGGGGCAGCAATCTGCGCTTCCGGCGTCGGGAGTGGGGCGGCGGGCGTCGGATTTTGAGCGACGGCGATGCCCGCCATCATCGTGACAATGGCGATGGCAATGCCCGCGGAGATGCGCCGGGGCATTGCGGTCGAGGGCTGTTGTTGCAACAGCCGGGGAAAACAGCCTATGTTCTTCATTTCAAGCCTCACTGGGAAAACGTCGCTCACATCGAGAGCTTGCGCCCGTGTGCGAAATTAGTACGGGATCTGGGCCGCGCCGTCCGACGGGCTAGGCGGACGCGGCGCCCCTCCATTACCTGAGAAATGCCGCGTTGATGTTGGAGCCATGGATAAAGGTGTGGCAGCTGGTGCATGGCGTCAGCTCCGACGATCCCGCGTTCATCCCGTGAACCGTTCCGGCGGCTACCGGGCTGTGGCACTGGTTGCACAACGTGTTGACATTCGGCATATTCAGCAGCCGGGCGTTCTGCGATCCATGTGGAGTGTGGCACGCCAGGCACCCCTCCGCCTTGACCGCGGCGTGCTCGTAGACGAAGGGCCCGCGCGTCTCGGTGTGGCACTTGGTGCAGATCGCGTTCTGATCGGCCGTGGACTTCAGGTTGTTATTCCCGAAGGTGCCGTGCGGATCGTGGCAGTCCGAGCAGTTCACCGCGCCCTCGTTCACCTTGTGGTGGAACGGCATGTTGAACGCCGGTTTGGCGTCGGCGTGGCACTGATAGCAGAGCGTGGGCTGGGGTGCCTTCAGCAGCGCCGCCTCCTTGCTGCCATGGATGTCGTGGCAGCCGATGCAACCGACACCGGCCTTGGCATGTGGGGACCGCTCGAAGTTGGGATGCGCTCCCGCGTGGCAGCCCAGACACTTGGCATCCACGTCTTTGGGCGTGGCCTTGGCGGGATTGAAGATCTTGGTCACGTCTCCGCCGCCATCAACGTGCGCTCCGCCCGGACCGTGGCAGCCCTCGCAGTTCACCCCCGCGGCGCCATGCTGTGCCTCAAGTTTGGTGTGCGGATTGCCCGCGAATTTCTTCGACACCTCTTCATGGCAGGTGGCGCAGACATCGCCGCCGACGTACGCATTGCCCGGCGCATCCTTGGCCTGAGCAGCGGCCGCTTTGGCGCCAGATTCGGCTTGGGGCGTCTGAGCTCTGAGAGCAGTAGCGCAAAGTATGCTTGCGCCCAGCATCAACATCAAACAAGCTCGCAACCCCAGATTCTTCCCCGGAGCCGCACCAATCGACAATTGCGTTTGAGGCCCATCTCTATGCATTGAAAGTACCGCCTTGTGTGATCTCGTCGCTTCTTCCTGAAACAGTTGTATCAGCGTCCTGCCGTGGTTTGCGGCCATTCCCTCCGGGAATGGCCGATTCAGGCCAGGAGCGTTGGGCCAAACTATTGCGAAAGGTGTTCTTTGTGCGGAGCATCACCTCATGGGCTGCATCGTATCGTTTCATTTTGACCGCCAACGGTGATACTCATCACATTCGATGAAGACACTTCATTCTAGCCTGAATTTCCTCTCTTGCGGTGATATGGATTCCCAGTGGCCCGGAAATCGCCTCTCCAACCCATGGAAATCCAGTGCTTTGGCGCGTGGCCCGTCTCCCCGAGGAACAGGGATCGCGGCAGCTCAACAGACGCCGCCCTCCGCAGAACAGCAGAAAAATGCTCTCCTGGCTGTGCAAAACAGGACACTTTGGACCATGGCGGCTCGCGTCTCTCGGGGGCTTTCTCCGCGCAGATGGGCTGGCGCCGTCCAAAAGTCCCCTTGCCCGTCTCCCCGCCGGGGATGGAGCGCAAAAGGCGGGACGATTCTTGAACCCGGCTGGCGCCCGTCCCGGGGAGATTCCGGCCGCCGCGGGGGAAGAAATGACGTGAGGTCCATCACATCCATGGGGTAAGGCGTTCCGGCAGACTTTGTTTAAGCAAGAGTCTCTTTCCTGGGAGGCCCGGAGCATTTTCAGCCTGATGCGGCCCTGGCAGCGGTGTGCGGGGCGAGGAACGGCTGAGTCAGCAATGCTCGATCGGCGTCGGAAGGGGCAAGACCATGGCGGAAGCAGAAATCCCGGCAGAGGCGCAGGTACGGCAAAAGCACGTTGCCCGGCAGGTCCCTGCCGGCTGCGCGGCCTGTTCCAATCGCCGCCCAGGCTGGTTCTGTTCGCTGGGCAGCGCGGTCCTGGCCGATCTCGAGCTGGCCACCAGCACCATCACCCTGCCCGCCCAGGCCTCGCTCTTTACGCAGGGCGACGACGCCCGTTGCCTCTACCTGATCTGCGGCGGCTATCTCAAGCTCACTGCCGGCCGCAATCAGGATCGGCAGATGATTGTCCGCGTCGCCGGCCCCGGGTCCATGCTCGGCCTCTACGCGGTGCTCTCCCACGGCGTCTACGAGGTCTCCGCCGAGTCGTTGACCAGCGCCCAGCTCCGGCCCGTCGAGCGCGAACGATTCCTCAGTTTCCTGCGCAGCCACAAGGAAGCCCAGATGCGCGCCGTCCAGTGCATATGCCAGGAGTACCGTTTCGCCCTCCAGGACGCCTGCCGCATCGCGCTGGCCGAAACCGTGGCCGCGCGCCTGGGACGCCTGCTGCTCGAGTTGGCCCATCAGATCGGCGAACACCTCAATGGCGGCGGCTTCCGCTTCCCGCTGCTGCTCACCCACGAGGAGATGGCCTCCATGGCCTGCACCACCCGCGAAACCGTCACCCGCACCCTGGGCCAGTTTCGCAAGGACGGCTGGATCTCGATCGAGGATTCCCTCGTCACCCTTCTCCAGCCCGACCGGCTGCAAACCCTGCTTTAGCGCGGCAAGACTCTCGATTGCCGCTTTGCCGCTCTCGTCCGGGGTGTTTCCCGAGTCCAAGAGCTAGAATCTTCGCAGAGATAAAATCTCAGGTGGGAGTTCACTGTGCGTACAACCCGTTTTGTGGCTGGTTTTTCTGCTCTTCTGCTCTCATGCTGCGCTGCCGTTGCCCAGAATCCGTCTTCGGGCCCGGCCAAGCCCGCCGTTACCTCGGCCGAAAGCCCGGAAATCCGCGAATTCCAGAAGATTGAAGACTCCTGGTCGAACGCGGTCAACCAGCGCGACCAGTACAGCCTTGAGCTGGTTCTATCCCCTTTATTTGTAGACGTTTCCGCCAGCGGCGACATTACCACCCGCAACCAGCAACTGGCCCAGGTGATTACCGGCGAGGACAAGACTCTGCATATCGAACAGCGGGTGATCACCGTGCGCATGTTGGGCGACATCGCCGTCGCCAACGGCACCTACGTGATGCACCACAAGGTCGGTTCCGCGCAGGCGGACGAGAAGGGCGTCTTCACCCACGTCTTCGAGCGCCTCCACGGCAGTTGGGTCTGCATCAACTCCCAGCGCACGGTGCTCCGCGAAGACTCGAACGCCAAACCCAAAAAGCAGTCCAACGCCGAGATGCCCTTCCACATTCCCCTGTTCACCAAATAGGAGCCTGGCCGCCGTAGGTCACGCGATGGAAGCAGCGGCCCGCTTGGCTCCCTGCATGCGGATCGAGACATGCACCAGGCTCAGCGCGGCCGGCGTCACGCCGGGAATGCGGCTGGCCTGGCCGATGGTCACCGGGCGCACCCGCTCCAGCTTCTCGCGCATCTCCCGCGAAAGCCCGCTGATGGCGCCGTAATCGAGCCACTCCGGAATCGCCAGGGCCTCGGCGCTCTTCAGCTTTTCGATGGATCTCTTCTGCTGCTCCAGATAGCCGGCAAACTTGATCTCGGTCTCGACCGCACGGGCCTCGTTGCGCAATACACTGGACAGCGGCGTTCCGGCTTCGGCGCTCCGTTCGAGCGCTGCCTTCAAGTCTTCGAGCAGCGGCTCCCCGGCCAGGGCTTCGTGCATCGCGCCCAGCACCGGCTCGATGGTCACTTCGGGGCGCTTGAGCAGTTGCGCCCAGGTCAGTCCCGCTGTGGCCGTCAACCCGTCCAGCCCCGCGGTCCGCAGCGCCGCGCAGTCCGTCTTGCCCGTGAGCAGCAGGCGGCCCAGCGCCGCCATCCGCGCCTGCTTCCGCTCGTACTCCGTCCAGGCCTCGTCGCCGATCAGGCCCAGCCGGCGGCCATGCGGGGTCAGCCGGCGGTCGGCGTTGTCAATGCGCAGATGCAGCCGGAACTCGGCCCGCGAGGTGAACATCCGGTACGGCTCATTGGTGCCCTTGGAGATCAGGTCGTCGATCAGGATACCGGTGTAGCCCTCGCTCCGGTCCATGGTGAAAGGCGGCTGGCCCTTGACCCACAGGGCGGCGTTGATGCCGGCCATGATGCCCTGGCAGGCTGCTTCCTCGTAGCCGCTGGTTCCATTGATCTGTCCCGCAAGGTAAAGGCCCGTGAAGGCCTTTACGCGCAGGCTCCGGTCCAGCTCGGTCGCGTCCACGCTGTCGTATTCGATGGCGTAGCCGGGCCGCAGCATCTCCGCCTGGTCGAGGCCGGGAATCGAGTGCACGATCCGCCACTGCACCTCCATGGGCAGCGAAGTGGACATGCCGTTGATATAGACCTCGTGCGTGTGCAGCCCCTCCGGCTCGAGAAAGAACTGGTGCTGCGTCTTGTCGGGAAACTTGACGATCTTGTCCTCGATGGACGGGCAATAGCGCGGTCCGATGCCGGCGATCTGGCCCGAGTACATCGCCGAGCGGTGCACATTCTCGCGGACGATGCGCAGCGTCTCCGGGGTGGTGAAGGCGATGTGGCAACTGATCTGCGGCTGAACGATTTTCTTCGTCCTGAAGCTGAAGGGCGTCGGGTCCGCGTCGCCCGCCTGCTCTTCAAAGGCCTCCCAGCGGATGGTCCGGCCGTCCAGCCGCGGCGGCGTCCCTGTCTTGAGTCTGCAAGTCCGAAGCCCAAGAGCCCGGAGGGCCTCGCCCAGCAGAACCGAGGCCGGCTCGCCGCTGCGGCCGGCTGGATACTTTTCTTCGCCGCAGTGAATCAGCCCGTTGAGAAACGTGCCGGTGGTAATGATCGTGGCCCCGGCGAGCAGCCTGCGCCCGTCGCGCAGCTTGAGCCCCAGCACGCGGGGCTTGCCGCCCAGGCGTTCCTTTCCCGGCTCATGGGTCGTGGATTCCGGCCGGCCTTCCTCGATCACCAGGTCCACTACTTCAGCCTGGCGGATATGCAGCCCCGGCTGCGACTCCAGCACCTCGCGCATCTTCACGCGATAAAGTTGCTTGTCGCACTGCGCCCGCGGACTCCACACCGCCGGGCCGCGCGAGGTATTGAGCAGCCGGAACTGAATGCCCACGGCATCGGCCACCTCGCCCATGATGCCGCCCAGCGCGTCCACTTCGCGCACCAGGTGTCCCTTGGCCACGCCGCCGATGGCCGGATTGCAGCTCATCTGGGCAATCAGGTCGAGGTTCATGGTGATCAGAGCTGTCTTGAGCCCCATGCGGGCCGCCGCCATCGCCGCCTCGCACCCGGCGTGCCCGGCGCCCACCACGGCCACATCGTATTGTTCTGAAAAAGCCATCCAAGGCTATTCTACGGATTCCCGGAGTGCGCCGCGCGGCAGGTTGGCGGGCAAGGCTCTACGCCGTGCGCAGTTCCAGCAGGATGGCGGCGCCGCGCGGTTCAAGATTGATGGCGGAGGCGCGGCCGTTATGGTCGCGCAGGATGGTGGCGCAGAGGCTGAGCCCCAGGCCGGCCGTCTCGCCGGTGGCCTGGGAGGGGACGAAGGGATCGAATGCCCTCTCCGGATGCAGGAAGCCTGGACCGGAGTGCGCAATGAGAATCTGCACCAGGTTGCCCTCGCTGGCCGCCTCCAGGCGAACGGTCTTGGTCGCCTCCGGCGCCGGCCCCTGTCTCTCGACCGCATCGATGGCAAACTGCAGGCAGTGCAGCACGGCTTGGCGCAACTGCTGCGGATGGCACAGCACCCTGGGCAGCGCCGGCGCAATGCTCATGCGAAACTCGATCGAGCGCTGCAGGAATTCGGGGCGGTGGAGCTCTTCCATGTCGGCCAGAAGTTCGGTTACCGAGACCGCGGCAAGCTGGTCGCCCTGGGGCCGGGCGATGCGCGAGAGGCTCTCCAGCGTGGATCTCATGCGCCGCGCCTCGGTGAGGATGGCCTCGACGCCCTTGCGTTCGTGCGGGCCAAGAGCGGCTGTCTCGTCCAGCAGCGAGGCGTAGCCAAGAATCACCGTCAGCGGATTGTTCAGTTGCTGGGTGACGTTGCCGGCCAACTGGCCTAGCCCGGCGAATTTCTCCGAGTCGATCAGTTTTTCCAGCATCCTGGTCTGGCCGCGCACCGCTTGCATCCGCGCGGTGAGCGTCTCCACGGGCAGCAGGTCGTCGGCCCGGAGCTGCTCCTTGCGATTGCGCTGCCCGGCCAGCAGCAGCACTCCCTCGACAGCCGAGCGGCCGGTCATGGGCACGGCCAGCGCCGCGGTGAACCGCAGCCGCTGCAGGTCGTCGCCGGGAGTCAGCCAGGGCTCCAGATTGAGGTTGAGCGTCTCGCCGTGCTCGACGACGGACGGGGCGGAGCCCGGCGCCAGAAAGCCGGGCACGGGAATGCGCGCGGCCATGGCGTCGAGAGCCGCCGCCGTGGCTGCGTCCAGTCCCGCGGCGCCGGCCAGGCGGTACCGTCCCGCATCCTCGAGCAAAAGCAGAAGCGCGGCCTGGGAGAACCGGCTGTTCGTCGCCACAATTTGGCAGATTTCGGTCGCCTGGCGGTCGAAGTCCTCCACCCGGCGCCGGGAGAGCACGAGATTGGCATACGCCTCGAGTTCCCGGCGCACCCTGCGCTCCCGCTCCTGCGCGGCCTTGTTGATGGCTACCTCGTCCTCGAGCGCCAGCAGGATCATGCCCAGGGCAGCGACCACCTTGCCCATGACGATGAACCGGACAAGATTGAGAATCACCGCCGGCTGCTGGGTTATCGCGGGAAACATTTCCAGGATCGCGAGCGACCAGGCGGCAAAACCCAGCACGCTCAGGACCACGCCCGGCGTGAAGCGCTGGAAAACGGAGATCACCAGCAGGATGGTCATCACGTGGTTGGCGCACTCGACAAAGGTCAGCGGCCAGCCGGCGCCATGGGTAAAGCAAATCCAGAGCGCCAGGCTCCCTAGCACCGCACAGGCTGCAATCCCCAGCCAGGAGGGAAGACTGCCTTTGGCGGCGCCCCAGAAGCAGGCGGCAACCAGCGAGATGGCGCCCAGCGCCGGAAAGAGGAGAAACAGGGCTCCGGTGGGCGTTATGCCGCGGAAGACGCCCTCGAAAAGAATCGCGTAGACGATGAGCGGGATCGTGTAGGGAAAAACGTAGAGGACCTTGAACCTGCCCACGCGAAAGCGCAGAGGCGACAGCGAGGCGAGGAAGAGGGCGGAGCTGATCTGGATGGACGTTTGTCCGATCGCCAGGACCCAGGGATGCGTACCATCGGAAAAGTCCCACGGACCCAGCCGGTAGAGTAGGAGCATCCGCACCAGGGCAAACAGGAAACCTAGAAACCAGAGCAGGGTCCGGGTGTCGCGGAAACGCCGATACAGGTACCCGAACGCCGATAACAGGAGCGCAATGAGGACGAATGCGGGAACATGGTAATAATCGGGCATCGACGCCGAAAATCTCCTTCCACCCTCATCGGCCGAAAAAGTAGTTTACTTGACGGCTGCCGAGCAAGGCCTGGGAAAACGCCTCGCGCGCACGGCATCCCCGCCATGATTCTTGAACCACCCGGCGGAGCTGTCCATGCGTCTAATGTTGTAGAGAACGGGTGGTTGCGGAAGACCGGAGCCGGCGAAGGGAACCGCCGCGGGCGCTGGACCTGCGCGGGGCGCGAGGGGGAAATCAAGGTGCGAAATCGATGGTTGGTGACGATGCTGGTGGCCATTCTGACGGCAGCGGGGCTTTCTCTGCCTGCCGCCGCGCAGGAGAAGGACACCTTTACGCCGATGGCGCTCGACGCCGGCTTCGGGCCCATGGACATCTCCGAGCCCGTCCTCCCCGCGGAAAAGATCGTCCGCGAGTTTGCGGCCAAGGAGAGCGAATTCCAGCAGGCGCTGAACCACTACACCTATCGCCGCATCGTCCGCGTGCAGACCATCGACGACGACAACAAGGTGGACGGGGAGTACTACCAGGTGGACGACGTGATCTTCGATTCCACGGGCAAGCGCACGGAGAAGGTGGTCTACGCGCCGGAGAACACCTTGCAGAGGGTGAGCATGTCGCCCTCCGACTTTCAGGACATCCAGCGCGGCTATCCCTTTGTGCTTACCGCCGAGGAGGTCGGCCAGTACGACATCAAGTACATCGGCCGGCAAAAGGTGGACGAAGTGGATTGTTACGTCTTCGACGTCAGCCCCAAGGTCATCGAGAAGAAGAAGCGCTACCTGCTGGGCCGCATCTGGGTGGACTCGACCGACCTGCAGATCGTGGTGACCAACGGCCGCATGGTTCCCGACGACACGCGCAAGGGGAGCGAGGACCTGCATCCGCCCTTCATGACCTGGCGGCAGCAGGTGGACGGCCACTACTGGTTCCCGGTCTACACCAAGGCCGAGGGCATTCTGCACTTCAGCGGCGGCAAGGGCTACATGGCGCAGGACGTGCACATGCGGGACACGATCAAGTACTCCGACTACAAACAATTTGGGTCGACGACAAAGATTATCTACGAGGGGCAGGATATTACGCCGGGCGCGAAGCAGCCGGAAGAGGAACAAAAGAAATAGGGAACAGGGAACAGAAAAGCGGCGCTCACTTGCGCAACTTGTTCATGATCGCGACGAGCGTCCGGCTGACTGAATCGGCCCCAAACGATTGGTGCGCTTCAAGTGCTGTCATCCTGAGCAAAGTTTGGCGTGCTCAGGATGACAGCTTCGGGGTGGTTCAATCGGCATGTGCCTAATCAATAAAACAGATACTTGCGCCACCGGTCGTCTCCCCTTCCCAACATGCGCATGATCTGGCGGCTGGTGTGCAACGAGAAGGGGCGCGGCTCGCGCAGCAGGATCATGTCGTCGATCTCGCTGAGCAGACGGTTGCCCTTGCGGCGGTTGCAGGAGTGGCAGCAAGCTACGAGGTTTTCCCAGGTGGAGTTGCCGCCGCGCGAGCGCGGAATCACGTGATCCAGCGTCAGGTCGCCGGGAGGCAGCGCATCGCCGCAATACTGGCAGGTGTTGCGGTCGCGCAGCAGGATGTTTTTGCGCGAGAGGGCCCGGGTCTGGTAGGGAATGCGGCGATATTCGAGCAGACGGATCACCGAGGGCATGGCGATGTTGTGGCGCTGGGCATGGAGGGTCAGGCCGTGCTCCTCCTCGGTGCGCGCAATGCCTTTGAGCACCAGCACCAGAGCGCGCCGCGCGCCGCAAATGTTGATGGGCTCATAGGAAGCGTTGAGCACCAGAACCGGCATTTGCAGCAGGTGGCTCGGCTGCACGGCCGTATAGTCTCCGGCGTAAGCCCCGGCCTTGGCGATGGCTTTCTGTTTGCGTGCATGAATCATGGCTTTTCCCAGCGACATCTCTTATCCCCTCGTCAAAAAGATGATTGGTCTTGCGATGAATAAATGCTTGCTGTTTCAACCTCTGCGATCGGCGCATTGCCGGGCAGATCCTGGTAGTCCTCCGCGCCCCAATAGGAGCGGAATTCGTTCACCCGGTGCGCTCTGGCCAGCGTAGCCACCCAAACCGAGGCGGCTCCGGCCCGCGCCAGCGCCTGCGCCGCCGCCCGCGCCGTGGCGCCGGTGGTGAAGATGTCGTCGATGACCAGAACGTGCTGCAACGCGACGGCGGCTGGAGCGGAGACCGTGAATGCGCCGCGCACATTCAGGCGCCGCTGCCGGGGCGTGAGGCCGGCCTGGCTCTCGGTGGCGCGCAGGCGCATCAGCGTGCTCGAGGCCAACGTGAGCCGCCACTCCGGATGGGAGCTGCGCAGAAAGCCGAGCGCATAGGCTGCCAGCAGCCGCGCCTGGTTGAAGCCGCGCTGGGCGTGCTTCGATGGGTGCAGCGGCACGGGAACCACCAGCATCTCGGCCGGAGCCTCTTTAGCCAGCTTGCCGATGGCCTCGGCCAGCATCCGGCCCAGTCCGCGGGCCGCCGGATGAAGCCGGTCGTATTTGAGGGCGTGAATGGCCGCCTTCATGCGGCCCTCGTATGCCCCGAAGGCCACGGCCCGCACAAAAGGCGGCGGCGCCAGGCGGCAGGCCCGGCAAAGGGTTGAAGTCGTCGCGCCCGTTTCCGGCGCCGGCGCGGCAAGCCTGTCGCCGCAGCGGGCGCACACGGGGCCGCTCAAGAGGGGAAACTCCATCCAGCAGGCAGCGCAGATTGGCACGGAAGAGAGTTGCGGCAGAGGGGAGCCGCAGAGAGCACAGAAGGCGGGAAGAAGGGCGCAACCCAAGGCGTCCAGAGGACTTCGAAGCACGCGGGCCACAGCGCGCCAGCGTGAAGTCTCTGCTGGCGGAACGTCGAACGTCAGTGAACCGGAGTCCCTGCGGAAGACGCACCTCGCTTTCGGCCGGCGCAACGGAGTGCACGCCGCCTTGGCATCAGTATAACCGGAGTGAGGGAACGCTTCCAGCGGCGTTTCGTGAATTGATCGGCCAAAATGCCGCCGGCGCGGCCGGCGTTGCCGGGCGTCTTGCGGCGCCCATACGGTACACTGCAAACCGTGGAGGACTCTCTTTGCTGCGTGTTCGCGGACTTTTTTCCGGCATTCTGATTGCCATTCTTTCCATCCCCGCCGATTGCTGGGCACAACAGCCGCAGCCAACCGCGAAGCCGCAGCAGCCGCAGCCAGTGGCGCTCGTCCTCCCGCAGCAGGCCGACCCGCAGCCGCAAAAGCCGCCCCAAGTCATGCAGGGCATGGGCGGCATCGCCGGCGGCGTGGGCGCCGCCCCGGTCTACGATGAGCAGAAGCGCCCCATCACCGCGGGCGGCTTTGTGGATAAAGGGCCGGTGATCTTTCAGGACATCACCAAGGCCGCGGGGCTCTCCGGCTGGAGCCACAAGATGGGCGTACCGGAGAAGAAGTTCATCGTCGAGACCAACGGCTCCGGCGTGGGGCTCATCGACTACGACAACAGCGGCTGGCTCTCCATCTACCTGGTCAACGGCTCGACCTTCGACGCGCTGGACGGCAAGGAAGAACCGCCCCACGCGGCTCTCTTCCGCAACAACCACGACGGCACCTTTACCGATGTGGCCGCGCAGGCCGGCGTCACCAACGACCGCTGGGGTTACGGCGTGAGCATCGCCGACTACGACAACGACGGCTGGCCCGACATCTTTGTGGGCAACTACGGCAAGAACCGGCTCTACCACAACAACCACAACGGCACCTTCACCGATGTGGCCGAGAAGGCCGGCGTGGCGCTGGGCAACTGGTCACCCGGCTCGGCCTGGGGCGACTACGACGGCGACGGCCTGCTGGACCTGTACGTGACCGGCTATGTTCACTTCGACCGCGACAACCTGCCCATCGCCGGCACCAAGGCCGTGGGGTATGCCTTCTGCCAGTATCGCGGCGCGTCGGTGAACTGCGGCCCGCGGGGCCTGCAAGGCGAGCCCGACCACCTTTTTCACAACAATGGCGACGGAACCTTTACCGACACCACCGTGAAGGCCGGAATCGAAGACAAGGACCGCTATTACGGATTCACCGCGATCTTTGTCAGCCTCAACGGCAACGGCAAGCCGGACCTGGTGGTGGGCAACGACTCGGAGCCCAACTTCCTCTATATCAATAAAGGAGATGGAACCTTCGACGACCAGAGCTACGTCTCGGGATTCGCGCTCAACAAGGACGGGCGCGAGATTGCCTCCATGGGCATCGCCGCGGGCGACTACGAGAACAACGGCCTGATCGATTTCTTCGTCACCGACTTCGGCGACGACTACAAGGTGCTCTACCACAACGACGGCGACGCCAGCTTCACCGACGTAAGCTACAAGGCCGGCATCGCCCAGACCACGATTCCCTTTGTCGGCTGGGGAGACGGCTTTCTGGACTACGACAACGACGGCTGGCTCGACTTGTTCATGGTGAACGGCCACGTCTATCCCGAGGTGGATCAGCACGATTGGGGCACCACCTGGGCCGAGCGGCCGCTCCTCTTCCACAACGTGCCCGATGCCACCGGAAAGGGACGGCGGTTTGAATACGTCCCGGCGGTGAAAGGTACGGGACTGGGGATGGTGATACCGGCGCGCGGAGCGGCCTTCGGCGATCTCTTCAACGACGGCAAGATCGACGTGATCGTCAATCCCATCGATGGGCCGCCGGTGCTGCTCAAGAATGTGAGCCCGGACCATCACCACTGGGTGGAAATGAAGCTGGTGGGCGGGCCGAAGAGCCCGCGCGACGCGACCTGCGCCACGGTTTACCTGAAGGCCAACGGCATGAGGATGCGCCAGGATGTGCTAGCCAGCGGCAGCTACATCTCGTCCAACGACCGGCGTCCGCACTTCGGCCTGGCAGACTCGACCGACGCCGGAACCGCCGAGATCCACTGGCCCTCCGGCGCCAAGGAGTTCGTCAAGCTGCCCGCCCCGGACCGCATCTACACCATCACCGAGGGCCAGGGGATCACCGGCGCGCTGTGCGGCGGCAAACCCTGCGCGGCGCAGACGACAACCGCGGCCGAGCCCGCTTCGAGCAAGCCGTAGGCTCGCCCGAAGCGGACCGATTGTCTATAAGGAGTTCTTTACCCGCTCCAACACGGAGCGCCAGTCGCCTGGCTTTGGCTGGCGGAAGAGGCGCATGGTGGGATACCAGGGGCTGTCTTCGCGATCCAGCAACCAGCGCCATTCGGGCGCAAAGGGCAGCAGAACCCACACCGGAACACCCAGCGCGCCGGCCAGATGCGCCGTCGAATTATCGATGCAAATCACCAGGTCCAGGGCCGCAATCTGCGCCGCGAAGAGATCGATATTCGCGATTTGATCGACCTCGCGATCGATGAGAACCGGCGCGCCGGCCGCCGCGGCCTGATTCTCCAATGCATCGCAGGCGCCATATTGCAGGCCGATCCAGCGGATATCGGGCTGCGCGAAGAGCGGGGCGAAGAGCGACAAGTCAATCGACCGCGCCCGGCCCGACTTTGGATTTTTCGTATGCCAGGCCAATCCAACCAGACGCCGGCCATCGTTGTAGCGCGCACGCAGCCGCTCCCGTTCCGCCGCTTCGGCCCTGAGATAGGGCGATGTGGTGGCGGCGAAATCTGCCCACGTTTTCCGGAAGAGGCCGGGCAGGCTGCCGGACGGAAGTTGCGCGGCGATTTCCAGTTCCTGGTGAAGCGCGGGACCGCCGCCAGAGATCACCTCGACGCCGGGAAATGAACGCGCAAAAAGCGGTTTCAACCGCGGCTCGCAATCCAGAACGCAGCGGTTGCCGGTGCGAACCGCGTCCGGAACCAGCCCCGCGAACATGATCTCGTCGCCGACTCCCTGCTCGCCCCAAAGCAGCACGCTCCCCGTTGCCAGCTTTTCGCCCGTCCAGGCCGGATAGCCATGGTCCCGTCTGGGCGAATGGTGGTCCGCGGAGCGCCAGCGCCGCTCGAAGTTCCGCCAGCCCGTCGCGAACTCCCCTTGGAGCAGTTGCACCATCGCCTCGCTGACTCCTGCCTGCGCATACTCCGGTTGCAGTTCCAGGGCTCTTCTGTACTGCGCGAGCGCCTCGTCCACTCTGCCGGCTGCCTGGAGAGCATGACCCAGATTGTAGAAAGCCTCGGTATAGCCGGGCTCAAGCTCCACCGCCCGCCGGTACCATGCGATCGCGGCCTCCAGCCGATCCTGGGCCTGGAGCGCGCTGCCCAGATTGTTCTGTGCCTTGGCGTACTCCGGCTTGATCTCCAGCGCCCGCCGGTAGCACGCCTCCGCCTCGTTCAGTTGGCCTTGGTTCTGCAGCAGAATACCCAGGTTGTTGTAGCCCTCGGCGTAGTTGGGATCGATAGCCAGCGCGCGCTGGTACCACGCCGCGGCCTCGCTCCGCTTGCCCTGATCCAGAAAGACGCGTCCCAGGCCGTTGCAAGCCTCGGCATTGTCTGGGTTCAGAGCCAATGCACGCTGAAAACAGGCCGCGGCTTCCTCCTGTTTGCCCTGCGCCTGGAGGACGTTCCCCAGGTTGTTGCAGGCTTCGGCATAGCCCGGTTTCACTTCCAACGCCCGCCGATACGATGCCACCGACTCTTCCAGCTTGCCTTGGGCGTGCTGCACATTCCCCAGATTGAAAGCAGCCTCGGCATACGCGGGCTGGATGCTCAGCGCCCGTTGAAAACAGGCGGCTGCTGCGTCGAATTCCTTCTGCATCCAGAGAATGTTTCCCAAGTTGTTCCAGGCGGCAATGGAATCCGGCTTCAGTTCCAGCGCCCGCGCGTAACATGCCGCCGCGTCTTCCAGCTTCCCTTGGCTATTCAGGACGTTGCCCAGATTGAAGGTTGCATCGGCGTAATCCGGCTCGATGCTCACCGCGCGCCGGTAGCTCTGGACGGCTTCCTCCGGCTTGTCCTGGAGTTGGAGCGCATTGCCCAGGTTGTACCAGGCCAGGGCATAGTCTGACTTGACGGCCAGCGCCTGACGGTAGCACGCGACCGCCTCCTCCAGCTTGCCCCTGGATTGATGAAGGTTGCCCAGGTTGATCTGAGCCTCAAACAGTTGCGGTTTGAGAATCAGCGCGCTCTGGTAATGGGTTGCCGCCTCGTTCGACCTGCCCAGGAGGCGCAGGACATTGCCCAGATTGTAGTGGGCGTCCACATATTCCGGCCTGAGGTCGAGCGCTCTCTCGTAACAGGCAACCGCCTCCTCCAGCTTGCCCTGGGCCTGAAAAACATTGCCCATGTTGTTGCAGGCTTCGGGATAATCCGGCTTCAGCTCCAGCGCCCGCCGGTAAGATGCTTGCGCCTCGTCCAGCTCGCCCTGAGCTTGCAGGACATTGCCGAGGTTGGAGCGATAGGCGGCCGCCTTGCTGTCGATCGCAATTGCCGCCCGGATCATCTCCGCGGCGCTCTCGTGCCGCCCGGCCTGATAGTCGAGGACGCCCAGCAGATGCAGGCTCTCCGCATGATTGGGATCGAGAGCCAGAATCTGCCGGTAAAGCCGCTGCGCCTCGGCCAGCTTTCCCGCGCGGTGGCGCTCAAGCGCCTCCCGGAGCAGGAGCTGAATCGACGCGGCCGGGTTCAAGCTTTCGCCCCGCGGCGCGCCGCGAATGAATGCCGGTTCATTTGCTCAGCATAATCCTTCCGCGCCTCGCGCCTCCTCCGCGCCGCCGCCGAAGCGGCCCGGCATGGGGCTCAAAGGGCGCGCTGGATTCCTTCCACCACCGATCGCCAGTCGCCGGCCTTTGGCTGGCGGAAGAGGCGCATGGCGGGATACCAGGGGCAGTCTTCGCGATCCAGCAGCCAGCGCCAATCCGGCGCGAACGGCAGCAGAACCCACACCGGAACACCCAAGGCTCCGGCCAGATGCGCCGTCGAGTTGTCGATGGTGATCACCAGGTCCAAGGCCGCGATCTGCGCCGCGAAGAGATCGATATCTGCAAACTGATTCACAGCCTGATCGACGAGGACCGGCGCGCCGGCCGCCGCAGCCGCGTTTTCCAACTCGGCAGGGTCTCCGTATTGCAGGCTGACCCATCGAATATCCGGCCGCGCGAAAAGCGGCGCGAAAAGCGACAGGTCGATCGACCGGGCGTTGCCCGTCTTGACATTCCTCGCATACCAGGCCAATCCGACCAGCCGCCTGCCATCGTTGTAGCGCGCGCGCAGCCGCTTCCGTTCCGCCGCATCGGCCATGAGATAAGGCGATATGGTGGCGGCGAAATCCGAAGTGGATTTTCGGAACAACCCGGGGAGGCTGCCCGTGGGCAACTGGGCGGCAATCTCCAGTTCCGGACGAAGCTCCGGACCGCAGCCGGGAACCACCTCGACGCCGGGAAAAGAACGCGCGAAGAGCGGCTTCAGGCGCGGGTCGCAATCCAGGATGCAGCGGTTGCCGGTGCGAACCGCATCCGGGACCAGCCCCGCGAACATGATCTCGTCGCCGACTCCCTGCTCGCCCCAAAGCAGCACGCTTCCCGATGCCAGCTTTTCGCCCGTCCAGGCCGGCTGCCGGTACTCTCGCCGCGGCGTGTCGTGATCGATGGATTGCCAACGGCGCTCGAAGTTCCGCCAGCCAAGCGCAAACTCCCCTTTGAGCAGTTGGGCCAGGGCCTCGCCGAATCCGGCTTGCGCATACTCCGGCCGCAGCGCCAGGGCTTGCGCATACTCGGCCAGCGCCTCATCCACCTTGCCTTGCTCGCGGAGAACGTTGCCCAGATTGTAGTGGGCCTCGGGATACCCCGGCCGCAAGGCCAGCGCCTGCCCGTAGAAGGCGACAGCCTGGTCCAGCTTTTCCAGGAAACGGTGTGCGTTGCCCAGGTTGTAGTACACCTCGGCGTAGTCGGGCTTCAGCTCCAGCGCCCGCCGATAGCGCACAATGGCCGCATCGATCCGGCCCAGTTCCTGGAGCGCGTTACCCAGATTGTTGTGGGCCTCGGCGCTCTCCGGATTCAGCTCCAGCGCCCGCTCGTAGCACGCGACGCTCTGCGCGAAGTTGCCCTGGGCTTGAAGAACGTTGGCCAGGTTCACATGGACTTCAGGCAGTTGCGGCTTGAGTTCCAGGGCCTGCCGGTACAACGCCTCCGCCTCCGCCAGCTTGCCCTGCGCGTGGAGGACGGTGCCCAGGTTGACATAATAGGAGGCGCCCTTGCCGTGGATGGCAATCGCCTGGCGAATCAGATCGGCCGCGGTCTCCAGCCGTCCTTCCTGGTAGGCGACCATCCCCAGCAGATGCAGGCCGTCCGCGTGGCGCGGATCGATGGCCAGAATCTGCCGGTACAGCCGCTCCGCCTCCGCCAGTTGACCCGCCCGGTGGCGCGCGAGCGCCTCTTGCAGCCGCTCCTGGATCGCGGAAGACGAACCCTGGGTCACCGTTCCGTCCTGCCGCTCTTCAAGGAGTATGGACAACGCTTCATCTGCTCAGTTTATTCCTGCGCGCGAAGAGCATCCGGAGCGCCCGCCGCGGGGGAGGATTCGCGCGACGGGCGGCAGGATGCGATCCCCCCCCCTTCCAGGCACTCGCCTCCCGAGCGAAAAGGGCGGGCCGAAGCCCGCCCTTGTTCGGTCCATGCAGTTCCCGCTCAGATCTAAAAGACGCCGGCCATGTAGACCTCGGACGAACGGGACTTGTCCGGCTTGGCGCCGCAGGCCGCCAGCACGGCCGGCGAGAGGGTGATGACCGGGCAGTGCGAGTGGGCCAGCACCTTGTACACCACGCCGTGGCGGGTGACAGCGGCAAAGGCCGACGCGCCCTGCGCGCCCAGAACGATCAGATCGGCCTGCTGCGCCCGGCCCTGGTAGAGCAGTTCCTCGGTCGGATCGCCGGGCACAACGATCGTCTGCACGGCAATTTTGCCCTGCATCTCGGCCGGAACCAGCCCGAGCAGTTCGGCTTCGATCTGGTCGATGCTGCGGCCGGCCAGCACCTCGGCGCGCTCCTGGGGACGGATCACATGCTGCAGAATCAGGCGCGCATTGTGCTGAGCGGCCAATTCCGCGGCAAAGCCGGCCACCGTATGGCTGGCCTCCTGCAGGCTCACCGCGCACAGGATGGTGTGGGTGGCGAAGTTGCGATAGCTGCCATCCACCACCTCCGGGCCCACAATATAGACCGGCACCCTGGCGGTGCGCAGCACGGCCTCGGCCACCGAGCCCACCAGCAGCTTGCCGATGGGACCGGGAGAGTGAGTGCCCATCACGATGCGATCGATCTCCCGCTCGCGCAGGAAGGCGAGAATCTGGTCGGCGGCCAATCCCGGCCGGACCACCACTTCGCATCGGACGCCCGCATCCTTGATGCGCTGGGCCAGCGGCTCCAGTTGCTTCATTTCGGTGCGGGCGGCGGCGGCATAGTCGTAGTAGCGGATTCCGGAGGTCTCCGATGCGGCCACGACCAGCGTGTCGTAGGCGTGAAAGAGGATGAGATCCGCGCTGAATTCGCTGGCTTGCGCCAGAGCGAAGGCAAAGGCCTTTTCATTGGCGGGGATCTCGGAGGCGAACAGGATGGTGGAGGGTTTGCTCCAACCTGGCTTGACGACGGCTGCCATGGGAACCTCCTTAGGATGCGGCCTTACAGTGGCAGACTCGCCACCGGATTACGGTGCCCGGTGGCACAGGGGAAAGTGACGCAGATCACTCCGTAAACGACACAAACAAAAGCTCCAATCCCCTCGGCATAGGGTTGGCGGCGCAGCAGAGCGCCGATCCCGGCCACCCCCCTTCGCCGACGACTGGATTGTGCTCCCTTCCCTCCGAGTTGTCCAGAGGGAGAAGATTCCTCCTGGTGCCGAAGCGTGATGAGGTGATCCCAATCACAGCAAACCCGGCGCCCCGGCTGCTCTTCTGGAGCGGAATCGTGGCACTCAGGAGCGGTTTTTCCAGTTCTTGGGGCTCTGCCGAAACCGCCCGCGGCGGCTTCCTCCCAAGGGAAATTCCCTTTATCGGCAGAGTTCCGTTGTACTTTATTGGAGGCGCTCGATCCCCGGCGCAGGACCCGCTTGCGGGCCGGCCCGCCGCGATTCCCCAGGAGGTCCCATGCAACCGATGAACGCCATCCCCGCCCGTGGCGGGTTGAACTTCGATGAAACCCCGTTTCTGGCCATTTGGGAGGTCACGCAGTCTTGCGATCTAGCCTGCAAGCACTGCCGCGCGGCCGCCCAGCCCATCGCCCACCCCGACGAACTGACCAACGCCGAGGGCAAGGCCCTGATCGACCAGATCGCCGCCATGGGCGTGCCCATCTTCGTCTTTACCGGCGGCGACCCGCTCAAGCGCAAGGATGTCTTCGAACTGATCCGCTACGCCGCGGACAAGGGCGTGCACGTGGCCCTCACCCCCAGCGCCACGCCTCTCTTGACCCGCGAGGCGATCTTCAAGTTCAAAGAGGCGGGTCTGGTCCGGCTGGGCATCTCGCTGGACGGCTCGACGCCCGAGATTCACGACGCCTTCCGCGGCCTTCCCGGCGCCTGGGCGCGGACGATCCAGGCCATCGAGTGGGCCAACGAGGCGGGCATTCCCATCCAGGTGCACACCACCATCAGCCGCCACAACGCGCACGATTTGGACAACCTGTGCGCCTTGTTCGAGAGGCTGGCCATCGTCATGTGGAATGTCTTCTTCCTGGTTCCGGTGGGCCGCGGACAGCTCGGCGACCTGCTCAGCGGCGAGGAGTTCGAGCAGGTCTTCGGCAAGATTTACGAACTCTCGCACCGGGTGAACTTCCAGATCAAGACCACCGAGGCGATGCACTACCGGCGCTACCTGCTGCAGCACAATCTGGAGGAGCGCAAGATGGGGCACGGGCAGGGGGCCGGCGCGGCGCAGAAGTACGAGCCCGGCGCGCCCACCAGCGACGCGCAAACCCGCACCGCCAACTGGACGACCCGCCGGGTGAACGACGGCAAGGGATTTCTCTTCGTCTCCCACGTGGGCAATGTCTACCCCAGCGGATTCCTGCCCATCCACGCCGGCAATGTGCGGGAGACGCCGCTCAGCGAAATCTATCGCAACGCGCCCATCTTCAAATCGCTGCGGGATACGAGCAAGCTGGAGGGCAAGTGCGGAGCCTGCGAGTACAAGGAGATTTGCGGCGGATCGCGGGCGCGGGCTTACGCCCTCACCGGCGATCCGCTGGCGCAGGAGCCGTGCTGCATCTATCAACCCAAGCACTGGGACGCACAACTGGAGAGCGAGGCCGCGGCCTTTGCGAAGAGCTAGCTTTCAGATCCCGGCCCGATTGGGTTGCGACAGAGAACTCAAAAAAAACAACCGCAGGTCCTTCGACTGCGCTGCGCTCCGCTCAGGATGACAACTTTGTGGTGGTGCAATCCTTTGGGGCCGGATCAGTAGGACGGGCCGCCCGCCCCGTTGGCTTGTTTCATGGCGTCAATGGCATCGATCTTCTGCTGAAGCCCCCGTGAAGACCGATAGCTCCCCCAAACAGCAAGGATGAAAACAAAGGAAACAATAAGAAGATTGACTGCGCGGGGTGCATTGCCACCGCCAGTCCAATGATGCAGCGGTTCCCACATCGTGAAGAACAAACCCGCAAACAAGGCAAGCAGCCGCGACCAGAGCCATCCGCCGCGATTAAAGTCGCGCTGCCGGACGAGCTCGGCTCGATAATATTCCAGGCAGCTTGTCTGTCCGGCGACATCTGAATCCACCAGCGCCTTTTGACGGTCACGGTTGTAAAGCCAGATTTGACCGACCCAGAAACTCATCCCGATAACTTCCAGCAAGAGGCCAGTTCGCGTAATGATTGGCTGTGTAGTAAAGGTAAGCCAATAAGCAAACCAGATTGCCATGGCAGGGCACAAGGTATATACAAGAATCTTCGCGTCACGCAAGCCGGCTTGGAATCGCGAAAGCCTCCTCTGAATCTCATCAGGCTCCATCGAGAACGAAGAGCCGCTCTGTTTCTGCCACAATGCGCGAAGGACATCGGAGCCGTTATCGATCGTCATGATTGTCTCCCTTCAAGAAAACGTTCTGCGAGAATCCGTTTGATGCGATGAATTTTCGTTGCGGCATAGCCCGGCGAGATTCCCACGATCTCGCCGATGGAGGCCGCATCCAGGTCTTCGAGATAGAGCGTGATGATCTGACGGTCCGCGGGATTCAATCGCTGGATCAATGCGTAGAGCTGGTACAGAAGCTGTTGCGATTCGACGGCCGCCGCGGAAGAACTTGACACCGCCGGCTGTTCGCTTTCTTCCAGTTCCTCGATGCTCAGCAGGCTGATCTTTTTCGCTCTCCGGCCGCGGCAGATATGCGTAACCGCAATGTTGTGCGCAACGCGATAGGTCCACGTTCGCAAGGAGCAGCGCTCGTCGAATCCGGCGAAGCTGCGCCAAAGCGCGATATGGATCTCCTGCAAAAGATCGCGGCGATCTTCGGGACCGGCTTCATAGGCGCGCGCCAACCTCTCCAAGGCTCCGCCATGCTCGATCACCGCTCTGCGATACAAGTCATCCTGCGCGGACATCGTAAGGACCTCTATTTAAGGTAGTCTTCGGGCTGACGGTTTTCTTACAGCGCACAAGGAAGAATTGTTACAGGCCCTAGCCTGCCAAGAGATTCGTTTTGTAGCGTCTTCATAGAACGCGGGGATGAATGCCATCAAGATAAATCATGACAAACGCCGTCTGGCCGGGGGCGGAGTGGTTGCCGAGCGCGGGGGATGAATGGATGGGTTAAAACCCATCCCGACCAGCCCGCGTCGATTCGATTGCGCTTGCGGCACGGCTGAAGTCGTGCCCTGTTACAAAGCACGGTCATCTTGCCGCGGAATGCGCGGTTCCGGTCGGCGCAGCTTGCGGTGGGCGGAGTCGATCCTCATCCAAGACGGCCTAATGCCCGGTTGCGCCCCCATCGACCTTGCCCTTGAAGCGGGTGTAGACGAAGACGATGTAGCCGGCGGCCAGGGCCATGCCAAAGGCCCACCAGACCAAGCCCACGGCCAGGGTATGCGGGCCGGAAAGGGCGTTGGCGAGGGTGATGTCACGGCCGGCGCCGGTGGTGGCGGGAAGGAGCGTGGGATAGACGCCCCAGCAGGCTCCGGCGAGCATGAAGAAGAGATAGACGCAAGAGGAGAGGAAGGCCTTGACCGGCTGGGCGTTGCGATTGAGCAGCCAGACGGCGGCCAGCGAGGCGACGACGCCCACGGGCACAATGAAGGTGAACGGGTAGTTGAAGTAGTTGTTCAGGCTGGCCGGGCGCACGGCGATGGTGGCCACGAGGCTGAGCACGGTGAGGACCGCCAGCAATATCCCAAGCGGCGTGACGATGCGGCGGGCGCGCCGGGCCAGATCGCCCGAGGTCTTGATGGTGAGCCAGAGCGCGCCGTGGAGAGTGAGCGCCACGAGCGCCAGCACGCCGCCGATGACGGTGTACCAATCGAGGATGCCGGGATAGGCGCCGGGCCGCCAGTTGGTCCACAGGGGCAGAAAGAAGTAGCCGTCGGCCTGGAGCGGAACGCCGCGCAGCACGTTGGCTAGGGCGGCGCCGAAGAAGATGGTGAGCAGGGCGCTGGAGAAGCCGAAGACCCCGTCGAGCAGCGCCCGCCAGACGCCCACGTCGATGTGGTTGCGCAGTTCCAGGCTGACGCCGCGCAGAACCAACAGCCAGAGGACGATCATCAGCGGCAGATAGAAGCCGCTGAAGGCCGAGGCATAGAGCAGCGGAAAGGCGAAGTAGAGTGTGCCGCCGCCGGCGAGAAGCCAGACCTCGTTGCCGTCCCAGACCGGCCCGATGCTGCCCAGGGCGGCGCGGCGCTCGGCCTCGGTGCGGACCAGAAAGAGATGGAGCACGCCCACGCCGAGATCGAAGCCGTCGAGCACAACGTAGCCGACGATCATTATGGCAACCAGCCAGAACCAGATGAAACCCATCATTGTGAAGCTCCCGATGAATGAACGATGGCAGAGATTTGTGGCTTTCCGCCCTTTCCGCAGAAAGAAGCGGAGAGGATGGGGCGCCCAGTATTTGCCGAAGAGCCCGAATTGTCAGTCGGCGCGAAGGGCTTCGGCGGCGGTTTTCGGTTCCGGGCCTTTGCTGATTTCGCGATAGATCAGCACGGTAAACAAAAGCCCCAGCAGCGCGTAGAGGCCCATGAAGCCCAGCAGCGTAAACAGCCCGTTGCTGGCCGAAACGGTATTCGAATACCCCTCGCTGGTGCGCATGAGGCCATAGATAAGCCACGGCTGGCGGCCGAGTTCGGCGGTCATCCAGCCGGCGGTGTTGGCGATGTAGGGCAGCGGAAAGCTGAGCAGCAGCGCCCACAGCGCCCAGCGGGAGGTGTAGAGGTGTTTGCGCCAGAGCAGGAACGCGCAGACGATCATCAGCGCCACGAACCAGGTTCCGAGGCCGGCCATGATGTGGTAGGCGTAGTAGAGCAGCGGCAACGCGGTGGGCCACTGGTCGCGGGGAATCCGGTCGAGGCCCGTGACCTCGGCCTTGGTGGTTCCATAGATGAGAAAGCTGAGCAGATCGTTGACGACGATGGGATTGTCGATTTGGCCGGTCTCCTCGTTGGGCTGGCCGATGAGCACCACACCCGCGCCGGCCTCGGTCTTGAAGAGGCCCTCCATGCCGGCCATGGCGGCGGGCTGATGGCGCGCCACGTACTTGCCGTGCAGGTCGCCGGTGGGAAAGACGATGAGGATGGTGGAGACCAGGCCGGCGACGACGCCCACCTTGAGGAAGATGCGGCCGTAGGACTGGAGACGCCCGTCGAGAAGATAGAACGCGCCCACGGCGGCCATGACGAAGGAGCCGGTGACCACCGCGCCGGTCATGTTGTGCGCATACTGGAGCAGTCCCCAGGGGTTCAGGAGCAGTTGCCAGAAGCTGAGCACCTCGAACTGGCCGTTGGGCAGGCGGTCGTAGGCCACGGGATGCTGCATCCAGGCGTCGGTGACGATAATGAAGAAGCCGGAGATCCACGAGCCGACGAAGACCATGACCGCCGAGAACCAGTGCATGAGCTTGGAGAGCCGCTTTTCGCCGTAAAGAAAAAGGCCCAGAAAGGCCGATTCGAGGAAAAAGCTGAAGACGCCCTCCATGGCCAGGGGCTGGCCGATGACGCCGCCGGAGAGCCGGGAGAAGCGCGCCCAGTTGGTGCCGAACTCGAACTCCATGGGAATGCCGGTGACCACGCCGAAGACGAAGTTGATGCCGAAGATGCGCCCCCAGAAGCGCGCCGCGCGGTCCCACTGCTCGCTGCCGGTTTTGAGCGCCACCGACTTGAGCACCACGATCAGCAGGCCCAGGCCCATGGTGAGTTGGGGAAAGAGGTAATGGAAGGTGATGGTAAAGGCAAAGTGCAGGCGGTGGATCAACTCGGCAGTCATTCAGGCCTCACGTTGTTGGATGTGCCCGCGGGCAAAAGGAACCGGAACAACGACCGGCCGCGGTCCAGGACAAGAGCGATTGTAGGCGCGCGGGGGCCGTTCTAATAAGGGAAACAACCGCTGGGGGACCGATCGTCGCACCGGTGAACGAGAAATGATTTGCACCAGCCGGCCCTGGTGATGATTCTAATTCTGGCAGATGAACTTCGATCGAATCTGGAAGTTTGGCTCCCGGCCAGTGCGCTGGGCCACGGGAACTGGTTTAATGACGGGATGGGATCGACGATGCGAACGGCAATCATTGGCGGCGGCATAGCGGGACTGTCGGCTGCCTACGAGCTGGAGCAGGCGCGGGCGGCGGGCGCGGCGATCGAGTACACGCTTTTTGAGTCGCGGCCGCGGCTGGGCGGCTCGCTGGGCTCGGAGATCGTGGACGGCGCGGTGCTGGAGCGCGGTCCGGATTCCTTTTTGACCGAGAAGCCGGCCGGCATCGAGCTGTGCCGCGAGCTGGGACTCGGAGCGGAATTGCTCCCGTCGAACGACGCGGCCCGCAAGACCTATGTTCTGGTGCGCAACCGGCTGGTTCCCCTGCCCGACGGGCTGATGTTCCTGGTGCCCACCAAGCTGATTCCCACGGCGCTCACGCGCCTGTTCAGCGTGCCGACCAAGCTGCGCATGGCGCTGGAGCTGCTGCATCCGCCGCGCCAGAACGGAGTGGCGGACGAGTCGGTGGCGGCGCTGGTGGAGCGGCACTTTGGCGCCGAGGCCGTGGACCGGCTGGCCGATCCGCTGCTCTCCGGAATTTATGGCGGCGACGCCACGCAACTGAGCGCGCGCTCGGTGCTGCCGCGGCTGGTGGAGATGGAGCAGGCATACGGCTCGCTGACCCGCGGCATGTTGGCGGCGCACCGGCAGATGCGCGCCCGCGCCAAGGCGGCGGCAGAGAAGAACGGAAAGGCCGGCGGCGCCCATCCGGCACGGGCTATTTTTACCGCATTGCGCGGCGGGATGGAGCAGTTGGTCGGCGCACTGGCCGCGCGGCTGGACCCCGCATGCGTGCGGCTGAACGCAGCGGTGAGCGCGCTGGAAAAAACCGCGGATGGATGGAGAATCGAAAGCGCGGGAAACGCGGAGTTCTTCGATGCGGTCATCATGGCCGCGCCCGCCTGGTCCGCCGGCGTGCTGCTGGGCCAGGTGGACGCGGCGCTGGGCGAGAATCTCAGCGCCATCCCCTACTCCTCTTCCATCACCGTGAATCTCATCTACGACGAGGCTGCGCTGGGCCGGCTGCCGGATGGATTCGGTTTCCTGATTCCCGCCAGCGAAGGCCGGGCGATGCTGGCCTGCACCTTTGTCCATCGCAAATTCATCGGGCGCACGCCGCCGGGCAAAGCGGTCTTCCGCGCCTTCCTGGGCGGCGCAAGAGACGAAGCCCTGCTCCAGGAATCGGACGCCGCGCTGGTGGCCGTCGTGCGCCGGGAACTGTACGAGATTCTGGGCATCGAGGCCGAGCCGGAGCATACGCAGGTGTCGCGCTGGAGAAGGGCCATGGCCCAGTATTCCGTGGGCCACCAGGAGCGCCTGGAGCGCATCGCCGAGCGCGTGGCCGCGCTCCCCGGACTGCGGCTGGCCGGCAACGCCTACGACGGCATCGGCATTCCCGACTGCATCCGGCTGGGACGGCGGGCAGCGAAGGAACTGGTGGCGGCTACCGAGTCAGCGAGCCAGCAAGTCAGCTAGTCAGCGGCCTTTGTGGCAGCGCGTTCTTTGCCGGTAGAAATCGATGGATGGGCAGACGCTGCGCTGAGAAGACAATCGACGGGCGGCGTCATAAATGTATCCGGCATTCGAATTGAAGTCTGCGCTTGCATCGTATCAATACCCCGGTCCCCAAAGGCGAGGGACCGGGGGCACCCTCATCGTGATTGGGAACCGAGGCCACCCGCCCTATTTTTTGCCTGCCGCCCTCTTGATCCGGAGTATTTCAAGTCGCTGCATTGCCCCAATTGCTGAAACATCGACTCGCGCATTTGACCGTGGATCGCTCCAGTCATCATCGGAGATAACGTACCATCCGTTGAGTTTTTCAACGACTTGTTGAACTGAAAGCACTGGAGTACTAATCGTAACCGTATTCAATACTTTTGCGCACCAAACTACGCCCTGAACGTAAGCTTGCCGATCTCGATCTTCTATTCCACGCCACCACAGGCCAGAATGAAATCCAGTTGGCCCGTTCCAGTGCTCTGCATGCACGTCAGGCTTTACGGTAGGCGCATTTTTTAAGGACTGCAGAATGAGGCTTCCAAATTGATTTTCCTCTGCATGGCTCAACGCCACATCAACGAGATGTCCCGTTGCGACTAGATCGGTCAGTGCGAACACTTCCTTCTCACCTGATGCTGAACGATAACAATCTGCAAAACCTGCAATTGCCAATTGCTTTTGCTCCTGAGAATATCCCTTCCATACCTCACGATCCGAGGTTGGAACGCTCCCGATAGCACTCTGAGCCAGCATTAGTGCAAAGGCTATCACTGCGATGATTTCTGCGAAGAAATGATTCCTATTGATTGGGTGCATAGTAAACAATCGCTCCGTGTACAGGTGTGAATACAGCACTCTGATGCGCAACGCCATTCAAGACGCCAATATTCGCTAACAATGGGCCACTTCTTCCACGTGGATTGTCACCGGGCAGCCCTTCTGGTCGGACAGTTACAATGTGGCCGTGCGGATCATGAACTTGTGTACCAAATACCAATGTCCCTGAATTTGCTAACTGCTGAGCCTGTGTAGACGAAACGGCATGATACCCGTTATCGGGATTCGCAAGATTGCTGATCTGAGTGTTGGCGGGTAGGGCATTTCCGTGCGAATCCGACAGTATTCCCGTAGTGTTCATGCCTGTAGCATCTGCAATGTTGTTCGTACCTTGATTGCAGTGAGTTGTCCCTGCGGTTGGAGTGTTAGGAGCATAATTTGGATTGCTCATTGCCGCATTCTGTGCATTGACAAGAGTTTGCACTTGGTTCTGCTGTTGGACCGCTTTTGCCGCATCCACCTGGCCCCAGTCAATACTGCCTGAAAACACCCATGAGGCTTGTGAGTTAGCTGCCGCAAGGTCAGGATGATTTTTTTGCATCCAATCTTGGTCGCCGTTCCCGTCATGACCGTCCACATCTATGCCGACCAGTGGATTGTTCCGTACATACGCATACAAATTCAAGCTTTGCGGATCATCCAGCTTTGCATACGGTACAGGCTCGACTTGCGCACTCCAGTCGGGGCTCATAAACCGGCCCATCGTAGAACTGTAGTACCTAGCCCCGAAGTAGTCGTTACCGGATTCGGCAGCTCGTTCTTTGCCGGTAAACCAGGGTCGCCTGCACGACACTTCGCTTGGCGCCCGAACGGCGGATTGCGTCATCGATGTGGACCTCCATCGTAGGCGTATACCCAGGTCCCAAAATCGGGACCTGGGCTACCGGCTCCCTTGCGGATTCCAGCGGTGCCTATCTCGGCACCACCGGCAGCACCAGCGCGCTGGGGTGGCTGGCGTCGTGGAGGATGGTGTTGGTCGCCTGCACCATGGTTGCGTTCGCGGCCGCGTCCTGGCCTGTGTTCAGGTTGCGGTCGAAGCGCGGGAAGTTGCTGCTGCTCACCTCCAGGCGAATCTTGTGGCCCTTGAGGAAGACGTTGCTCGTGGACCAGAGATCGATCTTGTACTCGTAGACCTGGCCGGGAACGATGGGCTTGGCCTCGCTGGTGGATTCGCGATAGCGGGCGCGCAGGATGCCTTCGGTGAGATTCCGCGCGAAACCGTCGGGGCCAACATCGACCAGCTTGGCGGTAAAGTCCGTATCCACGGCCGAAGACCTGGCAAAGAGATCGAGAGTAACCGGGCCGGTGACTTCGAGGTCTTGATCGAGGGGCGGCGTGGAGTAGACCAGCACATCGGGACGGCTCTCCACCTGCCGCTGGTCCCTCGGGCCCGGCGCAAGATGCGCGGCGTCGCAGCAGAGCGGGCCGCCGACAGTGGGAACGGGATCAGCCGGGTTGTAGATGAAGCTGTCTGCCGCTTCAGTGAGCGCGGCCGCGGTGGAGAGCGATCCGTCGCCGGAGGCGCCGTTGGCCTTGCCGGCCGAGTGCAGAGAATAGCGGGTCTCCTTTGCCCGCGCGAGCGGCCAGCTCTCTTCATCGCGCCACTTGTTGTCGCCCATCACGAAGAGGTGAACGGGGTGCGCCGCGTCGGCAAAGCGGTTCTGCTTGCCGAGGAAGAGCCAGTCGTACCAGTCGAGGATGACGTCGTTCTCGTCGAAGGGCGCCTCGGGGCCGAAATCGACCGTGCCCACGGTGCGGCTCCAGCCGGAGTGGCCGCCGATGGCCACCACCAGCCGCTGCTTGGCCCGCGCCTCGGCATTGCCTGCGCGGTCGCGCATCCCCATGTAGTTGCGCAGCGAGCCCGCCTGGAAGATGTCGTACCAGGCGGCGATGGTGAGCGAAGGAACCTGAATGTTCTGGTAGTTCTCCTCGATCGACCACTGCTTCCAGTAGCCGTCGTAGAGCGGATGATCGAGCCAGTCGAGGAAGTAGGGCGCCAGCGCGTGGGTCAGCCCTTCGCCATCCACGGCGGTCTTCACGTTGAAGACGGGGTACTGCTTCAAAGGCAGAACGGCGCTGCCGGCGAGCGCGTTGGTGGCATTCCCCACCTGCCGGTTCAGGGTGTCCTGGGCCAGGCCCGTGGTCCAGGACTCGTTGAACCACTGCTCGAAGGCGCCGCCCTGGTAGGTCCAGTTTTCATGGTAGTTGCTGGCGGTCACCACAGGGCAGATTCCCGCCAGGTGCGGTGGATGGCCGATGGCGGCCAGCATCTGCGTGGCGCCCAGATAGGAACCGCTGTACATGCCCACCCGGCCGTCGGCGTGGGGCAGGGCGGCGGCCCATTCCACCGTGTCGTAGCCGTCGGCGGTCTCGTGCTTGAAGGGATACCACTCGCCCTCGGAGGTATAGCGTCCGCGCACATCCTGGACGACGACGATGAAGCCGCGCGCGGCTCCGCGATGCCCAAAGGCGGCTTGCGTGTCCTTGTTGTACGGCGTGCGCGCGAGCAGAACCGGATATTTGCCGTCCGCGGCGGGCCGGTAAATATCTGCGCGCAAGGCGACGCCGTCGCGGGTCTTGAGGACGACGTTCTTTTCCACCACCACCTGGTCAGGCTGCGCGGCGGCCGCCGGAGCGGTTTGGCCCACGACAGGGCCGCAGGGCAACAACGCGGCGGCAAAGGCAAACAGATACAGCGATTTCTTCAGCATCGATTTCTCCCCGGAGGCGAAAGCCGAATCCATTCTATCGACCTCGCCCCGCCGGGGACGGCTTGCGGGAGAACAGGCGCTTTACATGCCGCCCGCGCCAAGCAGAACGCCGATGCCGTAGGTGACTGCGCCCTCGAGCGCGCCGACGACGGTCATCTCAAAGCCGGAGGACCACCAGGAGCGGACGGTGATGAGGCTCTTGGCGGCGCCGACGGCAAAGTGGGCGGCCAGCGAGATGACGGCGGCGGCGATGACCGCCTCAATGCCGTGCATGAAGAAGAAGGGCAGGATGGGGATGGCGGCGCCAATGGCCGTGGAGAGCGCGCCGGAGCCGGCCGAGACCAGGGGGTTGGCGAGCGCCTCCTCCGACGAGCCGAGCCGTTCGCTGGCCAGCACGCGGAGCAACTGATCCGGATCGCTGGCGATGTGGTTGACCATCTTCTGCGCGTCTTCCTCGGGCAGGCCCTTCACTTGGTAGTAGAGCGAGAGCAGCTCGCGGGCCTCGGGGCCGTTCATCTGGATGGCCTCGCGCTCGCGGGCCACTTCGGCATGGTAGATTTCGCGCTCGCTCTTGGCGGCCAGGTAGGCTCCGGAGCCCATGCTGAGCGCGGAGGCGATCATGCCGGAAAGCCCGGCCAGAAGCACGTATTTGCTATCGCCGGAGGTGGCGCCGGAGACGCCGGAGACGATGCCGAAGATGGCGCCGAGGCCGTCGTTGACGCCGTAGATGGCGTCGCCGATCCAACTGCCGGGCTGCTTGCGGCCCTGGTTGCGCTTAGCCAGCAGTTCCTCGAGAACCGCCTTGGCGTCGATCTTGGGAGCGCCCGCGGGAGCGGCGTAGTGGCCGCGGATGAGCGATCCCAGCTCCCGGTAGTGGTCCTTTTCGTCCTCGATGACGTGTTCGAGGATGGCGATGGAGCCCTCGTCGCCCAGCGCCTTCAGTTGTTCGCCATACTTGGCGATGTCGCGGCTCTCTTCGATTTCAAGGCGGCGCAGGGCCATGCGCAGGCCGCCGGCGCGGTTGGCCAGCGAGTCGGCCTCGCCGTGCACATGGCCGGAGTAGACGGGCGTGGGCTCGCCCAGCTCCTCGATGCGGCCGGCCCACAGGGCGGCGTGCTCCCACTCGGCGCCGGCCAGATGGCGCAGCACCTGGGCGCGCACCGGATCGCTGTCGCGGTCAGCCAGGGCCTGATAGGTGTGGTAACCCTCCATCTCGGCTTGCCAGTTGCCTTCAAGGGCTGCCAGGACCTTCTTCAGTTTTGCGCCGCTCAACGTTCCATTGGCCATCGTTCGCTCCTCGCTTAGAGATGAGAATAGCCGAATGCGCCGGCCTGACGGTAGCGCCCGCGCCGCGCCGGCCGCCAGGCGCTTTCGGCCGTCCCTTCCCCTCGATGGGCTTTGCCGTATAGTGTTGACTTCAGCAAAAGGCCGCATGACAGGACAAATGGAATCCAGCGGCCGCCGGATTGCGCACTCTGAATGCGCGGAACCGGACAAAAAGCCCCACAGCGGGCAAATTTTCGAGGAATCGGGGAAAACCTTCCATGGCAGCAGAATCGAAACAACCGGCGGCTCTCACGTCGCCCGGCTATCTCGTCCCGTTTATTACCGTCACCGCGCTGTTCTTCATCTTCGGGTTCATCACCAATCTGAATATGGCGCTGGTGCCCCATCTGCGTTCGATCTTCGATCTGCCCTACGGGCCGGCGATGCTGGCCGAATCGGCCTTTTTCCTGGCCTATTTCGTCTTCTCCGCGCCCACCTCGAAACTGATCGAGAGCATCGGCTACAAGCGGACGATGGTGGTTTCGCTCTTCATCCAGGTGGTGGGCTGCCTGATGTTCGTTCCCGCCGCCAAGACGATCAGTTTCCCGCTCTTCCTTACCGCGGTCTTCGTGGTGGGAGCGGGCGTGACCGCATTGCAGACCGCGGCCAACCCGTATGTTTCCATCCTCGGCCCCGAGCATAGTGCGCCCATCCGGCTGACCCTGGCGCAAGCCTTCAACTCCATCGGCGGAACGCTCGCGCCGCTGGTTGCCGGCGCGTATATTCTGACCGATCCGGACAAGATCGCCAGCAAGGCGAGCATCGCCGACACGGTGCGCGGACCGTATATCGCCATCGCCGGCGGCCTGCTGATTCTGGGGCTTGCGGTGGCGCTTTCTCACCTGCCCCCGATCGCCGAAACCCAGGCCTTCCGCCCCGGCAAAGAGGGCGACGCCATGCTGAGCCGCAGCATCTGGAGCTACAAGCACACGGTTCTGGGAACGCTGGGCATCTTCCTCTATGTGGGCGTGGAAGTCGGCCTGGCGTCGATCGCGGTGAACTACTTCAAGACGCAGGGGATGAGCTCGCTCAAGACGGCCTCCTTCCTGGTTTCTCTCTACTGGTTTGGCGCGCTGGTCGGGCGCCTGCTGGGCTCCTGGATTCTGACCAAGGTCCGCTCCGGCAAGCTGCTGGGCATCTTCGGCTTTGCCGCGGCGGCGCTGATCTTTGTCTCGATGTTCACCTCGGGACAGGTCGCCATCTGGACGCTGGTGCTGTGCGGATTCTTCAACTCGATCATGTTCCCCAACATCTTCACGCTGGGCATCGCCGGGCTGGGACCGATGACCAGCAAGGGCTCGGGACTCATCATGAGCGCCTGCGTGGGCGGAGCCGTGATTCCCTACCTGATCGGCGCCTTGGCCGATCTCCTGCACAAGCTGGGGGACCCGGCGAACATCCAGCACGCATTCGTGATTCCGGTCGTCTGCTACCTCTACATCGCCTATTACGGGTTGTGGGGATCGAAGCCCACGCGGACCGTAACGGCGTAGCTTGGTTGTCAATTGAAGGCCCTGCGGCGCGAGCCGGAGGGCCTTCGCATCTGGAGCAAGGGCATGAAGCCCAAACCGAAGCCGCGCAAACAGAGCCTGATGCTCGTGGTCTTGGTGGCGTTTGCCGTGGCGATCTTGTTGTTGCGGCTGCTGTTGTTTGTGCATGGGCACGGACGGCGCTGAAGGGGGGTGAACAGGCGGAAACGCCTTCCCACCCTTCCCGCAGAAAAAAGCGGGAAGAATGGGGCACCGTCGATTGTGCCTGGATCGATCCCTGGAAAAACGGCAATTGGAAAGTCTTATTGCTTGCCCTGCCCGATCCACCAGGCCTTAATGAACTTCCAGTGGATATAGACCGAGTGGTTCAGGTGCAGGAGCAGGCCCTCGCGGCCATCCAGAAAGCCCAACCGGAAAAAGTAGTTATAGACGAAGGTCGCGGCGGGATTCAGCACCGCATTCGAGAGGAACGCGGGCAGCGACCTGCTGTCGCGGCCTTTGTTGTGGAGCAGTTGGGCGATCTCGGAGCTGTAGCGGTTCATGTGCTCCAGATAGATGTTCATATCCGGGTAGGCGTAGTGCAGCATGTCGTGCTGGAGCTTGCCGCGGGGCCCCTCGAACTGCGGCGTCGAGTGTGGGCCGACGCCCTCGCTGAGCCGCGCCGCGCCGCGCCGGAAGAGGCGCAGCTTGCGGTCGGGATAGAAGCCGCCGTGGCGCATCCAGCGGCCGAAGATCAGGTTCAGCCGGGGAATCCAGTAGGCGCCGTATCTGGGCTCGCGCCCGTCCTCGCAGGCCAGCACCCGGCGGATTTCGTCCTGCAGGCCGGGCGTGAGCACCTCGTCGGCATCAAGCAACAGAATCCAGTCGCAGGTGCAGAGGTCGAGGGCGACGTTTTTCTGCTCGCCGTGGCCGCCGAAGGCGTGGTAGGAGGTTTTGGCCCCGAAGGATTGGGCAATCTCGATCGTGCGATCCTTCGATCCCGAATCGACGACGATGATCTCGTCGGCCCAGCGAACGCTCTCCAGGGTGCGGGGAAGGTTCGCCTCCTCGTTCATCGCAATCATGGCTACGGACAGGGTCTTGCGCATCGAAGAAAGGATAAACCGGCAGGGGGCCGCGCGTATGCTGGCATCAAAGGTTTGACCCGGAAGGAAGGACGAAGCAATGAAAGTGTTGGTCTTTGGCGCGACGGGCATGGTGGGGCAAGGGGTTCTGCGCGAGTGCCTGCGGGACCCGGAAGTGGAACTGGCGATGACCGTGGGGCGAACTGCCACCGGCGCGCACGACGCGAAGCTCAAGGAGATTGTGCTGGCGGATCTGACGGATTTTCGCTCGATCGAGAGCGAGCTAGCCGGGTTCGACGCATGTTTCTTCAGCCTGGGCGTCTCATCGAGCGGGATGAAAGAAGCCGATTACGAGCGCGTGACCTATGGGCTTACGCTGCCGGCCGCGGAGACGCTGAGCCGGCTGAATCCGGGCATGACCTTCATCTATGTCTCCGGCGCGGGAACCGACAGCTCGGAAAAGGGGCGCATCATGTGGGCGCGCATCAAGGGACGGACGGAGAATGCGCTGCTGCGGCTGCCGCTGAAGGCCTACATGTTCCGGCCGGGGATGATCGAGCCGCTGGATGGAATCCAGTCGAAGACGGCCGCTTACAGGATTCTCTACAAGATTGCCGGGCCGCTGCTGCCCCTGTTGCGCCGGGCGCTGCCCAACATGGTCGTGACGACGCGGGAGATCGGGCAGGCGATGCTGGCCGTGGCGAAGCGCGGATATACGACGCGAATACTGGAGACAAGGGATATCCGGGCTGCCATACAAGGCTGAGCGCGCGTGGAGCGATCTTCCTCGGCTTCCGGGGGCCTATCGCTGCGCCGGGCGAGCCGCTAGGAGCGCAAAGAGGGGAAAGAGCAGGCCAGGCCGAGCTCAGAGTTCTGGCCGAGCGCGGAGTTCGACGATCAACCTGTCCAATCGACCTTGCGCATCTCCCGCCAGCAACGCAGAATGCGCGCGCCGTCGGAGCCTTGAATGGGCAACAGATTGACCACTCCGCAAACCAGGTTGGCCAGGCCGAAGGCCGGCAGCCAACCCGAGGTCTGAACCAGAGCGAGATTCATCAACGGCCCCGCGACGGAGATGAGCAGGTTCCTGTCCGGGGGACCCGGCTCCCGCACCGTGTACATCCCTTTCCATCCCAGTCCAACCTTCTTCACCCGAATGCCCAGCGCCATGGCAATCACGATATGAGCTGCCTCGTGAAACGCCATGGCCAACAGGCCCAGTCCCACCCCCTGCAGGATGGGGACGTACCAGCTGATATTTGGCAGCGCCATGGCGCCCCCTTTTCTGTTCCCGGATGGCCGGGCTCTCCGCGCGGGAGCTGCTGGAGCCGATCCATGAAAGCCTTGGCCGCTCACATATGCCGGCCCGGAACCGGCCTGAGCCTTCTGTAAGCACTTTATCGGCAGCCGCAGCCACGCGTCGCTTCTTCAGGCCCCTCGCGGGGGTACCGGCCTGCCCGAGAGCAGGCGCGGGCTACTGGGGCGGCGCGCCGCCCCAGGTGGTATACCGCACCCAGGGCGCCTTGGCTACCAGCGCGGAGAGTTGCGCATTGGGAAAGCGGCGCACATAGGGAACGGCCCAGCCGATATCCGAGCCGGCGTAGGGAAGCGTGACAAGCTGGACCACGCCGGTCCGCTTCTGGAGCAGGGTGGGGTCTTCGAGGCCGGCGAGGCAGAAGTTGACGAGGCGGTGAATGGCGCCTTTGTCCACGGCGTATAAATCGAGGCCGTTGGCCTCGCCGAGTTCGGCCAGGAGGATGAGCGGGGCGAGCGCGTAGAGATGATAGTGGAGGGCCATCTGGGCGCGATTCATCTCCGCCTTGAGGGAGCCGTCGGGCTGGATGGCGTCGATTCCCATGCGATAGGCCGAGACGCCCCAGTGGAATCCCTCCAGATCGTTGTCGGCGATGCCCGCCGCGGCGACGGACAGGCCGGCCCAATAGAGGTGGTTGTTTTCGCGATCGATGCCCAGGCGCACCACCTCGGCGTCGAAGTAGACGCGGACCTGCGCGGCGAGCGTGGCGAACCACCTTTGAATGGCGGCATCCTGAGCCGGTGTTCCCAGGCCGCTGGGCCGCACCTTGAGATAGGAGATGGCGACGGCGCTGAGCAGCCAGTTCTGGATGTAGACGCCGGAGAAGCTGGGCATTTTGCCGTCCCATGCGCCGGCCTGGGCGGCCGCGTCGAGCAGGGAGTAGACGCAGAGAGCGGCGGCGCGGCTGCCCTGGGAGAGATACGCGTCCGCGGCCAGGGCCGCGAACTGGCTCAGATGCGTGGAATCCTCGGATGCCCTCTGGAAGGCCGCCTGCTTTTTGGGGTCGGCAATCGAGGCGTGGCTGTCGGTGTAGTAGGTGCCGATTTCAAGGGTTCTGGCGAAGGGCGGCGGCGCGGGGCACGCGTAAGGCGCATCGGTCGGCGTAACTCGGACGCCATCCCAGGGCGACTGGAGCTTGTCGGCATGGGCCGGCGGAGTTATACCGGCAAGGAGAAGGAGCGCAAACGGGAGCCGGAGAAAGAGGATGCGCATCGGGATGGGCCTCGACGCCATTCTATCGGGGTCTTGCCCGCAAGGCCAGGCAAGAGTCCCGCAAACGGGAGAGGCCGCCGGCGCGGCTCGCATGGCCGCCGCCAGGGCGGCCGCCGCCATGCTAGAGTAAGATTCCACGGAGGATAGGAGCGATGGCGGCGGGGATCGAGCTACCCGGAAACAGCGAAACGATCGGCCTGCAGCAGCAAGTGGCGCGGTTGCAGGCGCTGCTGGAGGCCTCGCGGCAGGTGCACTCGACCATCCACGAAGAAGAGGTGATGGAGCAGGTGCTGCGCATCGTGGTGCGGGAGCTGGAGATGGCCGGGGCGGCGTTTCCGGGGACCGGGCTGGCCTATGGCGCGCAGCTCGCAGCCGGCGCGGACGACGGGCCGGAGGCTTCCCTGCCCCGCTATCCGCTGGAAGACCGCGACGGCGTGAGGATGGCGGAGCTGGTGGTGGCGGCGCCGGAGGGCCGCGCGCTGACGCTCTACGAGGCCGACTTCATCGAGGGGCTGGTCTTGCAGGCCGCGGTGGCGCTGGAAAACGCGCGCAACCACAAGCGCAACGTCGAGTTTGCGCGGGTGCAGCAGGATATGGACGCCGCCCGGGCCATTCAGCGCTCGCTGTTGCCGCAGAAGCTGCCCGCCATTCCCGGCTACTCGCTGGCCTTCCGCTCCGACACCTGTTACGAGGTGGGCGGAGATTACCTGGACATTGTGGAGCAGCCGGACGGCAGCGTGCTGATGGCGGTGGCCGACGTGGCCGGCAAGGGACTGGCCTCGGCCATCATGTCCACCAGCTTCCGCTCCGCCTTCAGGGCGATGGCGGCGGACGGGCCGCCGCTGGACGAGCTGGCCGCGCGCATGAACCAGCACCACTGGACCGAGGGCGAAGAGGCGCGGCGGCGCTATGTGACAGCGATCTTTCTCCGGCTGCATCCCGAAGCGGGCGAAATCGAGGTGGTGAACGCCGGGCACAATCCGGGATTCCTGGTTGAGACGAATGGCGCGAAGCGCCAGTTCGACGCGGCGGGCACGCCGCTGGGCCTTTTGCCGGGGATGCGCTACGCCAGCGAGCGGCATGGATTCCCGCCGGGAACGCGGCTCCTCTTTTATACCGACGGGCTGACCGAGGTTTTCAAGGGGGATGAGGAGTTTGGGCCCGAACGGCTTTTAGATGAATTTTCCAAGTGCCCGGCGCGAAAAGCCGATGGTATTCTCGATGCATTGTGGACGGCCATTGAAAAATTCGCCGCAGGCGGTCCGCAGGGAGACGACATGACCGCACTGGCGCTGTGCCGCGGAGCGAGTGAACCGGAGATGCCGGCATGAGCGAATTCAAATCCACCACGGTGGAGGTGCGCCTGCCCTCCCGCATGGGATTCGAGAAGGTGGCCATGAGCACCGCGGCGGCGGTGGCCAAGCTGATGGGCTTCCGCGAGGACCGCGTCGAGGACCTGAAGACCGCGGTGGCCGAGGCCTGCATCAACGCCATCGAACACGGCAACCGGCTGAACGAAAAACTGTCGGTGGGCGTGGTCATGTCGGCGGGCGCCGACTCGCTGGAAGTGAAGGTCATCGACGACGGCACGGGCATGAGAAAGCAGCCGGCCCGGCCGGACATCGACCGCAAGATGCACGGCGAGGAAGGCCCGCGCGGCATGGGCATGTTTCTCATCCAGGCGCTGGTGGACGAGGCGGAGTGGGTGGCCGGCAAAGAGGGTAAAAGCAGCTATGTCCGGCTGGTCATCCGGCTGGACAAGGAAGCGTAACAGAACCCGGCAAGAACCCTTAACCCAAAAGAATAGGGAGACTATACGATCGTGCAGAGCGAAACCAAGGCGCGCGTTGACCAGCTCACTTCCCCAGCCGGGCATCCGGTCACTGTCCTGCGCTTCGAGGGCGACATTGCCAGCACCTCGAAAGACGCGGTCCTGGGCACCTACCAGGGATTGCCCAAGGAGACGGCCAAGCTGATTCTGCTGGATTTCACCAAGGTCGATTACATCAACTCGAGCGGCATCGCGCTGGTGATCCAACTGCTGATCGAGGCCGCGAACTCCGGCCAGAAGGTCTACGCCTTCGGACTTTCGGCGCACTTCACCAAGGTCTTTACCATGGTGGGGATTACCAAGTATGCAGGGCTGTTTCCCTCGCAGGCAGAGGCAGTGGCGGCGCTTTAGGGTTAGTCCCAATGTCGCTGTCACCGGGGCGATCTGGTACCCGAACTTTCGAGGGGGCACTTCGCGAGCATTTGGTGATCGTATCTGCACGGCGCCTCACAGGACTGTAATTCTTTCTGCCTCAATGGAGGCAGAAAAATGAGCTTTAGTTTTCCACAAACGCATAGAGAGCCGTGATTTTCGTCACAGAACCCTGGGTGGTAGCCGCTTATGTTGGATTTGCTCGCCATTCAGCGATCGCACCCACACCTCGGAGCCATATGATGCCTGCCGTTACAAAGCGTACAGAACCAAATACCGCCCCTCCAGTCCGCTTTATGGGCTTCTCAGGCACGCTGATGATCTTCTCTGATTCTCGGTTGATCACCAAAAAAGATCCGCAGGAACCAAGAAAGATACCTAGTCCAAAGCGCTAGCTTGGGCGGGTGTTCGCGAACATTCTGTCAAAGCAGCGCACCCCCTCAAATTGGCGAAGGTGGATTCCTGCAAGTCGCAGGCGGTCACCACTCACCGCGTCGGGGTATGGTTCAGTGAACCAGACCGTCTTCAAACCGGAGTGAATGATCTTCTCGGCACATTGGAGACACGGGTAAGTCGTCGTAAACAGCTCTCCGCCACGCGCTCTTTCTCCTGCTGAACTTAGCGCCCAGGCCTCCGCGTGGATTGCCGTGCAGAAGCTTGTGCCGCGTTCCGGGAATAAAAGGTCAGCGATTGTGTTCTGACCGCCCTTTCGGGCACAGGTCGTGCACACCACTTTCATTCCTTTCGAGATGTCGATGCAAGTTCCGCAAGAGGGGCAGTATAGGTGCCCCTCTTCTTGGACGAGTCGTGTCAGATGCTCTTCTTTAATCAAATCCTTGAAGCAGCCACTGTATTGCTTCGTGCAGGGGGTCGTTCCTATTGGGTTTTCGTTGTAGCCAGTGCCGACTGGGTTGTTTCCGGCGTCGATGACTACCGCACCCACATGGCGCTTCAAACACTGAGAGCTGTGGCAAGCAGAATATGCCATGTTCATAAAAATCTCTTCTCTCGACGGGGCGCGGTGTGTTTCGCGGGTCACCAAGTTCAGGTATTCAAGCACCTTCCTTTTGTAGCCCCCTAAAGTAACCAATTCGGAGTTATCTATCAAGATATCTGCCTGGTCTATGCACTTTCGTACTTGCTGGCCGTAATCTGTCTCCTCATCTTGGTCGCGGTGATCGTCTGCAAAGAATGCCGTCTGGCCCTTTTTATCATCGTTATAGTGATTTGCCCCGATCCGATCCCAGCGTGCTTGATTCGTTGGGATAATCCCAAAAAGCGTAAAGTGATACCCGAAACGGTCACGCAGGTACGCGATCTCACCTATATTCCGAATTCCGTCGATGACCAGTTTCTTGCCTCTTACATTATTCAGAGAGTTGCGGACCAGAAAGTCCGTGCCCCGGGTTTCGCGCAGTTCATCGCCGAGCGTTTGCAGATCACGCCGGGATGCTTTTCTCGTCGGGTGTCCTTGATTCCATAACGCGTACAGCTGCCTTGAGAGCTGTATGTGCTTGAACCCAGCTTTGTTGCCGATGTATTGTCCGGCCGTTGTGCAACCGCTTCCGAAAGGCCCGGTTAAACCAATCACCTTCGTTTGAATAGTCACCATAGGTTTCCGCGCGTATCTCGCTGACGTCGAGAATAGTAATCGAGAAATTATACGCTTGTCCGAGCATAAGCTGGACTAACGCCGCGACCCCTTTCTTCCCCGGGCGCGGTATCATGGCCGGTATGAACCTTGAGGCGATTCAGGCAGCTCTGCGCGAGGCCGGCTTTGACGGCTGGCTGTTTTACGACCATCATCACCGCGACCCCATCGGCGGGCGCATCCTGGGGCTGGATGAGAAAGCGCACATCACCCGGCGCTGGTACTACTTTGTGCCTGCCACGGGCGAACCGCGCAAGCTGGCGCACCGCATCGAGCAGGGGCGGCTGGACGCGCTACCGGGCTCGAAGGCGCTGTATTCGAGCTGGCAGGAACTGGCGGCCGGGCTGGAGGCAATGCTCTGCGATGCGCACCGCATCGCCATGCAGTACTCGCACAACAACGCCATCATGTACGTTTCCATGGTCGATGCCGGAACGGTGGAGTTCGTGCGCGGGCTGGGCAAGCAGATCGTGAGTTCGGCCGATCTGGTGAGCCAGTTCGAGGCGGTGCTGAACCAGGAGCAGGTGGAGAGCCACAGCGTGGCGCAGCGGGCCATCGACGCGATCCTGGCCGAGGGCTGGCTGGAGATGGGCCGACGGTTGCGTCCGCCCTCCGGCGGCACGGGCCTGCTGACGGAGTTCGACCATGTGCAATGGCTGAGCGAGGCGATGCGACGCGAAGGCCTGGTATGGGAAAACGGCCCTAACGTCAGCGTGAACGCCAACAGTTCCGACTCCCACTACGAGCCCACCGCCGAGCGCTCCGCCCCCATCGTTCTGGGCGATTTTGTGCTGATCGATATTTGGGCCAGAGTCAACAAGCCGGGCAGCGTCTTCTACGACATCACCTGGACCGGGGTCGTTGGGCGCGAGCCGTCGGCCAAGGAGCAAATGGTCTTCGAAACGGTGCGCGGCGCCCGCGACGCGGCCATCGACGCCGTGGAGAAGGCCTTCGCCGAGGGCCGGCCAATTCGCGGCTTCGAGGCCGACGACGCGGCGCGCGAGGTGATCCAGAGGGCCGGTTTCGGCGCCTTCTTTACCCATCGCACCGGCCACAACATCGCCCAGGAACTGCACGGCCCCGGCGCGCACCTCGACAATCTGGAGACCCACGACGAGCGCCGCCTGCTGCCCCATACCTGTTTCTCCGTCGAGCCGGGCATCTATCTGCCGGATTTCGGCGTGCGCAGCGAGGTGGACATGATCACCGCGCAACTGAGGGCCTGGGTGACGGGGCGCATTCAGCGGGAGCTGGTGAGGATATAGGGAGTAGGGAGTAGGGAGTAGGAAATGCTCACGAATGCCAGGAGCATTCCGGACGGGAACTCGCCCGCTGCGCGACCCGGCTCCCGGCTCCGGTGCGGTATAGTCAAAAAGGAATGGCAACTCCAACGATCAAGAACGCGGCGGCGGAACAAGGGTTTGAGTATCTGCCCCTGATCGCCGGCTGGCTGGTTCCGGGCGCCGGGCATTTTCTGCTGCGCAAGTGGGGCCGCGGGGCGCTGTTGGCGGCATCGATTCTGGGCATGTTTACCTTGGGAATCGCCATGCAGGGCAAGCTCTACGCCGGCGCGCACGACATTCTCGACATTCTCGGCCTGGCCGGCGACCTGGGCAATGGACTGCTGTACCTCCTCAGCCGGGTTGCGGGGCTGGGCGCGGACCAGGTGCAGGTGACCACGGCCGACTACGGCACGCGGTTTATCGTGGTGGCCGGGCTGTTGAACGTGATTGCCGCCGTGGACGCCCACAATCTTCGCACCGGGAGGAAATCCTAGTGTTCCGGCCCTCTCATTTTGCGGCGGTTGTGCTCTTCGCCCTCTTCGCGTCCGTGGTCTTCGGCATCACGCAGCGCGAAACGCCACGGCGGATGGTCCGCTACGGAATCTATTGTTTTGTGCTCTTTGTCGGCTCGGCGGTGGTGCTGAGCTGGCTGATGTTCCTCATCGCGCGCTAGACCCACCGCTGCCATTTGCCTTCCTGTCCTTGCGACAGGAAGCACCCGCAGGTCCCCTTCGGCTTCGCTCGGGGCAGGCTCTCGACGCGCGCCGCCCGCTCGGGATGGCAACAAGAATGGGGCACCCAACCCCTCTGCCGCACGCCCCCTGCTCACCCTCCGGTTCCCTCCCCCGACCCATGGCCCATCCGCCGCGCGCGGGCTATGATGGATCGTGAATCCACCGCGAGGTATCTTCTTGAAAAAGATCTTTCTGCTGCTGTTTGTTCTGCTTCTGGCCAGTTCTCTTCGTGCTCAGCCTTTCCCGGTTTGCGACGCGCGCGCCTTTGGGGCGAAGGGGGATGGCGTCACCCTCGACACGGGCGCCATTTCCAGCGCCATCGCCGCCTGCGTCAAGCAGGGCGGGGGCACCGTCTACTTTGCTCCGGGCCGCTACGTCATCGGCACGCTGCAGCTCTACAGCCACATTCATCTGTATCTCGAGAGCGGCGCCGCGCTGGTGGGCAGCCACAACATTCACGATTACCTTCCCAGCCCTCCCTTTGGATTTGCCCGCAATTACGGGGTGGATATCACCGGGGAAGGCATGGTGCTGGGCATGTTGATCGCCAAGAACGCGGATGACGTCTCGATCGATGGACAGGGCGAAATCGACGGCCAGGGCGACACCTTCATGGAGCTGAAGACATCGCACGGCGGCATCGACTACGAGCCGTCGCGGGTGCGCAACGCCGAAAAATACGGCGCCGCCATGAACGCCTTGGATTACGGCCCGGTCGAGCCCGACGGACGGCCCGGCACGCTGATTGTCTTCTTCCACTGCTCCAACGTGCGCCTGCACGGCATTACCCTGCGCCAGTCGCCGAACTGGACGCTGCACCTGCAGGACGTGGAAGGCGCGTCGATCAGCGATATCCAAATCCTGAACGATCCCCGGGTGCCCAACAACGACGGCATCGACTGCATGGAATGCCGTCACGTGCGCATCTCCAACTGCAACATCGATACCGGCGACGACGGCTTCGCCATTGTGCGCAGCGAGCATGTGAACGTGAGCAACTGCTCCATCGCCTCGCGCTCGGCGGCCATCCGGCTGGAGAGCACCAAGCTGAGCACCTTCACCGGCCTGAGCATGGACACCAACCGCGGCATCGCGGTCTTCGCCGCAGGCTATGCGGGCCAGGACAACCGGGCGACCGAGGACGTGACCTTCTCCGATATCGTCATGCGGACGCGGATGATTCCCGGCAACTGGTGGGGCAAGGCGGAGCCGATCTACATCGCCGTGCAGCCCTGCGCGCCCGGCCTTGCCTGCGGCGTGCGGGTGCGCAACGTGGTCTTCAACAACATCACCGCCGAAGCGGAGAACGGCTCGTTGCTGTGGGGCGGCGAAGGCACGCCGATCGTCGGCGTGGAGATGAACGGGGTTCACCTGCACATGCTCGCTCCCAAGGCGGAGCTGAGCGAGAGCGTGGGCGGCAACCTGGACCTGCGCTGGACCGCGCTCTCCCGGCACGACGCCATCGTCAAGAGCGACATTCCCGCCTTGTATGCGAAGAAGGTGATCGGGCTGCGGATGCGCGATGTCACCGTCGACTGGACCAACCAGATTCCGGATTACTACTCCGACGGGCTGCGCGTGGAGGAGTTCAAGGACCTCACCATCGACGGTTTTGAGGGGCGGCAGGCGCAGGCCGCAACAGGCGCGGCGATTGCGCTCGAGAACGGCTCCGGCGTATCGATCACCAACTCCCGCGCCCTGCCGGGCACGGGAACGTTTCTGCAACTGAACAAGGTCGAGGATCGCCGCGTCTTTGTGAACTACGACCTGAGCGGCGCGGCCAAGGCAATTGCGCCGGCGAGCCAGCGATTCGACACCCAGATCGGCACTCCGGCGGCCAAGCCCAAGCCGGCGGCCCATCCTGCTGAAGCCAAATAGCCCCGGCTGGCGTCAACTTCGGCGGCGGGAGACAGGATGGGGGAATCCATCCGCCTCCCGCCGCTTTTCCTGTTTTTGCTGCCCTCAGTCGATGGGTTGCAGCTCCCGCTGCCAGACGGCGGCGTCGAATTTGTGCGCGCAGGTGTATCCCTCGGCGAGGTACAGATCGATGGCCTCGGAGTTGGCCTCGGTTACGGTGAGAGAAACTTCGGTGACGCCCTGGCGCATGAAGCAGAAAGCGGCCACGGAAAGCAGCAGCCGGGCGAGGCCGCGGCGGCGGAACCTGGGATGGACGCAGACCTGGGTGATGTGGCCGCTGTCGGGGCTCACGCGCGAACCGAGGATGAGGGCCACCAGTTCGCGGGTGGTGCGCTCGACCACGACGTGGGAAACCAGGGGCGAAAAAACACCGCAGCCGGAGTAGCGGATGATGTTGTGCAGAAAGCGCTGCGAGCCGAAGACCGAGCGGTACTGGTCGTTGATGAAGCTGTCGGGATGGTCGCGATAGGCCTCGGCGATGAGGCGGCTGGCGCCGAGCATATCTTCATCGCGCCAGGGGCGCAGGACCAGGTCGTCCGGCAGGTCGACGCGGGGCGGACCCCATAGGCCGCGCAGGGACTGGACCATGAAGAGGCGGCGAAAGACCTGGAAGCCGGCATTGCGGAAGGCGTTTGTGTGGGCGCCAGCCGGGTGCAGCAGCAGTTGCGACTCGATGCGGTCCAGTTGCGGCGAGTTCAGCAGCGTTTCAAAGAGATGACGGAGCAGAATCTCCTCGGTGATGCCGGCTGGCGCAGGCCGCGAAAGCGCGCCCGCCGGCGAACCGGGCAGGGCAAAGACGTCGCCGATGACGGCCTTGCTCTCCTCGTAAACGCAGAAGGCATAGCCGGTGACCTGGCCCGCCTCGAGGGCCGCGTAGCCGGGCAGCATGTGGCTGTCGAGATATTGCATGAGCAAGCGTGTGGAGGCGCGATAGTCCCAGTGCAGGCGCTCCCGCCACAACTCTCCCTCGGCATCCAGCACGGCGCGCAGCGCCGGCGCCGCAAAGTGCCGCAGATCGAGGATCTCCATGGAGGCGCCCGTTGCCATCTTTCCCACCCATTGGATGCGGACCGGCCCGCCGGGAAAGCAGGTCAGACCTGAATCGGACAACACTCCCGTGGACGCGCGCAAGGAAACGCGCCTCCCGGCGGCTCGGCCGCGAGTTACGGCCAAGTGCAACTTGTCATTCAGCTTATCAGGTTACCGGCTCCCCACCAGATAGACCACCAGATCCTGTTCCGGCCAACTGAAGAGCTGTTCGTAGTGGCGGCCCTCGAGATATTCCTCGAGAGCCGCCGGAGTGTGCAGGTCGACGCCGCCGCGGCCGGTGACCCGCACCACCAGCAGATGCTGCTCGTCGGGCACGCCGCTTTGCTCATAGTTGACCACCTCGCGATTGCGATAGAAGGCCAGGCCGTATTCCACATCGCGCCGCACGCGGAAGACCGCAACGGTTTCGTTTTCGGGGGCCAGGGAAGCCAGCTTTGCCGCCAGCGGGCGGGCGGAGTAAGAGCGGTCGAGCAGGTGAATGACGCGCTTGGTGGCGCCCACCTCGGGAATGCCGAAGAGCGGGCCCACGCCATAGAGGAAGAAAACCAGCACCACCAACACCCCGGCGGTGACCGAGCGAAGCCGGGCCAGCCCGAAACCATTCACCACGACGACAATGAGGAGCGCGGCCCCGAGGGCGGCCAGCAGGGCCGCCGCAAGCGCATGGAGGGGGGGCATCTGGCGCCCATGGGCCACAAACCAGGGCAGCAGCAGCGCGGCCATGGTCATGATGCCGCAGAGCGCGGCGTGGCCCGCCAGCACCCAACGGCCCAGCCCCGGCTGGCGGCGGCGGAAGAGGTAATCGCCGGTGAGGATGGCGATGGGAGGAATCGAGGGCAAGATGTAGCCCGGCAGCTTGGACTGAGAGAAGGAAAAGAAGACGATGGGAATGAGCGCCCAGAGAACCAGGAACTCGGGGAAGGCATCGCCGGGACGGCTGGCGCTGGGCTTCGAGTGGCAGGCGCGGCGCGCGCGCCACTCGGCCATCGAGGTCTGAATGCCGTCGGCGAGGGCGCGCACGGCGATCACCGTCCAGGGCATCATGGCCAGCGCCACCACGGGCAGGTAATACCAGAAGGGCTGCACATGCTGGTAGCGCGCGGTGCCAAAGCGCTCCAGGTTGTGCTCCAGGAAGAACTCGCGGAAGAAGGTGGGATTCTGATGCTGGACGGCGATAAACCAGGGCAGCACCATGGCGAAGTAGAGCAGCATGCCCGGCCACCAGAAGGAGCGGCGCAGGATGGACCACTCGCGGCGCAGGAAGGCAAAAGCGGCGATGATGAGCAGGGCCAGAAACGGCGCCACGGGCCCTTTGGCCAGCGTGGCCAGGCCGGTGAAAAAGTAGATGTCGTAGAGCCAGAACTTGGAATCGGTTTCGTACCAGGCGTACCAGCCGAGCAGGCCGATGGCCAGCGGCGCCGCCATCTGCATGTCGGTGGAGGCGCTGCGGGAGAACCCGATGATGGCCGCGCAGGCCATGGTGATGACGGCCGCATCCATGTGGCCGCCGGGCCGAAATCGGCGCATGTGCAGATAAATGAGCGCCACCATGATGAAAGCAAAGGTGGTGGAGGGCAGGCGCGCGCTCCAGTCGTGGACGCCGAAATCCTGGAAGAGGAACATCGCCCGCCAGTAGTAGAGCGCCGGCTTCTCCAGCCAGGGATGGCCGTAGAGATAGGGCGTGACGCAGGCGCTCAGGCGGTCTTTGACGGTGTGCGCCGAGTCGAACCGGCCCAGCATTTCATGGGCGATCTGGGCATAGCGGGGCTCGTCGGCGCCCACCAGTCCAAGGCCGTCGCCGCCCAGGATGGGAGTGAGCCCGTAGGCGAGAAAGAAGACCGAGAAGGCTAGAAAGAGAAGCGCTTCGCAAACGCCCGGCCAGGGAGGGAGGCGCCAATGCAGCTCATCCGGCGAATCGGGGTTGGATGGCTCCAGAAACGGCTCCAGGTAGCCAATGGCCCACTTGGGCAGCCGCTTGCGCCCGCCTTTGGGCGAATCCGGAGCAGAGGGTTCCAGAGAAGTTTCCACGTGCGACGTTTCTCCAACGGACGGGCCGTGGCCCGTTCTGCGCAGAATGACGAATGCGACTTTGTTGAGGACAGCCGCGGGAAGCCGGCCCGAGCCGGTTGCGGTCCGCGCTTCCATGGAGCGCCCGATGCGCGCTCGGTTGCAACAGGGACAAGGCTAACAGATTCGCCCGGAATCTCAAGGGCTCTCATGCGGAACCGGCGGTGAAGGGCGCCGCGCGGGGGCGCAATGGGGCGGGAATTGCATCGGGCGCGCAGCCGCCGGCGCGCGCCTCGAGAACCGGATTGAACAGGGTCGCATCCATGCGCGGCTACTCGGCGGGAGCCTCTGCTTCCGGCTGCGGCGCTGGCGCCGGCTCGGCCGCGGCTTTTTGCCGCTTGCGCGAGCGGCTCATCAGCTCTTCAATGCGCGCCTGGAAGCGGCCCGAGCGGTCGGCAAGGAAACTGAGATCGGGCACGTGGCGCACGCCCATCCGCTCCTTCAATTCGTAGCGAATGTAGCCCTTGGCGGCCTCGAGGCCGGCCACGGTGTCCTGTTCGGCCTTGGCGATGTCTTTCACCGCGCTATCCAGGGCCACGTAAACCCGCGCCGACTTGCCGCCGGGATTCAACGCCACCTCGGTTACGTAGCAGAAACCGATGCGCGGGTCGGAGAGCTCGCCCTCGATCATCGCGCCGATCTCCAGACGCAGCGTCTCCGCCACCCGGTCCTGATGATGCTTGCGCCCTCTGTGCTCTGGCATAACCTCTCGCTCCTCGTTGGGGCTAAACGATTCAGGATAGCAGAGATTGGCCGGCGGGGCGGGAAGAAGCGGCCGTGGAATCGGGCCGGAAGCCAACATCAATGCGCGGAGTGCGGCTCGGTGTGGCTGGGATCGTTCGATTGCAGCAGGAACGAGAGGAAGAACATGGCGACCGAACCGGCGCCCATAACCACGTAGGTGTCGATGTAGGAGAGCGCGGCGGCCTGGCCCATCAGAAACTGGTAGAGGAGGGCCAGCCCGGCGGCCGGTCCCGCCGCATTGCCCATGCCATGCATCCGCAGTGCCAGGGCCTGGAAGGTCAGGTTCAGAGCGGGATTCCCTGGGCTGAAATGATCGCCGATCCTGACCAGATGAAATTGCATGCGGCGGGCGAGGACGGTGGTGACCACCGAAGCGCCCACGCTGCTGCCGATATTGCGGATGAAGTTGGTGAGTCCCGAGACCTCGTCGCTGCGGTCCTGGGAAATCCCGAAATAAGAGGCCGTGATGGCCGGGACGAAGATAAAGCCCAGGGGCGCGTATTGCAAGAGCATGATGCCGCAGGCGACCTGAAAGCTCACGCCCAGGGTGAGCAGCCTGGTGGAGAGAAACAATCCGGCGGCGGAGAGAAACCAGCCAAACGCGATCAGGTACTTGACCGGCAGCTTGCCGGTCAACATGCCGATCAAGGGCATGGTGACAAAGAGAATCGCGGCGCCCGCCGAGACCACCAGACCCGCCTGCTGCGCGGTGTAGCCGGCCAGCGTCTGCAAAAACTGGGGCATGAGGACGGTGGAGGAAAAGGCGACGGCGCCGGCCAGGAACATCATCAGGTTGATGCTGGAGAAATTGAAACTCCGGTATAACTTGACGTCGATGAGCGGCGCCCTGTGCCGCCACTCCCACACGACCAGAGCGCCGAGGCAGGCAATGGAAATCGCGACCAGCGTGGCGATGAAGCCGGAGCCGAACCAGTCGTCTTCCTGCCCTTTGTCCAGAAAGATCTGGAGCGCGGCGACACCCAGGACGAGCAGCGAGAGGCCGATGGAGTCCAGGCGCATTTCGCCGGGCTTGAAACGCCGCAGAAAGGGAGGGTCCTGAACCAGCTTGAAGACCAGCGCCAGAGCAATGAGCCCGACCGGCAGGTTGATGAGGAAGATCCAGCGCCAGGAGTAGTTGTCGGTGATCCATCCGCCCAGCGTGGGACCCAGCGCTGGCGCGACCAGCACCGTGATGCCGTAGAGCGCAAAGGCGGCGCCGCGCAGCCGGGGCGGAAAGGAATCCGCCATGATGGCCTGCGACATGGGCTGCAGACCGCCTCCGCCGGCTCCCTGAAGCGCGCGGGCGAGCAGCAGGACGGTCATGCTGGGAGCCAGTCCGCAGAGCAGCGAACTGGCGGCGAAGAGCGCAATGCAGATGAGGAAGAATCGCTTGCGGCCCACGGCCGAGGAAATCCAGCCGGTGATGGGCAAGACGATGGCGTTGGCGACCAGATAGGTGGTCAGCACCCAGGTGGCCTGGTCCTGGCTGGCGCCCAGGTTGCCGGAGATGTGGGGCAGGGCCACATTGGCGATGCTGGTGTCCAGCACCTCCATGAACGAGGCAATGGCGACAACGACGGCAATCAGCCAGGGGTTGTACTTCGGTTTCCACTCTTGAACTGGCAGGGAGGCAGTCAAGCTTCACTCCGTCGCGGTTTAATTACAAAACGAAACGATCTGTTTCGTATATAATCATCATACTACACTGAGCCGGAGGATGCCGTGGGCCGAGAGACTGCTCAAAAAGAGCCCGAAGCGAAACGTTCCGCCGGAAGGCCGCGGAGCGAGGCCGCGCGCGTGTCCATCCTGGACGCGGCCTACAGCTTTCTGCAAACCAGGCCGATCGCCGCAATATCGACCGTTCACATCGCGCGCAAAGCCGGCGTCAGCACCGCCACAGTCTACCGGTGGTGGACGACGAAAGAGGCGCTGCTGCTGGAGGCTTTTCTTCACCAGGCGGACCCGGAGCTGATTCTGGCCGCCGCAGGATCTCCGCTCCAGCGTCTCAAGGAGTATGTGCTCCAGATCGGGCGCTTTTTCACCGGCAAGGACGGCATTGTCGTCGCTCGCCTGCTGACGGCCATCCAGGACAATCCAATCCTGCGCAAGGAGTTCCTGGAGAAAATTTACTCGCCGCGCGACCAGGAGATTCGGGCGGTGGTGAAAGAGGCGATCGGGAAGCGGCAACTGCCTGCGGAGACTGAAGTGAGCGCTTTTCTGGACACCATTGTCGGTCCCCTGCTTACTCGCCTGCTCATCCGCCACGAAGAGATCGACGAGTCGTTTGTGGCGTCGGTCTTCGACCGGGTGGTGGCGGGCACCATCGCGCAACACGCGGCGGGGACGGGCACAAAGCCGTAGGGTGGCGCTGCCCGGCGCCGGTCTTTTCAGCTTTCGATGTACTCCCAGAAGGAGTCGGCCAACTCGGCGCCGAGTTCGTTGATCATGCGGCGGGCGGCGCGCTCGACTTCTTCGACGAGCCCATGCAGGTAATCGCGGGAGCGGGAGATGGCCACCACGCCGATGGTGGCCGACTGCCAGGTGACCGCCTCGTCCATCTCGGCGACCGAGATATTGAAGCCCTGCTTCAACTGGTCCTTGAGCGAGCGCACCACCTGCCGCCGGTCCTTGAGCGACTGGGCGTGCTCGATGCGGATTTCCAGAGTCAGTTGGGCGACGGGCATGGCGTCACGGCGTTTCCTCCGACAGTGTAAGCCGGGTTGCGGCGACGGGGTAGGTATTTTATTGGGATTTATCGATGCGGTTCGATTGGGTTACAACGGGAAAAGACAAAAGCGACCGCAGGCTCTTCGACTCTGCAGCGCTCGGCCCAGAAGGCCAGCACCGCAGCTATCTCGGCAGTTCCCAGCATTGGCCTTCGCGCAGGATCACCACCTCGGTCTTCAAGCCGGCATCGAGAACGCGCTTCCTGAAGCCCTCCGCGCTGTCTTTGGTTCGCAACAGAGGGGCGCGGGGCGCGATGCCGAGATGAATCGGAATCGTGGTCCGTGGCGATAGCGCTGCCACCGCCCGCAGCGCGCCTTTTTCTCCCATGGTCATGGGAATGCGAAAGGTGGTGACGGGCATCAAGGCCAGATCGAGGTGGAACCGTTTGCCGATCTCCTGCATGAAGCCGCCGTAATAGGTATCTCCCGCGAAATAGATTTGCCGGCTCTCGGCCTCGATTACGTAGCCGCAGGGAATGGCGAGATGCCAGGCGGGCACCGCGGTAACCGAGACGGCGTCCAACTGCCTGCGCTCCCACTTTTCCAGGCCCAGAACGTTTCGTGCGCCCAGCATCCGCGTCACCCAGGCGGCGGCTCGTGGCGCAACCACGGGGGTCTTCGCCGGCAAGGAGCGAAAGAAGCGGGCATCCGTGTGGTCCCAATGATGGTGAGAAACCAGGACCAGATCGACCGACTTCAATTCTTCCCTGGTCTTGAACGGAGGGGCGAGCCGCGCATAAGCGGCATTGCCCCGGAGGCCAAAGTAAGGATCGGTGAGCATTTTGATTCCGGCAGCTTCGATCAGCACCGTGCTGTGGCCGATCATCGTAACTTTCATCGCTGACTCTCCTCCTGCTGGCCTGGTCCGGCTGGGCGGCCGGTCATGGTTTGAAGCGATGGTTTCAGCGCGGGCCGGCGCAGAACCAATGAAAATCCATCAATCGGAGAACTGGGCCAGTTGTTGGGGCGATGGCGCGGGCGTGAAGCGGCTGACCGCGACCAGGGCCAGAACAGCGGCAAAGAGCGCCGGGAAGATGGCGTCGCGCTGGGCCAGGATAGGCGGGAAAACGGCTCGCACGCCCGGAATGTCCCACACCAGCGTAACCACGGTGCCACTGGCGATGGCCGCCACGGCGCCCCAGGCGGTGGCGCGCTTGGAGTAGAAGGCGGCCAGAACCACCGGCGTCAGCGCGGCGGAGTAGATGGTGTAGGCGTAGAGCATCTTCTCCAGAATGCTCTCGGCATAGACCGCCTGGTAAAGCGCCCAGCAGCCCAGCAGCACCACGGCCAGCCGGGAGACGATCAGCACCCGCTTGTTCGAGGCGTCGGGCGCCATGTAGCGGACAAAAACATCCTCGACCAGGTTGGTGGCCGGGGAAAACAGGTAGTTGGAGGCCGTGGAAATGACCTTGGCGAAGACCGCGCCCAGCAGCAGCGCGCCCATGACGGCGGGCAGCCCATGGCGGGCCGTGTAGGGAATGATCTCGCGCGGGTGCAGCGCCACTTCGCCGGTGGGGTAGAGCGCGCGGCCAAAGACGGCGATGGCCACGATCAGCGTCTCCAGCAACACGGTGCCCACAATCCAGCCGACCACCGAAATCCGCGCGTCCTTCTCCGATTTTGCGGAGAAGAATTTCTGGTACATCACCTGGTTGCCCAGCATGAGCAGCATCACGGGAATCAGGAACTCCAGGCCGCGGATCACGCCCATGCCGGCGGATTGCCGCACATGATCGGGGCTCATGCGGTAGTTGCCCAGCACCTGGAAGTACTCCGGCGGCAGCGCCGCGTGCAGCCCGGCCCATCCGCCGGCATGCAAAAAGAGCATGGGCGCGGCGATGATGCAGATGACGGTGACCAGCGTGCCGATGGCCACGTCCATATAGGCCACCGACGACATGCCGGCCATGGCCGTGGTGAGGATGACGAACGCGGCGATCATGTACGTGCCGAGTTCGGGCGTGATGGTGTCGGGAAAGATGAGATGCAGCACGTCGCCGCCGCCGCGAAACTGATAGCTGGTGATGGCGACATAGGCGATGAGGATGGCGATGGTGCCCAGCACCCGCGCCGTCTGGTTATAGCGGGCCTCGAGCAGGTCGGGCAAAGTGAATTGGGCGAATTTGCGCGCGCGGGGCGCGATGAAGTAGATGAGCAGCAGGCCCAGCCAGCCGCCGGCCGGCTGCCACAACGCGGCGAAGCCGTTCTTGTAGGCGTTCTCCGCCCCGGCAAAGAGCGAGCCGGCGCCGATCCAGGAGGTGAGCAGCGTGAGCACCAGCACCACGGCCGGCAGCGACCGCCCGGCCACCAAGTAGTCGGCTTTGGTCTTCACCTGCGAGGTGCGATAAACGGCCACCGCCAGCAACGCAAGAACAATAATGACCAGAACCACGATATAAAGTTGAGACATTTGCGGGCTTCCTCGCGGGCATTTACAGGGTACTCAGCAGTTTACCGGATGGAGGATGGGGCAGGTCCGGGCAGCCGGCGCCGCCACGGCAGTTGACCCCCGTCCGGGCAATTGATAAACTGTTTTTGCGGGGTGGAGCAGCCCGGTAGCTCGTTGGGCTCATAACCCAAAGGTCGCTGGTTCAAATCCAGCCCCCGCAACCAAAATTAAACTACTGATTTCAAAAGACTTCATAAGGAAGTCTTTTTTCTGCGTGGACGAGGCTCCAATCCAAAAGCCAACCCAACGGGAAACCGGGCGCACATGTGTGTCCTCTCTCCGGGTCTAATTGCGCCCATCGTCCTTTGCTATAAGTCAGGATTGAGGATAGCGGCAGAGACGATCGCTCCAGAAGCAATGGGGGACGGCACCCCAAGCCGGGAAGCACGGCGACGAGACAGATAGCGCCCGAATCGAGGGACGACAAGAATGGCGGCGGCGAGTCCGAGAATGAGGAAAATGCCGCAGTGGGGTGAAGCGCTCATGGCTGAAGAAAACCACGACCGGAACTGTTGCGGTAAGAGGCGTCCGGCAGCAAGATAGAGAATTGCCCAGAGACCGGAAGCGATTGTGTCCAGCAGCACGAAGCGCAGCCGGGAAAGTCCAGAGTGACCGGCAAGAGCTGCGGCCAGATTGGGACCGGGAATGAAACGAGCCACAAACATAGCCACGCCGGCGTGACGGGGAAAAAGGTGTGCGATGCGAAAGGAGCGCGCATCTGCCGAATGCAGGCGCTTGAAAGCGCGGCCAGGATTCGATTTGCGATTGCGCCCCAAGTCGAACCATGCGCAGTCAGCAAAGTTGCAAGCTGAGACTGCCACACATATCGCCAGTGGCATACTCACACTTTCGGTGCAAGTGAGTGCTCCAATCAACAGCAATATCGGCGCACTGGCAATCGGTATCCCCGCCTGCCCGAGGACGATAGCGACAGCCAGCACTGCGAGAGGATGGTTAGTCAAGAAGTGATCCACGGGAATCATTGAGCACTCCTATTCCATTGCTGCACGCGCTGCACAGGCTGGTTGAAAATGTTTGGTGGAATCATGACGATTAAGTTCTTCGGCAGAAACGACCAAGTTGATTGCGCGCACGCGCGCATCGTTGACGGCTTTCGGCGATTTCTTTAGGAGCAGGGCGCAATCCAGGATGGAATATCGCTCAAGAACGCAGATCACAAACGCCAGGCGGTCGAAGCCGGGCAATTCCAGAATCGCGGGGGACTCCCGCAGTGCTTCAATCCGATACTCGCTGGGCTGCAAATGGAAGTCAGGTCCAGCTTCGCTGCAGATATCTTTGGGCATCGCGTTTTCCGTTTCTAAAACCAAGCGGATCGCATTGCGGATCACTGTCCGGCGAGCCCAGATAAGCGCCCATTCCTTGGAAACGTTGCTGTTGGCAAAGCACTCCCTCATGGCAAGGATGAGGCAGCTTTCCGCTTTCTCGGCATCGGCGGTAAGTTGCAGCGACAAACGGAAAAGGTCGGTCATTTCTCTTGCGAATAACTTCTGGAAATCGTCCGTTGTCGCGTAAGTATCCTCTTCAGTTAATCTGAACTGATTGCTGTGGAACTGGAGCGCGCTTTTCATTCCTTCTCCTTCACGCTTGCGAACAGGGCGTATACAGTTGCCCTCTGTTTTTTCACCTTCGCAATATTCCGAGAAGCATTCGGAGTGCCAAACCATGAGGCGTGCAAGTCATTGATTAGGCATGAAGATTGCATGAGGCCTTTGTGTTTTGTCGAAACTGGCGAAACTCCTTCGACACATAGATTGTCGGAGCACATCGAAAACCAGAACGATTTCCGTCCTGTCACAGCTCGAGCCAATGACGTATCGAGACAGGTCGTCGGCGAAAGCGGGCTCTGGTTGCTCATTTTTCCGTACGGCTAACCCGCCGAAAACATGCCGCGCGATCAGAATCAGTGTGTTCGCAGAGCGCGACACATTTTTACTGCCAGCACTCCCAGCACGGCAAAGACCGATGCAAAGAAGAACTGTGCGATTTCAAAGCGCGAGACGGATTCCGTTGACGCCATTGCGAGCAGAGGAGAGTGCTTGAACAAAAGAAGCGACACGGAGACGACATTCAGATAGAGAACCGTCACAATCAAGAATGCGAAAACCGAGCGCCACGGGCCAGCAAGGCAGAACTTACGCCATGCAAGGACGACGGCCCCCGCGCAATAGACCGACAGCATACAGATTCCCTGGACCGGCGAAAGGTGGCGGGTTAGGGGCAAGAGGCCAGCCAAAGCGGCAATCAGGCTGCATCTCAAAAACCAGACCACCTGATTACCGCTGAGCGCAACCCTCAGAACTCCGCGCAGCACAATTGCGCCACAACCGATTGCAAGCAGACCAAGCACAACCTGGATCCACCCGAGAATTTCCATGTCCTTCCTCCCGCGTACGTCATTTCCCGTGCTTCGACCTGCATCACACCTTTTCTCTTCCGCTCGTTCCTTTGGCGAGCCGTGATCGTCGAGACAGGTGTTTCAAAACCTGCCGCATAAAGACTCCGCTCACACGGAACCTGGCACCTTGATCCATCAGAGCCAGCAACACATCTTCCCCATCCGCGCTGATGGCGGTCACACTCCGCAAATCGATGATGAGTTCACGGTGGTCGCCATCAACTGGAGCATCCTGGCCACAGTTCTTCAGCTCGTTGGTCCAGGGCGCAACGAGCTTGCCCTCCAAGACCACTTGGCGCTTGTGATCGTTCTCAATAATGGATATCTTCAACATTCCAATCACCCCATGATCTGAGGGCAATCGTCGTGCCAAATGTACGGAATGGGTATATTGTTTGTTTTCAATACTTTGAAAATTCACGATCTATCGAAAGTCGAAAGTGTTGACGACAGTACAGCGGACTTTCGTCGTTCGATCGGAGCCTCATCACGGCTTGAGAGGACGAGGAACTGTCAATTCACTCGGGCTGCGCTGGAGGATGTGGGCTCAGACATAATCGTATGGATTGATTCCGAGCTTCTTCATACGGGAGATGAGGGTAGTGCGGCTGATCCTCATGCGCGCCGCGGCTCCCTCGGCGCCTCCGACTTTGCCTTTGCATTCGGCCAGTACGCGAACGATCTCGTCATGTTGCTTCTTGGAGTGCTCGCTCTCAGGGCTCTTGCCCTTCAAGGAAGCAACCGTCTCTCTGACGATTCGCGCAATATCGTCTTCCGATCTTGGAGCTGAGGCCTGCACCGGTTCGTCCTTTTTGGACTTGCGAAGCTCCCCAAGCGGAGCCTCGAGTGACTTGCCGCGGGTCAGGATCACTGCACGTTCGACAAAGTTCTCAAGTTCGCGGATGTTGCCAGGCCAGTCCCAGGCCGCAAGCCCCTTCATCACGGATACTGGAACCGCTTCGATGCGTTTTTGCATTTGCTTCGCACACTTCTGCACAAAGTAGCCGACCAGCAGCGGAATATCCTCTCTGCGATCTCTTAGGGGCGGAATGCGAATGGGAAACACGTTCAGGCGGTAATAGAGATCATTGCGGAACTCCCGGTCGGCGACCATCTTTTCCAGGTCGCGGTTGGTTGCCGCCACCAGCCGCACATTGACCTTGCGGGTATGCGTGCTGCCCAGCCGCTCGAACTCGCGCTCCTGTAAGACTCGTAGCAGCTTCGGCTGGATTTCCGGTGGAATATCCCCTACTTCATCCAGGAACAGCGTGCCTTGATCGGCGAGTTCCATGCGCCCGACCTTCTGAGAGATTGCGCCTGTGAAGGCTCCCTTCTCATGGCCGAAAAGCTCGCTCTCCAACAGGCCGGTAGGGATGGCGGCGCAGTTCAGCTTCACAAACGTGCGCTCTTTGCGCCGGCTGCGTTCGTGGATGGCACGGGCGATCAGTTCCTTTCCCGTGCCGGTTTCGCCAAGCAAAAGGACCGTGGAATCGCTGGGCGCGACGGTTTCAACCAACTGCAAAACGTGCTTCAGCGCCGGGCTGCTGCCGATGATCTGCTCGAAGCCCATCTCGCTGCGGAACTCCTCTTCGAGATAGAGCTTCTCCTCGGCAAGTTTGTCTTTCAGCCGGGTAATCTCTTCATAGGCCAGGGCATTTTCGATGGCTATGGCAATCTGCCCGCCTACCTGGCGGAGAAAGTCGATCTCGTCGGCACCGTATGGACGTGCTGCTGTTCGCCCGATTCTCAGGAGACCCAGAGCGCGGCCACGGTTCACAAGGGGAATATTGCAAACGATCTTCTCTTCTGTGAGAAGCGCATTGTGCGCCTGTACCTCGGGGCCGAAGTCGTCAGGATTTGAGGTGTTTGCGATTGTAGGCTTGAGAGTCTCAAACGCCATTCTCTCCGGCCTCGCCAAACTCAACAGTTCGCCCTCTTTTATGATTCCTGGACTATTTGGAAGATCAAGCGCGTATATTCTGAGTTTTCCGGACGCTTCGTCGGGCAATCCTATGCCAACTAGATCGCCCAGCATGACTTCGCGTAAATTCGCGGAAACCGCTCGAACGACCTCCCATACGTCCAGGGTTGACGTGATTTTGTTGGTCATGTCCAGGAGCAACTGAAGTCGCTTGTTCTGACGTTGTAGATCAGGTTGTGCGGTCAAGTCATTCATCGGAGAACCTTATTGGGTCAGACGTTGTGAGGCGTACAACAGCGCATCAGCAACGACGGCCGAAAGGCATTGATCTTTCCGTAGAGAAGCTTACGAAAAATCCATCAGACCTGCGAATTCCTTCGTAGCCTGGCGCTTTCGCGTGCCAGTCGCTTCTGACTGGTTTTTCTGGATGTAAGCGTATGTGCAAAACCCGCGGGCGTCAAGGGGCGCAACCGGAATACGCAACTGTTCCTTGCTGTCGAAATTGCATCGACAATTGCGACTTTCGACAATTCCCATCCAGAGGTGGCCTTTTACACCCCGCTCATTTTACGGCAATTACCGGTTTACAACGATTTGGCATTCCTCCTGCGAACAAGGGAGTGTGGGCCGCGATCCATCGAAAGCGTTTTGGCACGGAGCCGGACAGGACACAGCCCTGGTCCAGATGGCAATGGTGCACAAGACGCGTACGAGATTGGGGTGCCTAGCATCCAAGGCCAGACAAAGATCGAAGCACTCCTAATTTGTGAGAGGTAATGAGATGAATGTTTGTTGCTGCTCTCGGGAGACTGTGTCTCCCCACGTTAAGCGGGCTCTTGCGGTTTTCTGTGCATCAGTCCTCCTGCTGGCTGGATGCCAACGCAAGCCGGAGGTCGCCGCGGATCAGCCCGTGCCCGTGCGCCTGCAGCTTCCCCGCCATATCCAGCAGCCCGTGTCGGTTGCAGTCAGCGGATCCGTCGAGGGAAACATCACGGCGCTAACCGCCTTCCAGGTGGGCGGCCGTGTATTACACGTCTATGTTGAGGAAGGTCAACGGGTGACCAAGGGCCAGATTTTGGCGGACCTTGACCCCACGGATTATCGGAACGGATTCAATGCTGCTGCTAGCGAAGCAGACGCAGCCAGCGCCGTGAATGCGAAGGCGAAGGCTGGGCTAAGGCAGCAGGAACTGGAGCAGGCGCGCATCGATTTCGATCGCTGGCAAGACGAGTACAACCGCATGAAGTACTTGTACGAGCACAAAAGCCTGCCGGCAAATGACTTCACGAAGATCGAAGCTGGATTCAATGCGGCACGCGAGCGCTACGACATGGCGAAGAGCGGAACGCGTACGGAAGACAAGCTAGCCGCCTCGGCGCAGTTGAGCGCCGCAACTGCACAAATGCAGGAAGCGAAGAAGCGGCTCGCAGATTGCCAGTTGCGCGCCCCGATTTCGGGTTATATAGGAATGCGCCAAGTCGATGTCGGAGTGACAGTCGCTCCCGGCGTCCCGGTCATCTCCGTTGTCGATCTGGACCCTGTGAAGGTGAGAGTCGGAATTCCAGAGGCAGAAGTTGGAAAGGTGCGAGAAGGCTCGCGCGCAGAGGTTTCCATTCCTTCGCTTGACGGACAGCAGTTTGAAGGGCGCGTCGAAGCGATCGCCGCGGCTTCCGATCCCGCCTCACGCACGTACGTCTCGAAGATCGTTGTTCCAAACCCTGCGCATCAATTGCGTGCAGGCATGGTCAGCGAAGCACGTCTGATCGGGGATGCCCAGGTCAATACCATCACCGTGCCTGGTTCAGCCATCGTCCGGGATGCGCGTGGCGTAACGCAGGTCTACATTCTGACGCCGGGCCAGAATCGGGTCTACGGCCGCCGTGTCGAAGTCGGCTCAATGATCGGAAACGAAGTGGAGATCCACGGCGGCCTCACGGGGAATGAGCAGATCGTCGTGGATGGCCAGAATTATGTCCGCGAGGGGTCGCTGGTGAAGATTGAAGGAGGCAGCCGATGAATCCGGTCCGCGCTGCATTACGCTACCCTCAGGTAACGCTGTTCCTGTCGGCCGTGGTCTTCCTCCTGGGTGTCTATTCCATGGTGAGGATGCCGCGCCGCGAGGATCCGAAGATCACGATCCGAACCGGCATCGTTGCCGCCATATATCCGGGCGCGACCAGCCAAGAGGTTGAAGACCAGGTCACGCGCAAGATCGAAGAGCATCTGTTTCACTTCGAAGAGGTTCGCCGGGATAAGACCTACTCGACCACCCGCAATGGAATGGTGGTCATCAACGTCGAACTGAACAAATCGGTCACCAATGCGGATCAGTTCTGGTCCAAGCTGCGCCTCGATCTGGCTCTGCTCAAGGCCCAGGAATTGCCCGCTGGCGTTCTGGGTCCCATGGTGGATTCGGACTTCGGCGACACGGTTGCTGTCCTGATCGCAGTGCATGGCGGCTCGTATGGGTATCGCGAACTGAAGGACTATGCGCGGACCGTTGAAGACGGTGTTCGCACTCTTCCCATGGTGTCGAAGATTCATCGCATCGGCGACCAGCCGGAAGCCATCGAGGTCGACTCCTCCAATGCTCAACTTTCCCAGTACGGGGTCACTCCGTTCCAGGTAATGCAGGCTCTCCAGGGACGCAACACCGTCGAATATGCAGGCCGCGTCTCTGACGGCAACAACAAGGTTCCAATTCAAGGGGACGATCGGCTACACACCGAAGCGGAAATCGGGAAGCTCATGGTCGATGTGTCGCGAACGACGGGACAGCCGGTCTACATTCGGGACCTGGCAACCATTCACCGGACATACAAGGATCCGGACAACTACGTGCGCATGAATGGCGAGCCCTCCATTCTGCTTTCGGTTGAGATGCACGAAGGCAACAATATTGATGACCTCGGCAAAGACCTGAAGGCCAAGCTGGCGAGCATTCAGGCCGGTTTTCCGCCGGACGTCAAGCTCGATCTGGTGGCCAACCAGCCCAAGATGGTGCACGAGCGCGTCCAGGACTTCATGAGGGAGTTTGGCATCGCGATCATTGCCGTCATCCTGGTAACGATCATTCTGCTGCCCCTCCGGGTGGCTCTGGTGGCTGCGATTGCCATCCCCACCTCCATTGCCATGACCTTCAGCACGCTCCAGTTATTCCACGTGGAGATTCAACAGGTCTCGATTGCCGCCCTGATCATCGTGCTCGGTATGGTGGTCGATAACGCCATCGTCATCGTCGACAACTATATTGAATTGCTCGATCACGGGGTTCCGATCGACGAAGCTGCGGAACGGTCTGCGCACGAGATGGCAGTTCCGGTCCTGGCTGCAACTTTTGCTATCATTGCGGCCTTTGCCCCGATGCTCTATCTCTCCGGCGCGACGGGCGAGTTTATCCGGGCCCTGCCGGTCACCGTGGCGCTGTCGCTGACCATCTCCTTCCTGGTGGCGATGTTCCTGACTCCGATGATGTCGAAGTGGTTCATTCGGACCGGGCTGCAGACGGAGAGCCGCGAGAATTCGGATAAGCCGAAGAAACCGTCCCTCCTCGATACCATGCAAAAGGGCTATAACGTGCTCATCGGCTGGGCGATGCAGCACAAAAAGCGCACTCTCGCTGGCACCGTGCTCGCCTTTCTGGCCGGACTTGGTCTTTTGTCCATCGTGCCGCAACACCTGTTTCCCATGGCTGAGCGAGAGCAGTTCGTCATCGACGTTTGGCTGCCCGAGGGGACCCGGATCGAAACCACCGACGCGACGACACGTCGTATCGAGTCGGTTCTTGCGCACGAGTCCGTGGTAAAGGAATATGCCAGCTATCTCGGGTCGAGCTTCCCCCGCTTCTACTACAACGTCAACCCCCAAATACCCGCTACGAACTACGCCCAGATCCTGGTGAACACGAACAACGTGAAGAAGACGCCTGACCTGGTCGAACGTCTGCGGCACAGTCTCCGGGAAACTGCTCCGGAAGCAACCGTGATCGTGAAAGAGTGCCAGCAAGGAGACAGCATGGAGTCCCCGGTCGAGGTCCGTATCTCGGGCCCGGAGGCTGCCACGCTGGAGTCAATCGGCAACAATGTGCAGGACGTGCTGCGGCATACGCCGGGCGCCACCTACGTCAACACCGACTGGCACGAAGAAGTTCTCGAGGCCGGCGTGCACGTGCGCGAAGAAGTGGCGAATCGCCTGGGTCTGAGCAATCAGATGATCTCCCAGGAACTTGCCGCCGGCTTCGATGGCCTGCCTGCGACCACCGCTTGGGAAGGGGATCGCAATCTCGACGTTCTGCTGCGGTTGGATCCTGTGCAGAGAGACAGCTTCCGGTCGGTGAAAGACATGTATGTGACTTCGCCGGTCACTGGAACCAGGGTTCCTGTGGATGCCGTCGCAACATTGACTCCGGAATGGCAGCCGGGCAGAATCGTGCGCAGGAACGGCGTGCGCACCCTTACCGTGCGCGCCTTTCCCACCCATGGACAATTGGCCAGCAATATTCTGAAACAGGCTCGCAAGCAGGTCGACGCCATGCCCCTGCCGCCCGGTTACAAGATCGCCTACGGCGGAGAATACGAACTTCAGGAGGAGACATTCGGCGAGATGAAATACGTGCTGGCGGCTGCCATCATGCTGATCTTCCTGATTCTCCTCATCCAGTTCCGTACGCTCGAGGACCCGCTCATTATCATGACCGCACTGCCTCTCGCGGTCCCCGGAGCAGCCCTCGGCCTGTTTCTGACGCACAATACCTTCGGCTTCACAGCCTTCATTGGCCTAGTCAGCGTGGGCGGACTGGTTGTCAGAAACGCGATTATCCTCGTCGATTACATTCACCAGCGCATGAAGGATGGAGTCCCTCTCGATCAAGCCGCACTCGAGGCCGGTGAACGCCGGCTGCGCCCGATCTTTCTAACTTCAATGGCGGCTGCGGTAGGAGTTGTCCCGATGATTATTTCAGGATCGAGCATGTGGTCTCCCATGGCCAGCGTCATCGCCTTCGGCCTGGTTGGGTCCATGGTGTTTACTCTTGTGGCGATTCCGGTTCTCTTTGTCGTTGTGCACAGCAGGCGGCTTAGAAACGCGACAATCGTCACGCCACTTCTTCTTCTGTTCCTGTTCGCCGCGTCATCGCAGGCACAATCCAGGCCCATCACGCTCGACGAGGCGATTCAGCTTGCCAACAAGCAGAACTCGCTGGTGAAGATGGCAGGCGATAAAGCCAAGGAAGCGGATGCGCGAGTGATTCAGGCGCGCGCCAATTACTTCCCGGTCATCACCAACCAAAGCGCCACAACACGCTTGGATCAGTCTGAGTTCCTAACCATCTCGAAGGGCGCGCTCGGCGCTTACGGAGCTACGGGGCCTATCCCAAACAACGACGTCAACATCAAGGTAGGCAAACAGGACGCATTCATCACGACAACAGTGGCGGCGCAGCCGATAACCCAGATGTTCAAGATCCACGCGGGCGTCTCCGTTGCCCGCGCGGATGCGGCTTCGGCGCACAGCGATTTCCTAGAGGCTCGAAACGAAATCTCGTTGAATGTGAAGACACATTTTTATCAACTTCTCTCGGCCGAGCGGCGCAAACATGCCCTGGAACTGCGCATCCAGGCTGGGGAGCAAGGCCTGGATGAGGCCAGGCGAGGTGTGGAGTCTGGAGTTGTTCTCGAAGCGAAGGTTCTGGAAGGCGAAGCCCAGTTGGCGACAGCACGTCACGCGCTGGGTTCGGTAGAAGATGCGATCGACGACATGAGCATCCAATTCAACGACCTGATCGGTTTGCCGCTGGAAACCACTCTCGCACTGGTCGAGCCGGAGGAAGTCAAGGAGGACTCCGGAGCTTCTGCGGGAGTGCCCAATTCCGTTCAAGATCTTGAATCCGAGGCTTTAGCGCACAACCCTGCCCTCCAATCAGCGCGGGATACCCTTGAAAAATCCCGCGGGGGACTGAACGCCGCTCGTGCGGAATACATTCCGGACGTCACTGGGTTCGTGCAGAACATTCATCAGAATGGAACTCCGCTTCTGCCAGACAACACCGAAATCGTCGGCTTCCGATCGGAGTTTACAATTTCAGAGTTTGGCAAACGCATTGGCCTTGTGAAGGAACGTCATTCGCAGGTCCTGGAGGCCAAGGAAAACGTCTCTCGCACGGAAAACAAGGTGCGCATCGACATCGAGAAGGGAGTACGCAAGCTGAATCGCACCCAGGACGAGCTCGATGCGGCGCGTCGATCCGTCACAGCCCAGGCCGAAATGCTCCGCATTACCGGGGAACAGGTGAAGACAAGCACGGCGAATACCTCCGCACTTCGGGACGCGGAGGCAAAACTAGCTGAGGCGCGAGCACAGCTCTTCGATGCCGAGAAGGACCGGGTGATCGCCCAGGCTGAACTTGAGCGCACGCTTGGCCGGGAGTAAGACCAAATGCTGCGAGCCTTAACCAATCCGTTTTGTCGCGTTGGAGTGTGCCTTCTGCTTTCTGCCGTTGCAGCCGCGGCGCAAGAGCAAACTGAAACAGTAAGGCCCTCCATCGGCGTGGCGCTCAGCGGGGGCAGCGCTCTCGGCTTAGCTCATATCGGTGTGCTTCGTTATTTCGAAGAGCATCATATTCCCGTCGATAAGATTGGAGGAACCAGCATGGGGGGCCTCATCGGAGGCCTCTATGCAACCGGCATGGATTCTTCGCAAATCAGGGCTACCGTTGAAAGCGCCGACTGGAATGCTCTCTTGAGTCCGAGCCTGCGATTCGCAGACCAACCCATTGCAGATAAGCAAAGGTGGAATCGCACCTTTGGCGATTTGACGCTGCGGTTCGGAAGGGGTTTCTCGCTTCCTTCGGGTCTCAATCCAGGCGAGTCTCTATCGCTTTTACTCAGCCGATCGACGATGGCCTACTCCGGCGTCACCGACTTTGATCAACTGCCGATACCTTTCCGCTGCGTCGCAACCGATCTGGTGAGCGGTGATTCGGTCGTGTTCGGCAAGGGATCATTGCCGATCGCAATGCGCGCCACAATGTCCTTGCCCGGAGTCTTTACGCCGGTCAAGTTGGACCGGATGGTTCTTGTGGACGGCGGCGTGCTCGAGAATATTCCCGTGAATGCAGTTAGAGACATGGGAGCTAAGATCGTAATTGCAGTTGCTTTTGAGACTCCCAAAGTGAAGCCGGACCAGTTCAAGTCTCTGTCCGATGTCATGGGACAGACCATCTCGCTTGTCGTTGCGAAAAACGAGCAGCGTTCTCTGACAAAGGCGGATCTGGTTATCTCTGTAGACACGAAGCGTTTCTCTGGAACCGATTACCAGCGCTGGAGTGAGATCATCGAAGCCGGGTACCAGGCGGCCAAGGCTCGCGCTCCTCAGCTTGCCCGCTTTGAACTCTCGCAGCAGGATTGGAATGCGTATTTGGCCCAGCGCAACGCAAGAATGCGGATCTCGAGTGACAGGGGCAGGGTGCTCGCTGTTTCAAGCCCGGATCCGTCGTTCCAGAGAAATGCGCAAGCCGAGATTCACCGGAACCTCGGAGATAGGGCCGTATCGGAAAAGGAACTGGAGAAAACCTTGTCCGGCATGGTCGCCGCCACTGCGGTTCCTGGGGCGGCCTACGAATGGCAGCAGGAGGGTCCAGGTCTGGGCGGCTACAACGTCAAGTTCTCCGAGCGCCCCACCGATCGGATTCTGGTGCGCGTCTCTGGGCAATACGCGGTGTCGCCCGGCGAGCCATCGCGCTTTGGGGTGAAGCTGTCGACGGCAGTGATTCCCAAGAACGCCTACAAGGCTCAAATCTTGAGTACAGCAAATCTGGGCTACGATCCTACATTGCAGGTGGAGGCTTACAAGCCGTTCAACGGAAGCCAGTACTTTATTGCGGCCCAGTTCTTTGGTGGAAGAACACACTTCAACAGCTACGCCGGACCAGACCGCCAAAGCGACACTCGCGATCAAGTCGGCGGGGCTCTTTACGCAGGTATCGGGACTTGGCGCTATGCACAGCTTCGGCTCGGTGGCCGGGCTGGGTACGATTGGTACAGCCGCACTGTGGTCGTTGACGGAGTTTCATCGCACAGCGGGGGCTTCACAGTTCCAGAGGCGCGGTGGGTCGTAAACAGTCAGGACTCGGGTGGATTGCCCACGCGCGGTACGCGCTCCGAAGGCGAGGCAGGGTATTTCCTGCGAAGTACCGGAGACTACCCTTTCGCTCACTCAGACTTCAGCAAATTTCAACCGCTGAATCGCGATGTGACTCTCTTTGCGACCAACCATGTCGGCACAAGCTTTGGTCGGCAGCTTAACTATTTCGATCAATTCATTGCTGGCGATCAAACCAACATGGCGGCATTCCGGTACCAGGAGTTTCATGCAAATACGCTCGTGACCGCTGGCTCCGGTGTAATTCTGCATGGCCGCCCCATTCGGCATGTTTCATCCCATCCCGGGATCGCGCTTTGGTATGAGGCGGGCCGATTTGATGCCGGCTCCGCTGGCTGGAGCACACATCAGAGCGCCTCCATCGGCGCCTTCTTCCCGACACAGCTTGGAGCAACAGGATTCCAGGTGAGCTTTGATGAGAATGGGAAAGCGCGGTTCCGACTGATGCTCGGAAGTTTTTGAACACGCCTATCTAAGATTGTCGCGTTGCAGCCCGATTAACCAGGCCGACATTTTGTACCAGTAGCTGCGGGCGATGCTCACAGAGGAGCACGAAGCAGATGAATGACGTCCTCGGCATCCCGCAGACTCCCCTTTGCAGATCAGATCTAGCGCGCGACGCAGTATCCGTAAGCAAGGGTGAGGCCGCACGGTTAGGCTCTGTTCGCATCACGCATGATCGGGAATCTGAAGCACGGATTCATAGCTCATCTCTTGCGATTGACGGAGAAATGCGCGCTGATTCCATGGGTCTGTTTTTCCTTGCGAGTTGCTGAAGACCGTGCCTTGTCGGTACCGCTCCCGAAGAGAATCTGACTCCCCGATTCATTAGTTCCCAAAGAGCCGCTTCTCCCTCTGCGCTGATCTGAGTGACATTTTTGAACACGAGAACGATTCTCCGTCCTTGCCTTCCGGCGCAGGCTCTCAACCAGGCGGTCCGCAGGTCCATGACCGAAGGCGGAATCAGCGCACCTTCAAGAACAAGACGCCGCTCCGCGCCGCTGTCGACGATGGATATCTTCAACATGAGTTCTTGCCTCTTGTATCAAATGCGGAGCAATTGGATTGCCAAAGATGCTGGCAAGGTAACGTGTTGAATCTTCATTGCTCGTTCCGAAAGCGAAAAAGCCGAGGTCGAAAGTGCAGTCGTCCGTGTCGACAACTCATCAATCAAATGACGATCTGTTCGCGCATCAAACTTACAAACACGAGTGGGTAGATCCCTTTTCTTCTGTCCTGTGATCCCTCAACAAGAGGGATCACAGGACAGAAGAACTCTACCCACTCTCACTGCAAAAGCATAGGTCGTCGAATTACCAGGACCTTGCAGTATTAGCGGTGCCAGAGGATGTCAGGCGCCTCCAGGGGGACAAATGCATCCGGGTGATAAGGAACGATCCTGGGCGTGAAATCCTCTGCCGGACGAGTCGCGGGAACCGACGCGGAGTAGCGCCAGACATGCTGACCAACCAGGGATTCGCCGCGAACCATGACCTGCCGAATGGGCTCGTCGCCATTGGCCGCGTCGGCGTAGAGTTCCACCTGGATCGCGCCAGGATCCATTTCGTTCAGATGGACCTGAATATCAAAGTGATGATGCTCGTCCGTGCTCTCGATATGCATGGAGCCAAATCGCAGCCTGGACCAATGAGCGCCGAGTTGACGCTTCCAGTCGAGCAGACTCTCTGCGCGTTTGCCGCCGTCGTTGGCTCTGCGCAGATACGCGGAGGCCAAGGGAAGATAATACTTTGCCGTGTACTCCAACACGCATCGGGTCGCGGAAAACGCGGGCGTCAGCCGGGCCATGCTTTCGCGCACCCGAGCGATCCAGCCTGCGGGAATACCCGAATTGTCGCGTTTATAGAACTCCGGGATGACTTCCTGTTCGAGCAAGGTATAGAGTTGCTCTGCCTCTTTGGCGTCCCAGGCCGCATCGTCTCCATGTTCCAGGCCATCCCCCAGCGCCCAGCCCACATCGTGCGAGTACGCCTCGGCCCACCAGCCATCGAGTTCGGACAAATTGAGACCGCCGTTGACCAGCACCTTCATCCCACTCGTGCCGCAGGCCTCCCACGGGCGGCGCGGCGTATTCAGCCAGAGATCGACGCCCTGTACCAGGTGCTCGGCCATGCGCATGTCATAGTCGGCGAGGAACACCACGTGCGAGCGCGCCGGGCCACGGCGGATGAACTCGATCCAGCGCTGAACCATCTCCTGCCCCGGAGTGTCCTGAGGGTGAGCCTTGCCGGCAATCACCAACTGCACCGGCTTCTCTTTGTTCGTGAGAATAGCCAACAAGCGTTCGGGGTCATGCAGCAACAGATTCGGCCGCTTATAGGTGGCAAAGCGGCGCGCGAAACCAATCGTGAGTGTATCCGGCTCAAAGATCCTCTGGGTATTGGTAATGTCTTCGGGCCGTCCACCCAGGCCTGCAATTTGGCGCGCCAGTTGTCTCCGGACGTAGTCGACCAGAAATTTTCGCGAAACCGAACGCATCTTCCAAAGACGAACGTCTGAAACCTGCCGAACATTTTCGCCCAGTTCTCTGACCAGGTCATCTGGCTTCAGATGCGTCGTCCACGGGCGCTTTCCGCACACCTCCGTCCACAACTCGTCGGCCTGGGCAGAATCCCACACAGGGGCGTGCACGCCATTCGTTACATAGTCAACCGGCACTTCGGCTTCAGGCCAGCGGGGAAAGAGGTTATGAAAGATCTTCCGGCTCACCTGCCCATGCAGCCGGCTCACACCGTTGACTGCTCCGCAGCCCCGCATCGCCAACAATGCCATGTTGAATGGTTCCGAGCTGTCTTCTTGGTTCTGACGGCCGAGGGCCAGCAGCACGTCGATTGGAATGTGCAGCACGTCGGCGGCATAATGCCGGAAATACGTGTCCATGAGTTGAGGCGCGAATCGGTCAAAACCTGCCTCCACGGGAGTGTGCGTAGTAAAGAGATTGCCCGCGCGGGTTGCCGCAAGCGCAACGTCAAACGATACGCCCTGGCTCTCCATGAAGTCCCGCGCTCTTTCGAGCACGGCGAACGCAGCGTGCCCCTCATTGAGATGGCATATCTCGGGTTGCTGTCCGAGCGCGCGCAGCAGGCGCCACCCCCCGATCCCCAGCACCATCTCCTGGGCGATCCGCACCTCGGGTCCGCCGCCATAGAGTTCACTTGTAATGCCGCGATACGTCGGTGGGTTCGCCGGGTCATTGGTGTCGAGTAGATAGAGATGCACACGTCCTACCCTGACCTCCCAGGCACGAAGCCACATACGGAAACCGGGGAGGTTGACAGCAATGCGCAACAACTCGCCGTTGGGCTGGCGCACGGGCTGGATCGGTAGTTGCCCGGGTTCGTTGAAAGGATAAATTGCTTCTTGCATGCCTTCTGCATTGATGTGCTGCCGAAAGTAGCCGCTCTGATAAAGCAGGCCGATGCCTGTCACTGGGAGGCCAAGGTCGCTGGCTGCCTTCAACTGGTCTCCGGCCACGTTGCCGAGTCCGCCAGAATAGATTGGCAACGCGTCGCTCAGCATGAACTCCATGCTGAAATATGCAATGCCGCTGAGCGGAGTTTCCGGAAGCGATCGCTGAAACCAGTTCGCCGCTTCTTCGCGCTTGGCCCGTGTTTCCAGGACCTCATCGAGGGTGCGCCGGAACTGCGCAGTCGAGCTGACTGCCTGCAGCCTTTCGCTGGAGACTGTCTGCAGAAGCACCCATGGGTTATGCGTCAGTCCCCAAAACTCCGGGTCAAGCTGTCTCCAGAGATCGTCCGCGGCATGGCTCCATGACCAGTCCAGATTCAACGCCAGTTCCGTAAGGGAATCCACCACGGGGTTGCCAGAAGATGCATTCATTTCAGGTTTCATTTTTTCTCCATTCAAGTGCCGCCGATGTTGGTCAGTTATCCGGATTGCAGAAACCTGGCCTCCGAGCCAGCGGGCCAGAACTTCGCCTTCAGTCACGTTTCCAAAAATGCTGTAGCGCTCGAAGCCGCGTCTCTTCGATCTGCTGCCGTGGAACACCCAGCAACGTGGCACACTGCTGATCCGTGCAGCCTTCGAGGACCGTCAAGACATACACAAAGCGCTCAAAGTCTGGGAGTGAAAGAATTGCCGAGAACCGCGAATCCTGCGATGCAAGTCTTGGCAAACTGCCATCTTCCGCCGCCCGAAGCCAGCTTTCATCGAATGCGTGCTTACCTGCGAACATGCTCATTAAACTAGGCCGCCAGATAGTAGACGAATTGATGTTCGGCCTGATTCCGGTTCAAGTCGTTCACGACTTGGTAAGCCTCCAGGACCGGCATGCCACCGAATGGCGAGTAGGGGATGCCAGCCTTTCTGTAATGCTCCGGCCCGAATCGAAACATCTCGGTCCGATCGCCATTGATTCGCCTGCGTATGAATGTTTTGAATCGCATTTGTGCTCCTTCCCTGTAAGTGTTGTTGGATGGACGAATGCCAGGGAACATTGTCCATCGAGACTCTGGCCTAATCTGCGGTAACGTCATCGCGGCCCTCCAGAGTCAGCCTCGCGCACTCCTGTCTCCGGGCGTGGCGCGATGAGTCGAAGTGCATTGCCAATGACGATGCGCCGCGCCCAGGAATGCGCCCAATCCCGAATTGCCGCGTTGTCTTCGGCAGCCAGATCGAGACCGGGCACGAAACATCGCTCGGCCTTCGCGCGATCTGCGGTCAGCAGAAAGGAGAGGAGATAAAGCCTGACCCGGTCCTCTGCAAGCGTACGGCGAGCGCTGCCGAGTGCGGCGTGCTTTTTCGCGCAATCGTCGTTGGCGGGATATGCATTACGGCAGTTCATGTGCGCGTCCTCAATTGCTCAGTCGCAAGTGCGGCGAAGCGGTGGAAATCCACTTCATCGCCAGTTGCGGGCAGTGACGTTTCGGCTGGTCCGCCACAACGATGGAACACCACCTCATTTCAAGCTGCAAACCTCTTCCCGATTGCCCGTTCATCCCGATCTCCTTCTCCAAACTTCATCCCGGTGGTCCAGGCTACTTCGCCTTGCTGGCGCCGGGAGTCAGTTTGCGCAGAACGAATTCCTGCACGATTCCGCTCAACTCGCGCTCGGCGGTATTAATGGCAAATTGCCCAAACACCATTCCTGCTCCGCGGTTCGATTGCGGATAGTAAGTGTTCATGAGAGCGCTCGACGCAAGGTCGCCTCCCATGCTTGAGTAGTTCGGCTGCCACTGGCCGTTGTCGCCCTTGCAAACGAATGGACTGGCCAAGGCGTGCCCCAGACGCGATCTTGTCGTTCCTGTGCCCTGATAGAAGTAGCGTGGATCCTGGCGCAGCACAGTCGGAAGGATGGCGCCACCGATAAGAATGTCGCTGAATCCGTCGGCGGCCTCGGCGCCCAAACGCTGGCCGTATCCTTTGGCACCCAGTACATAGTCGGGGGTGCGCGCGGCCTGTCTGACGCCGGCCATGAATGCCATTCCCGTCGCGGAAACCGGATCGACGGAGACCCTCATCGCGAGTTCGAACTTCAGCTTGGTGGTGAGCGGTACGGCGTTCTGTGAGTCGTACACAACGTAGAAATTGGGAATGAACCCCAGAACCCGCTGCTGCTCTTCGAGATGGACCTGCTCGACCGCAATTTGGTCCGTGGAAGCATAGACCGTGACCGATGTTGATGGGTCTGCGATCTTAAGCCTGATTCCCGTCACGAAGAAAGCGGAACGATCTGGTGTGAGGGCGATGGCAGGCGTGGTCCAATCCTCGAAACCGTTGGCGGATACGCGAACCTGGTAGGGAACTCCCAACTTTAGACCACGAAAATTAAAAGCCGCGTTGTCGTCTGCCGTTTCGTTTCGGATCTCGCAAGGGGAAGGACATTGGAGTGTGACGAGGGCCCCGGGGACGAGATCGTCATCTGCGTCAATTACGGTGCCGCTGATGCTCCTGAGTTGCGGATCGGGAGCTGCGATGTCCTGCGCCATTGCCGGCAGCACCGTCGTTAAGCAAATCAAAAGCAGGCATATCCTTAACATCATTGCTTTCCTCACGCCATAGAGGAAATGCAATGGGAATGCCAAATCTCTGACGTATTAACTTCCTTGTTTTCAGTAAGGATTTCCGCCAATCGCTGGCCCTGTCGAAACTGTCGACGACAATTCGAAGACTTTTCGTCGGCTGCACCTGGCGATCTGAGGATCTCAGCGCTGGCAATGATGGCTTGGATCATGGGATAGCTAAGACTCGGCTGCATGAACTGTTCAATCACGAAATCATGCTTCTGAATCTGGATTTGATTGTTTTCAAAAGCTATGATTTTAGAGCCATCATTGGAGGGCATTTCCGTACGAACCGCCTGCGCACTCCGCCCAGGCGCAACTCAACGAGACTCGGCATCCAGCTAACGGCGCTCAACATATTCCCTGAGGGCAGCCATGCTGTGAATGGTCACCATAGAGCCCCTAAACTCCACCAGTCCGCTCCGTCTGAAGTTCGCCAAGGTGCGGCTTACACTTTCACGAGTAGTACCAATGAATTCCGCGATCTGCGCATGACTCATCGCCAACCGGTACCGTGATTGATCGCCCGTTCTGGCGCCTTGCTCCGCCCAAGCCAACAGTTGCCCACCGAGCTTTTTCCGGACGCAATCGGTGAGTCCAAGGATACGGAGGGTTCTACAGGTATGGCTGCAAGTCCGGATGAGTTCCATCGTCGCAAGGCGATAAACTTCGGAGTGCCGCTCGGCTAATCGAATAAAGTCGCTGCGCTTGATTGAGGCAATTTTGGACGGGTAGATGGTGTCTGCCGACCACTCGGATAGGCTTCCGGAGAATGCTTCGGACATGCCGAGGACGGCGCCGCGGTTTGCAATCCGAAGAGTCAGCCTCTTGCCACCGATGTCTTGCAGCGACAGTCTCACGTCTCCTTCCAGGACAACGAATACTCGGCTGAGTGACTCTTGCTCCAGGAACAAGATGTCGCCGGCATCGTAGTCCACAATCGACATGATCGATTGGAGATCCCGCAAAGCCTCTGCCGACAGCGTTCCCAGGGAAGTATTCGTTGCCCAGGACCGGAATTCGCAGTTGTTTGATACAAGATGCGGAGTGCGTGCGCTCCATCCGCTGTTGAATGCCGCCTGCGCCGCGGTGCTTGCCATTGCTCAGGCCTGCCTTTCTAACGCTCTGAATATCCGTTCAATTCCAGCGAGTTGCTCCACGTAGTTCCCGATGGGCAAGCGCTGGTCGGAAGGTGCTGCTGACCATAGCCCAACTGAAAGCTGCCGGGCCCTCAGAAGGAGCGTGAACGATAGCGCCATGCCAACGAACTGGGTTCCTGCAAACATCGTCTCCGCATTCATCGGTAAACCTCCATGTGTTCTATTCAGACCCACTCTCACGGATAGGGGGCCGGCCCTCGTCTCCTTCCAGGACGGGAGCCGGGCATCCCCTGGCAAGCTACTGCTGGTTGGCAGTAGCCTTCCTGTGGTGGCGCACAGCCAGAGGCTTGCGTCCCTCGGGTTTCACCGTGGTCTCGTCGACCGCAGTGGCGCCCTGCACGTCATTTGCGAATGAGGCGCCGGCAGGCGCCAGGTAGTTTGTGACATCCTGGTCATCGCCTGTTCCGGTGGCCACGCTGATGCGGCTGGCGTCGATTCCCTGGTCAGTGACCAGGTAGTCCTTGACGTTGACTGCGCGCTGCTGGTCAAAGTACTTGGCCTTGGAGTGCTTATGCTTGGCCGCAACCTTCCCTTGCTTCGCGGTGATCCGCTTCTCTTTCGCGTTCGAGTCGGCTACGATGACCGCTCTGGCATCCGGGAATTGCTTCAGATCGAGCGCAATCTCATCCAGGCAGGCCTTGGCTTCGTTGTCGACGCGTGTAGGCCGCTTGGTATCTCTTGCGAACGAGACGCTGCACAGCTCCTGCACATGCGGGACTGGGGGCGGCGGCGGAGCTGCGATTGTCACGCTGGTATCCGCGCTCGCCGCATGATTCTTGTCGTCTGCTACATTACAGGTGATCCCTACTTGTCCCGTTGGCGCACCGGTGGAAGAGAAGGTCGCCGTGGAGCCAACGCCACTGATCGCTCCTGCTGTAGCCGAGTAGGTGTAAGTCAAAGGACGGTTCTGCGGGCTGGCGCCGGTGCAGGTAATCGTGCTGGTATCCCCAGGCTTCAGCGTCGAAGGGTTCGCCAAACAACTGACCGTCGGTGGCTCGAATTCCTTCACCGTAAAACTGGCCGAGCACTCTGCCTTTTCGCCGGGCTTCAACCCCTCTTTGCCCTTCTTGCCTTCCCTTACTTCCGCTTTTGCCGTGTAGATGCCTGGATTCAACGTATCGGTGGCAATTGCAGCGGTGCTCCCGTTGCCTACGACTCCGGATCCTGACCAGCTATAAATCACGTCATTATGCTTCTTGGTGCTTACCGAACCCGCTGTCGCAGTGGCATTCACCTGTTCGCCCGCGTAAACTGCGGGCGGTGTGGCATTGCACGCCAAGGTGATTGGCGGCGCCTTCTTACATCCCACGGCCACAAAGGCCAAGCCCATAGCCATTAGACTCAGACAGATCGACTTCAGACTTCGTGAACCCATACTCGATTCCTCTCTTTCTTACTTCTAACCTGCGTTCAGCAAAACGGACTCATCTGGCAATCGCAGTGCCGAGCAGCTTTCGCTCTCGCCAGCTCGTCGGAATCCGATTCCTGAGAGCAGTTCTGCAGTCCGGCATCGATTCTTCATGCCGGCGCGGAGGCATGGCGTGACGTTCGTCATGGCTTCTATTTCTCGCGCTCACCACAGGGCGCCTCGTTGATTAGACCTAAGCAAGAAGAATTCCAAACTGCAATCCATCGACCTCCGGACCATGCATTCGGCAGCAATCCACGTGCCGAGCACGTGGATCGACGTTCGCCTCACGCTTGCCTAAGGAGCCCCGAACGCAATGACTTACGTCGCCAGAGGCACGTGTGGTTCGTCCAGTTCTCTGCGGGCTGCATTGATCTGTAAAAAAATGTCGGCGCACATAGCAGAGTCATCGCCCAGCCACCGGCTCGGCGACAATGTCGGAGAAAATTCGAAACTGACGACGACAGTTTCGACACTGCCGATCATTGATGGAGAGTTGCGCTGAAAACAAAAGGGATAGTCCGTCGCGGGTTTGGCATCCCCATTGCTTAATCTCAACATCGAGTAGCGATGGGACAGTAGGAACGGCAATATGAGAAAAACCACGAACGTACTTTCACTCGGCATCGAGGAGTGGAGGAATGCAGTCCGCCAAGCCTTGCCCCCAAGGCGGAAGAGCGGCTTTTGGGGAGTGAACAACTATTGGAATCTGTGTGCTCTTCCACAAGCTGTGTCAGTGGATGTTGCCGTTTTGCACCACTCCTTTGCCACACATGACCTCCGATACGCGGCCGAATACATTCGCCGGCGCTGGCCCGATGCAGTGATTCTCGTGATCGGTGAGCAAGCGAATCGACTGGAGGATCCTCTCTACGATGACAAGACGAGCAGTGAAATCCCGATTGAGGAATTGGTAAGGATGATCGATACGTCGGTGGCCGCCAAAAGAAGGATCAGAGGGAACGTGCGACCCGGGCTGGGTAACGCTCGAGGATAAAAAAGCGGGCAGAACAGCGACGATCTGTTCTGCATGACGGTCACGATGGCGCCGATTCCGGGCGCATATGGAGGATGCAATGCAGTTGGTATGCAAGCCGGAGCCGGAACTCGCGAGCAACATGAGTCCTGTGGCTTTGTTCCAGGATATAGAAGTTGGCGGCCTGCGGCGTAGCGATGAAGAACTCGTCATCGCAGCCCAGAACGGAGATTCCTGCGCTCTGGGTGAGCTGCTAGGCCGCCACCAGAAATTGCTGTACTGCGTTGCGCGCCGTTATACCGCGAATACAGAGGAAGCCCACGACCTGGTTCAGGAAACGATGTTGCGCGCCATCAGAAACATTGGCAGGTTCCGCGGAGAGTCTCGCTTCGTTACTTGGCTGAACTCCATCGTTATCAATCAAGCGATCTCCAACAAAAGGAGAGAAAAACACATTCGCTGGATTGCCCTTGACGAACAAGAGGGAGAGGAGGCTCGATTCTGCACGAGAAGCCTCCGGGATGTGCGCCGTAATCCAGAAGAGGATTTTTCTCATCGCGAACTTCGCGGCCTGTTGCGACGCGAGGCCTTGAAACTGCACCCAAAGTATCGATTCATTTTGATGGCCTGCGATCTCGATGAGTGCTCAATTGAGGATGTTGCTCGCCTGCAGAGAATGCACCTCGCAGCTGCCAAGTCACGGTTGCACAGGGCCAGACGGAGCCTTTCGACGGCGATGAAGAAATCCGGAGCGGTCGGCGTAAAAATCCCTGCAAAGCGGCATAGGGTCTGATTCCGGGTGCAGGAATATTGGATGATCTCATGGGCACAACGCGAAGTGTGCAACACGAAGACCGGCGATGCGCCCCGTCGCACCGGATCGCGAGAGGGATTCCGTATTCGATTTCGCGCTACTTCACAACAGCGGAAAGCATCAAGCAGATTTACTTTTCGATGCGCGGAATGGAGGAGGTGTCGGACGCTGCGACAGAAATCGCACCCATCGCACAAAGTCGCCACAGACCCAATTCAATCTATAAGGCACGCATTCGACTCGCATGTCGATGCCACGAATCATGCCATTGATTCTGTAGCGAATACGCCCGGTCTGCCTTTGGCAAGCCTCTTGCATTTAACAAGGGAGCAAGGCAGAGAGTGCCTGACGAAGGCGAGACGCGAGCATGAGATGTGTCCGCTCAGAAGAGGAGCGGAACAGATCTTATCGCAATACCCGCAACGAGAAAGGCAATCGGATGCGAGCTAATGGATGGCTCGTGAAGAACAAAAAATGCTCTTGAGGAGATTAAGCGGATGAGAGATCCCTTGCTATTATCGGAGACCGTTGTGGCGCCGAAGTATTCAATCGTTGTTCCGTTTCATAACGAAGCCGAAAACGTGACGATTCTCTATACTCGGCTCATACAGATGATGGAACAGACCGGCGACAGATTTGAAATTGTGCTTGTCGACGATGGCTCGCGGGATTGCACCTACGCGAGGCTGGAAGAGATTGCTGCCGTCGACAGCCGTGTTCTGGTTGTGAAATTGCGCCGCAATTTCGGGCAGACGTCGGCCCTGGCCGCGGGGTTCGATCATGCGTCCGGCGAGTTTATCCTGGCCATGGATGGCGACCTGCAACACGATCCGAACGATATTCCGGCCTTCCTCAAGAAACTCGAAGAAGGCTATGATGTGGTTTCTGGATGGCGCGAGAAACGGATCGATAATTTTCTTCTTCGCCGCCTTCCTTCGCGTTGCGCCAATTGGCTTATGGCTAAGCTGTCGGGCGTCGCCATTCACGATTTTGGGACGACGTTCAAAGCCTATCGGAGTGAAGTCATTCATAGTATCCCGCTCTATGGAGAGATGCACCGCTTCATCCCTGCGCTGGCGACATGGTATGGAGCGTCGATTTGTGAAATCCCGATTCGCAACATACAGCGCGAGCGAGGTAAGAGCCATTACGGCATTGGCCGAACCTTCCGCGTGTTCTTCGACCTTCTAACCATTCGTTTTCTGCTTCGTTATATGAATCGTCCGCTGCACTTTTTCGGCAAACTCGGCTCCCTGTCAATTCTCTCCGGGAGCATTTTGGCCGCGTTCGTCCTCGGGATGAAGCTCTTGAACCCTCAATTGGCTGTAATGGACGATCATGGCCCGATCATTGTGATTGGATCCATCCTCATTGTGTGCGGCATTCAGTTGCTCGCGCTCGGTTTATTGGGCGAATTGCAGGTGCGTCATTACTACACCAATCAGTCTCAATGCGCTTATACCGTTGACCGGGTCATTTCGCTTCCCCCGGCCGATCTACAAAGAAGGTGAAGCCTACCTGAACCTGCAGGAAAGGGAGGTTGGAGTCTCACGAAAGTCATCCGATCCCGTTCGCTCTGACGTTGATTGTCGAGATCCAGGATCTTCACATCGGCAGATGAAACACTCTAATAATCGGTTCTTCTGATGTTCAGCCGTTTCATCTTGTTGCGCAGCGTCGATCGCTTCAGCCCCAGTCGTTCGGCAGCGCCTCCAGGACCTGAGACTCTTCCCTCCGATGCCTTCAGCGCCGCAAGAATCGCCTTTCGTTCCGATTCACGCAGTGTAGGCGAATCAATTCCCCCCGCTTGCACGGCAACCTGCACCGGTTCCACGAGTTCATGGAGGGGTACTTCCAGGTCCTCGCCTCGGGTCAGAATGACTGATCGCTCGATGAAGTTCTGAAGTTCCCTTATGTTGCCGGGCCAGGGCGCATTCACCAATGCGTCCATCGCGCCTCTGGGGATGCGGCGAATGGACTTCTGCATTTCCCGCGAATGGCGCGCAACGTAATAGTGAACCAGCGAGGGAATATCCTCCCGCCGTTCCCGAAGAGGCGGAATTTCGATCGGGAAGACATTGAGTCTGTAAAACAAATCTTCCCGAAATTGGTTCTCACGAATCATCTCCTGCAGATCACGGTGCGTTGCTGCGATCAGCCGCACATCGACGCGGATACTTCGGTTGCTTCCCAACCGCTCGAATTCCTGCTCCTGAATTGCCCGCAGCAACTTGGGCTGCAGTTCCAGAGCAATATCGCCCACTTCATCCAGGAACAGCGTACCGCGATCGGCAACCTCGAATCGTCCGCGTTTCTGGGCAACCGCACCTGTAAACGCTCCTTTTTCGTGCCCGAAGAGTTCGCTTTCCACCAGAGTGGAAGGGATTGCAGCGCAGTTGAGCTTTACAAATGTTCTTTCGCGACGTGTGCTTACATTGTGAATTGCCCGGGCAATGAGTTCCTTGCCGGTGCCCGTCTCCCCGAGCAGCAGTACCGTCGAGCGCGTTGGGGCCACAACCGAAACCTGGTCCAGCACTTTGCGCAGCGCGGCACTGTCGCCGACGATATCTTCAAACTTGAGCTCCGAACGAATCTCCGACTCAAGGTAGAGCTTCTCATCCTGCAAGCGATTCTTGAATGCATCCAGCCGCCCGTAGGCGATCGCGTTGTCCAGCGCAAGTGCCATCTGATTTTCCACCTGAAGCAACAGGTCCAGGTCGACTTGGCTAAAATAATGCGGCTGGCGGCTTCCCAGCGCCATCATCCCCACCACTCCCTGTGCCGTGACCAGAGGAGCGGTGATCAGGGACTTGATTGATTCGGACTTCAAGGTGCGCAACGCCGGGGCGGATACCCCCTCAATCTCCTCTTCTTTCCATATTCTAGGAATTCGGTCCTCCATGCGTTCGAGATCAGCATCTGCGGGCATGAGTGCTGGGTTGTCTTCCTGAGACCCTTTGCGGGTTGGAAATTCGAGAACTGCGCAATCATATTGATGCGATTCTCCGTCTCTCAGCCAGAAACCGGCGCAGTCGTTTCTGAAGTGTTTGCGAATCGTCTGGGAGGCCGATTGAAACAGCTCATTCAGATTCTTTTTCATGATGATCTGATTGTTGATTTCGAGAAGCAGGCCCAGCCGGTCGCGCTCTTCTTCCAGTTGTTGCCGGAAACGCGCAGATTCGCCGGCCGCTGTTTCGCTCTCCAGGGCCACGGCAATCTGCGAGGTTGCCGAGGCCATCAACTCCACATCTTCGCCGTCGAACTGCGCCCCTTTCTCGCCTACAAATACAAGTGCGCCTAGCTGCATGCGCGGAGTTGCAATCGGAAAGATGTATCCGCAACGCCGTGAACCAAGATCCGCCTGATGGGCCAACTCAGGAATCGCAAGCATGGCCTGGTTGAAGTCTGGAATGAAGATCGGTTCCAATTCTGCCAAAGCCTTGTCTGTCGCACTGCCTTTCAACTCAATTCTGGCTCCCACTTCGACCTTGGGCGCGGATGCTTTCTGATCCCATGCGAGTAACCGCGCCGTCCTGCCATCCTCCTCCAGGGTAACCAGCATGACGCCGTCGAGCGCCAGAAGGTCCGACAAGAGCTGACGCACACAACGAAGCTTTTCACTCCCATTCGGCTGCACGGCAATCGCGGCTGAGAGTTTGAGCAGCGTGCGATACCTTCTCAGTGCCTCGACATTCCAGGATTCAGTACTCATCGCATCACGCTTGGACATCGGCCTAATTCTGTTCCTCTGAAAACTACACTGCCTGCATTCATGCTACTCCTCCAGGTGGCCGCATTTGGCCATTGTGGCCGTATGCGGCCAGGAAAAAATCGACAGTCGATCGTACGTCTTCCCCATTGGCCGTTCAATATCAATACGTTACGCCCTCCAGTGCCAATGGCCCCTGACGTGCCATTCCATTGGTGTAGGTAGAGGAAGTGAGCGATGCTGCGGATTGATCTTTTGGGTACAGCCGCCCTCCGGATGTCGGGCCGCATGGCAGAAGGATGCCGCGAAGAGGTCGAGGCCTTCGTTGGTTCCCACGGGGCTTTGCCCGGGGTGGTCGTCGACCTGTCCGAGGTCACATATGTCGACCGGGCCGGAGAGGAAGTGCTTTGCTGGCTCAGTCACCTCGGAGCGAAGTTCACTGCCGACAACTCGTATGGACTCCACGTCTGTGAGCGGCTGCACCTCAACATTGCAGAACCGCACGTCCTATCTGACCGGCCTTGCGATGCGCGGCGAGGAGGGCAGCATGAATAAGCCGCTTTTGCCAACTAACTGTGATCGGCGGGTACGCCGCAAGCGCAGCCATTTCGATCTTCACCGGCCGTCTTGCTGCGCACAGCTTCAGCTTTCCTGGTCCATCACCAACCATGTGAATCGCGGGGCAATAGGCCCTGTCTTCACAGTGAGAGGGTAGTTTCGTGTTAATGCGTGATCCAGTTATCGACCCCACTCTGGCCTGCACGACAGGCATCTCTGGCAGTCCCAGGCCTTCTCTCGGCGAACCGATGAACGACACAATCGCTGTGTTTCCTGTTTTTACGCGCCTCTTGGTGCGGAAAGGCGCCTTAACGCTGCTTTTCTTCAGCTTCTTTGCGCTATCTACTCTGGGGATTCATGCACAACAACCGCTGAATCTCGACATGGCGTCCGTTGCCAACCTGGCTCGCACGCAGAGTTGGACTGCCAAGCAGGCCCATCAGGATGCCGCCACCGCAGCCGCGGACGCACGACGGGTCGCAAGCGCGCGATGGGGCCAGATCAACTTTCAAAGCCAGTACCTGCGCTTCAATGACCCGATTCACATCGAGTCGCCGATCCCGAACGACCTGCAGCCGGTTCTTGGACTGAAGTCGCTGACCACTCCTCTGGCGCCGCAAGATAACCTGCATGTGGATTTCGAGGCCGGGTATCCCATCTTCACCGGCGGCAAGCTCCACAACGCGATCAGGGCAACCCGGGAAGTGAGCCATGCTTCGGCGAAAGCGGCGAGCGATACGGACGACGATGTGATCCTGACGGCGGAACGCAACTATCTGTCGGTGCTTTTGGCGCGGCAGGTGGTGGAACTGAACATTGTCGCCCTGCAATCGTACAACGAGCATCTGGATCACGCCCAGACATCGTTCAAACTCGGCACTGCCGCAAAGTACGACGTGATCCGCGCCGAAGCTGCGGTTGCCGAGCAGGAGAAACGCCTGACAGAAGCCAGGAACCAACTTGCGCTGGCGGAGGCCGCTCTGCGAACCTCCCTCGCTCTCGAAGATGCTGCGCCCATCGACATAGGCGGACATTTATTCGAAATTACCGATGAGGTCGACTTGAATTCGTCGATGGACGCAGCGGTCAAGTCGAGTCCGCTGTTGCAGGCGCTCCGGGATAAAGTTGCCGCCTATCGCAGTGGGGTGCGTGTGCAGGAGGGGGACTACCTTCCGCAGATCACCGCCGTTTCCGGCAAAGAACTGGTGACCAGCAAACTGGCGCAAACCGATCCAACATGGTTTGCCGGGGCGCAAGCAAAGCTTCAACTTTGGGATGGTGGAGAACGCCGCGCGCGCGTTTCTCAGGCGCGCTCACAACTCCAGAGCACGGAGTTCGAGTATCGCCACGCAGAAGAGCAGGTGCGTCTCGCGGTACGCAGCGCCTACCTCGATTTCGAATCGCAGCAAAGCGGGCTCGTCTCCGCGCAAAAAGCCGCCGACCGGTCAGGGGAGAGCCTGCGGCTGGCGAACGAACGATTCAAGGTCGGCACGGGCACAAGTCTTGAAGTGCTCGATGCGAATGTGTCTCTCACTGCATCGCAAATTGGCATCCAGCAAGCACTATATCAAATCGACCTGGCGTATCTGCGCATGCACCGCTATCAGGGAGACATTGCCGAAATCACTACGAGGATTCAGAAATGAAGATGAAGCACACATGCACGAATGCTGTTGTTTTAGGACTGGTCTCGATTGTTGGTTTGTTCAACACCGGCTGCCACAAGGGCCCGGCGACGATGGTCGTGGACGGCACGATTGACTGCGACGAAGTCAACGTCTCCTCCAAGGTTCCGGGACGCATTGCAAAGCTCTTCGTCGATGAGGGAACTTCGGTTAAACCGGGCGACCCAGTCGTCATCCTCGAGTCGAACGAGATCGATGCAAAGGTGGACGCCGCATCGGCGGCTTATCAGTCCTCGGTGGCGCGAGTTGCCCAGGCTGGCACTGCAGTCAAGTTCCAGCGGGCGGCCTTTACCGATCAGCTCGAAGAAGCGAAAGCGCAGTATGATGCGCGAAGAGAGGATGTGCGGCAAGCCGAAGAGAACCTGACTTCGGCAGAGGCCAATTACACGACGCAACGGGATAGCTATAACCGGTTCCACGGGATGTTTGCCGCAGGCGTCGTTCCTCGCCAGGTAGAAGAGCAGTATGAGAACGCCTACTCCGCTGCGAAAGCACAACTGGGAGCGGCCGAGTCTAAAGTGGATCAGGCCAAGGCTGGACTCAAGGCAGCCGCGGCGGCTCGTCAATTGGCGCAGGATCAATCTCTGCAAGTCACGCTCCGCGAACAGGAGCAATCGGCGATTCAGCAACAGGCCGATGCCGCCCAGGGGCAGATGCATGAGGCCCAGGCCTTGCAGGGCGAAACCCGCATCGTGGCTCCGGTGGCAGGCTATGTCTCTGAGAAGATCTCGAACGCCGGAGAAATGGTGGCGCCTGGCTTTCCCGTGGTCACCATCTCCCGCGCCAACGACTTCAAGGTCAAGGTCTATGTGGATGAGTCGAAGTTCGGCTATCTCCAGATCGGCCGGCAAATCAAAGTCGTGCTCCCCGCATTGGGCAACAAGGCGGTCTACGGAAAACTGATTCGCATCAATCAAGCCGCCGACTTTGCCACCAAGAAAGCGACCAACGAACAGGGAACATTTGATGTGCGCGGCCTGCAACTCGTCATCAAACTCGATGACGACCCTCGCTATCGGAATGGCATGACGGCTCGAGTAGAGCTCAACGCAGGTGAAAAGTGATCCGCGACATTCTCCAAGTTGCAAAACGCGAATGGCAATGGATCCTTCTCGAGAAGAGATATATCGTTCTCGTACTTGCGGGTCCCATTCTGTTCACCCTTTGCCTTCACGGGATCTACGGGACCAAGAAGGTTGTCGGGCTGCCGGTCGTCTTCGTCGACCAGGACCACTCGCCACTGTCGCGCGAAATGATTCGAGCCTTTCTTGCAAACGAGACCTTCAAGTTTGCCGGGTACATCAACGCGCCGGACGAGTTTCCAAAGCTGGTAGCCGAAGACAGCGCCCATGTGTGCGTTGTCTTCCCGTATGGAATGGAGCGCGATCTCAAGGCTGGCCGTGGCGGCCGCGTGGAAGTCTTGGTGGACCAATCGAACTTCCTTGCCGGCAGCGTTGAGCTATCCAACGCGACCGCGGTGCTTACGCCATTTTCGGTCGTTGCCGATGCCCGCATGATTGAAGCAATGGACGGAGTAAAGCAGGAACAGGCGCTGCGTCGAGCCATGCCCATCGATGTAGGCGCGCGGATGTGGTTTAACCCCGGGTTCACCTCGAATTATCTCAACTACATTCCGGTGGGAGCGGCATGCATTGGAATGCAACTATGCGCGCTTTTGATTGCCATCCGTTCCGGCAGCTCTGAATTCCGCGAACGTTCCTATCAACCATTGTCCGCAGTTCGGACCAATCCTTTCGCACTCGTAGCCGGCAAGGTAGTGTCCTATCTTGTTCCGCTTCTTCCTGTCTTCGTGATTACTATCCTTATCCCTCACGTGCTGTTTGGATCTCCGATCGTGCGAACGGGTATCTCCTTCTGGGTGGTTCTTGTCTGGTTCCCGGCTGTGCTGATTACATTCGGCTACGGTCTTTCGGCCCTGACAGGCGATGCCCTTTTGTCCACCGAAGTCTGCGCGCTCCTCACACTGCCCAACTTTCTGGTTACCGGATACACCTGGCCCATGTTTGCGTCGCCCAATATGATGCTGCTGCTCACTTATGCCATGCCCCTGTATCCATTTGTTTTCGCGATGAAAAAGATCACTATTCTTGGGGGCACGCTCGCTGACTGCGGAAACCAGATCTTGTGTTTGGCGGGATGGAGCCTGGTTGCCTTACTGTTCGCCTGGCTAGGAACCAGGCGCATACTCAGACATTGTCCCGAAGGATCGGAGAGCCATGGTTAAGACACTCCTCAAGCTGTGTTTTCGGGAAACAAAAAGAATCCTTTCCGATCAACGCATCTTCGTCCTGCTGATTGGCGGCCCGTTTGCTTACGCTTTCATCTTTGGCGGAGTGTACTGGAACGGAAGAACAACAAATGTCCCGATCATTATCGTCGACCAGGATCACTCCAGGTTGTCGCGCGAACTGACCACTGCGCTGCGCTCGTCTGACAGCCTGAGCATTGCGGGCTTCGCCAACTCTCCGGCCGAACTGATTCCCTTGACTCGCCGCGAAGTGGCCTACGCCTGTGTCATGTTTCCCCTGAACTTTGAGCGCGACGTGCTGGCCGGAAGATCTCCGCGAGTGGGTGTTGTGCTCGATGGCAGCAATACGCTGATTGGCGGCACGGCGTTGAATGCCATCCGCACGATTGTTGGCACCTACCAGGTAGGAGTGGACCGGAGAGTATTGGAGGCCACGGGAATTCCCAGCGGGAGCGTCTCGACCATCGCCCGGCCGATCGTAATGACCGGGCGGCAGCTTTTCAATCCAACGTCGAACTACAGCTATTTCCTCCTCATCGGCCTGGTGTGCGCGGCCAGCCAATCTGTTCTTCGCATGATTACCGGCATGTCCATTGGGCTTGACAGCTACGCGGCGCTCCGAGAGTCCGTAACAACGGATCTGCCCGGCGTACCCTGGCTCTTTGCGACCAAGGTTGCTGGAACATGCTGTCTGGCTATTCCTGTAGTCTTTGGCGCTGCGGCCTCCGTCCTCACCTTGTTTGGAATGCCGCACAGGGGCAGTCTGGTGCTGGTTTTCTCGGCCCTCGCGGTCTACGTCGTCATCCACGTCTGCATGGGATATGGCTACTACGGCATGTGCAAATCCTACATTCTCTCTACCCATCTTCATCTGTACATGGCGGTGGTGCTGTTCTTCCTCTCTGGATTCACCTGGCCTTATTACGCCATGCCTCCTGCGGCCCGGGCCATCGCACATTGCCTCCCCATTTTTCACATGAATTGCATCATGCGGAAGGTGAACCTGGTTGGCGCGACGGCTGGCTGGGTGCTTCCTCACCTCCTCGCTCTCGCTGTGTGGCTGGTAGTTGCCTACGCATGGGGATACAGGGCTTTCAAGCAGTGGTGCACAGCGCCGCTGAGTGAGGGAGTGCGATGACTGAAGTTCCGGCCAACATGCGGCGGTATGACCCCGTTCTTCGCGTGAGCGATGCCATCTCTGTCTGCCGGGAACCGGAACAGCTTGTGAGTGTGCTTGCTGAGGAACTGAACAAGTTTCTTGCCTTCGACTTCCTCGATGTGTTGATCTTCAAGGAGGGTTCGGACGAAATCGAGTGGCATGCAATTGGAAAGGGTTCCTTGACTCTATCGGGGATACCGATTGAGGAGCTTATGGCTTGGCATGTTTACAACTCCCAGGAACCACTGCACATTACTGACTGGGAGACCGACGAGCGATTTCCGCGCTTGAAGCAATTGTCGGCGGCCAACGGAAATGAGATCGGCTCGGTTGTCCGTCTGCCTCTTACTACGGCCTACCGGCGGCTGGGAACCATGGGAATTGCCAGCCGTCCTGGTGTAATTTATAGCCAGGAAGATATTGGCTTGCTGAGGATGATCGCGAGCGTGGTGGCTTCTGGAATCGATGACGGTCTCAATCTCAAGCGCGCACAGGCCGCGCAAGGGGAACTGCAACGCCGCAATGACCGCCTTGAGCTGCTGCTAAACATCACCAAATCAATCACATCCGATCTCGACCTGCGCGAAGTCCTGCGCTTGACATCCGCTCATATCCGCGAACTAATGCACGGGGACATTGCCGGCCTTTCAATTCGCGATAAAGCCTCTCGAAAACAAAGGCTGTATGCGCTCGATTTTCCCCGGAGCAGGGGGCTGGTCAAAGAGGGTTTGCTTTACACTCAATACGGCGCCGGGAAAAGGGCTTTCGAAACCCTCAAGCCCGTGATTGCGAGCGCAGCTGAGTTGAACGAGATGTCCCCGGAGGTGCGCGAAGAACTGGCACTCGATGAGGGACCCAGGAGCATGTGCGTGGTTCCGCTCGTGAACCGCGGACACGGGCTCGGCAGCCTGGTGATCATCAGAACCACGGCAGTCCCGTTTACCCCGGAGGAAGTCGAGTTCCTCAGTCAGGTTGCAGCCCCGATTGCCATCGCCATCGAGAACGCCCTGGCCTATGAAGAGATTGCTCAACTGAAAAACAAGCTCGCCGAGGAGAAGCTCTACCTCGAGGAACAAATCCGTAGCGAATTGGGTTTCGAACAGATAATAGGTACTAGTCCCGCGCTCAAGCATGCACTGCAAATGGTGGAAACCGTCGCCTCCAGCGACTCCACAGTCTTGCTGCTTGGCGAAACCGGCACCGGAAAAGAACTCATCGCGCGGGCAATCCACGAACGCAGTCGTCGCAAAGACCGGACGTTTGTGAAGCTCAATTGCGCCGCCATCCCCACGGGGCTTCTCGAGAGTGAACTTTTCGGGCATGAGAAGGGAGCCTTCACCGGCGCAATCTCTCAGAAGGTCGGGCGCATGGAACTTGCCGATCAAGGCACGCTGTTCCTGGATGAAGTCGGTGATATTCCCGCCGAAATCCAGCCGAAACTGCTAAGGGTATTGCAGGAGCGGGAATTCGAGCGCCTTGGCAGCACGCATACGCGCAAAGTGAACGTGCGGATTGTGGCGGCTACCAACCGCGACCTCGAAACAATGGTTGCGGAACGCGAATTTCGCGCCGATCTGTTTTACCGCCTCAACGTGTTCCCCATCCGGGTTCCTCCCCTGCGGCAGCGAAGAGAAGACATTCCTCTATTAGCCGCGTACTTCGTTCAAAAAATCGCAACGCAAATGCAAAAGAAGATCGACTCCATTCCAGCAAATGTCATCAAGGATCTGACGGCTTGGGAATGGCCGGGAAACATCCGCGAACTCGAAAACTTCATTGAGCGCGCTGTGATCTTGACGCGGGGCAAGACACTCGAAGCGCCCCTTTCGGAACTGCACAAAGTGAGCATCGATCAACCTGCACAGCCAACCGCAGCAAGGGAAGAAGAAGAGATCGCGCGAATCGTGAAGGATACGATTGGTTCACTGAGCGGAAAGCGCGCATTGAATGAACACGCAAGGAAGCAGCGCGACGAGATCGTTCGAGTGCTTATAGAATGCAAGGGGCGTGTTGGAGGGACGGATGGAGCGGCGGCCCGCATGGGGATTAGTCGCACAACCCTCATCTCTCGAATCAAGAGACTCGGCATAGATCCATACCAATATGCTTGACAAATGCCTTCACGCATACAGCGTCCTGCTCGGAAGCGTCAGGCAAACCCTCCCGTGGCTGGATCACTTCACCTGGATGCGCTCACGCCAAGTCATCAAGTTTGGCCATAGAAATGCTCGCCTGTAAGTGGCTGGCATTTTTGTTTCGGCAAGCCGGAGGCTGCATCACGGGCGGGGGGACATTGAGTAGGGCGGAGAGGACGTACTCCCCAGTTGTAGCAACGCAGACCGGCAACGACGTGGAGTTTTCCACTCTCGCCAAAGCGCGCACCGCAACCTGAGCCGCACAGAACGAACCAGGGCGAGCAGCGCCTCGATGGGCCGCAGAAGCCGATGCGGCGTCCTAACCAAGCGCCTGCGGATGGGCTTTCATCGAGCCGGCGTGCAAAGGCTCAAGAACAACTTTGGCGTGCCGGGCCGCGGCATCGCCGGGAGACTCGCGCTCAGTTGCATCCTCTTCCCTGGGATCGATAAGTGGCGCGGGCGCACGCGAGCGAAGTGCAAGTGTAGTGCAGGCAAAAAATCGCACCACGGCTTTTGCGATAGCATACAATCGAGAATTGTTGCGGGGGTGCGCATGGGGATCTTGAGCAGAATCGGCGTAGCGCTCGATTCCGATCTTCTGAGGCAGTTTGACCAGTGGATGAGCAAGAATGGCTATGTGAACCGCTCGGAGGCTTTTCGCGACCTGATTCGCGATCGTCTGGTCGGTGAACGGACCTCGGCTCCGAATGCGGTTGTCGTGGGGACCGTCACCCTGATCTATGACCACCATGCACACGGCGTCGGCGAAAAGCTGACCGAACTACAGCACGAACATCACGAACTGGTCGTCTCCACCAGCCACGCGCACCTGGATCACGACTCGTGCCTGGAGGTGCTGATTGTGCATGGCAAGTCGTCCGCTGTGGAAGAGTTTGCCAGCAAGCTCATCGCGCTGAAGGGCGTGCAGCATGGGCGCCTGGTCAAGACTGTCCCCGCGCAGGCGCTGGAAGAGCCTGCGGAAAAGGCGCACAAACACCCGCATTCGCATCAACACTGATCGTCAGGGAGAAGAAGCGAAAGCGGCCGGGAAGCATTCGCTCCCCGGCCTTTTTTCTTGTTCTGCAATCTCTTATTTACCCGCCGGCTTGCCAAAGCAATACGTCAGGCTCTGCATCGAGACAATCGGTGCGCTGAAGCTGGTCGCGACATGTGTCAAAAGCTCCTTCCTAACGCGAATCGCACCAGAAGCGGTTCGGTAGGGTGGTTAACACGTCCGAATGCCGGCGCGGCTGTTGGAGCGATTTGGTAGACATAGGCGTAGTCGATGTCGGCATCTTTGCGGTTCAGCATATTCAACAGTTCAGTGGTAAAGTGCCATTTTTTGTTGAATTGATACCCCAACTCCCCATTGAGCAACACCGTTTGATTCGACTGATAAAGTCCATCCGAGGTCAAAGGGCGCGGGCCGAAGTAGCGCAGGCGCAAACTCGATGTAAAGCCTTTCAAATCGTGCAGTGTGGCGCCCGATGAAATCACCACCTTCACCGCTTCGGGCACCAGCTTGCCGCCCTGCCCGCTCTCCTGCCAGTTGACGGTTCCATATGGAGTGCCGTTGACCGAAAGCGCTGCCTTGACCACGCTCTGCGCCGCATCGTCCGGATCGATTTGCGTGAACTGGGCTCTGGAGTCGGCAATATCAAAATCGATGGCCAAATGTTCTGTTGGTGTGTAGTAATTCGCCCATTCAAGACCGTATCGGTTGCTCGACTGTTCCGAAGCAGACGTGCCTCCGGTGTCGCCATCCTGCATCAGTTCGGAATTACTGCGGAGATACCAGAGCGAAAGGGTGCTCTGCAGGTGAGGAATGGCCGTAGTGCGCACGCCGATCTCTCCGCCTTTGGTCTGAACCAGTGGAGAGATTGGCGTATTTGAGGTATTCGGGTAGGGATTGTCCGGGGAAACCGGCTCGATGGTTTGCGTTGCGCCGCGTCCGTCGTTGGAGTGAAAACTGAATCCACCCTGCAAATAGAATTCCGTATTCGACCAGGGTCCGAAGATCAGACTTGCTTTGGGGCTGGGCAGGAATTTGGTCGCCGAGCCGGAATTGGCTGCGTTCACATCCGCCGCGTAAGCAAGGCTGGTGACGACGAATTTTTCCTGATCGCCGCGCAGCGCCAGGACCGAACGAAATTTGCTTGCCCACTGAATTTTGTTTTCCACGTACGCGCTGCCAATGGTGTCGGTAAAGTTATCCCGCTCCGTGGTCGCCGGTAGTGTGGGGCAGGTGGTGTTGGCAACGATTGTCGAGTCTGTGCTGCCGTCGGGCAAAGTAAGGTCAAGAGTGATGTTGGAGTTGGGGATGGTTACGCAGTTGGGTCCACTGGCACTGCCGACGGGGAAGAAGCTTGCCCCGGTAGCGGAATAGTCGGTTTTGGCTGTGCGCACGCGATTTGCCGAGCGGTATAGTCCGTTGTTGATCCAATCGTTGCGAAACTGCACGCCGAACGTATTGGACATCTTGCGGCCAAACCATGAGCCGAAAACCGTGTGGCCTGCGTCCAGGTAACCCACCCAGCGCCTGTCCTGCTGATTGAACTGGTCGCCTTTGCTCGAGTCCACCAGGTAGTACGTGAAATCGGAGTATAAATCGAGATCGTAATACCATACCGCGGCCATGATCTTCGACTCGGAATTTGTGTCCTGGTGATGCCACTCCCCCTGCAAGCTATAACGCTGGCTGTGCCCGCCGTCCGACGCGTTCAGTGTGCCGAAGAAACCAACCAGGGATTGGGCGGCAACGGGGATTTGATCGCTCGAGTTCCATTTCCCGTGGTAGGCGCGGGCCGTGATGCTGGCGCCATCGGCGTCGTCGCCCTGGCTGTAGGTGAGCAAGCCGTTGATTTTGTTAAAACCATCCGGATGCACCCAGGGGCCGTCATAGTAATACTCTTCTCCCCCGTAGAGCAAATTGCCTGCACCGAGCTTTTGCGATGCGCCGAAGACGGCCCGCCCATAGGTATGCGTGCCGCCTTCCACCTTGAAGAAGTTCTCGGGCAGCGTCTTGAAGAATTCCACGTGCGCATTTGCCGCCGAGCTGAAGTTGCCGACATTCGCGTAATAGGGACCTTTCTCGAAATCCACCCGCCGCACAAACTCCGGGATGACGGTGTTCATGTCCGAGTAGCCCTCGCCGTGCGCGTGCGACGGCAGGTTCAGCGGCATATCGTCGAGGAAAATGGCGATATCTGTACCGTGGTCGAGATTGAAGCCGCGCAGAAAATACTGGTTGGCTTTGCCGCCGCCGGCATGTTGCGTGATGATGAGGCCGGGAACGGTCTCCAAAACTTCTCCCGAACGAAGAATCGGCCGATCCTGGATTTCCTTTGCGCCCACCGTTCCCTGGGAGCCGGATTCGGCAACTCCGACAAGTTCATCCTCCCGGCCCTGCACGTTGATGGTGGTGCTCACGGAGCCCACGACCAGAGGGATGCGCAGCGGGGTCGGCGCCCCGCCGGTCCCGATGGTGACCAGGATTTCTTTGGTTTCAAAACCAGGATTCATGACTACAAGCCGATCATTGCCGACTGCTAGTCCTGAAAAAGCGAAGGAGCCATTCGTGCCTGAACGTACCGATTTTAGAACAGCACCGTTCGCGCTCAGAACCTGCACGGTAGCCCCGGCAATCACCGCGCCAGAGGTGTCAACGACAGCTCCCGATAGCTGAGACGGATAAGCCTTATCGCTTGTGGCGACCGGGGGACCCTGCGGATTGAGCGCGTGCCCGCCGGTCGCGGACGGCTGCGCGGAAAGCAGCGAGGCCGCGGTGAACAGGGCAAAGGGAAAAAATCTGCGGAAAAGCATCTGCGCTGGCTCCTGTAAGGATTGGACCATCGATTGGCTTGCAAATGGCATGGTTCCCCGGCCAGGGCGCTGGCGCCCCCAACGGCGCGGCTGATCGAGCGGAATCCCCCCGCATTCACTTTCAGGACCAGATCGCCCGCGGTCTTGAACTTGAAATGAAATGGAACACCGGAAGCGGAGATCGTGCTCGCCACGAGCCGTTCATGTTCCAGCGGCCTGAAGAGAGCGACAAAACCAGCGCCTAGAATGGAATTATTTCACGCGTAGCACGATTCGTAAACTAGTATGCGACATATTTTTATAGATTTCGTATGCGATAGGGGGATGAAAGCCGCAAGGGCGCGCGCGGCGCGAATACCCGCGGCCACTCAGCAAGGCGCGGCCCTGCCGTGGAAACGCGGCATTACGCTCCGGATTGCGAGCGAGATCGCAAGGCCTCCGCAATCAACTCCTGGTTGCCCAGCGCCGCTTGCAGTTCGGCCATCTTGCCCAACTCGCGGCACAGGCGCTCTTTTTCCTTGAGCAACGCCATCGCGCCATCCAGGTCGCCGCGATAGAAGAGAATTCCGGCCTGGTTGCCGAGGGCGTTTTGCAGCCCGTCCTTGCTTTCCAGCTCGCGGCAGAGGCTCTCTTGTTGCTTAAGCAAGGCCATGGCACTGTTCAGGTCTCTCCGGCCGATGAGGATCAAGGCCTGATTGCCCAGGGTGCTTTGCAGCCCTTCCTTGTCCCCCAACTCGCGGCACAGGCGCTCGGTCTCACTCAGCAGCGCCATGGCTCTATCCAGACTCCCGCGGCTTTTCAAGATCAGGGCCTGGCTGCCCAGCGACTGATACAGGCCAACCTTGTTCCCCAGTTCGCGGCAGAGGCGTTCCTCCTCCATGTGCAGCGCCATGGCGCCGTTCAGGTCTCCGCGGGACTTGAGCAGATTCGCCTGGTTGCCCAGCGTGCGCTGCAGCCCTTGTTTGTCTCCCAGTCGGCGGCAGATGATCTCTTCCTCGCTGTGCAGCGCCATGGCGCCGTCCAAATCTCCGCGATCGTAGAGGATCAATGCCTGGTTGCCCAGCGCGCGCGCCAGCCCATCCATCTTGCCGAGCTCGCGGCACAGGCGCTCTTGCTCTCTGTGCAGCGCCATGGCGCCGTCCAAATCTCCGCGATCGTAGAGGATCACGCCGCGGTTGCCCAGCGCTGCTTCCAATCCCTCCGAGCTTCCCAGCTCGCGGCACAGGCGCTCTTGTTCGAGCAGGAGCGCCATGGCATCCTCCAACTCACCCTTGCTCTGGAGGATCAATGCCTGGTTGCCGAGCGTGCGCAGCAGCCCATCCTTCTTTCCGAGCCGGCGACAGATGCGCTCTGCTTCTTTCAGCAGCGCCATGGCATTGTCCAAGTCGCCGCGGTCCTTCAGAAGGACCGCTTGATTGCCGAGTGCGCCCAGAAGGCGGGACTCATCCCCTTCTTCCCTCAATTGGTCAATCAGGCCTCCCTGGACTCGCAGCGCGGCTTCGGGCTTGCCGGTGTCGTGGAGCAACCTCCCAATCTGCCAGGCGAAATGGGAGTCGCTGAAGGGTTCCTGGATCAACGGGCCGTAGACCTGCTCCATGCGCAATGGGGAGTTCGTCTCGATCCCCGTCCAATAGGCCTTCGCCGCGAGCTTGTCCTGACTCCAGATGGCATCGAAGAACTCCGATTGCGACAACAGGTCCGCCAGGCTCTGCCACTCCGCTGCCTGTTGCATTTGCCAAGGCAATTCATCGAGTTGGCGCGTGCCTTGCGGCTGGGCTTGAAAATAGCCGGCCAGGGTGCGGTGGGCGCATTTTTTCTGTCTTTCCTCAGGCAGATAGGCCTCTCGGACCGCCTCGCGGAGGAAGTCGTGGGCAAAGGTCAGCAGGCCGCCACGATCGATGAGAGCATCGCCGGCGGCCAGGTACAACGGACTCCAAACAGCGCGCGGCAGCGGCGAGCCTGCCGTACCCAGCGACTCAAGCAGTTCCGTCTCTGAAAGTCCGCGACGTGCGGCCCAGATGCGCACCAGACTCTCCTGGACGATGCTCTTGCGCGTCGATTTTGATTTGGGCTGAAGCGCATGTCGCAGGCGTTGCGCGATCGTCTCTCCGGCTGCGCCCCCGGATGCCGTATCCGGCTTGCCATAATCCTGCTCCCATCGTTCAATCACTTTGCGATACAGCTCGAACGGGCCTTCCGCCTCAAGGTACCAGCCGATGCGCTTTCCCAATTCCTCATGGCTGCCGAACTGGCGCAACTCGTTGAGCAGAGTGCTGAGATACAGCCCGTTCCCGGTTTGCGGCGCGGCGGCGATGCGGCGGGTGGGCTCCGCGCTCAGCGCTTTGGAGTAGCGTTCCAGATAGTTGAGAATCAGTTCCTTGCGTTCGGGAACAGTGAGCGGCCCCACGGTCAGGACCGGCCAACCGCGTTGGTTCAGGTTGTTCCAAGACCGGCCGGGAAGCGTGGAGACCACAAGGCGCACATTGGCAGGAATCTCGGGCGGGAGCCAAACCAAATCCGGCGCGCCGTCGCGGTCTTCAATCTGGTTGAGCGCGTCCAGCGCAAGCACTAGGCGGCCGCGCGCCGCCACCATGTGCAGCGCGTTGGCAAAGGCCCCGCGCAGAGCGTCGGGCCGATCCGGAATCTCGATTTGAACGCCGCAGGCGCGCTGGAACTCGCCCAGCAGGCGACGCAGCATGGCCATCCAGTTGGAGCTGTCGGGCGCGGCGCCGATGAAGTGAACCAGGACCGGCGTCTCCGGGTGCTCCTGGCGCCATTTCGAGGTCCAGTTAGCCAGCAGCGCGGACTTGCCGCCGCCGGATTCGCCCAGCACAACCAGTGGCGGCCCATCGCCCGCGGCGTGTGCGTCAAGCCGGTCCGTATAGCTATGGCGGCTCACATAGACCACGCGCCGGCTGGCTGCGTAGGCCTCGTGATCGAATGCCATCCTGTCCAGCGGATCGAGGTCGCGCTCGGGAAACTGCTCCTCGACGACGGCGGTCAGATCGCGCAGCACCCACTCGCCCAGTTGTTTCGGCGTCGCGAATGGTTCCGCGACCGGAAAGCCGCTCCCGCGAATCTCCTCCTTCAGCCGGGTCAGTTTCTCTCGCAAAGCCGGGTCGCTTTCAATGAAACCGGGATGCGCCGCCGCACAAGCTGGATCGCGGAAGTAGAAAAAGGCGTGCTTGTCCATCGCTGGATTTCGCAGAACGCCATGAAACACTTCGAGGGCGGTGACCGATTGGCGGAGATGCTCTCTGAGCCAGGGTTGAGTCTCAAAAAGATCTGCGGGAATCTCGGCCTCTTTTGGCACCCACCCATAGCGCTCGCCCAGGATGCCGATGAAGTAGGGCCTGCACTTCTCGATCTCCTGAAGGCACAAGGGCAGCACCTTGCCTTCCGCCCTGGCCTCGTCCGGCACGCCCCAGCGCAGGTCCACCTCGCCCCAGGTAACGCCGCGGCGCTCGCACAGCCGGCGCAGTTGCGGAAAGATCTGCTTCACCAGTTCCTCGCGCTCTTCCTGCATATCGCGGAAGGTGGAGGAAATGAACACGCGAATTTCGCGGCGATCGGCGGCGGGCCGGTCCGTTTTGCTTTCGCTGGGCATGGACTCTCGCTTTCACCGGCGGCCGGCAATCGCAACGGCCGCGGCCGGCCGAATTGAGGACCCTGCAACTCCTCGCTGGAAAATCGCGATCAGTCTAACCCATCGACGAGCCTTGGCAACAAGCATCGTGCAAAGAAAAACTCGAGGCGATTGCGGCCGGCCCGTTCCTGCGCTGTGACCGGAGGAGTTTTTGGGCGTGTGCTCTCAGCACGTATCTCTCGCGCTCTCAACCTCTTGGCCAGACTTGATCGCCCCTGGGATCGAAGTGATTCTCGCGCGTGCCCATCGCGGACGCAGACTTGTTTTCGAGGCCGGGAATCGCAATGGCTCATCTTTGGACGCAGGACGCGGAGGGTTGGAGCGCGCGGAGGCTGGATGGCGCGCATCTTGAGCTGGCGTTCGATTCGATGCGGCACGCGGGAGACGCGCAACAAACCGCCACGGGGGCGAAGGCGGCCCAACTGGTCCGGACCGGCGCGGGGGGAGCGCAGGTTTGGGCGCTGATCGCCCCGCCAGACTCCGACCTTCGCATGAATGGGCGCGCGCCGCTGGCCGGTTTGCGCGCGCTCGCCGATCGCGACGAGATTCGGTGCGGCGGCGAGGTCCGGTACTTCTCCACCGAGACGCTGGCCAGTGTGGAGAGCTTTCCCGGCGCGGAGCGGCCGGTGTACTGCGGCCGATGCCGCCAGCCCATCGAGGCGGGCTCGCCCGCCGTGCGCTGTCCTGGGTGCGGCATCTGGTACAACGAATCGGCCGAGCTTGCTTGCTGGACCTACGGCGAGCGGTGCGCCTTCTGCGATCAATCCACGGCTCTGGACGCGAGCTTCTCGTGGACGCCCGAGGAGGGGTGATGCAGACGGAGACTCGGCACATCGTCGTGGCCGGGCTGGGTAACACCGGCTCGCACCTCTTGCCGCATCTGGCGCGCATGGATCGCCTGGCGCGGCTGACGCTGGCCGACCCCGACACCTACGCCCCCGGCAACCTCGCGGCGCAAAACATCGAGGGCCCGGATGTGGGCCTGCCCAAAGCCGTCGCGCAGGCAGCCAAACTCCGCCGCATCAACCCTGGCCTGGAGATTGTGGCCATGCAAGACCGCGTTGAGGACGTGCCGCGTGGATTGCTGATCGGCGACCTGCTGGTGAGCTGCCTCGATAGCCGGGCGGCGCGGCAGAACCTGAACGAAATCGCGTGGCGCCTCCATACGCCGTGGATCGATTGCGGCATCCTGGGCAGCCAGAACCTGGCGCGCGTGAACATCTACGGAATCTCAGACGATGCGCCATGCCTTGAATGCGCCTGGGGGCACGAAGACTACCTGACGGTGGAGCAGGAGTATCTGTGTGGCGCGGGCAGCGGATCGGGTTATCCCTCCATGGCGTCCTCGGCGCTCGGCGCGCTGGCGGCCTCGGTCATGGCCATCGAAATCTCCAGGCTCTTGCAAGGCGATGCGGCCGCGCCGCCTGCCGCGCGCCAAATCCTGGTGGATGCCGGGCATCGCTCCATGCGCGTGACTGCAAGCAGGCGCAACCCTTGGTGCCGGTTCGATCATCGCGGCTGGACGATCGAGCCATGGCGCCGCCGGCCCGATCGCACAACCGTCGGAGAGGCGCTGAGCGCCCTGGGCAGCATTCAAGTGGAAGGGCATCGATTCGTATCCGCGATGGTTTGTCCCAATTGCCGCCACGAAGAAGAATCGCTGCGCTTGAATCGGCCGCTGGAGCGCTGCCCGGCATGTAACCGGCGGATGGTCTCCTCGGGCTTTGGATCGCTGGAGCGCCTGAGCCCCGAAGTGGCGAAAGAGCACTTCCATCTGACCCTGGCGCAAATCGGGCTGCGCGTCGGAGACATTGTGAGCAGCGGCAACCGGCATCGCCGCATCGTGGAGGCGTAATGGACGCGAGTCAATCCAGCACCGTCGATCGAATCTACCAGGCATTCATGCAGAGCCAACTGGCCGAAGGCATGGCGCTGGCGGAGTCGAGCGACCTGTTGCGACTGCATCTCTCGCCTGCGGCTCCCCCGCACTTCGTCGCCGAGTATCTCTGCAAAGGGCTGGTGCGCGATGGCGCGGGCGAAATCAAGGAGGCGAGCGGGTTTCAGGTGGGCGTGTGGTTCCCCCCCGACTATTTGCGCCGGGCCGACCCCTTCGAGATGCTGCGCATCTTCACGCCGGGCGTGTGGCACCCCAACGTCGGCGACGACCTTCCGCTGATCTGCATCGGAAGGCTCGCGCCGGGCACCTTGCTGGTGGAGATTCTCTACCGGGTTTACGACATCCTGACCTATCAGAAGTACAACCCCAGGGAGAACGATTCGCTGAACAAGGCCGCATGCGCCTGGGCGCGCAACAATCAGGATCGCTTTCCCATCGATCGCCGGCCTCTGAAGCGCGCCTCGCTGGGTCTGGAGGTGCAGCCCTTATGAGCCTTGCCAACCAAGCAGCGGAAACGGCCTATCGGGTGCTGGACAAATGCACCCGCGAGTTGCAGCCGGATGGCCCGTGGCGCTGGCGGTGCGTGTTGCAGAATGGCGCGCGATTGCCCCTGTCGGCATCGATCGGCGAGGGCTTTCTGGAGCTTGCATGCCATCCCGAAGCGATGCGCGGAGACGCGGGCACGCTGGAGCGCGCCCTGCTGGGCAACGGCGCACTGCCCGGCGGCGCCAGGCTGGCGCTCAACGCGGCCAGCCGCGATCTTCACTTGCGCGCCGATATTGCGCTGCTGGACGAGGCGCAGTTGCTGGACCGTCTGCAGTGGGCGCTGCACGGCTTTCACGAAGGGCATCGCCTGTTGCGGGCGCTGGATTCAAAAGGCGGTTGCGTGGCAAGGCCGGCGACAACCGCAAGGGAAACAAGTGTGGGCGAGATGCTGCGCGGCACATCGTGGACCTTCACCGAGCGCGGCCTGAACGATTGCGCTGCGCAACTGGATGCCGACTCCGCCGCGCCGGCCAGGGTCGCCATGATCGAGAACGACCTCGTCTTCAGCACGGAGCTGGTTCGCTGCGCGGCGCGGACGGCGCGGAAATCCCTTGCCTTGTTTCTGCTGACGGCAAGCGGCGCGCTGCGCCTGGCGCGGGCCTATGCGGTGCAAGCGGAGAGCGAATGGAGCTTCGGATTTCAGGTCTGCCTGCCGTCCGCGCCGGCTGCCGAGGAGATCGATCATGCCATGGCCGCGCTTTCCTTTGCCCACAGGATCTGCGCGCGCGAATCCAATGTCCTGCTCGATGAGGCGGCGGCCCGCAGCTATCTGGCCGCTCGCGATTTTGCCACCAACCACCAACCCCAGGAAGAAATGGAGAGCTGACTATGGGAAAAGCCGAAACCGCATTGGAGATACCGCTGGAGATCAGCGATGTCTCGGGCCAGAAGGTATTCTCGGTGGCCAACGCGCCCGCCGGCAACACGGTGGGCGAGCTGGTGCGCGAGATGCTGGGAAAGATGAACCTGCCCCGCAACGACGCCAGCGGGGCGCCCCTGACCTATCAGGCGCGGCTTGAGAGAGAGGGGCGTCACTTGAATGCATCGGAACGCATCGGCGATGCGCTGGAACGCGGCGACAGGTTGACGCTGCAACCGAATATCGATGCAGGCCGAGGCTGCTGAGGGAAACCTGACGAGGGTGCGCAATGACGTTGACCTTTCCCTATCGCTTTGCCGTGGTCCTGTTCCGCGAGGACGGGACGAGCCTTGGAACAGTGCCGGCGAACCGCGACTGGGAACCGGCCATCGAGTGGACGCGCTTCTACTTTCAGCGGAGGGGCGAATTGGCCCTCGACGACAATGGAAGCGCGTCTGTCCTTCCGCTTTGGGAATACACGCTGGGAGAACCATACTGCCGCGGCTACCGCATCCAGATCGAGCAGCCCGGCCGGCGGCCTGTTGCCTCGGACTTTCCTGTTGCGCATTTCAGCGAGTTCTCGAGCGCGGTTGCCTCGGCATATGTCGAGCAGAAGCTGCTGCGCGCGGGAGACCGCTATTCGTGCCTGGTGGTCGCGCACCCGGCGCCGAATGAGACGCCGAAGAACGGTGGGCTCGCGGTCGCCAATGCGTCCCCTGCCTTGCCGGCGCGAGACGCGGAGCTGGAGTCCTTTCTGCTTCGGGCAAAGCCCTCCGGCGCAATGGACATCGGCGATATGCCCGTCCTTGTTTCGCGCCGCGTTCTCGCGGAGCTGGCGGAACGGACCCGCGCCGAGGAAGGAACGGAGACAGGCGGAATTCTGATCGGCAACTTGTGGCGCGATGCCGGAACGAGCGAATTGTTTGTCGAGGTAACCGCGCAGATTCCCGCCCAACATGCCAGCGGCAATCGCGTGAAGCTCACATTTACCCCGCAGACCTGGGCCGCAGCGGAGGCGGCTCTGCGCTTGCGCGGCAAAGGGGAGATCCATCTCGGCTATTGGCACTCCCACCCGGTGCGCGAGTGGTGCAAAGGCAAGGAGTGCACGCCAGAGAAGCAGCGGAGTTGCCATCTGGCGAAGGACTTTTTTTCGCCCGACGACGAGGCCGTGATGCGGGCCGCGTTTCCGCGGGCCTACAGCGTCGCGATCGTGGCCAACGACACCGCCTTCGCCGATCTGACATTCAGCATGTTCGGCAATCGCGAAGGAATCACGCAACCGCGAGGTTTCTATGTTCTGGAGGAGAAAACCGGTGACACGCGAATCAGCAGAGCAGAGTAGCATGGCGGGCCGGATGCTGGAAGACATCGCCGGCGCGGGGGATGCCGGCCTTCCCGTGGACGAGCGTCTGGCCGTTCTGACGCGCCTGCGCGCAAGCGGCATGGAGAACCCCGATCTCATCGATCGCTTTCTGATCGAGCGGATTGCCTTCCTGCGCGAATCGCTCGCAGCGTTGGAGGCGGAACACGGCAAGCTGCGCGGATTGATCGGCACGCTCACCGCGCCGCCCTATTTTCCGGCGATCTTCCTGGCCGCGACGGATACACCGGGAGCCGAAGGCGCGCTGGTCCAGGCCGAGAACGAGCGGCGCGTGGTGCAGGTGGGAGACGGAGTCGCGCGCGACGAGCTGCTTCCGGGCGACGAAGTGTATCTCACGCACGAGCGCAACGTTCTTGTCGCACGATCGGGCAGCCCCAGCTTTCTCAATGGCGAAGTGGCCAGCTATGGCCGCAGCACCGCGGACGGACGGCTGGTGCTGCGCTCCCGCGACGAGGAGATCGTGGTCCTGGCCAAGGCGGCGCTGCGCGATGCCGGCCTGAAGGCTGGAGACGCGGTTCGCTTCAATCGCAATGCCGGGCTGGCTTTCGAGAAGATCGAGGCCTCGAAGGGAGAAGAGTATTTTCTCGAGTCCACTCCGACCGACTCGTTCGAGGAGATCGGCGGCCTGGACCGAGAGATCGAGGAATTGAAGCGCACTTTGTCGCTGCACATGTTCCATCGCGGCTCAACCTGCAAATACAAGCTGCGCCGCAAGAAAGCCGTGCTGATGGAGGGCCCGCCGGGGAACGGCAAGACCAAGATGGCGCGCGCCACGTGCGCGTGGCTGGCGAGCCTGTCGGCCAGCGGGCGATCTCACTTCATCAACGTAAAGCCGGGAGCGCTCAACAGCATGTGGTATGGCCAGACGGAGCAGCGCTACCGCGAGATCTTCCGCGTGGCCCGCGAGGCCGCGGCCGCGGACGAGAGCGTGCCCGTGGTGATGTTCTGGGACGAGGTGGATGCGATCGGAGGCAACCGCGGCGAATCGACCAACCGCATCGACGACCGGATGCTGAATGCCTTCATGGCCGAATTGAATGGGCTGGAGGAGCGCGGGAATATTCTCGTGCTGGCCGCCACCAACCGCCGCGACGCTCTCGATCCCGCGCTGGCGCGGCCGGGCAGGCTGGGCGATCTGGTCCTCTACTTTCCGCAGCCTAACGCCAAGGCGGCGCGCGCCATCCTCGGCCGGCACCTGCCCGCCGATATTCCCTACGCCGCCCATTGCGAGGGGCAGGCGGCCGCGCGCGAGGCGCTCCTGGACCAGGCGGTTGCACAGCTCTTCTCCCCGAGCGCGGAGACCGAGCTGGCCAACCTGACGCTGCGCGACGGCAAGCGAAGGCTGGTGCGCGCGGCCGACCTGGTGAGCGGAGCGCAACTGGAAGCCATCGCGCAATCGGCCATCGAACGCGCCTGCGTGCGCGAGGCGGAAGGCGGGCCTCAGGGCGTCTCTGCCGCGGACATGAGCGCGGCCATCTCCGACTTCTTCCTGGCCGCTCCTCGCGCGCTCACGCCGCGCAACGCCCGCAACTACTTGCGCGATCTGCCCCAGGACGTGGATGTGGTGCGGGTGGACCTAGTCGAGCGCAAAGTCACCCACCCGCACCGTTACCGCGTGGAGGCGGCGTGAAATGAGCAATCCTTCGTCCCCGCCTGCCGCTTTCGAAGCCCTGCCCAAGCTGTGCGGCGCGGATATCGAACTGGGCAATTTCATTGTTGGCATGGAGCGCCTCGGCGGCACGGGCTACGAGGCCTCGCGGGCGGTGCTGGCCGAGATTCATGGGCTGCCGCTCCGTCAGAACTGCTGCCTGGGAAACTGGTGGCCGGCGCCCTCCGTTGCTCCGCCGCCGGCTGGCAATCGGGTTGTGGCTTACAGCCCCAAGAACGAGTGGACCTGCAATGCGCAGGACGTGAGCCGCCGGTTTCTTGCCAGCAACGGAGGTTGCGCCTATATCGACCTGGATCACGTGGAACTCTGCCTGCCTGAAGTTCTGAGCGCATACGATCACGCCGCGGCGTGGCACGGCATGTTGCGCAATACCAGAGCAGCTCTAGACAAAGCCAACCAGAGTCAGCCTCCCCGGCACCGCATCCAGGTGCTGGTGAACAACAGCGACGGGCAAGGAAACTCTTACGGCAGCCATTTGAATTTTCTCGTCCGCCGTCGCACCTTCGACAACCTCTTTTGGCGCAAGGCGCACTACCTTCAATTCCTGGCATCGTTTCAGGTCTCGAGCATCGTCCTGACCGGGCAAGGCAAAGTGGGAGCAGAGAACGGCCGGCCCGCGGCGGCTTACCAACTGAGCCAGCGCGCGGACTTTTGCGACACCCTGCAAGGCGTGCAGACCACCTATAACCGCCCCATCGTCAATTCCCGCGACGAGACACTCTGCGGCCGGGGCGAAGCGCGCGACCCAAATGCGCCCGCGCGGCTGCACGTGATCTTTTTCGACAGCGCGCTGGCGCACGGCTCCTGCGTGCTCCGCGTAGGGCCGATGCAACTCATCTTGACCTTGATTGAGAAGGGGCTGGTGAATGCGCGCCTCATCCTCGACGATCCGCTTGCGGCGTTGCAGTCTTACAGCCACGACCCTACCTTGCAAGCGCGCGCGGAACTGATTTCTGGCCGCTGCATGACCGCCCTCGAGCTGCAATGCGCCTATCTCGACGAGGTGAAGCGTCACGCCGCGCAAGGAGCATTCGAAGGCATCGTGCCGCGCGCCGAAGAGATCGTCCAACTGTGGGAAGGCACCCTAAGCAAGCTCGCCCAGGGCGATTGGATGTCGGTTGCGCCGCGCCTCGACTGGGTGATGAAGCTGATGGCCATCGAGCGGGCCATGGAGCAGCGCCCGGCGCTCGATTGGAACTCGCCCGAAATCAAGGTCATCGATCAGATGTATTCCAGCCTCGACAGGGACGGCCTGTACTGGGCCTACGAGGCCAGCGGCATGGCCGAGCAACTGATTCCGCCGGAGCGCATTGCGCACTTTGCGGCCAATCCCCCGGCAGAGACGCGCGCTTGGACCAGAGCGATGCTGTTGCGGCGCGCGGCTCCCGGCAGCGTGGTGAGCGTGGATTGGGACGCGATGACCTTCAAGCTGCGCGGCCGGCATACATGGCCGTCCCACCGCACTTTCGACATGGCAAACCCGCTCGGCTGCACGCGGGCCGAGGCGCAGCACGCTTTCGACAGCTCCCTGGATTTCGCGGATCTGCTCGACGCGCTCGATTCGCTCGCAAGCCACCGGCCACTCCCGGCGAGTGGCCGGCAAACACGCTGAACAAGAGAGGAGAAGACCACATGCGCTTTCTTCGGAGGATGAACGAGCCGCAGCAACGACCCGCAAACGGCGATGGCGATCCGGGTTCCGGCGATCTGCTGCAGCAACTGCGATCGCAGGGGGAGAGCCTGCTGGCTGCCGGGGACGAAGCGATTCAACGCGCCTTGGCAGGCAGCAACTCTGAGGCGTTCTTGCGCGCCAGCAGGCAGCAAGGCGGGGAGTAATCATGGCGGATTGCATGCTTGGGGTCGAGACGGAGTACGCCATCAACGCGATGGCCGGCGAGGACGCGGCAGATCGCCAGCTGATCGTGCGCCGCCTGCTCGAACTGGCGCACTCCACGTTGCCAAATATCGGCGACTTCAGTTCTTCCGGCATGTTTCTCGAAAACGCGGCGCGCCTCTACCTGGATTGCGGACTGCACGTCGAGTACTCCACGCCGGAGTGCATGAATCCGTGGGACGCGGTGCGCTATGTCGAAGCCGGCCATCGCACCATGCTGGAGCTGATTGGGAAGCTCGCCGACGAGCGCGGCGCGGAGCTGGAGACCGGCTGCTACCGCGTCAACGTGGATTACTCCGGCTCGGGCTCGACCTGGGGCTGTCACGAGTCCTATCTGCATCGAATGGAGCCGGAGCTTTTGCCCTTTCACCTCATTCCTCACCTGGTGACCCGGGTTGTCTACGCCGGCGCGGGCGGATTCGACCCTTCCTCGCAGGGGCTGCGCTTTACATTGAGCCCGCGCGCCGCGCACATGCAACGCGCTGTCTCATGCGACTCGACCAGCGGCCGCGGAATCTTCCACACCAAGGACGAACCGCTCTGCGCCGGGCATCGCCGCCTGCACGTGCTTTGCGGCGAGAGCCTTTGCTCGCACGCGGGCATGTTTGTCAAGTTTGGAGCGACCAGCCTGGTCGTGGCCATGGCCGAAGCAGGCTTGTCTCCGGGCGATGCGGTGCAACTGGCGGCGCCGCTCGCGGCTCTGCGCGCGGTCGCCTCCGATCCGGAATGCAACACGCCGTTGAAGCTCAAGGGTCCATCGCAGATGACGGCCATCGAGATACAAAGGCGCTATCTGAACCTGGCCGAGGCGCATCTCGGAGACGCCTTCATGCCCCCCTGGGCCGGCGTGGTCTGCGCACTGTGGCGGCGCCTTCTCGACCTGGTGGAGGCTGGGCCCGCCGCAGCCGCGAAGGCGCTCGATTGGCCGGCAAAGCTGGCTCTCTTCGTTGGCCATGCATCCAAGCGCGGCCTCGACTGGGATCGCCTGGCATTTTGGAACGACGCGGTGGATCGCATGGCGGAAGCCATGGCCTTGCCGCCGTATGGGGGAACGTTTCCCTTGGAGGAGGCGATTGGGATCGAGACGCCGATTCCCGCTGTTGTCTACGAAATCGAGGCGCGGATGCGCAAGAAGGGATTCGAGTGGGACGAGCTGAGGCGGATTCTCGCTCTGCGCGCCGAGTTTCTTGAGATCGACATGCGCTTCGGACAGCTCGGGCCGCGAGGATTGTTCACGGCGCTGGACGAGGCCGGTGTTCTCGATCATCGCATCGGCGGCGTGGACAGCTTCGAGCACGCAATGCGGAACCCGCCGGATGCAGGCCGCGCCAAGTTGCGCGGCGCGGCGATCAAGCGCATCGCCGGCGACAGGGAGGGAGCATGGTGTGGCGATTGGCAGCGCATCTTCAGCCCGAGGTACCGCAGGTCCCTCGACCTCTCAGACCCTTTCGCGACCGCGGAGATATGGCACGATGAGCCCGCCAGCGGGCTGGCGGACGGCTTGCAGTGAGGCGCGGAGGCGGACGCGCAATTGCCCGCTTGCAGAATGCGGTTCCAACCGAGTGAGCGGAGAAGCGGAATCACCATGTCCAGCGAATCCCGTATCGAGCCCGCCCTGGAGGCGAAGCTGAAACGCATGCGCTTGCGGATGGAGCTGCCGGACGGGGACACGCTGGCGGTCAAGCGCGTCCCCGCGGACCAAAGCTGCTTCAACAAGGCCAGAACCAACCTGTTAATCAAGCGCGCCGGCGAAGGCCTGCCCTGCCTGGTTTGCGTGGACGAAGATTTGCAGTACACGGGCATGGACCAGGCGCTGGCCCACGCCTTCGCCGCCGGTTGCACGCGGCAGGGATGGCTCATACTCGCCTTTGCCGGCAGCCTGCATGGCGACCTGACCGCGGCGCTGGAGTACGCTCTCGATCTTCTGGGCGCCGGCGAAGAGTCCGGCAAGGCCCCCGAGACTCCGGCTGCCGCAAGAGATGGATTGCTCGCGGCGTGGGCAGAGAGTCTCACGGATGCGGTTGCCGCGGGCCGGGTGAATCCTACGCTATGTCGCGGCGAGGAGATCGAACAGGTTGCGGCTTGCGCGCTGGGCTGGCAAGGGCGGCTGCCGCTCATTCTGGGCGAGGCGGGCACGGGAAAAACCAACCTGCTGTGCGGTGCGGCGGGACTGTTGGCGCGGCGCGGGCGTCAGGTGCTGGCAGTGAACATGGGCGCGCTGATGGCCGGCGCCCTCTTCGAGAGCGAGCGGGAAGCTCTTCTCGCCTCTCTGCTGCGCGAAGCCCGCCACTCCGGCGCCGTGTTGGCCATGGAGCAGGCCGAGTGGGCGGTCGCCGGAGTGCCCCGCGGCCTGGTTTTGCTGCGCGAGGCTCTCGATCGCGGCGTGAGGATCATAGCGACCTCGGCGCCAGAGCATGACAGCCGATTCCAGGTTCATCCGCTCGCTTCGCGGCTCGACGTTGTGCGTCTGAAGGAGCTTGGCCAGGGCGACACGATCCAGGTCCTCCAGTCGCTGAGGCCCTCCATTGCCGCTCATCATCGCGTTGAGATCGGCGCGGAAGTGGAGCTAGCCGCCGTGGAACGCGCGCTCTCGATGGAGGGTTCGTTGCCCGGCAAGGCCGTGGGGCTGCTTGACAGCGCCGCCGCCCGCGCCAGCCTCGCGGGAAACTCCATGGTCGCGTTGATCGATGTGTATCTGGCCGCGTCGAGAATGTCGGCGGAAAGCGCGTAGCGCGCAGCAGGCGCCTTGTCCGCGGATTTCCCCGCCCGCGGTCTCTTACGCCTGGGAAGAAAGCGCGGCGGAAAGCTCCTGGGAGCCGCTTTTGTACGCCAAGCGAATCCCTTTCTGACGATGGGTCTGGATAAGGCTGCGGTCGTAGCCGGCCTTGCGCAGGGCCTCCTTCAACAGATGGACCATGTTGTTGACGTAGTTCCTGCGGAAGGGCTTGCCCGCGCCCTCCTGCAAATATCGCACGATCTCGGCCCTCGAGCGCCAGGCTACGAGCGGGTCCTTTCCGCTCGCGTCCTTGCCCCCCGAAGCGAGGAAAAGGAAGACCTCGGCGAGCCGCGGGCCAAGAGAAAACTTTGCCCCGCCATCGATCGACACCTCGACGAATCCGTCGCCGCGCCGCCAGACAACCAGGTTGTGCGCGATCCTGGACGGGCCAGGCCCGCAGCCCTTCGTTTCGCAGGGAGCGCAGGCTTGCAGCAGGGACACCAAATCGAAGTCGATGCGGTCAAGGCGAGCCATCTGCGCCGCAAGGTTCGCGCGCGTAACCCGCACATCGTGAACCAGCATCCGGATCGACGCCTCGTAGTTGATGCGTGGCTTCGCCACAGAACTGCCTCCACGAGGCATAAGGGCATTTCTCATTCCAAACGACGGGAAACTTCGATTCAATAAGATAGCGGCGGCAAAGGCCGGCGCGATCGAGTTATCGAGTTGAGTTTTTGCGAATCCGCCGATTTAGGACGGCCGGAAGCACTCCAATGGGCGACTTATGGCCGCGATGGGGGCGGAGCGCGAAGGAGGGCGACGATCGGCCGGGGAGCGCACGGCATCGGGATGGATGGAAGCGCGGCCCGGCAGGGCTCTCCCGGCAGTTCTCCCGGGAGACCCCAACCGCGCGGCAAACAAGAGAGCGGCCTTTCGCGCCGGGCAGAGCGCTAGCCTACGGAGTTTTCGCCTCCGCGGGAGGCCTGGTTGGCTGGCTTGTCTTGGAGAGAACCGATTTCCAGAAGATTCCGTTGGTGGGAACCCTCTTGCGCCCCAGCACCACCAGGCGCAAGGGCACCAGCACAAATTCGGTCAGCCATTGACTGACCATGAAATCGGTGTATCCGGCCATGGCGTTGTCCACCGCCAAGGCTCCCAATCGTTCCCCGAAGATCACGTCCGTCACGCTGGGAGGAATGGAACGGATCAGGTGCCGGGGCTCATTGGTAATCACGCGGAAATCCCCCCAGTAGTCGGGAGGCTCGAGCTCCTTTTGAATTCGGTCTTGCAAAACCTTCGACACGATCTTGAGCCCGGCCCTGCGCAACTCGTCCGGCGTCTGGCCGCGAACCCTGCGTCCGTTGTTCAAGAAGGCTTCCAGTGCTCTCTGTTCCTTCAGCGAGAGACCGGCGCGCGCGTCCTTGATGTAGTCTCCCGCATCCGCCGGGAGAGCCGTTTCGGCCATGACAACGATGGCGTAGGGCCCGGCGCTATTCTGCTCGTCGACGTATCTCTCCATCAATTTGTTGCTCACGTGCGTCACGATTTCGTCCATGGTCATCGGGTCTTCGGGAATCAGCACCAGGTCGCACGCCGTGCTGTAGCCGGCATGGCTGGCGATAAACCCAGAGTCGGAGCCAAACAGTTGCACGATGCCCACGCGCGGATTCGATGCAACCTCGGTATGCATGTGCAGAATCACCTGGCGCGCTTCTTCGACCGCGGAAAGAAACCCAAACGACTGCCACACCCACAGGATGTCGTTGTCCATGGCCTTGGGGATTCCCACCACCGACAGATCGAACCCCGCGCGTTTCGCATAGTGCCAAAGCGCATGGGCGCAGCTCATGCTTCCGTCGCCGCCGATGACGTAGAGAATGCCCACTCCGTCCTTCTGCAACCGGGTGACCGCCGCATCGAGCTTTGCGTCCCTGTCTGTCTCCCGGCCCGGAAGCAGTTCGTCCGCGCGGGAAGTTCCCAGGTAGGACCCCCCGGCCTCCACTCCCTCGCCCATCGAAACGGTCGTCATGGGCTGCGGAGGCACGCCGTCTCTCAGCAGGGCCTTGAATCCCTCGCGATAACCGACAATGTCGAGAAAGTGATTTCTGCCTGCTCCGCGCTGCCGCTTGGAATAGAGGCGATGCCGCGAAACGATACCGTCGATAACGGCGTTGATTCCCGGCGCAATGCCCCCTGAAACCAGGATGCCGACCCCCAGCCTCCCTCCTTTTTTCAAGGGGTATCGCAGATACTTCCGCGGCCGCGCCTCGGGCAGCGTCAACTCCGCGGAGACGCCCGCGCGGGCGGCAATGCGCGAGTCGAGCAGAACCCTCGGGCTGTCGTCGGAGAGGGCGCCGATGCTGTTGTCGGTGATGGGATTTTCAAAGCGGGGATCTTCCTTCACCACCACCTTCTCCACGTCGGGCCACTCCGTCCAGCCACATCGGGTTTGCAGCTTGAGAAGCAAGGCTTCATCTTTGCGGCGATACTTATCGAGGAACTCCTTCTCGTTGTCCACGACGTAGCTATTCGGCAGGCCATCCTCCGGCACCCATTGCAAGCCGAGTTTGCGGACGATCTCCTCCGCCAGTTCCCGCGCGAAATCGTAGCTATGATCGAGTACCGCGGCCTTGACCGCCGCATAGCCCTGCATGGTGGACAGGGCCTCGTTGGGCAGGGTTTCGACCAGTTGCACGGGCAGAAAGGGGCAGCCTTTTTTGTTCTTCAGGAAGTACTCGATCTCCTGCTTCTGCGTTCCGCCCCAGATGGGACCAAGCAGAGCCACCATTCCGTCGCAGGCATCGATCGATCGTGCCAGTTCCTCGTTCAATTCGCCGGCTCGGCCGTGGAGAGGCCAGTAGAAGGGATCGATTCCCTGCTTTGACAGCATGAAATAGATCCAATCGACAAACTTCTGGTCCGCGAACTCAACTTTCTCGTCAACGAATTTGTAAGACAAGAACGGCTGTTTGGCTGGCATTCCGGGTCTCCAATCATGAGTCTCAAGGAACTGCGCGATGAGCGGAAGTCATAAGGCGCGAGAGCGAATCGCACGAATTATACCGCCGGAGGTCCAGGCTTGAAAGATCGCGCCTGGAGCGGGAGGAATGCCCGCTTGCTCCCGCGCCGGATGGAAGCCCCGGCCGGGACCACCCAGAAAGAACACGGCCCCTGTCAACTCCTGGAGCTTGCCCGCCAGGGGCCCGGCTCCGACAGCGCCAACAGCCTTTGCAACTCGTCGAAGAGCCGAGCCACCGCCTGCTGGATTTGCGGCGCAAGCGCGCCTTGCCAGAACTGCGCCAGCGCATGTGTATCGTCCTCCGGCAAGGCCAGCAAATGCCCCAGGCATTCCTCTACACGCGCTACGGATTCATAGGCTTCGCGGCTGCCGAAGTAGAGCCTGTTGCGCATCAGCGCCTGGATTTCCATGCGGATGCGCAACAGCGAGGCGCGCCCCGAGGCAGCCAACGGATACCCCTCCGCGACCGGCTTCAACGCCTGCTCGCAGGCGTGAATCGCTTCATCGGACCGGTGAATCTTGCGCAGGCACTCCACCTGCAATAAGGCAGGCCGATCCGCTTCGCTTTCACGTTGGCCATACCCCGCCACCAGGCCGAAGTGTTGAAAGACGGCATTGAGATGTTCGCGGCGAAGCCCCTCGGACCCGAAAAATGTGTTCAGAGAACTGAGCACCGACCGCAGCTCGCGCACGTTTCCCGGCCAGCGGTGGCGGCACAGGTCGTCCAGGATTTCTGCCGGCAACCGCCCCTCGGTCTTGGCGATCTCCCGCCAGGCCTCCTGGGCAATCAACTTCAGATTGTGGGGATCGTCCCGCAACTCGGGCGTGAAGATCACGAATTGCCTCAAACGATAGAACAGGTCCTCGCGGAACTTGCCAGCCTGCACCATGCCGTAGAGATTTCGATTGGTGGCGGCAACGACCCTCGCTTCGACCGGAATGGTTGCCACCGCGCCCAATCGCCTGATCTTGGGCTCTTGCAAGGTATGCAGGATCTTGGTCTGGTGGTCCAGGCTCAGGTCGCCGACTTCGTCCAGAAACAGCGTGCCATCTTTCGCCAACTCCCATTGACCGGCCTTCCCGCCCTTAAGTGCGCTGGTGAAGGCGCCTGGCATATAGCCAAACAACTCGGATTCAAGCAGCTCGCTGGGAATGGCGGCGCAATTGACTTCGACAAACGGCTTGCCCGGCCTGCCCAGCTCATGGATCGCCCGCGCCACCACCCCCTTGCCCGTGCCTGTTTCTCCCAGGATCAGGACCGGCTCACCGAGGGGAGCGGCGCGCAGGATGAGTTGCCTGACCATGTGATGCGCGTCGGAGTCGCCCCAAAAGGTCCGGCTAAGGCGGTCTTCTCCCGGCAACGGCCTGAGCAGGCCGGAAAGACCGCGCCCGCGGAGAGCAGGATCGGTGGGAGCATCTCCAGAGGGCGCGCCGCGCCAGAGCGCCGCGAAGGCCTCCGCGCTCACTCCGAGAACATAAATGCCTGCCTCGTCCCGGCTGGCGGCATTTTTCAGCAGTTTGCCGATGGCCTGTTTCAACCGCCCCGCCGAGGAGAGATTTGCCTCGATGAATGGAATCCGGCCCCCTTGACTCAACAGCAGAGCCGACAGGCCCTTGCGATCGTCCTTGACGCGGCGATCTTTGAAAAGGCCGCCGCACTCGCGAAATAGCTCCAGGTCCTCGGACCGCACCACGACGGCGGCCGGCAGGCGATGCTTGCCCACCGCGTCCCGAAGCGCCCCCGGAGCCTCGATCTCGATCCTGGCCGGTAACTTGTCGCGACTGCACAGTGCGGCTTCGATGGGCATCTTCCAGTCACCTCGCTGCGTCTGTTTCGGAATTAGGGCCTGATTACACTCTCCAAGCGGATGGCGTTGCGCGAGGACCTTGCCCGCTCGCCCGGCGTGGCGGCTTGCCGGTTGAACCGGTCGACGCCATCCAGCGCCGAGGCATCGAGTCCGTTGTTGCCGCCGGCATTCAGCACCTCGAAGAAGCCTCCCCACACGCGGACGATCGGGCGGCCCTGTTCCTTGGCGTACTGGACGATTTCGGCCGTTCCGCCGTGGCCGCTGGAAGGCTCCCCATCCCAGACGGCGATGAGCAGATCGCAGCGGTCCACCACATACCGGCCGGCCTGGGCGTAGGCGTCCTTGCGCAACTCGGCCTGTCCGGCTGGACTGCTGCTGTCCTGGAGAATGCGCCGCGACCGGAGAAGAACCGGCTTCCCGCACCGTGCGAGCAACGCAGCGAACTCCGCGCGCGATTCTTCGCTTGCAAAGTCCTCGAGATAGTCTTCGAGCGCCAAGGGAAGAACCGCTTCGAGGCGCGCGCCAGGATAGCTCAAGACGGCCCGCGCGACCACGCGATCGGCGCCTTCGGCCAGCGCGCTGAGAACGCGGAACGAGATGGGAGTGGCGCCCGCCTGCCGGGCAGGTTCCAACTTCAGCCGCGACTCCGGCGGAAACAGACCCGCGATTTCCGCGTCGATGGCCTGCTTGACCAGCGCCTCAATCGCCGCTGGATTCTCCAGCTTGCGATGGCCGGTGACGCCAATCCGGCGCATTGCGGCTCTACTCGGGAATGTAGATTTCATAGTCCGCCGCTTTGAGAAACTCCGGCATGCTCCGCACTGCCTTTCGATCCAGGTCCTTGATTTCTTCCGTGAGCTGCTCCCACGGGAAGAGGTAATTGTGAAGAAGCAGGCGATCGTTTCGGCTGGCGCGATCCATGCTGGCCGCGGCGATCCATCCGGCGCGCCGCTTTTCAGCTGCCCACCGGTCGTGCTCCGATTTCGCCAGCCCTTCCATCCTCTCTTCCAGACGCTCCTTCACCTTTGCGGAAGGAACCGCACCGGGGACGATCTTGCGAAACCACAAGCCCGCGGCGCGCAGCTTCACGGCGATGTGGTCGGCCTGCTCGCGGTTCGATTCCTTCAAGTACTCGGGAAGCTGCTCCCAATTTTGGACAGAGGGGGCCCGAGGATGGTAATCCGGCTGTTTCTGCCGCTCCTGGATGTAGGAGGCGTGGATCGCCTTGGCAACCTCTTCGCGCTCGTCCGGCTGGAAAGGATAGTGATCCGCCAGCAACTGCATGAGGTGATCGGCATTGGCGTGCAAGGCGGCATGGCCACTGGCCGGCAAGAGCGAGGGCGTGAATCTTTCCGCTCCGACCAGATGGCTCATCTCCAGCAACGCCTCAAAGGAACGGTTGCCGTGCTCGAATTTTGGCATATGGGAGAGCGCGCGGATGACGGGCCCGCTCAATTGGAGCACATTGCTTCCATCCAGCAGGCCGGGCGCTTTCTGGCGCAACTGGAAAGCGAGGATATTGGCGCGCCGGAACAGAATCGCCGCCTCGCAGGGAAACGCCTCGGCGGGTCCGTAGGGATCGAATTCGGCATTCAAATCGAGGCCCGGAATATCGAGACTCCCGCGCAGGCGCGAGAGAAAATCGGGGCCCTTGGCGTTCTTGAAGTCGATGAACGCAACCGCCGCGTCCTTGTCCCTGTTCCTTTCGATGAAGGGGCGCGCAAACTCCCGGTAACTGTTGCAGGTGCCTCCCGCGAAGACAAAAATGCTCTGCCCAATCGGATGCGGAGCGCCGCGATCCACGAACTCCGCGTCCTGCATCGGACTCAGAAGGTAGCGCAGCCATCCCAGAGGCTTTCCCTCCAGGGCGGTGTCGAACTCGTCAAAGAAAACCAGCGGTATCTTCCCTTTCAAAACCACGTCGCGGACGAGGTGAAAAGCCGCGGCGAGTTCGTCCGGCTTCTGATATTGCGAAAGGTTGAAGGTCAGGGTTTCAATGGCGCGCGCCCCGCATCCCTCGAGCGCTTTGGCAACCATCTTCACGCCGAAGGACTTTCCCGCTCCCGGGGGACCAAACACCGCAACGCTCAGCGGGCGTGGCGGAGCGATCTGGCGCGCATAGTCGAACATCAGGCTATACAGCGCCCGATAACTCTCGATTTCGCTGCGGTCGTAGGCGCGCAGCGCGCCGGCAAAGATCGCCACCGGTACCTGGTCGAATAGATCCTTGGCGATCTTGTCTTCGTTTTCCGGCGAGTCCTGTGGCGCCCGGGCGCCGGTTTCGGTCATGCTCACGGCCCGGTTGAGATACCTGGCCTTGCCCGCAAAGATCGAATCGATCAGGCGCCAATATCCGCGGTCGGGAACCGCCGCCGCGGGGATCATCGGAATCCGCTGGCAGGCAAAGACGGGCCCCTCCTTCTCCGCGGGCGCAAAGATCTCTTGCGCTGGATATGCCGGAGCGGCCGAGGGCTTGCCAAATCCAAACTGCAGCAGGCGCCGGCTGGCGCGCAGTCCGGAACGAATGCCCTCGATCACAGAGAGCGGAGGCTCGATCTCCCCGTCCTGCGCGGTTTTGCACTCGAACAGATGCGGGCCGTCCCGCCGCGCGAGTTCCTTCACCAATCCAGCGGTAAACGCCGCTCCGTAACCGACCATTCCGCCTTCCAGCGAAGTCTCCCATGCCCCTTCAATTCCCGTGGGGTTGTAGACGATCCAGGCGCTGAAGGGCCTCTCTCCGTCGCCGGCGTCGTACCGCCAATACATGGCGCCGTCCAGGCCGAGACGAACCACCAGATGCGGCGTGTTCTTCAGCGCCTCCCATTTCGGAACATTCAGCAATTGCCAGACCAGATCCATTGCTGTCCGCTCCCAAGAGAGCCCCCGGCTGATGGGCGCATCGCTCTCCCGCAGGTCGTCGATGGAAAGGATCACGACACGGCGATCGGGGTAGTTCGTCGCAAGCTGATTCCACAGCGCAGAGGAGTTGAGCGGCTGGCGCGGCGGATCGGCTGGCGCGACGGCTGCCTTGGGTATCGAGAGAGGCAAAGGCCGATGGAGCTTATGCACGATGACCGGCGAGTGGCCCGGATTTGGTTTGGCTGCATCGGCGGGCCAATCTCCGGGGGTGCGGCGAAAACTATTGCCGCTGTCGTCCAGGACAACAAAGCCGGCTCCGCCCGACTCGGGTAGCTTGAGTTGGATGGTGGGTTCGCCTTGCTCCGGTCCCGAGAATCCTTCCGTTTGCGCAACGCGCAGCGTCCGGTCTTTCTTTTTCGATTCCGGGCTGGTTTTGAACTCGTTGACGCGAACCACGGAGTGAACAATCTCGTCCCTGGTCAAGCGAGCGAGCAGGCCCTCCTGCAAAGGGCCGCAAGCCTCGCCGCAACACAGCGAGGGAGGCGTCATCAGCTGAGGCCCAACCACCTCGGCTTCCGAAGCCGCCGCGCCGATCAGGTCCGCAAGCAAAAGCGCGCCGCCGCGCAGGTAATGCGTGCGAATCTCGCCTGTCAATCGCCAATTCTCGGTCGCGCTGGCCGCATCGGAACCATGGCGCGGGGTGGGCACGCCGATCAAATCGATACATACATCCCCGGCTACGTGGATCTTTGCCTTAGCCATGCTCAAAGCCTCATCCATGGTTCAACCAGAGAAACGCACTCTCGAAGCTGTCATTCGAAGATGCGACTGTTGTACCTCAGCAAGGAGGGTTTGGCAAGAAGAACATCGTCCTTTCAGGCGCTTCTTATTCTTGACTCCACCTTTCCTGAGCCCGGCTTTGCCGCGCGAAATGGCGAACACATGCTGGGGTTCGATGAGAGTTATCCCCGGCAGGCTGCTTCCGAGTACACTTGGGACACAGGTTTGCCTCCATCTTGCAAGCCAACTCTTTGTGAGGGAAGTACAATTCCATGATTTGCGCAATTCTGCGGCGGCTTGCGGCCCCCGCCCTTGGCTCTCTTTTGGTTTCTTTCTTCCTGCCCGTTGCCTCCGCTCAACCGAGCCAGACCCCGACCCGATCGATTGTCGTGCATCTCGACGAGTCCACCGGGCCGGTGGATCGCTTCTTCGACTTGTCGGTGGGCTCCGATTTTCCCGGCACGCTGATGCGCGACGACAGCCAGGCGCAGCTCAAGCTGGCCGCGGAAGAGCTCGGCTTCCGCTACATACGGTTCCACGCGATCTTTCACGATGCGCTGGGAACGGTGAAGGTCGAGAACGGCAAGACCGTCTACGACTGGACGAAGATCGACCGGCTCTACGACAACTTGCTGGAGCGCCATATCAGGCCCTTCGTCGAACTCGGCTTCACGCCCAAGGCGCTTGCCACGTCGGAGAACAGCATCTTCTACTGGCATGGCAACACCTCGCACCCCAAGCCGGAAGGTTGGCGCGACCTCGTCGATGCATACATTCGCCACATGGAAGCGCGGTACGGCAAAGATGAGGTGCGGACGTGGTTCTTCGAGGTGTGGAATGAACCCAATCTTTCCGGCTTCTGGGAGGGCGGGGATCAAAAAGCGTACTTCGAACTCTACGATCTGACCGCGAAGACGATCAAGTCGATCGATCCCGCGTTGAAGGTCGGAGGACCCAGCACGGCCGGCGCGGCGTGGGTTCCCGAATTCCTGGCGCACGTCAAGCTGAGCGGCGCGGCGGTCGACTTTGTCACCACGCATACCTACGGCGTCCAAGGCGGATTCCTCGATGAAGAAGGGAAAAGCGACACCAAGCTCGATCCTTCTCCGAATGCGATCCTGTACGACGTGCGCCACGTGCGCGAACAGATTTCGGCCTCGCCCTTTCCCGCTCTTCCGCTGTATTTCTCCGAGTGGAGCACAAGCTATACGCCGCGGGACTCCGTCCACGATTCCTACATCAGCGCACCCTATATTCTGACCAAGCTCAAGGGCAGCCAGGGCCTGGCGCAGGGCATGAGCTACTGGACCTATACGGATCTCTTCGAGGAGCCGGGCCCTCCCACAGCTCCCTTTCAAGGCGGATTTGGGCTCCTCAACCCGCAAGGCATTCGCAAGCCGGCGTACTTTGCGTACAAGTACCTCCATGCGCTCCAGGGCGACAGCCTTGCCAGCAGCGATCCTCAGGCGATGCTGTCAACCAAGGATGGCAATTTCGCGGGCGTGATCTGGGACTTCGAACAGCCGGTCCAGAAGGTGAGCAATCGATCCTTCTATACCAAGCCTGTTCCCTCCCATCCGGCAGCCCCCGTAGCGATGCGGGTGACGCATCTTGTTCCCAATGCCGCTTACCGCCTCGAGGTCTATCGCGCCGGGTACCGCGCGAACGACGCCTACACGGCTTACATCGAGATGGGCTCTCCCAGCGTGCTGACGGCGGCGCAGATCGCGCGCCTGAACGAACTGACCCGCGATCTGCCGGAGACAGACAAGCTGGTGCGAAGCGGATCGGACGGCGCGGTCGAGCTTGCTTTTCCGATGAATAGCAACGACATCGTGCTCGTCAAGCTGCTGCGCGGCCGGTAACACGCAACAGAGAAATGCAAGCGGCGGTTGCGATTTCCCGTCTGCGCAACCTCCGCCAGAGCCTGCGGCGGCAGACAGCAGGACGGGAAATCGGAATGCAGCCGGTTCCTTACCTCGGAGTACGCCATTGAAACGATTCGCGCTCGGTTTGATCTTCGCATTCGCTCTTAGCCTGGCTTCAAATGCGCAGGACGCTCCCGCACACCCCAAATGGCCAGACGCGCATCAGCTCTTTGTGGGCGCCTGCTATCAGCCCATCGACCGCTCGCCCGAGCAGATCGATCGCGATATCGCCATCATGAGGCGCGCCGGCTTCAACGTGGTGCGCATGGGCGACCTTTCCTGGGATTCCTTCGAGCCCGAACAGGGAAAGTTCGAGTTTGAATGGTTCGACAGGATCATGGACAAGATGCAGGCCAACGGCATCCGGGTGATTCTGGACATTCCGGGAACGCCCGCCCCGATCTGGCTGCATCGCGCATACCCTGGCGTCGATCTGGTCAGCCAGAACGGCACGCGCCTTCCTCCCGCCGAGCGTTACATGGACAACATCGGCGATCCGGATTACGCGCGCGAGGCGGGGCTTCTCGCCGATGCGCTGACGAAACGCTATGCGCATCATCCCGCGCTGATCGCCATCGGCTACGACAACGAGATCGGCAACGGCTTCATGTCCTATTCCGAGGCCGACCGGCAGCGTTTCATCGCCTGGCTCAAAAAGAAGTACGGAACCATCGACGAACTCAACCAGGCCTGGGCGACGCAGCGGTGGTCGCGCCGGTTGAACCGCTTCGACGACGTTGACCTGCCTCTGGCGGACGGACCGGGCCCCGCGGAGCGCTATTTGGACCTCCATCGCTACTGGTCCGACGTGACCGTGGCGCGGCTCGAGGAACTCGACGCCATCCGCCGCCGCAATATGCCCGATATCCCGTCGATCTCGAATCTGTGGGACAATGCGCCGCGGCGGGGCTTCGACTATCTTTCCACCTATAAGTCCTACGTTTCCTACGGCGCCGAGGGGTTTTATCCGGGCGACCCGGTCGGCGGTGCTTTTGGCGCGCTGATGACCAAGGGCGATTTGCCCACTCCGATCTGGTTCAATGAATTCACCGCGGGCGGCGGAGGCTATTACGGAACGCCCGGCCGGAGCCGCATGTATGCCTATCTCGGCGTCCTGATGGGCGCGCAAGGCACCCTCGCATGGACCTTCAACAGTCATCGCGGCGGAGAAGAGCAGGCGCTCTTCGGCCTTGTCGACCACGATGGCACGCCCTCGTGGAAGGTCGACGAGTTTGCGCGAATTGCTTCGGAATTCAACCAACTCGCCAAATTCGGATTTCCGCGCGCCACGCATCCCGAAGTCGCCATCGCCTATTCCTTCGATTCCTTCGTCGATTCGCGCCCCAATGGCCCCTCCAATACGACCCTGCAATACTTCAAGCCGTCGTACTCCGACCAGGTGCAGGCGGCCTTCGATCCCTTGTTCCGCGCCAACATCGACACCGCCATCGTCAACATCGGTCATGACAGCCTTTCGCCTTACAAGCTGGTCGTCGTGCCGGCGGACTACGTGATGGACGCAGCCAGCGCAAACGCGCTGCGGGACTACGTGAGCCGCGGCGGCACGGTGCTGATGACCGCATTCTCGGCCAAGGTCGACGAGCACGGGCAATGGTTCGACACGCCGCTGCCCGGGCGCCTGAGCGATGTCTTTGGATTGAAGACAAACGCCTTCTACGACGGGCCGGCTTTGAAGTTTGACCTGGATGGAAAGCCGATCGAAACCGCCGTGCATCGCTATGAGGTTCTCGATCCCTCGACGGCCACGGTGCTCTCGCGATTCTCCAACACCGCGGACCATGCTCCTGCTGTCACGATCAACAAGTTTGGCAAGGGAAGCGCCCTCTATTTGGCAACCGAATCGAACCCATCCGCGATCGGACCCGTCCTGAACTATCTATGCCAGTTGGCGGAGATTCGCATGGGTCCCAAGACACCCGACGGCGTGTACGCAAGGGTTGTCGATGGCCGAACGCTCTATGTCAACACGACAACGGAGGAGAAAAGCATCCCCATCGCGGGCAGCAAGCTGGGATTGATCGGCAAGCGCGCATACCAGGGAACTCTGGCCCTTGGTCCGTTCCAGGCAGAGTTGATCCAGTAGTTGGCCGCTCTTGCGGCCGGAACAATGGCCAGCAAGAATACGGCTCGCTGCGATGCACATCGCGCGCGGTTTTTGGCCTGTCCAAATGCGATCCAACTTTTGCCGACGAATGCCGCGCGATCCAGCCGTTTTGGAACGCTCCTCGATCGAAAGGAAAGGTACGCCCGATGCACTCCAGAATTTTGATTCTTATCATGGCGATTCCCTGTGCCGCTGCGCTGGCTCAGTCTGAATCGGCGGTCCCCTGCGCGAAGATGGCCGATCTCAAGATCGAGGGCGTCGAAATAACCAAGACCGAGTGGGTGCCCGCGGGCACAACCGCTCCGCCGATGTATCCCGGCGCGCCGCGTTCCGGCGCACTGCCGGCGCATTGCCGGGTGGACGGTGTCATCGACCGGCGCGCGGGGAGGGACGGAGAGGAGTTCGGAATTCGCTTCGCGGTGGCTCTGCCGGAGAAGCAAGCCTGGAAGGGCGACTTGATGATGCAGGGCGGCGGCGGCGGAAATGGCGTGCTGGCTTATCCCCTGGGGGCGTCGTACAGCGGCGACAAGCCCGCCCTGGTCCGCGGCTTCGCGGTGGCCAGCACCGACTCGGGGCACAAGGCCAAAACCGGCCCCTTCGATTTTTCCTTCATGCGCGATCAGCAGGCGTACCTCGATTTCGCGTATCGGGCCAATGCCGAGGTCGCGGCGGTGGCCAAAAAGATCGTTGCGCAATACTATCTCCGGCCCGCCGCATATTCCTACTTTGTTGGCTGCTCGACGGGCGGTCGCGAGGCAATGATCCTTTCGCAACGCTATCCCGCGGCCTTCAATGGCATCGTCTCCGGCGATCCGGCGATGCGCACCGGCCTCTCCAACCTCGCGATCGGCAAGTGGATTCCGGTGGCATACAACCAGGCGGCGCCCAAAGATGCCTCCGGAAGGCCGCGGATCGACAAACTGCTCTCGGACGACGATCGCAGGCTCTTCATGGATGCGCTGATGAAGCGGTGCGACGCCAGGGATGGAGTGGCCGACGGCATGATCTCCGACCCGCTGGGCTGCGATTTCGATCCCGCCGTGCTGGCCTGCAAGAGCGGCCAAATCAACGGGTGCATTGCGCCGGAGAAAATTGCGGCCATCCAGAAGGCCTTTGCCGGACCCAAAAACTCCTACGGAACGCAGGTCTACCCGGGGTTCCTCTACGACGCGGGCATCGCCGAGACCGGTTCGGTTCCGGGATTGCTCGCGCTCGGTGCGAACGGCCTCTTCGGTCCCTATCCAACCGCGACCGAGATCGATGTCGACCGGGAGGCGCTTCATGCTTCGGATCCGCTGGTCGAACCCGCTTCGACCAACCTGTCGACGTTTTCCGCAAGCGGCGGCAAGCTCCTCTTTTTTCATGGCGACAGCGACCCGTGGTTTTCGCCCCTGGATACGCTCGAGTACTACCGGTCGCTGGCGGCCACAAACGGCGGCGCCGACAGGGTTGCCGGATGGAGCCGGATGTTTCTGGTGCCGGGAATGCGCCACTGCGGCGGCGGCCCCGCGCTCGACCAGTTCGACATGCTCGGCGCGGTGGTGAACTGGGTCGAGAAAGGAGTTGCGCCGGAATCGGTCACCGCGACGGGACCGGCATTTCCGGGCCGAAGCCGGCCGCTCTGCGCGTATCCCAGGCACGCCCAGTACGTCGGCAGCGGAGACACGGAGGATGCCAAGAACTTCCGCTGCCAGTGAGGGCCCCTGGCCCTTCCCTGCTTCGGCGGCCATATCCTCTTGCCGGCCTGGCGGCTGACCTGCCTTCTCATCGGCCGTGCAAGGTTTCCTGTCCATGGCGCAATGCCTATCGCCGATCTTGCGCTTCCCGCACTTCTTCGCTGAACCGGTAGCCGACATACGCATCCGTCAGCAGGTAGCGCGGATGATGGGGATCGTCTTCGATCTTCTTGCGCAGTTGACGGACAAAGGTCCGCAGATATTCGAGTTCGTTTCCATACTCGGGACCCCACACGGCTTTCAGCAGCCGGGCGTGCGGAATCGGCTCGCCGGCGTGCATCATGAGGTAATGCAGAACCTCGAATTCCTTGGGGGTGAGATGAATCGGCTGTCCGCGCTTGTGCACCCTGTACTTTACCGGATCGAGTTCTAGCTCCCCGTTGCGTAGGGGCGCATCGCGGTTGTCGTCCTGGGTATTTCTTCTGCGCACGGCCGAGCGCAGGCGCGCGGTCAGTTCGCGCAGTTGAAATGGCTTGGTGATGTAGTCGTCGGCGCCCGCGTCCAAGGCCAGCACCTTGTCATCCTCGCTATCCATCACGGTCAACATCAGGATCGGCAATCGGGCAATCGCATGACGGATGCTGCGGCAGGTCTCGATCCCGCCCATCCCGGGCATATCCACATCCAGCAGCACCGCGTCGAACCACGACACGCGCGTCAACGACAATGCCTCTTCGCCGCGCGCCGCCTCGACAACCGTGAATCCCATGCCGGTGAGCGTCATGCGCAAAGCCCGCCTCGTGGAGCTGTCGTCGTCCACTACGAGAATCGTGCCCTGTCCTGTATTCAATGGTTCCGTATTCATGGCTGCCTCGTTGCGCCGGTTGGGAGAGAAAGAAAAAATGTGGTTCCGTTCGCGCCGTCGCTAATCGCCCACACATGCCCGTGATGCGCTTCGGCGGCCTTGCGCACAACGGAAAGGCCTATGCCGGTTCCGGCAACCGCCTCTTTGCTGCCCTCCGACCTGTAAAAGCGTTCGAATATCCGTTCCCGGTCCTCGATCCGAATCGCCGATCCGAAATTATGCACTGAAAAAAGCACTTCGTCGCGACTCTTGCGCGCAGTGACTTGCACCGGCGTGCCCGGCGTGGAATATTTCAGCGCGTTATCGAGATATTGCGCGAGAATCGTCTCCAGCAATCCCCGGTCCACGCGCACGGCCAGGTCGCCGTCGGCGACGGCAACGCGTATTCGATTCGTTTCCGCAAGTTCCGGCCGCGAGGCAAGCACCGCGTCGATCGCTTCTTGAACTTTTACTTCGCCCAGATCGAGACCGATCTGCCGCGCCTCGAGCCTGGCGGTCAGAAGCAGGCGCGTGCATAACTCGTTCAGCCGGACCGACTCGCTATCGATCAGGGCGACCAGATCGCGCTGCCGCGCCGACAGCCCGCCTAACTCGAGCAAGCCCGAACTCGCCGCCTGGACAGCCGTGAGCGGCGTCTTGATTTCATGCGCCAGCGCATCCATGACAGCAGCGCGCAACTGCTCGCTCTTGCTGGCGTTTTCCGCCTGTTCCTCCTTTTCGATTACCTCGTGCCGGTCGAGCGCAAGCGCGGAGAGCGCCGCCAGCGCATCGATGACCAAAGGACTCAGATCCCCGCGCACCGCCAGAGCGCCCGTCGGCGCAGATCCAGAAAGCAGGATTCGCTGCGAAGTCTTTGTTGCCGCATCGTCCCGCGCGGCGTTCAGCAGAAAGCATTCCTTGGCTATATCCTCTTCCCCGGCTCCCCATTCGCCGGCCCTGTCCTGGCGCCCCAGATTTGCGTCGAACAGGGCCACGGCCTTGACGCCAAAGATTCTTTGAATCAAGATCGCCAGTTGCGGCCCAAGCGCCTGGCGCATGTCCAGCAGGAGAGAGCTCCGGCTCAACTCGTACAACTGTTCCATCCCGGCGCGATGGATTGCGGAGTCCATTGCGGTGCGCGATTCCCTGGCGGATAACCTGCTGACGATAAGCGCCGTCGCTTCGAACTCCGCAAGCGCCACCCAGTCCATTGGATCGTCGATATCAAAATGAAGAATAGGCGGAAGAAAATAATAGTCAAGACAGAGTACGGCCAGCAAGGACAGGAAAGACGCCTGCCAAAAGCCATAACGCCATGCGACGGCAATCACCAGCAGCAAATAGAGAAAGCTGATGGTCATCGGGTTGAACCGGAAGGAGAATCCGGCATAAGTAAGCAGGGCGAGCGCTGCGCAAACAGCCAGGTACGACGTTAGACTTCTTCGCTCCCGGGACGAATTTACCCATTTCAATGCAATTGACATTGCCATATGCCCCGTCTTGCCTGGCGCTCTCCCCGCATCCTGGCGCAATCGTAACTTGGGCAAGGTGAAGAAGGCATAAAGAAGTCATCTGGATTGCATGAACAAAGATAACGGGAGAAGACTCCGGCCGGAACTCCTCCCGCTGTTTTTTCTGGGTTACTTCGCGGTTGGGCCGCGCTGCAAATTGTCAGCGCCCCGTTGCATAAGCCGGGTCGTCCGGAGACGCCAGCCGGCTATATTTCGCTTCCAGCTTTTCCGCGTCGGCGGCCATGGCCATATAGTACTGGTAAAGATTTCTCGCCGAGTCCGCCGGCCTTGGGTACTTGGCCTGGATGCCTGCGATGTTCTGGCTCCTCCGCTCCCACTCGGCCTTTTCTTCCGCGGCCTTTTGCAGATAGTCCTTCTGCCTCTTGGCATAGTAGCTTGCCAGCATCTTATATTGCTCCGGAGCCCGGGCTTCGCGCGCCATCTGCTTCGCCTGCCCCGGAGTGAATTGACTCCCGGTTTCCGCGGAAGCGGCCGCTCCCGGTACGCTTGCAACTCCCGGAAGTGCAAGCGAGAGAATCCAGGCGGTGAATAAGTTGCGCTTCATATGCTTGATACCTCCCATGCTCAAGTATTGCGGCGAAAACATGAGGGAGGCATGAGGAGAGTCATAGGAATGAATTAAATACTTTCGACAAGCAGGACGGCATGACCGGCGCGTGCGACGCAGCGGGACAACGACGGCGGATATGCGCCATCGATCCGGCTCCTAGTACCGTGTCCGCGAGATTCGGTAATCCGGCACAACCCTTGCGTGCCCCAGGTCCCTCGCTGTCGGGGACCTGGGAAAGCACGAAATCATCGAGACATGGTACTAGTAGTAAGTTTCCCGCAATGCGCGCGCATCGCGCACCATGCCGAGAAATCTTCCCGCCAGTTCATGGATGCGATCCGCCTGGCGAAAGTGCAAGGCCTCTTTCGGCAACAATTCCGCCCCCAGACCGATGGCTGTTGCGCCGGCAAGAATAAAGTCGGAGGCGGTCATTTGATTGACGCCGCCCGTGGCAATCAGCGGAACCTGCGGGAGCGGTGATTTAAGAGCGCGCACATATTGAGTGCCGCCCACTTGGCCCGTAGGGAAGATCTTGACAAAGTCCGAGCCTGCTTTCCAGGCAGCGATGATTTCCGTCGGGGTCAAAGCTCCGGGAAAGACGCATATGTCCGTCTTTCTCGCATAGGCCACCACCTCGGGAACGAAGCCCGGACTGGTCAGAAATCTCGCGCCCGCATCAACGCACTTTCGCGCCGACTCTTCATCCAAAACGGTCCCGGCTCCCACGGCCATCTCCGGATATCGGTTTGCCAAATCGTTGATCACGTCCAGCGCGCCGGGCGTGGTCAAGGTGATCTCGGCGATGGGGATTCCCGCCGCATACACGGTCTCCGCCGCAAAACGCGCCAAATCCTGCGAGACCACACGGACTGAGGGAAGAATGCCGATCTCTTCGATGTAGACGCACACTTCGTTTCTTTTCATGAGCCGACCTTTCCACGGAACGCTCGAATCGACCGAGCCTCTGGCGCTGCGCGCAAACGCAAGCCGGTTACTGTACGACTTCGCGCCCGACGGCGAGATTGAGCTGGCCTGCAAACGCGAGATAGGAGCCTACCAACTGCACATAGGCCAGTTGCACGACCCGGTAATCGCTTTGCGCATTGAGGAAGTCCATCAGCGACGCTCCTCCGTGCTCATACGCGAATGTTACCGTGTCGCGGACTCGCGTTGCCTGATCGCGATACTTTTCCTTGTACGGCCTGAGCAGGGCAATGCTGGATCGCAACTGCTCGTAGGTGGAGTCCACGTCGTCGAAGACCTGCGCCTTGGCCGCGTCCGCGGCGCTCCGGCTCCGGTCAATGTCCAGCAAGGTGCGCTTTTTTTCTCCCTGATTGCGGTCGAAGACGCGCAACGGAATGCTTACGCTCAACCCGAGCGTCTGCTGGTCGTTGGGGTTGTTGAAGGAGGGGTTGTAGGTGTACCACGCGGCGAAGGTTGGATCGGTCGAGCCGTTGGAAACCGCCAGCTTGTGATTTGTTTCCGACTGCCGAATGCTTTCGACGGCCGCGCGAAGATCGGGCCTGTTCTCCAAGGCAATCTGGCGGAAATCGTCCAGGGGACGCAAGGCGTCGTTCCAGTCGAAAGCTCCCGTCACATCGAATTTGTCGACAGGCGTCCGATCGTCGAGCAGTTGCAGCAGCTCCAGCTTCGCAGTGCGAAGATTCACCGTTGCGGTTTCGATCTCAGCCTCATATTGCACGCGCAGCAACTCGATCCGGTCCAGATCGATCTGGGCAATATCGCCGGCCTTGAACCGTTCCCGGCTGATCTCGATGATTTTGTCGTAGTATTCGAGATCGGCCCTGGCCAAATCCAAAACCGCCTTCGCCTCCAGGGTTTGCACGAACATCGAGCGCAGGCTGAAGAGAAGATTGCGCTCCAGATCCTCGTGCTCCGAGCCGGCGATCCGCGTGCCTTCCCTGGCGCTTTGCAGACGCAGCTCCCGCTTGTGCTCGCGCTCATGCAGGTAGCTGAAATTCGGCTGAAGCTGGCTGCCCAGCAAGGGCTGCCAAACCCCGTTATGGCGAGCGATCTGGGCTCCATCCGTCGAAAGCGCGAACTGCGGATTGGGGCGCAGAAAGGCCGTCACCTCTTCGGCTTTCATCTCTTCCACATTCAGTTCGTCGGCCTTCAGCGCGGGATTGGCCGCCTCGAATTTCGCTTTCACCTGCTCCCAGGTGAGCGCCTGCTGCGCGTGCGCGATGCCGGCCAGGAATGCAAGGGCCAGAAGACAGTTGCCGGCGCTACGAGCGGAAGACAACAGGATGTCAGCCTTCAAAGGACACCTCCGGTTCGGGCAGCTTGTCGTCGTCGCGCGCGAACCACACATACAGGGTCGGCAGCAGGAAGATGCTCATGACGAGATCCACCATCAGGCCGCCGACTATGACGATGGCAAAGGGACGCTGCGAGTCGGAGCCGATGCCGTGAGAGAGCGCGGCCGGCAGCAAACCCAGCGTAGCCACCAGCATGGTCATCATGATGGGACGCAGCCGCAACACCGCGCCTTCAATGGCGGCGCCTTCCGCGGTGTAGCCGCGCGCGCGCAACTGGTTGATGTATTCCAGCATGATGACGCCGGTCTGCACCGAGACGCCGAACAGCGCGAGAAAGCCCACGCTGGATGAAACGCTGATATTGGTGTGCGTGGCCAGCAGCGCCAGCGACCCGCCCACCGGCGCCAGAGCCACATTGACAAGAATCAATCCGGCCCACTTGAAGGACTTGAACATCGTGAACAAAATCATGGCGATCAAGACGACTGTCAGGGGAACAATCAGCGCCAGGCGCTTATCGGCGCGCTGCTTGCTCTCATATTCGCCGGCCCATTCGTAGTGGTACCCCTTGGGCAGAGGAACCAGCCTGTTCACCGTGGCGATCGCCTCCTCGACCGCGCCGCCCAAATCGCGATCGCGCACGCTGTACTTCACCGCGATATAACGCTGTTCTCCCTCCCGATAGATTTCCTCGGCGCCGTCCGCCGTGCCGATCCTGGTCAACTGCGCCAGCGAAACGCGCTCGCCCGTGGGCGAAAGCAGGCGCACGCTTTCGATGGCTTCCCGGGTGTCGCGATAGGGTTTTTGATAGCGCAGAACCAGATCGTATTGCGCCTCTCCTTTCAGCACCTCGCTCAGAACCGTCCCTCCCACCGCCGTTTGAATCGCGTCCTGGATGTCGGCGACGTTGATGCCCCAGCGCGCCGCGGCCTGGCGATCCACGGTGAAGGTGAGATTGGGCTGGCCAATGATGCGGAATAATCCAAGATCGGCGACTCCGGGGACCTTGCCCATGACACTGACAATGTCGTTGCCTTTTTGCTCCAGCGTCTTGAAGTCGTCCCCGTAGATTTTCACCGACAACTCGCCCTTGACGCCGCTGACGGCCTCTTCCATGTTGTCCTCGATCGGCTGCGAGAAGCCCCAGATGACGCCGGGAATCCTCTCCAATTCACGATTCATCGAGGCAATCAAGTTGTCCTTGTTCTGATGAAAGACCGGTCTCCATTGCTCCTTGGGCTTCAAATCGACAAAGTATTCCGTATCGAAGAACCCCGTCCAGTCGGTGCCGTCGTCGGGCCTGCCGATCTGATCCACGACCTGGGTAACTTCCGGAAAGCTGGCTAAGGCTATCCGCGCCTTGTTGGAGATGGCCAGGCTCTCCTCGGGGCCCGTCGAGGGAGCAAGCGAGCCGCGCACCCAGAGCGCGCCTTCGTCCAGATGCGGCAGAAACTCGGAGCCGATGACGTTGGACAAGAGAAAGATCGAAGCGGCAATCCCCGCAACGCTGACCCCCGCGGTTACGACGCGATGATGGATGGCCCAGGCAACGCCGTTTCTGTAGTGGGCCTTCAGAAACTCCATGATCGGATTGCGCCATTCCTTGGCGCCGTTCCTGAACAGAATGCTCGACAGCACGGGAGTGACTACCACGGAAAAGATCAGCGCCCCCATCAGGGCGAAACCGATTGTCCACGCCAGCGGCTTGAAGAGACGGCCCTCCACCGACTGCAAGGTGAAGATGGGCAAATAGGCGGTGATGATGATGGCGATGGCATAGAAGACGGGGCGCTGAACCTCGTGCGCGGCATCGCGAATCTTCTCTCCCGGCGTTTTGATGCTCATCGTCGTCCGGCCAGAAACCGGGCCGTTCTTTGTGTAGTTCAAATGCCGGACGATGTTCTCCACCATCACCACCGCGCCGTCCACCACCATACCGAAATCCAGCGCGCCAAGCGAGAGCAGATTGGCTGGAATATGCACCAGCTCAAGGCAAATGGACGCGAAGAGCAAGGCGAAGGGGATGGTCACGGCAACGATGACAGCTCCGCGCGCATTGCCGAGGAAGAAGATGAGAATGACGGAAACAAGAACGATGCCCTCGGTTAAATTGTGCAGAACCGTGTGCGTGGTCAGATGAACCAGGTCGCTGCGATCCAGAAAGGGCACGACTCTCACGCCCTTGGGAAGGATGTGATCGTTGATTTGCCCGACCTTTTCCTCCAGCGCCTTGAGCACAGGATCTGCGTCCGCGCCCTTGCGCAACAGAACCGAGCCCTCGACCACGTCCGGGTTGTCGATCAGCTTGCCATTGGCGTCCTTGGTCGTCTTGGAGATTTGGCCGAGCCGGATCTTGGGCCCCTGTTCCACCTCCGCGATGTCCTTGACGCGGATCGGCGTTCCGGCCTGGGTCTTGATGAGCGTGTCTTCAATCTGCTGTACATTCTCATAGAGGCCCTGCGCCTGCACATTGATCTGTTGCGCGCCGGCGACGATAAAGCTGCCGCCGGCATTGGTGTTGTTGTTCTGCAGTTGCTGCTCCACCTGCGCGATGCTCAGGCCATAGCTGACCAGCTTATCCGGATCGAGGCGAATCTGGTATTCCTTGGTGACGCCGCCGAAGCTGGCAACGTCAACCACTCCAGGCACATTCTTGAATTGCTTTCCCAGCGTCCAGTCTTCGAGCGCCTTCTGCTCCATCACATCGACAGTCGGATTCTTGCTTTCGATGGTGTACCAGTAGATTTGCCCCGCCGGGCTCCAGTCGGTCTGCAACTGCGGCGCCAGTCCAGCCGGCAAGGCGACCTCGCTCAGCCTTTCAAGAACCCTCTCGCGATTCCAACTGTTGTCGGACGAGTCGTCGAAGTTCATCATGATGCTCGAAATGCCGGCCAGGCTGAAGGAACGCAGATTCTTCATGTCCGGCACGCCGGCCATCGCAATCTCGCAGGGAACGGTGATCTGCTTCTCGATATCCTCGGCCGAATGTCCCGGCCATTGCGTAATGATGTTGACATAGTTGTCCGCAACATCGGGATAGGCATCGACGGGAAGGTGATGAAAGGAGATTGCTCCCCAGACAAAGAGCATCGTCACGATCGCCAGCACCAGGAAGCGGTTCTTGAGCGCGAAATCTACGATCCTCTGGATCATTGCGCCTCCAGGGTTGCTTCCAGTTGCAGGACGTTGGAGACCACCTGCTGCCCGGCCGCGATTCCAGAGAGCACTTCCTGCCTGTTGCCCGGCAGCATCGCGCCCGGATGCACTTCGACGCGCTTGAACTGCTTTTCGCCAGCCGGGACAAAGACCCAGTCGCGGTCGTGCAGGTGCAGCACCGCGGGCGCGGGAACAACCGCGTGAGTCTCCTTCGTCTTGCTCTCGAAGGTGGCCGTAACAAACATTCCCAGCTTCAGAATCCCTGGATTCGGAATCTCTATGCGCACCTTCGCGGTGCGGATGCCGGGATCGAGAACAGGGCCGATATCGCCGACACGGCCGGTTAAAACCCGGTCGGGATAGGCGTTGAGGCGGATTTGCGCGGTCTGGCCAAGCGCGATTTTTGGAATGTCGCTTTCATACACATCGCAGACGATCCAGACCACGGACAGGTCGGCGATGGTGAAGGCGGTAGCCGAGCCGGAGAGGTTGACGCCCGCCGCCGCGGCCTGGGTGACATTCTGCGCCACGATGACGCCCGAAACCGGCGCATAAACATTCACCACGCTGCTGGGGTGGCTTTTGTCGACGCCCAGGGTCTTCAGTCCCTCCTCGGCGGCGGTCAGGTCGGCCTGCGCATCTTTTTCCGTATCTTCGGCCTGTTCCAGCGCCGCTTGGGAGACGGCGCCGTGGTCGAAAAGAGTTTGCGCCCGCGCGTACGCCTTGTTGGCCAGCTTTTCGTCGTTGGCGGCCTTCAAATAGATGTCAAACGCTCCCGCAACGTCTGGGCTCTGCACCTTCAAAAGCAGTTGGCCCTTCTTCACGTTGTCGTCGAGCCGGGCCTTGATGTCTACGACGCGGCCGTTGGCCAGCGAGATGACTGGAATCTCGCGCGCGATGTCGGGAAAGACCGCGCCCGTCACCTTCAGTTCGGCGGGCGCCTGCCGCGCTTCTGCGGCGACCAGCGGGAACTGGCCTGGCGCATCGACCGACACCAGGCTCATATCGCCGGTTTGCGCCACCTGGGGCGCGGGCGGCGCGCCGGCCGCCGGAGAGAACTCTTTCTTGCACGCCGTCACCGAGGCAAGAACACTAAGACAGCCGATTGCTGCACAGATGAATTTGCGATTCATTGAACCACCTCGCGCACGGGTGCGGAATCGTTTGGCCAGCGGCCTGCCCATGGGAAGATCCGCCGCATGGGCTTGCCGCACCGAAGCCGCGATCCCATCGGATGAAAACCTCACGAAGACTGGGAGCGAAAGATCAGGCCGCCGGCGGGGGACGGCTTTGGATGGAAGCCCGTGCGGGGCTGTCCACCGCGCGAGCGGGTGTAGAAATGCGCGCGGCAAAGCCTGGCCAAGCAACCGCAACTCCGGCAAAGACAGGCGCGGGCAGCGCGGCGGGAGGAAAGATGCAGTGTGGCCCGGCGGCGCCGTGGCCCCGGCGCAAGGACACTTTGTAGGCATCGGTCTCGGCCGGGTTCTGCGCCGCCAGCAGGTCGTCGGTGACCGAAATAACGGGAAGCAAGATCAGCAGGATCAAAGCCAGCGCGAAGAACTGCACGCGGCGGCTTGCTCCCTCGCGACGGGCGTCGAGCGTCCAGAGGCCAATCGTGACGGCCGCCAGCAACGCCCATGCGAGATTGAGTGCCAACTCCATACGATTGCGCTCCTCGTGCGATTGGCGCTTTGCCCGCGGCGCCGGTCCCGCTGAAGATCCGGCGCCGCCGGCAAAAGGCTATTTGCCGGTATTGACCCGGCGGGTGGCGCGCAGCCTGGACTTCGCGATCTCCTTCGCATCCAGTTCCCCGCTCTTGTCGGTATCCAGCCGGTCGAACTCGGCTTCCATGAATGCCATCCACTCTTTCTTCGAAATCTTGCCGTCTTTGTCGGTGTCCATCAAAAGCAGCAACTGCTCCACCTCGTCCTGCCCCAGCGTGAGTTTGTCCGGGGACTTCGGCGTGGGCTGCTTTTGCGCCGGCTCCGCTCCCAGCAGGCGCGATGCCGCTCCCAACGCCGCGACGGCCGATACGAACTTTCTTCGCGTAATCATCCTCGACTCCTTTGAGACCGATCCCCTCTGCGGCGCCGAAGCGACGGAAAACCACGGCGCCGCTTGGCATGTGCGCCGCGAATCCGGCGCGCACGGGACAGCGGCTAGAACCGCACCATGATCGCCATGGTCGCCACGGTCTGGTTGGTGCGCAGGTCGGGCCACCAAAGGGCGCGCGTGTCTCCCGGCGAGATGAAGCCGTTGGACAAGTTGAGCGCCTGGCAGTTCGCAATCGCCAAGGGCAGGCCCGCCACGGCAACTCCCGTATTCGAGTTGGAGGAAACATACCCGTAGCCCGAGTCTCCGCCGGCCGCGCATTGGTAGTCCGCCGGATTGCCGTTGTCGCCTCCCGGAGGCGTGATGCCGCCGCGGCCGGTCCAGTAGGGAACATCGGAGTAGCGCCAACCCGCTTCCCAACGGAAGGTGATGAACTGACTGGGCATATAGTCCAGCGTGAAGGTCATGTCGTGCATGTTGGCGCGATCTCCGGGATTCTGCGTAAAGTAGGGGCTCCCGCTGACCGCCGTGGCCGCATTGATGGGAGGCAGCAGCGTAAGGTACCGGCCGGGGTTCTTCATCTCGCCGCCGCCCAGCGTGATCGCCCACAGATCCTTCTTGAACCAGAAGCGCTGATACATCATCCAGCCCTCGAAACTCTGCTTTGGCCTGCCCTCCTTGCTGCTGTGGCAGTTCACGCCGCCGTTGTAGTCCGAGCTGCTTCCCATCACGGGCGAGTAACCATTGGGGTTGAAGCCGCTTTGCCCCGTAATCGCGTAGCTCGCCGGCCCTCCGCCGTATTCGCAGCCCAGGTCGCCGGTGAAGGTGATGGCCATCTTGTCCAGGAAGTTCTTGGGCTTGTCGTAGTACTTGACCTGAACGCTGTCGTCGGTGTGGACGCGCGACCGGCCGGGATAACCGGTATCGTCCTCGCCCAGGCCGTAGTTGTTAAACACCAGGTCGAGCCACGGATTGGGGCGATAGAGAATCTGTCCGCCCAGCCCGGGCTTGCCGTTGGGCCGCGCATACGACTGCCAGCCATTGATGAACCACGGCTCGATCTTCAGCTTGGCCGTCGGAAACCACTGCACGCGAAGGCCATTGAAGAACCAGGGCGTGTTCGAGGAGACAAACGAAGGCTGATAGGTCCAGTTGTCGAAGTTGTAGTAGCTGAAAAGACCGATGTACGAGACAAAGATGCCGGCGTCCACGTTGAGCCCGTGCTGCACGTCCCAGTGATACCCGCCCCATCCTTCGGCGATGTACTGGTAGGCGCCCTTCAGATCCCAACTGCCGCGGTTCACGCTGCCATCGTTGCGCGCCGTGGTGGTTGACCAGAGGCCGCCGCACAGGCAGAGAAAGCGCCCGCGCACGTTGTCGATGCGGATGTCGCCGCCGATGCTGACCTGCTCCACCTGCCACTCGTTGGAGCGGAATGTCTCCGTCGATCCGCCCAGCGTGTCGTCCTTGGGGTGGTTCATATCGATCGTGTAATTGGCGTCGGCGCGGAACTCGGGCGTGAAATATTTGGTCGCCATCGGGCTGTCCACCTGGTGCCCGTTGTCGTTCAACCAGGTCCAGTCTCCGGGAAACGGTTCGCCCTTCTTGGTGGTCTGGGCGGGAATCTCGGGCGGCGCCGGAGTGGCTGCCTGTGTCGGCGCAACCGCGGCGGGAACCAGCGCGACCGCCGCCGGCGCGGCCTGGCCAGAGACCGCATCCACCTCCGCCGAGCGCAATTTGTCGGCATCCGCTGCGGCTTCCAGCTCCGCAATCCGCGCCTTCATGACGGCAAGCTCCTTGAGGATTTCTTCCCGGCCCAAGGGCACAACCGTGGCAGCGGGCGACGCCGAAGAGGAAGCCGCGGCCGGTGCGGGAGCGGCCGAATCAGCCGCAGCCGCGGCCGCGTCATGATTGGCCGCCGGGTCCACCGTCAACGACGCCAGCGAATTCCCCGCGGGCTTCGACTCCGCCGCAACATCCACGTGCGCCTGCGGTGCTGCTTTGCCAGGTGAACTTGTGCTCTGCGCATGACAAGCAAGCTGCGCGGCAAAACCGCAGATTGCAACCATTGCTGCGATTGCCTTGCTGAAGTCTTTTCTCATTTGTATGGCTCTCCTTGACACTGGCGTCACTGGGTTATGATGCGTTGCCCCTCTTCGATCGCCGCTGGCTCTGCGGTTGCTCCCGGCAGGATCGATTATTGAATGAAGCGGCATAAGTGTTACGTAAAACAGATCGCTGCATTTTGTAAGTTTATGAACTCTTTCGATCTCTTCTCGCCCTTCCCGGTTGGCTTTCTGCATCCACCGTATGATGCTCTCCATAAAGATCGCATGTGCTTTTTTCAGATAGTTATGAGTATTGCGTGAGTTATACATAAGGAATCCGTGAAGCTATAACTCCGGCCGCGATCCGGGCGCGGCAAGGCGCTCTGCGACGCGGTTCTCTCCCGCTTCGCCCAGGCGGCATCCTCCTTATATCTTTCTTATTTCTCCGCATCTACTATTGGTTCAGTCAGGCAAGGCGTCGTGCCGCGCCCTGGCCGGCGGAGTTATGGAACGGGAGCGGGGAATAGAATGAGGCGCATTCAATATGGAACGGCTCTTCTGGTCTCGACGGCGATGGGCCTGTACGCCCAGGATGCGGTTTCGCTCAGCCGGCAGATGCAGCAGGCGCCCGATAAGGACGGAATCTATTACGTGGGGCCGGAAGTTACCGCGCCGAGGCTGATTCGCACATTTGCGGCTCCCTATCCTGACAACGTGCGGCCCGGAAGCGTTCCCGGCATGACCGTGCTGGCCATGGTGGTTGACGCCAAAGGCATGCCCGCGCATATTCAACTTCTGCACACGCACGGGGACGCATTCGATCGGGCCGCCATCGCGGCGGTGAGTCGCTCGACATTCGATCCGGGCAGGCTGGCAGGCAAGCCGGTGCCCGTGTGGATCGACGTGCGTGTCGTCTTTCGCGCCGACCGCGGTCAAGCCGTTCCCGAGGCGATCGTCAGCGAGCGAGATCTCCCGGCGCCCGGCGAATCGCAATTGCTGGACAAGCGCCACCGGCCGTTGTCCTATACGCCGCCCTATGTGATCCACTCGGTCGACGCCGATTTTGCCGATCCATTTGCCAGGCATCCCTATGTGCAGGAGGCGATTGTTGAAGTGCTGGTCAGCAAGGAGGGATTGCCGAGCGACGTGCGCGTCGTCCGGGGACTCGGCTTTGGGCTGGACAAGAAGGCAGAAGCGGCCGTCTGGCGCTACAGATTCTTTCCCGCCACGCGCAAGGGAACGCCCATCGAGGCGCGCCGGGAGATCCCCGTCGACTTCGCCAAGTTCTGATCCCCGATTGCCCGGTGCGGCCGTTGAGCCGCCCTCATCGGCGCGAGTGGAGTGCGTCGCACGGATCGAAGTGAATTGAGCGAGGCCTGAGCGCGAATGACTTTTTCGAGGATGTCGTTTGCCTTGGCGGTCCAGATGAAGAGCTTTGGGGGCTTTTTGTTCTGGTCGATGTAGTTATCGATCGCGGCGCTCGATTGCCCGCGCTCCTGGAATGCGCCCCGGCGCAATCGATTTCCGGTCAGGCCGCGGGAGAAACGTTCCGCCACGTTGCGCCACGAAACCCTGCGTGCCACTGCGCAAAAGGGCCGCGCCGTTTTATCGGCGCAGGACACGGCCATGGTCACGCCGCACAATACTGCTTGCTCTCAAACTGATCGAGAGGTTCCCGCAATCCGCCTGAAAATGAGTTCTTCAGGATCAACTCTTTCGCGACTTTCTCTGCTTCTCCCAATCGCGGGTGGCTTCCCCCGACATGGGGCGCGCGATGAAATATCCCTGCGCGAGATCGCATCCCAAGGTATTGAGGTAGTTGAGAGTATTCTCGTCATCGACCCCCTCCGCCGTGACGCGGAGACCGAGGCTGTGCCCGAGATCGACGATCGATTTGATGACCGTGAGCGATTCTTTGGTTTGCTTGTCAAGCAGTACGAACGATTTATCGACCTTGATCTCCGAGAATGGCAACCTTACCAGTTGCACCATGGAGGAATACCCGGTGCCAAAGTCATCGATCGACAACTGAAATCCCTTCACGCGAATGCGGGTCATCAGATCGAGCGAGAGGATGGGATCGACCATTGCGCTGCTCTCTGTCAATTCCAGGACAATACGCTGCGGGGCGATATGAAATAGTTGGCAGAGGGTGGCAAGATGATCGGCCAATTGAATATCCACCAGGCTCTTGGCGGAGAGGTTCAAAGACAGATGCAGATTGGAGTCCGGAAAGGCGCCGGAAAACCACTCCAGGCTTTGGTCAAAAACCTGTGCCGTCAGAGCGTCGATCAGGCCGAACTCCTCGGCAAGTGAAATGAACCTGTCGGGCATCACCATCCCCTTATCGGGATGCCGCCAGCGGACCAACGCCTCCAGCCCGGCCGTCGCGCCGCTCCTGCATTCAATTTTAGGTTGATACATCATTACGAATTCATGGCGATCCAGCGCATGATGCAGATCCAGCCTGGTAATTTCAAAATCATTCCCGCATCCCGTTTCATTCGCTGGCGATAGTGGGTGGTCTGGCCCGCATTCTTCACTAAGGAGCGCGCGAAGAGCCTCTTTGGAAACCGGCTTGGAGACGATCCCCGCGATACTCAAGCCGTGCTCCTGCGCCGATCGCTGTGCGGCGTCAAGTACGCGCGTGCCCATGCCGCTCAATATGACGATCCGCGCCTTGGATTTGCGCTCTGCCAGCAGGCGCATGATTTCAACGCCGTCGAGTTCCGGCATGACGAGATCGATGGTGATGATGTCGGGATTCCATTCAGCCAGCTTCAGGAAGAATCCCTCAGCGCCCGTAACGAACTCCGCCTCAAAGCCGAAACTCTCCGCCATCCATTGGATCGTCTGACCGACAGATGCGTCATCGTCGAGGATGAGAATGCGTCTGCTAGGCACGGGGGCCCTCCTCACCAGGTAGAAACGAGCGTTCCGCCAGCACGCAGCGAATTCTCCTTGCCAATTCCTTCCGCGTGTAGGGCTTGCTCAAGAACTGCACATTCCTGTCCAGCAGTCCCTCGTTCAAAATTGCCTTATCGGCATAGCCGGAGCAATACAACACCTTCAACCTTGGGTTCAACTTCAAGGCCTCCGTCCCCAATTCGCGGCCATTCATCCCCCCCGGCATCACAATATCCGTCAGAAGAAGATCGATATCCGCGCGCTCCGCGATGATCGATAGAGCCTCCCGGCCATTCGCGGCATCCAGAACCCGATACCCGAGACTGAGCAATTGGGAATGGGCAAACTCACGCAGGGAATTGTCGTCTTCTACCAGGAGGATGAGTTCCGAACCGCTCAGGTCGACAATGGAAGTGGAAGACTGGCTGACTGGCTCGCTCGCAGGGCCGGATTGGGGAAGATAGAGCTTTACCGTTGTGCCATGCCCCAGCTCCGAATAAATCTTGATATGCCCTTTGGACTGCTTGGCGAAACCGTACACCATGCTCAGCCCCAGGCCTGTGCCTTTGCCAACTTCCTTGGTGGTAAAGAAGGGATCGAAGACTCGGCCGAGATTCTCAGGAGCAATGCCGCAGCCCGTGTCGGAGACCGCGATCAGAATGTATGGCCCAGCCTCTACGCCGGGATTCTGCTCCGCATAGTCGGTTTCCAGCACCACGTTATCCACTTCGATCGTCAGTTTGCCGCCGTCGGGCATGGCATCGCGGGCGTTCACCGCAAGGTTCAACAACGCGCTTTCAAGCTGTGCCGGGTCAACCAGCGCTTCGCAGGAGGACTCGCATTGATCGATCTCCAATTCTATATCCGCCCGCAAGGCGCGGCGCAGCAGGCCCCGCATGTTCTGAAATAACTGGTTGACGCTGACCGTCCGCGGTTGCAGCGCCTGGCGGCGCGCAAAGGCCAGCATATGATGGGTCAATTCCGCCCCGCGCCGGGCGGCGTCGAGAATCATGTTCGCCATCTTGGTCAGGCGAGGGCTTTCTTTGACTTCCTCTCCAATAAAATCGGCGCAACCGAGAATCACGGTTAGAAGGTTATTGAAATCGTGGGCGATTCCCCCCGTCAACTGGCCGATGGTCTCCATCTTCTGCGCCTGCCGGAACTGCTCCTCAAGCAGCTTTCTCTCGGTGATATCGCGGGCTACCACCACCGATCCGATCACCGCGCCGTGACCGTCGCGCAAGGGGCTGAAGCTGTAACTGGCAAACCAGCTTTCGCCGGTGTCCTTGCGGCGCAGGCAGTATTCGAGATTGGTGCCTGTCTCGCCTCGTTGCGCTCTTGGAACCGGCCATAAATGCAGGGGAAGCAATGCCCCATCGGGCGTGGAGACATCGAGGAGGCTGTAATAGTCGGAAAACTTGCTTACGCACTCGTCCTTGCTTCGGAACTTGTGAAATGTGGCAAACGCATCGTTGCAATGGATAAAATGGCCGTCGGAATCGGAGATGAAGACGGCGTCTGTCATGCTAGCCAGCGCCACATCCAGCTTCTCCCGGTCTGCCGCGCGCGCCGCTTCCGCCCGCTTGAGTTCGGTGATGTCGGTGTGGACCCACAACCGCCCGTACGACACTCCGTGGATGGTCAAAGGCACGAAGTCTCTGAGCAGCAACTTCCCCGTGCGCAGCGAAACCTCTTCGCCCAATACGAGTTTGCGCTCCTTCACAATCTCTTGTATGCGGGCGACCGACTCCTCGGGATCCAGGCTGACCTGCCTGATCTTTTCGATCATCTCCAAGGCGCTCGTCCCTGCCAGGCTGTCGGGCGTCTCGTCGGGGCAAAAAAAGTTGCAGAATGCCTGATTGACAAACTCGATCCTCCCCTCATCCGTGACCAGCAGGACTCCGGAATACAAATTGGAGAGAATGGCGTAGAAGCGATGAAGGGTGTTTTGCAGCAGGCTCTCGGCTCGCTTGCGGTCGGTAATGTCCTGTGCGATGCCCAGCATCACGCTTCGCCTGGAGGCCGAATCCCACAACGGCGCAGCGTGCATCTCCAACCACCGCCGCGTCCGCTTCAAACCCTCGATCTCGCACTCGATCATCCCCGATTCGCCGCGGCATACACTCTCCGTCAGATGGCGAAAGGCGTCGCGATTCTCCGCCACAACCGCCTGCAATGCGCTCTGACCGACAATTTCCTCCGCGCAATCCGCCTCCATCATGCGCAGCCCCTCCCCGTTGATCGTCAGGACGGTTCCGTCGGAGGCAATCGAGAGGATGCAATTGGGACTGTTTTCAATGACGGCCCTGAGGTGGGCCTCGCGCATCGACAGCTCGCGGTTTGCCTCTTCCAATTCGGAGGCCTTGCTTTCCAGCTTGTGGATGAGGACTTCGCTGTACTGCCGCAACAAGCCCGTTTCTTCGCCCGCCGGAGCATGGGCAGGAGACATATCGCCGCGCCCCGCCCTGGCCAGCACCTCGCGGATTTGGTCCATGAAGGGAGTGGGTTCGGTGGGCTTGACGATAAAGGCGTCCGCGCCGAGATCCAGTGCAAGCTGCTTGTCCTTGGCGTCGACATAGGTTGCCGTGTACACAACAAATGGAATCCGGTTCAGCAGTTGCTCCGCTTTCCATTTTCGCAACAGAGTAAAGCCGTCCATGACCGGCATGAGCAGATCGGAAATGACCAAATCCGGTGGATGGGCCAGGGCTGCCTCCAGGGCTTCTGCTCCGTTCCTGGTGGAAATCGCCTCGTACCCCGTGGCGTTCAGCAATGCCTGTAAGTAATAGAGGTTTTCGTCGTTGTCGTCCACGATCAGAATTTTCGGCATGGCATCGTCCCGCATCCTTCGCAAATAGCCGGTTATCGAGGCAAGTGTTTGGAAATCTGGTCGATAAACGAGCCGGGGTTGATCGGTTTTTCGATGTAGTCCGTGGCGCCTGAGGCCAGAGCCTTCTCGCGGTCCCCCACCATCGCGTAGGAAGTTACCGCGATGATGGGCGTATCGCGAAGCGCGGAGTCCTGGCGGATCTCCGCGGCAACGGCATAGCCGTCGAGCCTGGGGAGTTGTATGTCGAGCAGAATCAGATCCGGGTGCAACTCACTGGCCATGGTCACGCCCAACCTGCCATCGCGAGCTTCATGTACGCAGAATCCGTGCTTCTCCAGCAGGAAGCGCACTAAATAGAGATTCTGCTCGTTATCCTCAATCACCAGAACGTTCTTCTTCACGAGCCTTGTCCCATACCGCGGGTAGTCGAACGGTGAATGTGCTGCCCTGATCGGGAACGCTCTCCATGGAGATGAATCCTCCCAGAAGTTCCACCAGCCGTTTGCAGATGGAGAGGCCCAATCCGGTTCCTTCGCGCTTGCGCGCCAGGCCCGTGTCCGCCTGGCGAAATGGTTCAAAGATACTCTGGTGATACTTGGGGTCGATCCCGATACCGGTATCCCGAACCGCGATGACGACCCACTCCCGGTCCAAGCGGCATTGTACCGCCACTTCACCCCGATCGGTGAACTTGACGGCATTGCCCAGCAGATTGATCAGAACCTGCTCCGTGCGCCGCTGGTCGCTGAAAATCTCGCCCACCCCAGGCGAAAGCTCCGTCCGCATGACGATCCCTTTCTTTTCGGCCAGAGGCAAGATGGTGGAAACGGTCTTCTCAAGGACCGGGAGCAAGGGAAAAGATGCGAAATGAACATCCAGTTGGCCGGCCTCGATCTTGGAGATGTCGAGAACGTCGTTGATCAACGCCAGCAGATGCCGCGAACTGTTCTGCACCATGCCCAATTGCTTGATCTGCTCGTCGTTGAGGGGCCCAGCCAGCCCCTGCAGCACGATTCCCGTGAAACCGATAATGGAGTTCAGCGGAGTCCGCAGTTCGTGCGACATGGAAGCGAGGAAGGCGGACTTCAGCCGGTCGGCGGATTCCGCGGCGTCCCTGGCGACCACCAGTTCGGCAGTGCGCTGGCGCACACGATCTTCCAGTTCGTTGCGGGCTCGTTCCAGCGCGGCAATGGCAACGGTGCGCTCGTTTCGCGCACGCAAAGCCGCTATGCCATGAGCCAGATTCTCCCCCAGCTCGGCGATCAGTCCGACTTCCGATGCGTCGAAAGCGTCGGGTTCCCGCGCGTAGATGGCCAAAGCTCCATAGACAGAATCCCCCTGGTGCAGGGGCACCGCCATAATCGACTCAAAATTGCGGGGCGCCAGGTCATTGCGCCAGTGAGCAAATGTCGGCTGGTCCCTGAGGCGGCGCACAACAACCGGTTTTCCCGTGCGGATGGCCGGACCGATGCTTCCCCTCCCATACTCGTTGTCGGCCCAACTCACATGGATGTGCTCCAAAAAACCCTCTGCGGTTCCGGCGGAAGCCACCGGACGCACCGTGCATGCTTCGTCGTTGTCGGCAAATCCCGCCCAGGCAAATACATACCCTGCCTCCCCCACCACGATGCGGCAAACCTCGTCGAGCAGGGCTTGTTCCTCGCTGGCATGAACCACGGCCGTGTTGCATTGCGACAAGACCCGAAGAGCCCGGTTGGTTTGGCGCAATGTCTCTTCCCTCGCCTTGCGCTCGGTAATGTCCGTGGTAATTCCGCACAGCGCATAGAACTGTCCGTCGTTGTCCTTTATCGCTACCTTGATGCTCTGATAGCTGTGCAGGCCATCCGAAAGGAGCGATTGCTCCTCGAACTCCTGCGCCTGGCCGCACTCCACCGCGGCCCGGTCATTGGCCGTGAACTGGCGAGCGGAATCTTCGTTGAAGAGATCGAAATCCGTCTTCCCTTTGGCCTCTTCGCTGGGGATGTTGAACAGCTCCGCCCAATAGCGATTGACGAAAAGGTAGCGGCCCGCCGGGTCTTTCATATAGATCAATACCGGCGCGTTGTCGAGCACCGCTTGCAACTCCGCGGCGCTCTTGCGGACCAGTTCTTCGGCGTGCTTGCTTTTCGTGATGTCGGTCAGCATAAGAAGCAGTCCATCGGCTTCGTGCTGGTCATCCGGAATTGCGGCTGTCGAAACCTTTGCCCATACCTCTTCGCCGTCTTTTTTGCGCAGGCGGAGTTCGCTCGCGCCAACGCTCCAAAGAGAGGCATGGGGAGTTTCAGGGCAGAATTCGTGAACCCTTTTTTTGGCCATTTCTTTGGGCTCATAACCGAGCATGGAAGCAAACTGACGGTTGACGAAGGTGGTGCGGCCTTTTCCGTCCAGCGTCCAAATGCCTTCGTTGGCCAGCTCCACAATCCGGCGATAGCGCCTTTCGCCTTCTCTTTCGGCTTCCTGCTTCGCCTGTTCCCGGATGAGATACTCCCGCTCCGCTTCGCTGGCTTTCCGCTCCGCAATCACGGCCGATAAGAGAAGGCCGGAGATGGCAAAATTGGCAAAGAAGAGCTGCAGCAGAAGAGCATTGGTAAAAGGCAGATCTTTCGAAAAAGGTCCCAGGCCGTGCGCGGTCGCGAGCAATCCAACCGCGGCAATAATGGCGTTGACCAGAGCCGAACCGGCGACGCCAAAGCGGATCGCCGCCCATAAGACCAAGGGAAAAACCACCAACGCCAACACGGTATGCCGAGCAGCAAAAAAGAGGCGCTCGTCGAAAAGCAACACGCTGGTAAGGGAGGTGAGGAGCAGCAGCGCAACCAACTCCGCCATCCGGGCGGAGGAGCGCAAGCGCATCAACTCGCGAAACGAAAGCAGCAAGGGCGCAGCCAGCAGTATTCCCATGCCGTCGCCCAGATAGTACATCAACCATGAGGAAGCTACTGTTGCCCATGGCTTCACACCGGTAAGAATCAGAACGCCGGTTCCCACGGAGGCGCTTATCGTCGAACTGAGAGCCGCCGCCAACACCATCAGAGCGATCATGTCGCGAAGGCGGGTCAGCGAGTTTCGAAAACCGGCAACCCTGTGCAACAGGAACGCGCCCGCCAGCGCTGCGGCGGTATTTCCTCCCGCCAACCCCAGGGCCGCCAGGAATGAAAGATGGAAAATGTAATTGACCACGAAGGCGGCGAGAAAAATGCCCGGCCAGCAACGCCACCCAAAGAGCAGCAAACACGCCAGCGCCACCCCCGAGGCTGGCCAGACCGGAGAGACGTTGCCGGCGGTAAAAGGCACCGCCAGACCTGCCATGCCCGCTAGGACATAGAGCGCGCCGGTCCCGACTAAGCGTTTGAAGACGGATGTCGTCATTGGGACTCTTGGACAAATTCAATGTACACCTATTTTCGTGTCTTAAAATGACGCGCGCCAAATAATCCGGAGTCGGGCAGTTCGAGGAAGTCAAAACAGGTTAAGCGGCCACCGTTTTCTGGGAAGCCAGGACCCGATAGCCGGTCGCTTTGCCGATGCTGGGCTGTGATCCGCCTGCTTTCCGGGGAAGAACTTCGGGCGCTGAGAGCGCAAGATCGCGATGACCTTTGGGGAGTGGGAGATCCCTATTGACATGTCGCAAGCCGCCTTATACGCTAAGGAACCTCTGCGCAAGTCTTTACTGTGCCAAGGCGCGACTTCAGTCGTGCCGCAAATGTGCAAAATCGAAAGGGCTTTAGCCCCTGAGGGAATACACAGAGGAGAATTGAACTTATTCAGAGGTTCCATAAGCTGAAATGCCTGAAAGCCTGAATCCAGCCGAAAGAGTTTACCGCCCACCGCCGAAAGTTGATCTGGCGAGTTTTTTATAGATCCCGCAACGCCCAGGCAACCACGACGAGGAACGCATTCTCTATGGGGCGGTGAAGTCGCTTGCGAACTCCGATGCAAGCCAGGCTCAACTCGGGGCTGACAATGGACCCGGCTTCGGATGGCACGACATCGACGTGGTCAAAGCCGGAGTTGACTATGACGTAAACCCTGCGCCGACGGCGCGGAGCGGTTACAATCACGGCGGAGTTCTTTTCGGCAGTTCGCAGGCGTTTTTCAATCTTCTGGCGCCGGCCGTAACCAAGGACCACCTGCACGTAGGAGCGACCCAGGCCTCTGACCGTGTGAATATGGATCAGCCCTGTGCCCCATCTATTCGCTTTTTTCTGGCGAATGGGTGGGAAAGCACAAACCTCAAGGAGTGGCGCAGCACGAGCGTGCCCGGAGCTGAAGACAAATGATTTACTTGTTTCGAGGAGAATGGCCGTGGTATGTGGCGGGTCCGCTGATCGGAGCTTTCGTGCCGGCGCTGCTGATTACCGGCAACAAGTTGTTCGGAGTTTCGAGCAACCTGCGCCATCTGTGTTCGGCAATCGTTCCGGGACGCGTGGAGTTTCTGCGCTATGACTGGAAGAAGGCGGGACTCTGGAACCTGGTGTTTCTAACCGGGGTTCTGATCGGCGGATTTATCGCCTTGCATAGCGGCGCGGCGCAGAACGTGGCCATCTCCCCGGCGGCGAAGGAATCGCTGGCGAAGTTGGGAATTCACAACTTCCACGGCGTGGCGCCGCAGGAGTTGTTCGCCTGGCGCGCTCTGGCGACGCTGCGCGGGTTTGTGTCGATTGTCGTGGGCGGATTCCTGGTGGGCTTTGGAACGGCCTACGCAGGAGGCTGCACTTCTGGGCACGCCATCACCGGCCTGGCTAACTTCGAGTTACCGTCGCTGATTGCGGTAGCCGGCTTCTTTGCCGGTGGGCTTGCGGCAACTTACTTCATTCTGCCTATCTTGCTGGGAGGACGATGACAACCGCTTATCGCGAATCCAAGGCCGCGGTCGAAAATGCTGGCGGCCCAGTCTTTCTGGCGACTTACTTGCTGCTGGGCATCGCCTTTGGATATGTGTTGACCCGGTCGGAGGCGATTTCCTGGTTTCGCATTCAGGAGATGTTCCACTTCCAGTCGTTCCGTATGTATGGCATCATCGGCTCGGCGATTGCGACGGCGGCTTTGTCGGTGGCGCTGATCAAGCGGTCGGGACTGAAGTCGGTTTCCGGCGAGAAGATTGTGATTCCGCGCAAGAAGCTGGGAAGCGGCATCCGTTACGCGGCCGGGGGCGCGATCTTCGGGTTGGGGTGGGCCTTGACCGGCGCTTGCCCCGGGGCTCTCTTCGCGCTCGTTGGCGATGGCGTTCCGGTGATGATTGCGGCGGTGGCGAGCGCGCTTGCCGGAACGTGGGTCTATGCATGGCTGAGGCCAAGACTCCCGCATTGAGCGACTGATAGCATGCCGCCGCGCATCTAAGCGAACACTACTGGGATGAGACCGCGTAAGGCAAGGGAGCAAATGAATGTGGCATTGAAGATCCCCGGCGCACTTTACGCTCAACTGCGCCGGCACGGCGAAGAGACCTATCCATACGAGTGCTGCGGCGTGCTGGTGGGCGAGTTCGACGAGACGGGCGGAAAAACGGTCAAGACCCTGGCCCCATGCGGCAACACGAGCGCCGACTCGCCGCAGAACCGCTATCACATCAGCCCCTTGGAGCTGGTGCGCATTCAGCGCCAAGCCCTCCTGGCCGGCCAGGACATTGTGGGCTTTTATCATTCGCATCCCGATCATCCCGCGCAGTGGTCGGCGACCGATCTTGCCGAGGCGCATTGGAGCGGTTGTTCGTATGTAATCACCAGCGTCGAAAAGGGACGCGCCGCGCTGACCCACTCGTTTTTGCTGCTGGACCGGGAAGAAGCCAAGCGCTTTGAGGACGAAAACCTCGAAGTGATCCTCTAAGCGAACAGGCAAAGAACATTGGAACACTCCAGGATGGAACAGCCATGCCAATCGAAGTCCTGATTCCAACGCCTCTCCGTCCCTGCGCGGGGAAGCAATCCATGATTGAAGTAACCGCGCAGACCGCAGGCGAAGCGTTGAGCGATCTCGTCGCTCAGCATCCGGATTTACGCAAACATCTCTTCGCGGACGACGGAAAGCTGCGCTCCTTTGTCAATGTCTGCCTCAAGGAGGAGGGCATTCGCTCCCTGGGCAAAGACGCGACTCCGGTGAAGGAGACGGATTCGATTTCGATTGTGCCCTCGGTCGCCGGCGGCCGTTGAAGAATTGCCGCGCCCTGCGGAAACGATTGCAATGAACTGTGAAATTGGAGAGTATCCGTGGCCCCATTGAATGAAAGCCGTCAGGCAACGCTGAGCAATGAGGAGATTTTGCGTTACTCGCGCCATCTCATCATGCCCGAAGTCGCCATGGAGGGACAGAAGAAGCTGAAGGCCGCGCGCGTGCTGTGTGTCGGCACGGGCGGGCTCGGTTCGCCGCTGGCGCTGTATCTGGCCGCGGCGGGAGTGGGGACTCTCGGCCTGGTGGATTTCGACGTGGTTGAAACCACCAACCTGCAACGGCAAGTGCTTCACCACACGGGCGACGTGGGGCGCCTCAAGCTGGACTCGGCCATCGACAAGCTGAAAGCCGTCAATCCCTTTGTGCGCATCGAGCGCTTCGACACTTATCTCGACAGTCGGAATGCCCTGGAGATCGTCGGCGCCTTCGATATCGTCGCCGACGGCACCGATAACTTTGCCACGCGCTATCTGGTCAACGATGCCTGCGTGCTCCGCGGCAAGCCCAATGTGTATGCGTCGATCTTTCGCTTTGAAGGGCAGGCCAGCATCTTTGGCGCCGAGGACGGCCCCTGTTACCGCTGCCTCTATCCCGAGCCGCCACCGCCGGGACTGGTTCCCTCGTGCGCTGAAGGCGGCGTGCTGGGCGTGCTTCCCGGCCTGCTCGGCGTGATACAGGCCACGGAAGTCATCAAGCTCATCCTGGGCGCGGGCGAACCGCTGATTGGGCGCCTGCTGCTGGTGGATGCGCTGGCCATGCGCTTCCGCGAGGTGCGCGTGCGCAAGAATCCCGAGTGCCCGGTCTGCGGCGCGAATCCCACGGTGAAGGAACTGATTGACTACAACCAGTTCTGCGGCGTCCGAGGCGAAGAATCCGAGGCATCCGCGAGCGTGAAAATTCCCGAGATTCAACCCGAGGAACTCAACCGCCGGCTCAATGCCGGGGAAAAAATCTTTGTACTCGACGTTCGCGAGCCGCACGAATATCAGATCTGCAACATCAAGGGACACCTTATTCCGCTTGGTGAACTGCCGACGCGCGTGCATGAACTGGACTCAAGCCGCGAGATCGTGGTGCACTGCAAGAGCGGCGCGCGCAGCGCCAAGGCCGTGGATTTCCTGCGCCAGTCGGGCTTCAAGCGCACCTCGAGCCTGAAGGGCGGCATCCTGGCCTGGGCTGAAAGAATCGATCCCTCGCTGCCGAAGTATTGAGTCCAATTGCAAAAACGAAAATGCCAGCCTCATCGCACATCGCAGCGCAACAACGCATTTCGCAGGTCATGGGGCTAAGAATGCTCACGCAATGCATGGAGCACAAGCGCACCTGAACGGCAAGAAAGAACAGACCGATCGACAAAGCAAACCACGATCGCATCGTCCCCGGCGTCCGCCCCATACCTGCACCCGCCGATCGAAGGCGTGGGAACAAAGAATGCTCGCCAGGGAAAATCGCTTCCGGGGTGAGCGATACGTTGATGGCGATTCAATTACAGATGCAAGGAGCGATCCGCAGGACTGTTTTTTGAGCAGGAGAGCCTGCCGTCTGCGTGGTCGGATTGTCGTGCTTTAAGGGTTCAAAGGCTGTAAAAGGTAAAGCAAATGCAAAATCTGCAAGCATTTTGTCGGGTGCCCGACAGCCGCAAGCCCTTGATTCTTAATTATGTTATTGATTTTTATGGATTTAAGGAAAACTTCTGGCGGAGAGGCCTGGATTCGAACTTTCGATAGCTCTCCGGCAAACTCCCAGAACTAACCATCGGTCAATCAAACACATACGTATTGGGTTGCATTTGTCGGCTCTGAAAACCGTATATCAATGCAGTATTCGATGTGGCATTTACGCCACTCCGAATGGATTCTCCAGTAGTACTTCCTGCGATGGCGGTACCAAGGCACGCGGCTCATTGAATCATTTGTCAGAAGCCAAAATGACTTGATGCTTGGCAGAGAGTCCACCAAGCGCCGCGATCGTCACCGCTGCACCACAGGCAATTTTTGGTCACGATCACCCTGCCCCGAGCCATAGGGCAAGGCAAGGGCGGCGGAGCGGCCACACGATTTAGATAGCGAACCGTGTCACATATTGATACCTGCCTGCGTTTTCCACAGTGCAGGTGTAAATTTCTCGCCCTCAATTTTGAATATATAGTGGAACATTCTTTGTTGACGTGTCGCGGCTATAATGAGCGACACAGCTTTGCAATGCGAAATTGTGTGCCGAGATGTTCAAGCAAATGAGAAAGTGTGTTCGGGCAAATTGGGCCAATGAAAGTCACAATCCATAAGGGAAGCCACGAAATCGGCGGAACTTGTATCCAGCTCTCCTCGGGAGAGACAACGATTCTTCTGGATGCAGGTCTTCCTCTCAGCGCAGACAGTCGCCCGGTCGATCTCTCCCGCCTGGAAGTTGATGCTCTGCTTGTCAGTCATCCCCACCAAGACCACTTTGGCCTCATGGCTTCGCTACCGCCTGGAACGCCTGTCTACATTGGTAAGCTGGCTCGCAGTCTGATTGACGCTACCCGGGTATTCCTCGGCGAAGAGAGATATGCTCTCGACTTTCGCGAGTTCAGCGCCTGGAAGCCGTTCACCATTGGAGCTTTTACCATCACACCCCATCTGGTCGATCACTCCGCCGTGGATGCCTACGCCTTCCTCATCGAGGCCGAAGGCAAACGCCTTTTCTACAGTGGCGACCTCCGTTCGCATGGCAGGAAGGGTGTGCTTTTCGAAAATCTCGTGAAGCGACCGATTCGTGACATCGACCTTCTCTTCCTCGAAGGGACCATGATGCAGCGTTCAAACGACCTATTTCCGGACGAGGAGTCGGTCGAAGACAAGATTTTTGAGACGATCAAAACGCAGAAGAATATTTCGTTTCTACTCTCGTCATCGCAAAACATTGATCGCATCGTCTCTGCCTATCGTGCATGCAAGAAGGCGGGTAAGGTCCTGGTTGTCGACATTTATACCGCCTGGGTGCTTGAGCAACTTCGGTTGGTTACGCAAAACACTCCCAGTATGGATTGGCCAGAGATTCGGGTTTACGCCAAAGGCAGCCAGTATGAGAAGTTGAAGGCCTCTCCTGAGTATTTTGGTGCTTTCACCAGTCGGCTCTTTCGCCGCCGGGTGATGCACGAGGACCTGCTGAAAACGCCAGGAGAATTCCTCTATTTCGGCAAGGTGTCCGGCTTCAGGCTCATCGATCAATTCAAGAATTCCGCTGCTCCTGTGAACGTGATCTATTCGCAGTGGCTTGGCTATCTTGACGGAAGCCATCCTAAGTACATCGGTAGTAACGAGGTCGCCGCCTATCGCCACGACCCGGCGGTCAATTTCGTATACGCGCACACCAGTGGGCATGCGCCCGTTGCAGATCTGCAGCGGCTAGCCGCGGCTCTGAAACCACGCATGCTCGTTCCCATTCACACCGAGCACGGCGAAGACTTCTCTCAGGTATTTGCAAGCGTAGTCACACTCAACGATGGCGAGATGCACGTCTTGACTCAATCAGCAGGATTAATGTCGGAAGTTGTGGGCGCTGAAAACAATTGTGAGCGGTACATCATCGAAAGAGGGACACTTCTCATTAACTGGCGCAGTAAGCAAAAGGTTATGAAGGAACTGGCGAAGAAGTGGATTTACATTCGGGTCGGAGGAAATAAGTACCGCCCGGTCTCAATTCACCCTGATAATCCCTGTGGCAGCCTGATGAAACCAAATGGCAGTGAGAGCGAAATCGCCAGCAACAAATCCCTTGATATGGCTCTTAAAAATACTAATGAAGCAGCACCTGCAAATACAAAGAAACCCGGCAACAAAAAGCCAGAGCACGTTGTACAGGCAGGCTTGATCCATCATGCACTCCTGCATGACATGCTACTGAATGGCCGACTGAGAGGCTTTACTGATTTCTTTGACGAACTTATATTCGTTACTGATGAACTGAAAGCAGGGAACATTCGGGCTGATATCATCGCGCTCGGTGGAAAAGGGGGCAAGTATTTTCCTGTCTTCATCGAGTTAAAGGGAATTCGCTCTTTCAAGCGTGTTCTTGAACAGTTGAAATCGGCTGAACAGGAAGCGGAAAAGGTGAGACATAGCTTCGTTGAAATGCTTGTAAAAGGGACAGGCAAGACAATCGAGAGCATTTCATTCGACGAATATAAGCTTTTGGTGGTCTGGCCTGGAGCGCCAAGTGGCAAAGGAAATGCCTCATTATTGAAGGCTGTTACTCAGAATAGCTTCAAGTCAGCCACGGGACACCTTTTGTTAGGGGAATATCCCCATGTGTCGAAAGATAATTGGGATGCCCGGAAGGCGTTTAACTTAGCAGTGGAATTCGTCGACTTTGCTTGAAATGTGTGCCGGCAATGCTGTTGTTGAGAGTTGCGCGGGTCTGAGGCGGTGAGTTGCGGTACTAGATATTGGCAAGGGCTGCACGTTAGCTGCGTGCAAAGCAGGAGGTTTTGAATGTGCAGATCACGTGGTGGGTGTGTTGATATTGGAAGAGGAACTCAAGGCGCTCGAAATCCCCCTGAATTCGAGGAATATTAGGGTCGACACCTTCTCCGCAAACGCGGCATCTGTTGATGCAACGGACCAAGAGGTGTTTGGCTTGCTCTCCCACCGCGTTCGAATCACGGACCACTCGAAGGATTTCCTGGAAGAGGCGGTGATCCACGAGTTCGGCATCTTCGATACGGAGCAAGCCAGTCAAGAACCAGAAAAGCTGACAGACATCATTGCAAGGAAATGGCTCGCTGGTTCGCTGAGGGGTGGGAGGCGTACATTCGTTGCGCAGATCAGTGCGGATGGTTCGGTGAGTGTCCGCGAGATTGAGGAATAGTTGTACCAAAATGCGAAGGAGAGTTGACGATGTCTGATTTCAAGTTCGACGGGAAAGTGCTCCGAAACAGGTCAGGGAGCAGAGTTGCCGAGGTAGATGGTAAGTATGTCCGTGATTCTCACGGAAGCCGGATTGGTGAATTCGACGGGAAGACTATTCGGGATAGCCGGGGAAGCCGCATTGCAGAATTTGATGGTACGGTTATCCGAGGTAGTACAGGTAGCAGGATCGCCACCATATCCGATGTGAAGAGGGCAATTGATGGCGCGGGAGGTACATCGCTCGTTGCCTTGTGGCTCTTTTTCGTTCGATAGGCGTCCGGAATACTAAGTATGCACGAAGGGTGTATCGGGGGCAGATAACATATGAAAGTCGTCTGCATCTCCGACACTCATGAACTGCATCGCGAATTGGCCGTACCCGCTGGAGATCTACTCCTCCATGCAGGCGATTTCACGTTCTTTGGAAAGGGAACGCGGGCGATCAAGGATTTTAATGCCTGGCTCGGCGAGCTTCCTCATCCGCACAAGGTGATTACTTGCGGGAATCATGAGTATGCCATTGATACTAATCCGGACCTACGGAAGCTCATCACGAACGCCACGATTCTCATCAATGAGTCTGTGATTGTCGGCCCAGCGAAAATCTGGGGCTCTCCGCTCACGCAGCACCACGACACAGCATTTGGCCGCAGCAACGCGTCGGATCGCATCCAAGTCTACAACAATATTCCGCTGGATACTGACATCGTAATTACGCACGGACCACCTTATGGAGTGCTCGACGCCGATGAAACATATCCAGGTCCGTCTGGTGACCGCGAATTGAGGGCGGCGATCATTCGGGTTAAACCAATTCTCCATGTCTTCGGACATGCGCACAGCGGCTACGGTGTTCGCCAATCGAAAGACACGACGTTTGTGAATGCAGCACTCTTCGGATGGAGCGGAGAATTGGAAAACCGTCCATTTGTTTTCGAAGTCACGCGATTCAAAACGCATCGCCTGTGAGCATAGGTCCTCCGTGTTCGACTTCATTACTGCCGCTATCTGTTAAGGAGATAGGAGAATGATCTCCTTGACGGCGATCACCGAGCAGTAGCGGAGCTGGCCGGTATGTTGGTCTTCCCCGGAGCGTGCCCTTGATGGAGAGGTGCGCAGCGGCGGGCGTAGTCGCGCAGTTTCTTGGCCGTTCGCTGGAGCCAACCAGGTTGTGCCACTCGGTGAGCTCTTGCCAGTTGCCATAGCGTTCGCTTGTGGGGAGCGACAGGTTCTGGAACTCCCCCTACCCACGGAATCAAGAGGAAGTCAAATTCTCCGTAGTCGTACTTGAGCAAAGAAGTACGACTGGCCAAATTGGCGGTAGAGAATGGGGCTGGATTTCGAGGGATCTGGGAGAAGCGGAGAACTCTCTCCAGTCGTACTAACGAGCAAGAATCTGTGATTTTGCGGGGAAAACTACCGATGGCTCGGATTATGAGTCGTTTTTATTGAAAATAAACAACTTAATGGCGGAGAGAGGGGGATTCGAACCCCCGATACAGGTTTTAGCCCGTATAACGGTTTAGCAAACCGCCGCCTTCAGCCACTCGGCCATCTCTCCGGGTCCCACAGGGATTATACCGGAAGTTGCGCTGCCGGCGCGCCGCGGCCGAAAGATCGCTCGGCCGCGAGCGGATTCGCAACCGCCGCCACACTCCTTTCCCGTCCCGAATGCGCCTGGAAATTGCCCGCAAGCAGCGCGCTTTTCCCGGCTCGGGAACGGCCCCGCATCCGGCCGCTTTTCCGGCTCCCGCAAAACACGCTCCCAGCCGCTGCTGGCGCGGCGGCGGCGCACTCCAAAAGAATCTCTTTCCGGACGCATTTTTTTCTTTCTGTGGGGGGCAAAAGTTGTTAGATTCACATCAATGCGTCTGAACCTCAAACCGGCCCGGCGGAAGATGCGTTTTCTGCCCCTGATCGCCGCCACCTATTTCATGGTCTCGGGCGGTCCCTACGGCATTGAGGACATTCTCGGAGGAGCCGGATTTGCCCGGGCCATCGTCATCCTGCTGGTGCTGCCCTTTCTGTGGTGCCTGCCCACGGCGCTGATGATCGGCGAACTGGCCAGCGCCCTGCCCGCCGAGGGCGGCTTTTACATCTGGGTGCGGCGCGCGCTGGGGCCTTTCTGGGGCTACCAGGAGGGCTGGCTCTCGCTCTCGGCCAGCATCTTCGACATGGCCATCTATCCGGCCATCTTCGTCCTTTATATGGGCAAGTTCGCGCCCGGACTCACCGCCGGCTGGAACGGCTACGCCTGGTCGCTGGCCGTCGTGGTGGTTTGCAGCCTGTGGAATCTGCGCGGCGCCCCGGCCGTGGGCCGGGACTCGGTGGGGCTGTTTGTGCTGCTGCTGGCGCCCTTCGCCGTCTTCGTCGTTCTCGGCCTGTGGCATGGGATCACCGTGCATCCCCACGTGCAATGGGGCCTGGCCGGCTCCGGAGCCGCCTCCGAATCCGCTCTCTCCACCGCGGTTCTGGTGGCCATGTGGAACTACATGGGCTGGGACAACGCTTCGACCGTCGCGCAGGAGGTCGAAAATCCCCAGCGCAACTATCCCCGCGCCATGATCTTCGCCACCGTTCTGGTGGCCGTCACCTACATCTTGCCGCTGGCCGCGATGGCCATCAGCGGGCTCTCCGTCGACAGCTTCTCGACCGGAGACTGGGCCAGCGCGGCCAAAACCATTGGCGGATCGGGCCTGATCGGCGCGGGACTGGGACTGGCCGTGGTGGCCGGTGGCGCCCTCACCGGCATCGGCATGTTCAACGCCCTGGTGATGAGCTATACCCGCCTGCCCATGGCCATGGCCGAGGACGGCATGTTGCCGCGCGTCGTTGCCCGCCGCAACGGTCGCGGCGTGCCCTGGGTCTCGGTGCTGCTTTGCGGCCTGGCCTGGGCCATGGCGCTCAAGCTGCCCTTCGAGCGGCTCATCTCCATTGACCTGATCCTCTACGGATCGAGCCTGCTGCTGGAGTTTGTGGCGCTGATTGTGCTCCGTCTGCGCGAACCCAACCTCGAACGCCCCTTCAAGGCCGGCAACCTGGCCTTTGCCATCTCGCTCGCGGTCGGTCCCGCGGCGCTCATCGGCTATGCCCTCTACGCCTCGCGCGCTGAAAAGCTCCTGGGCGCCACCTCGGCGCTGCTCTTTGCCGTGGTGGTCGGGCTGCTGGGGCCGGTGCTCTACTGGGCAACCGCGGCTCCGCGGGCGCGCCGCCGGCTGGCCGCCGCCGAGGCGGCGGACTAACTCGGCTCCGGGCCCGCCCTGCCTCTTTGCCGCTATTTCGCCTCCGCCGCCTTGGCCTTGTTCTCCTGGAATTGCTTGGCGGCGTACACCACGTGATCCCGGGCATAGGCCGCGTCGTGCCAGCCCCTCACCTCCACCCGCTTGCCCTCCAGGTCTTTATAGATCGAGAAAAAGTGCGTGATCTCCTTCAGCATGTGCGGGTACACGTCGGTGTAATTCCATACGTTGTCGAAGCGCGGGTTGTTTTTGCCCACCGCCAGCACTTTCTCGTCCAGCACGCCCTGGTCCAGCATCTCCAGCAGGCCGATGGGGCGCACCTCCTGCACGCAGCCGGGAAAACTCGGCCCCGGAACCAGCACCAGCACGTCCAGCGGATCGCCGTCGTCGCTCAGCGTCGAGGGAATAAAGCCATAATCGCCGGGATAATGCACCGGGGAGTGCAGGTTGCGGTCCAGCTTGAAGACGTGCAACTGCTTGTCGTATTCGAATTTTTGGGTTCCGTCCAGGGGGATTTCGATGACCGCCCGAAAGACCTCCGGGGCGCGGTCGCCGATCGGCAACTCCAGATAATTCACCATTTTTCTTGCTTCTCCAGCGGTGGGGGTTGGGTCCGGCGCGGGGAATCGAACCGGAAGCCGGGCGGGCATTGGGGAACCCGGCCATCCACCGGTTCAACTATAATCGCGGATAATGAAGGCGCATGTCTATGTCACGCTGAAAACCTCGGTCCTGGATCCGCAGGGCCAGACCATCCAGAACGCTCTGCGCAAGATCGGATTTGCGGATGTCACCGCTGTGCGCCAGGGCAAATACTTCGCGCTCTCGCTGGCCGACGGCCTCGCCGCCGATGCGGCCAAGGCCCAGGTCGAGCGCATCGCCCGCGAAGTGCTCACCAACCCGGTCATCGAAGAGTTCACCTACCGCATCGAGGAGTAGCGCTGTTGGCAGCGAGACGCCGTCCCGGCCTCCGTCCGCTCGCTCGCCTGCCATGCGCGGACTTCTCATGCTGTGAAATAGCTTTGCTTTGTAACAGGGCACGACTTCAGTCGTGCCGCAAATCGCTGCGAAATGATTGCGGGCTTTAGCCCCTGAGGGTTGCTCTTCGGAACGATCGCCCCAATTCATCTCTCCGCAAACCACCGCCCGAACCCGTCCGTTCCTGAACGCCCTCGGCGCAGGTCCACCCGGGCTGCGGGAAAACTCGATCCGGAGGGAGGCGGGGGTTTCAACCCCCGCATAAATCCATTGACAAGAACTTGAGAGATCGTCTACGCGGCGAAGCCGCGCCCAAGCCCCGGTCACCATCCGAACGCTTCCAAAGTCCCGGCTTCCCGGTCCCGATCTGGAGGGAGGCGCGGTCGCCGGAAACGGTTCCACGTCCCAGGGGTGATCCAGGCGCCCCGCTCTCTTTCCACAGCTTTTCCCAATTCCAAATCCCCTGCGCGACCTCTTTCGGCAGCGGAAATCCAAGCTGATGCGCGAGCAGGCACACCTGCCCGCGATGGTGCGCTTCGTGCGCGATCATGTAGCACAGCATCTCCGCGCCAACCGGCCAGGGTTTGGCCCAGCCGTCTCTCAAAAACTCCTCCACGCGGCCTTCGCTGCCGCCGAGCCCTTCAGCCAGCATCTCCGCGCAGCGCGCGGCGCTCTCGGCCAACCCCGCGCGGGCCTGCTGCGGCGTGCAATGCGCGCGGTCGAGCTGGGCCGGAACCTTCAGGTGCGGAGCTGTCAGCCTGATCCACTTGGTGCGGACATTGTGCATGTGCGTGAAGATCGCCGCAATGGTGCGGACCTTGCCAGGCGGTTTGGCTCTCCAGGCCGCGGGGTCGAGATCTTCGATAAGCATCTGGTTGATGCGCTCGTTGGCGGCAAAGATCCGCACCGCGGCTGGGCCGGGTTCAATGGCTGCCTTCTGTGGACGCATGGTCACGGCTCCCTGCTCCCTGACCTATGATATTTCCGCGCCGCCGCCCATCCATCCCCAACCCCGAATCGTCGGCCAGCAACCGCCCCGCCGGCATCCTCGAGAGAGCTCTGTCCGGTTTCCCCGTCAACCGCTCGGAGCAGAGTCAGCAACAGAAATCGTCCGCGATGGCGACATTTCAGGACCGATCCTGTGTCAACGAGTGACTCGGCGATTTTGCGCCATTCGAGAATAGAATGCGCCGAGAAGGGCGTTCAGGGGACTAATTCAAACGCAATTCCCGGTTCTTATCGACGTTCAAACGGTGTTCACGCCGTGCACCGTTTGCGAAGACGAATAAACCGTCCTGTGGCACTGATAGACAACATTCTGGTTATACCGGGCGAGTGCCGCGAAATCATTGACGAACGGATGAACGTGAACAGTCTTGCCTAGGAGCACGTCTGAGTAAGGCAGAGATTTTGTTGAGGCTGGGTTGAACAGCGGCTTGGAAGCTGGCAGTCTTTAGGTATGGCGAAAGTCTACCGGCCGTATTTTCCCGAGCAGGATTTTCTTC